>Ga0209172_10003914_pt1 | contig 21408 bp, 19 predicted proteins | sample LarsenN4metaG_FD_184113 | JGI IMG/M metagenome (GOLD analysis project Ga0209172, IMG submission 184113) | Hot spring sediment bacterial and archeal communities from British Columbia, Canada, to study Microbial Dark Matter (Phase II) - Larsen... ... | reverse complement strand
CTCGCGCAGAACTCCGATGATCTGCTCTTCCGTGAACCGGCTTGGCTTCATGTCCATCCCCCTCAGGGTGATGGACTCTACTCATTCTTGGAGGAGATTCCGGGGCTCAGGTCATGTCTGGATGCCAGATGCCAAGACCCAGGCCGATGGCAATCCAGGCTGACGGCACTCTACAACCTCCGGTGGTTGGGGTAAGCTCAAAGCTGCCGGAGGCCACACCGTGGCTGCAACCAGGTCGATCATCTTCGAGCCGTTCAAGATCGGGGGCGTGCAGATCAAGAACCGCATCCTGCGTTCGAGCCTGTCAGCCCGCGTCGACAACTACGACGGCTCGGGCACCCAGTGGCGGATCAATTTCGAGAAGACATTCGCCCGCGGCGGCGCAGGCGCGCTGATCTCCTCGCATGTCCCCATCCATCTGCGCGGACGCGTGCTTCCGAACTATGCCTTCATCGATGCCGACGACAAAATCCCGTTCTGGACCGACCTTGGCAACCAGGTGCATGCGATCGGCGGATGCAAGTACTTCCTCCAGTTGTCCTATTCCGGCCGGCAGCAGGATATCGCCGGAATCGAGAACTGGCGCAGCACGCCCTTGGCACCGACCGACCAGGGGGACTACTTCCAGGGCATCCGCGGCCGCGCGATGTCGAAGGACGAGATCAAGGCGATGGTCGATGGCTTCGTCGCCGCCGCACACCGCGTACGCAAGGCGCGCCTGGACGGGATCGAGCTGCATTCCGGCAACGGCTATCTGTTCACGCAATTCCTGAGCGGGGCGATCAACGATCGTTCCGACGAATACGGCGGCACCCTGGAGAACCGGTTTCGGTTCCTGCGCGAGGTGATCGAGGGTCTGCGGAAGGACAGCGGCTTGCGCGCGCTGCCCTTGATCGTCAAGCTGAGCGGGCTCGATCGCCACAACGCCATCTATCCCTGGAAACCGCGCGGCACGCCGATCGAGGAGAGCGTGCAGGTCGCGAAATGGTCCGAAGACGCCGGCGCCGATGCGATCCATGTCTCGACCGGCAGCATGTTCCCGCATCCCTGGAATCCGGCCGGCTACATGCCGGTCGATATGGCGCGCCGCACCTATGGCGGCGTGGTGGACGCGGGTTCCCGCACGCTGCCGATCTATCTCGGCTTTCGCTTCGCGGGCGCGCTGGTGCGGATGGCCTGGGAGCGGTCGCTGCGCCGGCAGCTTTATCGCAGTTTCGGCGACTACATTCGCGGCCGCCAGCGCACTGTTCCGCCGGCCTGGGCGCTGATCGAAGGCCTCAATCGCGAGGCGTCGCGCGCAATCAAGAGCGCGGTCAAGATTCCGGTGCTTTGCACCGGCGCATTCCAGTCGCGGCGCGGCATCGAGCAGGCGATCGAGCAGGGCGACTGCGACGCCGTCACCATCGCCCGCCCGTTGGCCGCCAATCCCGACCTGCCGATCAAGCTGAGGACCGCCGTGGAGCAAGGCGACACCGACTGGCGGCCGGAGCGGCCGTGCTCGTTGTGCAACCGCTGCCTGTTAGCCGTGCTGGAGCATCCGTTCGGCTGCTACGACGACCGCCGCTACGGCGGCAACTACGACCGGATGATCGAGGACGTGATGAACATCTATCGCGATCGGGTCTTCGTTCCCGAGCAAGCTGAGTCCCAGCCGGTCGACGTGTCATGACGTTGAGCAGGAGGGCCTGGAGCCGGATCTTCTTCGTGAAGGCGGTCTACAACATCGCGGTCAGTCTCGCACTGCTGATCTGGGCAGAGAAACTCTTGCCCCTCATGGGCGTGCCTCCCGGCAATCCCGCCTATGTGCAGATGTTCCTGCTCCTTTGCCTGGCCTTTGGCGTCGGCTACCTCCTGGTCGCGCTCGATGTCGACGGCAATGCCGGCATCGTCGTCATGGGCATTCTCGGCCAACTGTCCGTGTTCGGCGTGGTCGTTTGGCAAGGGCTGGCCGGTGCCGTCTACGCCCCGGCGCTGTGGTCGGGCGTCATCGACCTTGGCTTTGCGCTCGCGTTCGCGGGCTTCCTGTGGACGCACGACTATCCGGCCAGGCCGCCTGGTTGACCGATGCCGATGTCCGCCGTCAGATCGATCCTGCGAGCCCGATGCTCTTGAGGATCGCGTTCCACTTGGCGGATTCGGCCTGCACAAAACGTACGGTGTCCGCGACTGACGGCGGGTCATGCGGAACGAGCCCCATGCCGGAGATGCGCTTCTGAATCTCGGCGCTCGTCATGATGCGCTTCATCTCGCCGTTCAACCGTTGCAAGATCGGCTGCGATGTCCCGGCGCGCGCGACCAGCATGTGCCACGCCACCACCTCGAAGTCGGGCATCCCCGATACCTCGGCAAACGGCGGCACGTCGGGGAAGGCGGCGAGCCGCGTCTTCGACGACACCGCAAGCGCGCGCAGCTTGCCCGACTGGATCAGCGCCCGTGAGGCGCCGGCCTCGACAAAGGCGAAGTCGATGTGGCCGGCGGCGATGTCCTGGATCGATTGCGGGCTGCTCTTGTAGGGGACATGGGTGACCTTGATGCCGGTGCGCTGGCTCATCAGCGCGACGGCGTAATGCGGAAACCCGCCGCCCGCCGGCGACGAGTAGCTCAGCGGCTTCGGCCGCGATTTGGCGTAGGCGATGAATTCCCGGACCGATTTGACCGGCATCGACGGATTGACCGCGAGCAGGAAGACCGACGACAGGTAATGCGAGATCGGCACCAAGTCGTTGGCGTCGTACGGCGGCTTCTTGTACAGCACCTGGTTGACCGCGACGATCGATGGCGTTGCCACCAGCAGCGTATGGCCATCGGCCGGGGCCGCGAGCATCGCAAGCGTGCCCGGCACCATGTTGGCGCCCGGCCGGTTCTCGATCACCGCCGGACGGCCGAGGCTGTCGGCGAGCTTCTCACCATAGAGCCTCGCGATCGCGTCCATGCCGGTGCCGGGAGCCAGCGGCACGACGATCGTGATGTTGCGTGATGGATAGTCCTGGGCGCCGAGCGGTGACGCAACAAGGACAAAGCAAAGCACCGTGAGCCATTGCAGCAGCCACGACATCGTTTCCTCCTTGCAGGATGCGGCCGTTGCTTGTCAGGGCGCCCCGGCGCCAGCCGCTTGACCGCGACAATAGCCCCCCAGCGGAACCGGCGCTACCGCACCGCGCCGACTACGTAGCGGCGGAATATCTCCCAGGGAACCCAGCGCTGCATCGGGCTCTGATAGAGGCCCGCATTGACCGCCTCCACGAGGTCGCGCGACGGCACCACGAACAACCGCTGCCCTCCGAGGCCGAAGCCTGCGTGCGCAGGTCCGCATGCCGGGGGAGGAATGAAAACACCGGCGCGTCCACGCCGGCGACCAGCCCGCGATCGATCGCAATACCGATCAGCAGGCCGACCACGCTTTTGGTGACGGAGCGCAGGTCGTGCCGCATCTCGGGGCCGTGCTCGACCCTGCTGAGCGGGGCACCCCAGCGCTCGTCCGTGCCGTCAAGATACTGCTCGTAGACGAGCGAACCACGGCGCGCGACCAGCACCGCATGCACGTTGAGGTGCGGAAACTTCCGGAGCTGGGCGGTCAGGGCACAGAGCCTTGCAGCGTTCGAAGCCGGCGCTGGCCGGTGTCGCAATGGTCCGGCCGTCGGCGCGCATCGCCGGCACGCCGCAGCCGGCGGCCACTTCGGCCGGCGCCGGCAGGGCGGCCGGGATGGCGAGCGCCAGGAGTGCCGGTAAGACAGCCAAATATCTGTAATGCATGGGGTTTCTCCTGCGCCGGGACGGGAGACCAGCAGGCCGGAAGCGATCCCGGGCGTCTGGCAACCTTTCGTTAGTATCCATTTGTTAACCATACGGGATGACCGCAGCCCGCCGCTCGTCTGCTCCGCCACCCGCCAGCCAACTGTTGACGCTCCAACAGGGTCTGACCCTGCTCGGCCAGGGCCGCCTGATCGAGGCGGAATTCGCCTTCACCTCGGTGCTGGCCTCGAGCCCCTCCCTGTTCGAAGCGCTCCAGTTCCTCGCCGCGCTCCGCATCCAGCAGGGGCGGTTCCTGGAGGCGCTCGATCTTCTCAACCGCGCGCTCCGCCAGCGCCGTCGCTCGCCCGAAGCGCTCGGTCTGCATGGTGTTGCGCTGTCGCGGCTCGACCGTCACGACGAGGCGCTCGCCGATTTCGACAAGGTGCTCGCGCAGCGCCCGCAGGATGTCGAGACGCTGTACAACCGCGGTGTCTCGCTCGCCAAGCTCGGCCGCCAGTCCGAGGCGCTGGCCAGCTATCGCCAGGCGCTCGACGTCCGGCCGACGCACGCGCCTTCGCTGCTCAATCTCGCGAACAACCTCGCAAAGCTTGGGCAGTACGACGAAGCGCTCGCCCTGTACGACCGCCTGATTGCCGTTGCCCCCGCCAATATCGAGGCCTTCAACAATCGCGGCAACGTGTTTTTCTCGCTCGAGCGCTACAACGATGCACTCGCCGATTACGACCGCGGCCTGGCGCTGTCTCCCAACCAGCTCGACCTGCTCGGCAATCGCGGCAAGGCGCTCAAGGCGCTGGGCAACCATCGGGGCGCGCTCGAATGCTACGACCGGATCGTCGCCATACGTCCGCAGGATGCCGACGCCATCACCGAGCGCGGCGCTTCTCTGGTTGCGCTCGATCGCGCCCAGGAAGCCATTGAGTGCCTTGCGGGCGCGCTTTCGCTCGTTCCCGATCATCGTGGCGCGCTCAATCAGCTGTGCGCCGCGTTGCATCGGCTCGGACGCTACGAGGAATCGCTGGAGACCGCCAACCGGGCGCTGGCGATCGATCCGAACGACGCGCTCGGCTATTTCAGCCGCGGCAATGCGCTCCAGGCGCTCAACCGCTACGAGCCCGCGGTCGAATGCTATCTGACCTCGCTTGCGCTCGCCCCCGGCGTCGCCAATGTGCACAAGAACCTCGGCGGCGCGCTGCATGTTCTGGAACGGCACGACGAGGCGATCTTCCACTACGAGCAGGCGCTGGCGCTTGGCGGAAAGGACGACGAGACCCAGGCGAGCAAGAGCCTCGTCTACCTCAGCCTCGGCCGCCTTGCCGAAGGGTTCGAGCACTACGACAGCCGGTTTAGCGCCGACAAGTCCATGCCGCGGCGCAACTACCCGCAGTCGCGCTGGCAGGGCGAATTCGTGCCGGGTACCTTGCTGATTTGGGGCGAGCAGGGCCTCGGCGACCAGATTCTTTACGGCAGCATGATCCCCGACGCGGCGCGCCGTGCTGCATCGGTGGTGGTCGAGGTCGAACCGCGGCTGGTCGACCTGTTTGCGCGGTCGTTCCCGGATGTCCGGGTAACTGCCATCGGCAAGGACCTCTATGCCGGCGAAATCCAAGCGCAGTCGCCGATCGGCAGTCTCGGCCGCTACCTGCGCAGCGCGGACGATATGTTTCCGCGTGGAAACGGCGGCTTCCTCGTCGCGGATGCGGCGCGCACGCGTGCACTGCGCCAGCGGCTTGCAGGTGACGGGCGCCGCGTGGTCGGGCTCTCATGGCGGAGCCAGAATCCGAAGTTTGAACAGGCGAAAAGCGCCGACCTTGCCGACTTCGAAGCCGTGCTGCGGCTGCCGAACTGCCGCTTCGTCGACCTGCAATACGGCGACACCCTGATCGACCGCGAACGGACCGAGCGCGCGATTGGCGTCCGGGTCGAGCATCTCGATGACATTGACAATACCCGCGACATCGACGCGCTCGCGGCGTTGATCTCGGCCTGTGATGTCGTGGTGACCGTGAGCAACACCACCGCGCACCTTGCCGGCGGTCTCGGACGTCCCACGTTCGTGATGGTGCCCTATGGGCACGCCCGCCTGTGGTACTGGTTCAAGGATCGCGATGACAGCCCCTGGTATCCGAAGCTACGGGTCAAGCGCATGCAAAGCGGCCAGCCGTGGGCGGCTCTTGTCGCCGCGCACGCGGACGAAATCGCAGACGCAGTGCAGGGCATCAGCGTCGGTATTCGGGCAGGCGGTTGAGCAGATCGGCGAGCGGGTTCTCGGTCCAGGCACGCGTGACGTAGCTGTGATGGTTCTCGCCGTTCCTGCCAGGCAGGAAGGTGATGCTGCCGGGCCTGATGCGCTCATCGAGCGACATGCGGTAGCGGATGCCGCGATTGTCCAGCATGCTCTGCAATTGAAGATTGCGCGCGCGCGTCGAACCGAGATAGCCGGACACGAAAAAGCGGCGAAAGCGGTCGCCGAGGATCCACTTCTCGAACTTGTCCAGTTCGCCGTACAGCGCATCGAGCAGGATCACGCCGCGCAGCCGGTCGTTGGAGCCGCCGTGATGGATCGCCCACGCCACCGGCGCGAAGCCGCCCGAATACCCGACAATGATCACGTTGAGCCTGTCGAAATCCCGCGCCAGACCGAGGAAGCCGTGTAGGATGGCGAGTTGCTCGGAGGCCTCGTTGAGGAACAGCGTGAACAGCCCGGGGGTCCAGAAGTTGCCGGCGCTCGAATCGGAGGCGTTCACCGCGAACTGCGGCGCCACCAGGACGGCGTTTGCCTGAGACAGCGAAATCTGGTCGGCCACGCGCTGGCGATCGAGGACGTCGCGCGTGATCGTTGCTCGGTGGCCGTGGAAGAAGATGACGATGACGCCGGGCTTGCGGATGTCGAAGCCCTTCGGAATATGCAGCAGGACGCGCGGATCGCTGTAGCGTTCGTGTTCGAGCGATACCTTCTTGCGGCGGCGTGGATCTGTGCCGCTATCGAACGGGAAGGGAGCGTTCTCGAATTCAACCAGCTTGGTCTTGGCCTCGGTCGCGACCGGGGATGGGGCCGGGCGGGGGGTGCGCTTGGGCTGTGCCTCGGCATGGAGCGGGGATTGTGCCAGCGCCCGCGGACCGACCGGCAAGCCGGATGCCGACGACACAACGACCATCAGCAGCGCGGCCGTTACCGTCCACCGTCTCGGCTGCAACGCACGCGCGGTCACGTGGGCCAGGCTCCCGTTGCTTGTCGTCTCGCACCCGGGCGGCTGCGGGTGCCGCGGTTACCAAAAGATGAATCAGATGATCGTGAACAATCGGTAAATGTGGAACATGGTGGGATCGTGGTAAGCGTGGTATGAAGGCCGGTGTTCGTGATGGCGTTGCCGTGTTATGTCTTGGTAAGGCTGTCAGGTTCCCGCCCCGAGGGCCTGTTAGGCCCTGAATCCTTCCAAAATGTGGCACCAGGCAGAACTGTAATGTCTCGGATCAATAAGCTTGCCGCGCTCGTCGCCGGCGCGGTTCTTGTCGCAGCGACCAATGGAACGGCCCATTCGCAGGGCGCCACAGCAGACGATGTCGCACGCTTCCTTGCCGGGATGCAGCCATCGGCCGGCTCGCCGCTGACGGCGCTCACGCGCAATCCGGGCTGGCAGCGGCATGCAAAATGGTTCGAGTCGAATTGGGCGGCGATGGAGAAGCAACGGCTCTCCCGCGTGCGCGCCTGGTCGGAGAAGCACCTCAAGGATCGTCAGTTGACGCTGTACTACATGTTCAGCGGTCCCGATTTTCTCTACGCCGGCGCCTTCTTCCCGTCCGCGTCGAACTACCTGTTGAGCGGGCTTGAGCCGGTCGGCGCGATTCCGAACGTCACCGAACGCACGATCGGCGCGCTGCCCAGGATCCAGCAATCGATCGGCACATCGCTGCGGCTGAGCTTCTTCATCACCAAACAGATGCGCGAGCAGCTGTCCGGCGGCGAGCTCTCCGGCACGCTGCCGATCCTCTATGTCTACATCGCGCGTTCCGGCAAAACGATCAGAGAGGTGAGCCTTGTCAATCTCGACAAGGAGGGCAACCTGCATCCGGGCATGGGCGAAACCCGCGGCATGGTGCCGGGTGTCAAGATCGTGCTCGCGACCGGAAACGGACCGCCGCAGACGCTCTACTATTTCCGCACCGACGTCTCCAACGCAGGTGTCAACGCCAGCGGCTTCCTGAAGTTCGCCGCCACGCTCGGAAACGGTCACGGCCTGCTCAAGAGCGCGTCCTACCTGATGCACAGCGGGAATTTCACGCAGGTGCGCGACTTCGTGCTGGAGCATTCGCAGTCCGTGGTGCAGGACGATTCTGGCATTCCGTTTGCAGCCTTCAAGCCGGACATCTGGAGCTTTCATCCGTTCGGCGCCTATCTCGGCCCGATCGCGATCTTCCCGGGCCGCAACCAGCCGCGGCTTGGCGAGCTGTTCAGAAAGGCGAAGGCACCGCCGCTGGATTTCGGCATCGGCTACCGCCATCGCGGGCCGGATTCGAACCTGCTGCTGGCGGTTCGCAAGGAGCCGCTCAAGGTAGCGGCGCCGCAGGAGCCGCCCAGTCCGCCATTGCGACAGACCGTCCCGGTCGACCTGCCGCTGCCGCCGGCTGCCCAGCCGCCGTCTGTGCATGACATGGCCGCCGAAGACAAGAAAGCAGCGCCTCCGAGCAAGGAGGAGCAGCAGCGATAGGCAGTCGTCCGGCCGTAAATCAGGAGCGGGTCGCGCTCCAGTCCGCGCCGTACATCCTGTCGCCATCGACGGTGCCGTGGAACTCCATTGCGCGCCCGCCCAGGTCGACCGTGAAGGCGATGGCATTCCCACGCAACCGAGGATGGCGGAGCGCGGTCGCCCGCCCACCTTCGCCAGCAGTGCCGCTGATCTCCTGAAACGTCTGCTCGAGCGCGAGGGAGAAGCGATGGTCGCCGGATTGCACCTGCCATCGCCCCGCGACCTGCGCCGGCACCACCCAGAAATGCACCCGCCAGTTCGTGACCTCGCTGAGATCGGGCTTCCAGTCGCCCATTCTGAAGTCGTGGGAGACCACGCGGGTGCCGGGGCGCAGTCCCAGGATTTTCGGGCGCAGCCGCAGATTGATGCTCGGCAGCAGATACATCGTGAGCACCGTCGCCTGCGAGATGTCGGTCTCGAACAGGTTCTGCTGGCGGAAGACAACCCGGTCGCCGACGCCGGCGCGCTCCGCATTGAGCTCGGCATCCCGCACCCGGGCGGGATCGAGATCGACGCCGAGGGCCCGCGCACCCAGACGGCCTGCGGCGATTGCGATGCGGCCGTCGCCGGAGCCAAGGTCGATCACGAAGTCTCCGGGCCCGACCTCGGCCACCGCCATCATCCGGTTCACCGTGGCGTGCGGGGTCGGGACATAGACCACGTCCAGGTGCTGGCCCTGCACATAGGCGACCGCAAGGATGCCGACGCTCAGGAGGAACGTGGCCGCCAGCAGCCGCCAGGCGATCCTTGACGATACGGTCGGACGCACATGGCCTCCGTGACAGCGCCCGGCGGTCGGGCCGGGCCCTTTGCTTTTGCAGCAATGTCTACTATCAGGTTTCCCTGATCTGCTCCTCCCGATTCCGCGCCACGGTTGTCGATGTCAGACCCCTTTCGCATCTATATCGGCTGGGACCAGCGGGAACCCATTGCCTACGACGTTGCGAAGTTCTCGCTGGAGCGGCGGGCATCGATTCCGGTCGCGGTCACGCCGATCAAGCTCGATGAGTTGCGGGCGCGCGGCCTCTACCGGCGCGACCAGGACCCGCTGGCCTCCACCGAATTCACCTATTCGCGCTTTCTCACGCCGGCGCTTGCCGGCTACCGCGGCTGGGCGCTGTTCTGCGACTGCGATTTCCTGTGGCTCAGCGATATCGCGGGGCTTGCGCGCTACGCGCAGGGCCCGAAGGCCGTGTTCTGCGTACAGCACGACTATCGCCCGACGGAAAAGACCAAGATGGATGGCGCGGTGCAGACGGTCTATCCGCGCAAGAACTGGTCGTCGCTGATGCTGTTCAACTGCGATCATCCGTCAGTGCAGGCGCTGACGCCCGAACTGGTGAATCGCGAAAGCGGCGCCTACCTGCACCGCATGCAATGGGTTGCCGACGACGACATCGGCGTGCTGCCGGTCGAATGGAACTGGCTCGAAGGCTGGAACAAGAAGCCCGCCCAGGGCACGCCGTGCGCAGTGCATTTCACCCGCGGCGGCCCGTGGTTCGAGCAGTGGCAGAACGTCGACTACGGCGATCTGTGGTGCGCGGAGCGCGACGAGATGCTGCGCGCGCAGTCGCGCTGAGCGCCGCGATGGCGGCCGACGCCTTATACCGCGATGCGCTGGCCGCCTGCGAACAGGGCCGCGTCGAGGATGGCTTGGCGCTTGCACGCCGGGCCGTCGCGCTCGCTCCCGAGCAGCCGCGTATTCATGCCCTGATCGGGCAGGCGTTGTTTCATCTCGGCCGCCACGAGGAGGCGTTGGCGAGTTTCGACCGCGCCATCGCGCTCGGGTCGGCGACCGCTGCCGTATTCGGCGGCCGGGCCGACACGCTGGTGGCGCTCGGCCGTCCGGAAAAGGCGGTCGCGAGCTATGATCGGTCGCTGGCGCTGAATCCGGACGCCGTCGAGGACTGGACCAACCGCGCCGCCATGCTGCTCGCGCTCGACCGGCATGCCGACGCACTTGTGAGCGCGGACCGTGCGCTCGCGCTGGCTCCCGACCTTGCCGATGCCCACAACAACCGCGCCAACGCACTCGACCGGCTCGGCCGGCGTGCCGAGGCGCTTGCCGCGGTCGACCGGGCGCTTGCCGCCGAGCCCAACCATCGCGCGGCACTCGTCACCCGCGCCGTCATCCTGCGCAAGCTCGGCCGCGCCGAAGAGGCGCTTGCCGGATGCGCTCGGGTGCTGGCGCTCGTGCCGGACGATGTGGAGGCGCTGACCGTCCGCGGGGACGCGCTGGTCGACCTGGAGCGACTCGACGAGGCGGTGACGACCTTCGACCGCGTGATTGCGCTCGATCCGGCCGCGGTGGGCGCGAAGTGGAACAAGAGCCTTATCTGTCTTGGCCTCGGCCGCTTCGCGGAGGGCTGGCCGCTCTACGAGCATCGCTGGGCGGGCGCGCGGGGCCTGGTGCCGCGCCTATATCCCCAGCCGCGCTGGAACGGAACGCGCACCGACGGGCCGCTGCTGGTGTGGGGCGAGCAGGGGCTTGGCGATGAAATCCTCCATTCCAGCATGATTCCGGATTTGATGGCGCGCACCGGACGGATCGTGCTCGAGGTCGAGCCGCGGCTGGTCAGCCTGTTCGCCCGGTCGTTTCCAGGCGTGACCGTCGTTCCGCTGACGCCGGCGCTCTATGCCGGCGCGGTTGCAGCGCATGAGCCGATCGGCGGGCTTGGCCGCCATTTCCGCCGGCGCTGGGAGGATTTCCCGAAACGCGAGCGCGGCTATCTGGTCGCAGATGCCGAGCGGGTGCGTGCGCTGCGCGCACGGCTCGACGACGGCCGCAAGGTGATCGGCCTGTCCTGGATCAGCAAGGCGCCGGTCGGCGGTGAGCAGAAGAGCGCCAAGCTCATCGACTTCGCGGCACTGCTGCAAATGCCCGGCTATCGTTTTGTCGACCTGCAGTATGGCGATACCCAAGACGAGCGCGATACCGTCGAGCGCGCTCAAGGGGTTCGTGTCGAGCGTCTCTCCGACATCGACAATACCAACGACCTCGACGGGCTGGCGGCGCTGATGGGCGCCTGCGATGCGGTGGTGACCGTCAGTAACACCACGGCCCATCTCGCCGGCGCGCTCGGCCGGCCGACATTCGTGATGGTGCCGCACGGACACGCACGCATCTGGTACTGGTTCCGCGACCGACAGCAGAGTCCCTGGTATCCGCACGTGCGCGTTCGACGTCAGCGGCGCGGCGAGGCCTGGTCGGCGCTGGTCGCGGAGATCGCCGCGGCCGTGCGCGGCCCATGACCGTTCAGCCGGTCTCCCACATCACGTCGAGCCGGCGGCGGAAGGAGCCTGGCTTCTCGACAAACAGCCGCTTGGCCAGGCGCCGCGCTGCGGCGACGTGACTGCGCTTGCGCTCCGCAATCGACGGCGCCAGGCGCGAACGCCAGCGCGCGAGCGGCTGATGCGGCCCGGTCAGGCTTTCGAGCATCAATAGGTCCTGGTGCTGGCCGAGCCGGTCGCGCAGGCGCTGGTTTTCGCCGACCCACATCTTGCCGAATCGCCGCCAGAGCGGCTCCACGATTTCCATCTGGTAACGATGGTTGACGATGCGCTTGCGCAGCTCGTGCAGTTCCTCGGCGTCGACCTGCGTCCAGTCTTCGGGCAATTCGCGGCGTACCGCGCGATAACCGCGGGCGAGCCGGCGGGCGATCTCGGAAAATGTCAGCAGGTGCAGGGGCCAGCGGCTTGCCGCCGCGGAGGCGCGATCGAGCGCGTCGGACAACCGCTGGCGCAGTTCGTCGGTCAACGTCGTCGTTTCGTGCGCCTGCTTCAACGCCTCGATGCGACGGCGCAACGTGGCGACCGACCGATCGGAGAAGGGAAGGCCATGCTCGACCAAGTCGTCGAGCGCGTCGAGCGCAGCCTGGGAGTCGCGCGCACTGCTGAGCGCCCGCGCAAGGTCGCGCGCCTCGATCCTGAGCTGCTCGGCCTCTTCGCCCAGGAACGTGCTCAAGAGCCACAGCAGCGCGCGCCACCGCTTCATTTCCTTGCGGAAATCGTGCACCGCCTCGGCGTCGGACTTTTCCGGGTTCTCGATTGCGCCGCGCGCGGTTGCCAGAATGTCATGCGCGATGGCACGCAGAGTCTCGCCGACTGCCAAGTCCGGTCGCAGGGCAGGCTTGTCGTTCATGTGACAGTTTTATGACAACGGCGCGCAGCCAGGATTCCGGAAGCGATGAAACCGACCAAAGCCCGCCGCGCAGTTCTTTGCAAGGGCCGATCTTCCCGCCCGCGACGTTGAAAGAGCTGCCCAATAGCCCCTTCACAAACCGTTCAATTCCCTATCAAATTCAGCTGTCAACGAATGGATGGAGCAGGGAGATCCCGTCATGTCTGCGAAGACGCTCACCGATGCCGCAATGGCCGCGCTTGCATCGCTCGCGGTTATGCTAGCAACGCCCGCGGCCGCGCAAACCAAGGTCACGATCGTCACCTTTGCGGGCGCCACCAACCTGCCGGTCTGGATCGCGCTCGACCGGGGCTTGTTCGCCAAAGAAGGCCTGGCTGTGACCCAGGAGATCACCCGCGGCTCGACGCCCGCCATGCGTGGGCTGATGGAAGGCAAGTACCAGTTCGCGTCATCGGCGCTCGACAATACGATCGCGATCGCGGAAGGCCTCGGCGACGTGAAGTTCGACAATTTCGACGTCGCCGCCATCCTCGGTGTGCATTCCGGAATGAACAAGATTGTCGGACGGCCGGAGATCAAGCGCTATACCGACATCCGCGGCAAGGCGATCGCAAGCGACGCTCTCACCAGCGGATATGGGCTCGTCCTGGTCAAGATCCTTGCCGCGCACGGCCTCGTTCCCAACAAGGACTTCACTGCGCTGGCAGTCGGCTCGACGCCCAACCGCATTGCTGCGATGCGCGAGGGCAAGGCGGTCGCCGGGGTGATTGCGCCGCCGTCACACTTTGGATTGCTGAAGGACGGGTTTAATCTGCTTGGCGACGCCACCGAGGCGATCGGCGCCTATCAGGGTTCCACCTTCATCGTGCGCAGATCGTGGGCGAAGGCCAACGAGGCAACCGTGCTGGCTTTCCTGCGCGCGCAGATCGCCGCCACCGACTATGCTTTCGCGGACAAGGCCGGTTCGCTCGCGATCATGCGCAAGCGCATCAAGAACGTCTCCGACGCCGATCTCGAAGCCACCTACAATGAGATGGTCACGTCGAAGGGCGGCCTCAATCGGCGCGGCGCCATGAACATGGACGGCGTGCGCATGCTGCTCGCGCTGCGCAACGAATTGTCTGGTTCGGGCCGCAAGCTCACCGACCCGAACAAGTATCTCGAGCTGTCCTACTACCAGAAGGCTGTGGCTGGGAAGTAGGAGCGATATGACCGACATCAAGGACTGTCTGCCGCCGGACCGGCATCCGCGCAAGCCCAAGGTCACGCTGCCGAAGGGGGCGATCGATACCCACGTCCACGTGTTCGAAAAGGCGCGCTATCCGATGAATCCGGATCGTGGCTACAACCCGCCGGATTCGACGCTGGCCGACCTGAAGCATCTGCATGCGACGCTGGGCATCGATCGAGTGGTGTTCACGCAGCCGTCCACCTACGGCACGGACAATTCCGCGATCCTCGACGGCATGACGGCGTTGAACGCCGAGACGCCGGACCGGGCACGCTGCGTGGTGGCGATCACCATGGACATCACCGACGACGAACTTGCCGCGCTCGACCGGCGGGGCGCACGCGGGGTGCGGCTCAATACCGACAACAAGGGTGGCATGCCGATCGGCTTCGACCAGATCGGCGAACTCGAAGCACGCATCAAACCATTCGGCTGGCACATCGAGTGGTTGTTTCCCGGCAAGGACATCATCGACCTGATGCCGGTATTCGCCAAGCAGACGGTGCCCATGTCGATCGGTCACTTCGCCTACCAGCCGGCAACCGCCGGCGTCGGCGCGCCTGGTTTCCAGGCGCTCCTCGAACTGATGAAGCGCGGCAACACCTGGATGAAGATTTCCGGTGCCAACCGCGTCAGCGCCACCGATCTGCCGCCGTACGACGACGTGAAGCCTCTGGCACACGCACTGATCGCGGCGGCGCCCGACCGCATCATGTGGGGGACCGACTGGCCGCATCCCAACAAGTACATCGTCAATCCGAACGACGGCGACCTGGTCGACGCATTCGGCGACTGGGTCACCGACACCAGCATGCGCCACAGGATCATGGTCGAGACGCCGGCGGCTTTCTACCGGTTTTGATGCGGTGTTGTCGGAACAGCTCTGCGGCCGTCGGGCCGGCTACTTCTTCTTCAGCGCTTGTGCCAGCAGCGCCACCGTCTCCGGCGATTGGTTGAGCGCCTCCTTCACCATCGCCAGCACGGTGTCGCCATAGGCCGGCTGAACCGGCAGCCCAAGCTTGGCGGTCTTGGCCAGGAACTCCTTGTCCTCCATCGCCTTGCGGTAGGCGTCGCGCAGCGCCGCCAGCCGGTCGGCCGGGATGCCGGGCGGGCCGGCAGTGAGGCGCGCGACGTCGCATTGGGTCTGGATCAGGGCCACCAGCGCCTTGGCGCCTGGATCGGTGATCATGGTCGACAGCTGCGGCACGTCCCTTTCGTCGCCGCCGATCTGGGCGATGTAGCGCGCATAGCCGTTCTTCACGAACGGCTCCCAGGTCGAGCGCGCCGAGATCGTGCCCGTGATCTCGCCGCGGCGCATCGCCAGCATGTCGTCGTTGCCATTGTAGCCGGTAAGGATCTTGATCGGCAGCTTGAGCGCCGAGGTCAGCATCACGGTCTCGACATAGGCGGCGCTGCCGATGCCGGCGGCTGCGAAGTTCACCGGAGTCTTCTGCGCCGCCAGATCCTGGTAGGTCCTGATCGGCGACTGCTGGGCGATCGCCATGATGCGCCCCTCGCTCGCCGCTTTGCCGATCCACGACATGGCGGTCAGGTCGAAGCGCACGCCCTTGTGGCGGATCAACTGGTTGTAGATGAGACCCGTGTTGAAGGTGCCGATGGTCAGGCCGTCGGGCTTCGCCGCGTAGATGGCATTGGTCCCGATCATGTGTCCGGCGCCCGGCATGTTGCGCACCACGACGGTTGCTTCCGGCAGGTAGCGCTGCATGTATTCAGCAACCAATCGCCCGTATGTGTCGTAGCCGCCGCCGGGCGAGGTGGCGACGATGTAGGTGACGGTCTTGCCCTTGTAGAAGTCCGCGCCGCTCTGGCCGTGTGCCGGAGCTGCAGAGAGGTCGACAACGGCAAGAACGGTGACGGCGAAGGCGAGTGCAACACGGCGCCACTGCGATATCAGGGACATCACGTCCTCCCATGCTGGCGGCCTGCAATAGGCAATGCTACCGCGCGGGGAGGGAGCGGGCCAGTACCAGCAACGACCGTCGCCTTGCGAGCGCGCGGCCGGCGGGGCGCGAGCCTCAAGTCCGCTCCACCAACGAAATGGCTGCGGCGGGTTATCGCTTCTTTCGCTTCAGTGCTTCCGCCAGCAGCGCGACCGTCTCCGGCGGCTGCTTGAGTGCGGTGACGATGGCATTGAGCACCTCGTCGCCGTAGCCGGGATCGACCGGGCGCTCGAGCTTCGCCGCCTTCTCCTGGAGCTCCTTGTCCTGCATCGCCCTGCGATAGGCTTCGCGCAACGCATCGAGCTGCGGCTTCGGAATGCCGGGCGGTCCGGCGGTCAGGCGCGCGAGGTCGCCCTGCGACTGCACCAGCGCGATCAGGGCCAGGGCCGCCTTGTCCTTGACCAAATCGCGCAGCTGCGGGACATCGGTGTCCTTGCCGCCGATCTGGAAGATGAAGCGGCCGTAGCCGTTCCTCACGAACTGGTCGAACGAGGATCGCGAGCCGAGCGTGCCGACGACTTCGCCGCGGCGCATCGCCAGCTGATCGTCATTGCCGTTGTAGCCGGTCAGGATCCTCGACGGCCATTTCAACACGCTCGACAGCATCGTGGTTTCGACGTAATTCGCGCTGCCGACGCCCGAGACCGCCATATTGACCGGATCCTTGCTTGCAACCAGATCCGCATACGACTTGATCTGCGACTGCTGCGCGATCGCCATCACGCGCGGGTCGGTGGTGGCCTTGCCGATCCAGGACATCTTGGTGAGGTCGAACTTCATACCGGGAAGTCCGACCAGCTGATTGTAGATCAGGCCGGTATTGAAGGTGCCGATGGTGAGCCCGTCGGCGCGCGACGCAAAGATCGTATTGGTGCCGACGAGGTGTCCGGCGCCCGGCAGGTTGCGCACCACAAAGGTGGAGCCGGGCAGATAGCGCTGCATGTATTCGGCGACCAGCCGTCCATACAGATCGTAACCGCCGCCTGCGGAGGTTGCGACGATATAGGTGACGGTCTTGCCCTTGAAGAAGTCCGCGCCGTCCTGGGCATGCACGGGCACGCTGAACGCCGTTGCAAGCAGTGCGGCGACGGTGAGGGACGTGCATCTTGCGGTCATCGACATTGGTTCCTCTGCTGTCATCTGCATTCTAGACCAGGCCACCCGAAGCGCGCTTGCGGCGCAAGGACGCGCCGGCTGTTGACGGAACCCGATCGCGACCCACGCTTCTACCCGAGCCGGTCGACAATGAAGTCCGTCAGGAAGCCCGCGTGAAGGGACACCTTCAGAAGCCTCTCGAACAGGAGATGCATCACCAGTGCGCCTGCGCCTCCATAGAGGAGGGCATTGCGCCAGTTCGTGCCGGCCTGGAACCGCAGGAACGCGATCAGGAAGACAGGGACCGTGATTTGGAAGCCGAGCAGCAGGATGGATACGATGAGCGCCAGGAAATAGCCCCAGACGACCAGTTCCCGGCGTACGCGTTCGCGCGGATCGTGGCTGCTTTCGGTGAACATGACGTTCTCCGACGGCATCTCGAACTGCACGCGGCGGCCGGCGATGCGGGCGACCTGGTCCTCCGCCTGCCTGAGCGCATCGCGGTCGTCGTCCGGCGCCGGCGCGCGGCGCCGGTAGAGGTCGATGGTCAGTTGCAGGAGGCACAGCCCGATGGCGGGAATGCCGACCACGAAGGTCATGAAGCGTGCATCCGGCGGATAGCTGGCCGCAATGCCGACCATGGCCGTGAAGATGACCAGCATCAGGACGGTCATGGGCGCCGGGGTCGACTTCATGGCGCCACCGGTTGCTGCGCGCCGCCGCGCGGCCGCAGGTTCTGATAGACCGCGTAGGCAATGGTGATCGCGATCAGGCCGATCAGCACCAGCGAGAGTGGCCGCAGGAAGAAATCTCGGCCCCACAGGCCGAGCGCCTTGTGCAGCGACTCTTCGGCGATCTTGCCGAGCACGAGTCCGATCACGAACGGTGCGCGCGGCCAGTTGAAGCGCAGCAGCCCGTAGCCGATGGCGCTGAGCACGACCAGAACGACGAGGTTCTGCCACTGGCCTTCGCTGACATAGGAGCCGATCACGGCCATGACCACGATGAACGGCACCAGCATGGCGCCGTTCACGAACGTGAGCAGCGCCACCCAGCGCATGATGAAGAGCAGGAACGTCACCGCGATGAGATTGCCGACCACGAGCGCCCAGATCAGCGTCCAGACCAGATCGAGCCGCTCGGTGATCATGGCGGGACCGGGCTGGATGCCGAGGATCAGGAATGCGCCCATGAGCACGGCCATGCCGGAGCTTGCCGGAATGCCGAAGAACAGCGTCGGCAGGAGCGCGCCGCCTTCGCGCGCATTGCTCCCGGTCTCCGGCGCGATCACACCTTCGACCGCGCCCTTGCCGAAGCGTTCGGGCGTCCGGGACGTCTGCACCGCGTGACCGTAGCAGAACCAGGCGGCGGCGGAGGAGCCGAGCCCCGGAATCATGCCCACCACCGCGCCGATGATGGAGGTGCGGATCGCAAGCCACCAGTGCCGCGGCACCTCCATCACGCCCTCGAACAGCTGACGATAGGAGTACTTCGCAGTCTCGCGCGAGACCGACGAGATAGCCCCGCCCTTGACCGCGAGCGCGATCATCTCGGGGATCGCGAAGATCGCCAGCACGGCGGTGATCAGGCTCATGCCGTCCCACAGGAACAGAAGGTCGCCCGCAAACCGCGGCGTACCGGTATAGGGATCCATGCCGACGGTCGCCAGCATCATTCCGAACAGCCCGACGATCAGACCCTGGAAGATGCGGTCGCGGCCGGCGAGGAAGGCGATGAAGGTGATGCCAAGCAGCGCCAGCAGGAAGAACTCGGCCGGACTGAAGGCCAGTACCACCGGTTCGAGAATCGGGATCATCACCGCGAATACGATCGCGCCGATGATGCCGCCGAGCCCCGAGGCGGTGACGCTCGCGCCGAGCGCGCGCCCGGCTTCGCCCTTCTTGGCCATCGGATAGCCGTCGATGGTGGTGGCGGCGTCGTCGCCGTCGCCCGGTACGCCGAACATGATGCTGGAGATCTGCCCGGACGTGCCGTTCACCGCGTGCATGGTGAGCAGGAACACCGCGCCCGGGATCATCTGCATCCCGAATACGAACGGGATCGCGAGCGCGATCGAGAGCCGCCCGCCGATACCGGGAGTGACGCCGACCACAAGCCCGATCGCCACCGCGAGCAGCATCAGGCCCATCATGTGAGGCGACGTCAGCATCGCAAGAAGCGAGCTGAACATGATCTCGATCATGAAACGCGTCCGATCCCTGTCGGGCCCGACGCCGGCGTCTTCCGCCCGCATCGGCCCTGCCCGGTCCGGGCATCAGGCCATCCCCGGCGAACCTCAAAGCAACGGCCTTTGCCCGGGTCAAGCCGGATTTCGGGGACGCCGCCGGAAACGCCGCCAATTGCCTGCAATTGCCGGGAAAAAGCGGTCTCACCGCCCTTTCAATGTGACGCCACTGTTGCTACATAACTGGCGTCCGCGCGGGGGCGACGCCCCCGCCCACGGTTTCCGGCCACGATGGATGGAATGACGCGGGGTGGAGCAGCCCGGTAGCTCGTCAGGCTCATAACCTGAAGGTCGTAGGTTCAAATCCTACCCCCGCAACCAAATAAATGCCGTCAAGTCAAAGACTTGGCGGCATTTCGCTTTTGCGGTCCGTGTTGCAAAGGAACGCAAGGCGAACCCGAAACATCTCAAAGGGTTACGAGCATTGCCGGCGATTCCGTGCGACATGGATGCGACACGGAAGTGGCCCGATGTTCGCTGGCTGTTCGCGTCAAAGGGCAGCGATCTTGTCGGGGTACAGAATCGTCGCGCGCAAGAAAAAAGGGCCCGCATTGGCGCGGGCCCTTGTAAGTCAAGCCTTTCACATCGCTATCGACGGAAGCCGCTGAACGGCGACCGCACGGGCCCGAAATTTCCGTAGCTCGGAGCGTACTGCCGGTATTGGAAGGGCATCGGTGGCGGGACGTACCGAAACTGCGGATTCGACATAAACGGGCTCGGAGGAGGGCCCATCTGCGGGAATGGCCGCACAGGCTGTTGGAGGAGTTGTGGTCCATACTGGAAAACATAACCCAGCGCCCTCAACTCCTGTGGGGTGAACAGGCCTTGCGCGTGCGCTTCGCCAGCGACCATGCCCATCACCGCGGTGATGACAACGATGCTGACCCTCCGCGACCGCGGCCGTGGTGTCGCCTCACATTCGGCCTTGGCGTCGGCTGCCGCCGCCTTGAGATCGGTCACGGTCAGTACCGGGTCGGTCATCGGATCGTAGCGTCGGCCGAGCGCGTCGGTAAAGCTGGCTCTTGCCATTGGGGACTCCTTTATATTGTGGGCAGGGTGCCCGTTGACACAGGGCCCCGACGGCGCGACCATGTCGAAGTTTCCAAGATCGACAGCTTCGGCCGTCCGGGCCCGTCGAGGTGTGTGTCACCTCGACGGGCTTGTTGTATGATTTGGACGACGTGAAACCCAGAAATCGGTCATCGCAGATTTGCGAGTTTGCGCCCAAGCTTGCGCTGAGCGATGCGTGAGTTAGCGGACGCTTTTGGGGAGAGCCGCGATCACCATGGGAAGAGAACCAAAAAGAAAGAGAACAACTGATGAGATGATGGCCAAGCGTCGAACGCTTGCACGGCTGCTACGAGACGCTGAAGAGTCAACGAGCCTTCAAACCAAAGCCCTAGCCGGGCCGGTAGCTTCCAAAGCCAGGAATTGGAGACAAGCACGAGCGTGGCCATCGCCCGATGAACTGTACGAGCACTGCCAATACCTACTTTCTATTAATGCTGATGCCGACAAGGTGAGCACGATCCAACGACATTGCTATCCGCACTGGATAAGGATCGACGCGTTGAGAGCTAGGTCGTCTGAAACACTCAATGGACAATGTCTTCAGTCTCTCAAAGATGCAAATTGCGAGGTGATATTCAGCGCACCAGGAACGTTCTTTTTGGCGGGGGAAAAAGCGATCAATCACGGCGCGATTGCAACATGCATGAAAATCCCGCATCGAGTCTATGTTGGATTGGGGCGTCGCGATGGAGGAAGCCACCCGTCAATTGATGAAGTCGTGGACAGCAAAATTTGGGAATTGGGTCTGCATGGCATCGAACCCAAAGATTACGGTGCAAAGCATCCAGAGTTGAATCGTGCGTTCATAGCCGCGCAGACAGCGTTGCCGTTCATCACCGGGAGCAAGTTGAAGGCAAGCTATAGGGTCTACATCCGAACCTCATTCGCAGGCGACTACGGTATGGGGTGGAGCGGCGCATTCTCGGCAGCATTTGCGGCAGCGCTGCTTTACTGTGAATTACCGAGCGAGGAGAAGCGCAAATGGGATCTTGCCTCCCAGCAGTCGCTTTGGGGATCAAAGACGCAATTCGAAGGATTTCTAGGGTCCAGACTCATTAAATCCACCATACCATGGCCGCCGCCAGGCAGACAGAAGCCAGGTAGTTTCGCGCGAGCTTGTCATAACGCGTGGCGATACGCCTGAAGTCCTTGAGCCTGTTAAAGGC
>Ga0209172_10003913_pt1 | contig 21410 bp, 10 predicted proteins | sample LarsenN4metaG_FD_184113 | JGI IMG/M metagenome (GOLD analysis project Ga0209172, IMG submission 184113) | Hot spring sediment bacterial and archeal communities from British Columbia, Canada, to study Microbial Dark Matter (Phase II) - Larsen... ... | reverse complement strand
CAACACCTCCGTGACGTCCTTCTCCGGCTAGAGAGAACTCACGGAAGATGCGCGATGGCCGACTCCGCTGTCTACTCGGGCGGCCTTACTGAATTTCCACCACGTGCTGGGACTCTAACGCCGCGTACGCGGTACCGCCATCCGAGCCAAAGTCGTGGATGGCCAGGATGTTCGGGTGCGACAGCGCGGCGATGGCCTTGGCTTCGCGCTCGAACCGCTGCAGCGCGTTGCGATCCTGTGCGAGATCGTCCGGGAGCACCTTGACGGCGACGTCACGGTCCAGCCGCGTGTCGCGCGCGCGGTAGACGTCGCCCATTCCGCCCGCGCCAAGCGGCGCCGTGATTTCGTAGGGACCAAGCCGGCTGCCAGCGAAGAAGGGCACGGCGGGCGTGATTATAGCGGCGGATGAACCACCGACCGCCGGAATCTGGCGAAAGAAAGGAGCAAGAGAAAAAAGGCTACCACAACGATGCGTGGTGGTAGCATCGCGCCGGCTTCCGCACAGGCACGCACGATCGATGGTCTCCGCATTACACGCGGCCACATCTACTTCAATGGACCGACGCTGATGCAGCAGCTGAGTGGGGCGCGGTGAGGCCCACAATAGCGTCGCAGGCAGGAGGGCATATGCCGATCGTCGCTTTCAACAATGTCACTGACGGCCTCGAACCTCATCGAAGGCAGCGTGAACACTTCATCACGAATACGAACCTCGAGGACGAGCCTCTGTGGGTTCCCTACGCGAAGGGCGTGTGGTTCCAGCCTTGCTGGTTCAACCTCACGTCTGGAGGATTCAGCGTCGTCTTGAAAGGTCTACCGGGGTCGATGGTAGGGACTCACTACCACGTCGGCACCGTGCACGGCTACACGATGCGTGGCCACTGGCGATACCTCGAACACGACTGGATCGCGAAGCCCGGCACGTATATCTACGAGCCGGCAGGCGAAGCGCACACTTTGGTGATTACCGAGGACTCGCCGGAACCGATGGTGGCGCTGTTCGTGGTGGGCGGCGGTTTGGTCTATTTGGACAATGGCGTCAATGGTGGCTTCGCGGCCTACGAGGACGGGTTCAGTCTTCTCGAGCTGAGCCGGAAGTACTATCGCGAGGCCGGTCTGGATGTTGGCCAACTGGACCGGATGGTTCGCTGACTCCCGCGCCGCGCTCGCGCTATCGACTGGAACTTGCAGAAAGGACCGTCACGATGACGCAGGTGGTCAATCGTCAATGGCGCCTTGTCCGTCGTCCGACCGGTGTGGCAACCTCGGCCGATTTCGAATGGAAGGAGGGCCCGATACCCCGCCCTGGCGCAGGCGAGGCATTGGTGCAGAACAAGTTGCTGTCGCTCGATCCGACCAATCGCATCTGGATGTGGCCGCGCGATTCTTATATGCCGGCGCAACAGCTGGGAGAGGTGATGCGCGGTCTCGGCGTCGGCACAGTGGTCCAATCCAACAACGCGGACTTGCGCGTCGGGACACCTGTCTATGGGTTCTTTGGGTGGCAGGACTACGCAATCGTTCGCTCGACCGATCTCGTCGTGCCGCTGCCGGACGATCCCGGCATCCCGTTGACGGTTCATTTGGGCCTGTTCGGGCACATTGGCATGACTGCCTATTTCGGTCTGCTCGACGTGGCGAAGCCGCGACCCGGAGACACTCTCGTCGTCTCGGGCGCCGCGGGCGCCGTTGGGTCTCTTGTCGGCCAGATCGGAAAGATTGTGGGCTGCCGCGTGATCGGGATCGCGGGTAGCGCCGAGAAGTGTCAGTGGCTTACACAGGAGCTCGGGTTCGATGGCGCGATCAATTACCGCACAGACCGACCTCTCCTCGATGCGCTGGTGCAGCAGTGTCCGCACGGCATCGACGTCTATTTCGAGAACGTCGGCAATGAAACTCTCGAAGCCGTGCTGGACCTCCTGAATGTGAGGGCGCGGATCGCCATCTGCGGGATGATTTCCGGCTACAACGATGCCGATGAACGGGGGCACTTCAGCATGGTGGGCCCGCGGAACCTTCTCCAGTTGGTAATCAAACGTGTGCGCATGGAAGGCTTCCTCTGCCTGGACTATCTGGACCGAGCCGCGGAAGCGATACAGGCGCTGGCCGCGTGGCACCAAGAGGGCAGACTCAAGTACCGGGTGCACGAGATCGAGGGTCTGAAGAACGCCCCCGACGCCATGAACATGCTCTTCGACGGCAGCAACCTGGGCAAGTTGATCGTCAGAATCTAGCGCGGCCGAGACCAACCGCCTCGAACGCGCGCCGGAGCCGGCGGCACGGTTGCTGGTGCGTGCCGCGGCTCCTTGCGATGCGTTGTCACGTCTCCGCGCTCGCGGCCAGACCTATCTGCCGCAGGAATCCGTGCGTATCCCAGGTCGCCCACTCCTCGGCAATCTGATCGCCCTCGAAGCGGTGCATCCAGAATCCGAACACCGTGGACCGCCTGCCCGTCGGTGCAGCACCCAGTATCGGGCCGTTGCTTGTACCCACCGCGGTCCAATTCGAGCGGAATGCCGCGGATGATGAAGCACGGCCGTGAGTGCGGGAACGGATACTTCCATGCCGGCTTCCCGTCGGCGTCATCGTTCGAAGTTCTCCTCGCACGAGTTCCCGCCGAAGCCCGTCCTCCGGCATCGCGAGGAGCTCGTCCGCCGTGACCTGTCGGATCGTCCGCGCGCTGGCTTCACTCATTCCCGTGGTCCCGCATCAGTCCGCCGCCGGCGGGCCTCGGCTCATTATAGGGGGCGGGGCCTATCGGCATACGGACCTCACGGCCGCGGATTCCAATTGAGAATCAACGTAATGGGTGTCGCGGTGGGTTCTTCGAGCGGCTCGATAATCAGAAAGCGGCCGTCGCGCGAAACCGCGTACTGGTGCTTCGCGAATTGGTTGGGGCCGCCCACTATCCGTGTCTGGAAGAGCGCGACCGGCGGCGTGGCATCGAACGTCGCGGTTGATGCGATGACGCCAGCCGCCATCAGTTTCAAATCCGGGGCAATGAAGAACAGCTCCTTTCCGTCCGCGCGCCACCGGGGCTGGGTTCCGCCCTGCGTCGAGATCTGCCACTTCCCGCTCGCGACCGGAAAGGACTGCACGTAGATTTCGAACTGGCCGGACTCGTTCGACTGGTAGGCGATCCAGCGGCCATCGGGTGAGAACTGCCCAAGCGTTTCCGTGAACGGCGTGTCGAGCCACGGAGACGGCTTCTCGTCGCCCGTCAAGGGCAGCGTCCACAGATCGAAATCCGTCTTCGGATCGACGTCATAGAAGAGGAGGAACCGGCCGTCCGGCGACCAGGAAAGAGGAATCTTGGGATTATTCGGAGATTCCCACAGCAGTTCCTCACGGCCTGTGCCACTCGATGGTTTCACGTACAAGTCCAGTGCACTCTTCCGGTTCGATGGAAACGCCACCCGCGTCCCGTCCGGCGACCAGACCGCCCCGCCGTCACGTGCCGCATCGAACGTGAACCGCGTCATGCCGCCTCGCACGAGATCCAGCAGCCATACGTCTTCATAGCTCTCCAGCGTGCGTACGACGGCGACGCGCCGCCCGTCTGGCGAAAGCTCGGGCCACCGGAGAATGTTTCCATCGGGCCCACCCGCTGTGCCCACGCGCTGTCCGTCCCGCGCGAACCACATCAACTGTCGGCGTTCCGATCCGCCCGCTCGGTACGCAACCAGCCCTCCCGCCGACACCGAGAATCCGCCACGATTCTCGACACGCCCTACGGCGTCGGCGACCGTGACCGGCTCGCCTGACAACTCGCCTTTCTCAGCATCGAACGGCGCCGCCAGCAGGGCGCCCTGCCGAACGAATAGGATCCAGCCAGGCGGTGCCCACGCTCCAGCGCTCTCGTTCGTCATCAGACGGCGGGGCTCTCCACCATCAAGCGACCCGAGATAGATGCCCTGTGCCTCGGCGCCACCCGTCGCAAAGAAGAGGAACCGCCGGCTGTCGGGAAGAAAGAAAGGAGAACGGTGACCGTCCTGTCCCTCACCGATCCGTGTGACGACCCTGGGTTCACCGCCCCTGTCGGATACGCGCCACAGCGGACCCCGAAACGCCGCGGCAAACAGAATGGTTCCATCGGGGTTCCAAGCGCCGCCCGCACCAGACGCCTCGGCCAGCACCTGCGGCGGTGGCCCCCCGGCTACGTCGACGCGTTTCAGCTTGCCGTCGGCGAAAAAGCCGATCGACCGGCTGTCGGGACTCCAGAAAGGAAACTCCGCGTTCTCCGTGCCGGCCAGCGGCTGCGCGGCGACGGCCTCGAGCGCACGCACCCACAGGCGCGGCAGTCCGTCGCCGGAGGCGACGAACGCGAGCCGACTGCCGTCGGGCGAGAGCACAAAGTGATAGGGACTCGATGTCGCCGGCGTCGAGATCTCGACGCGCATCTCGGGTGGCGTGGGACGAGGATTCGGACGCCACGCGACCCGCAGGGCCGCCACCGCGATAACGGCCGATACCGCCGCGGCCGCCCACGCGAGCCGCTCGCGGCGGCGCCACGTGACGGCGGGGACTGGATGGGCCACACCCGTCGACGCAGCCTCGGCCTGCGCATCGTGCATCTCGAGACGTGCATCGCTGATGTCGTGCAGACGTTCTCGCGCGTTCTTCTGGAGACACCGGCGCAATAGTCGTCGTATCGCTGCCGGCGTGTCCGCCGGCAGCAGGTTCCAGTCCGGCTCTCTCGTGAGAATGAATGCCAGGGTGTCGCTGACGTCTTCACCGGCAAACGCACGCGTGCCAGTCAGCATTTCGTAGAGTACGCAGCCAAACGCCCAGATGTCGCCGCGCTGGTCGACCGGCCGGCCCTTGGCCTGCTCCGGAGCCATGTAGGCGGCGGTCCCAAGGATGACTCCCATCCGCGTCATCGCTGGACTCGTGATGGTCGGTGAGTGCGATACATCCAGATCCGCCTCGGCCGGCTCGAGTGCCTTCGCCAATCCAAAATCAAGGACTTTGACCGTCCCATCCTCGCGCACCTTGATGTTGGCCGGCTTCAAGTCGCGGTGGATGATCCCCTGCTCGTGCGCCGTCTCGAGCGCCTCGGCGATCTGCCCGGCAATGGCGAGGGTCTCGTCCAGCGGGATGGATCCCTGCGCGATCCGGTCCGCGAGCGTCGGACCCTCGACCAGCTCCATCACGAGCGCGCTCGCGCCAGCGACGCGTTCGAACCCGTATACGTGCGCGATATTCGGGTGATTCAGCGAGGCCAGGACCCGCGCCTCGCGCTCGAAGCGCGTGAGCCGGTCAGGGTCGTGCGCGAACGTGTCGGGCAGTACTTTGATCGCGACCTGGCGGCCAAGCTCGGTGTCGCGCGCGCGATAGACGTCCCCCATGCCGCCATGACCGATGGCGGCGAGGACTTCGTAGACGCCGAGGCGAGTCCCTGGCGCCAGCGACATGGGAGATGGAAGAGAAACCCGCGCGGATTATAGCGCCTGGGCCGCCGCCGTGCCTCGCATCAACCACTCGATGGCAGTCCAGACGACCGCCGGTCGGGGCCGACTTCCGCGATGATCTGCTGCGTGCAATCGACCCCGGGGCCTGGCACCGCCGCGAGGCGCTGCACCGCATCTTGGTGACGCCGTATCCGGCCCGCCCTCCGCGATGGCATCGCGCATGCGCCGGGTACTGGGACCGAGCAGATCGGATCCCAGACTCGAGAGCCTTATTCGCTCACGTCCGCACGCCCCGGACCAGCCAATTCTCCGGTCTCATCTGCAGCACGGGTTCGTCGATCTCGCCGCGCGCGCCGGCGCCATTCTCCTCCGAGCCGCACTGCTGTTCATCCGCTTTCGCGAGTTGAAGCGCCCGTCGGCCTTCGCGCAAGCGCCTCTTATCTGAAGCTGGTTCACTGGGTCGGGACGAGCCGCTTCAACTCCTGATCCCAGTTCTGCACCAGCACAAGCCGCGGCGTTTGACGCGCGCTCTCTATCTGGGGGTCGCGCACGATCACGAATCTGCCGTCCGGCGCGAGGTCGAAGGGGCGGGATCCCACTATTTCTGGCGCCATCGGCAGGTCGAACAGGATCTGCGGCCGCCCGGCCGTGAACGTCGCGCCCGATTGCACGGCGACGCTCAGTATCTGCCGGTCGTCCAAAGACCGGAAGAACAGCGTCGTGCCATCGCGGGACCAGAGCGGCAAGAGACCGCCGTTCGTCGAGATTTGCTGGCGACTCCCCGGCTGTGGATATCGCTCGACGTAGACCTCCCATTGACCGGAGACGTTCGACGCGTAAGCCAGCCAGCGGCCGTCAGGAGAGACCACACCCGCATAATTGCAGGACTCGTTCTTCACGAGCACTATCGGATCGCTTCGGGGGTCCGCTGTCGTATGCAGAATCACGCACCGAACGGTTTGATCTTGGATCACCTCTGAGAACACCAGCTGCATGCCATCGGCAGACCAGCCATATGCGGCCAGCTCGATCAGATCCTTGCCGCGCGCAAGCAGACGTTCGTCGCTGCCCGTACCGTCTGCCGAGCGCCAGAAGAGCTCCGGGTACCCAGCTCTGTTCGACGTGAAGCCGATGCGGCGGCTGTCGGGCGTCCAGAACGGATACCGCTCATCAGCCGGATCCGTTGTGAGGCGGCTCAGCGCCGCCCGCGCGACATCGTAGGTCCAGATATCGCCTCGTGCCGCGAGCGCGAGCCGGGTGCCATCGGGTGATACCCGTACGTCCGGATATAGGTCAGGAGGAATCCCCGCCAGCGCCGACACACGGCCTGCCCGATCCACAGAGACGACCGTCTGCTGCGCGCCGCTGTTCGCACTGCCGGGAACGTAGGCCAGCATCCCGTTGACCGACACCATGAAATTCGCGCTGCCGGCGGCGCTCGTGACGACGCCTTCGACGACCGGCGCTGGCGTTCCGACCACCTCGAGCCGTGCGAGATCGAACCCCACCGCGCGCAAGGTCCCCCCGGCGTTGTAGACCAGATAGCCAGGCGCGACGTAGTGGGCATGGCTGCCGCCGCGGACGAGCACCTTCGAGGCGCCGGTCCGCAGATCGAGCGCCGCAACCTGCGCGTCTTGAACGCCGGCAGGCGAAACGATTGTGAAGAGCACCCCTTCACCGCCTGGGAGGAACTCGGGCCAGAAGTGGTCGCCGCCGGCATCGGGCTTCGTAAGGACGACAGGCGTGCCGCCGGCGGCCGGCACGCGTTGCAGGCCGGTTCCAGGTGCATTGGTGGCGAACACAATCGTCCCATCCGTGCCCCACGCCGCGCCGCGTGAAGCAGTCCCATCGATCGATGTCACGATCACCGCAGGCCCGCCTGTGATGGCCACCTTCTTGATTTGGCTGGGGTCAGTGACGAACCCGATCCACTGGCTGTCCGGCGACACGAAGACACCACGCGGGTTGCCGAGACCTGACAGCACAGCGGGCTCGAGCTGATCGAGGGCGCGCACCAGGAGCTGGTTGTTCCCGCGGTAGACCACGCGCGAACCGTCCGGCGTAATCGCAATGTCTCGGTCGACACCCTGAACGCTCAGTGCCGTCGTGCCGGCGGTCGTAATCTCGGTACGAATGACCCGCGGCGGCGCCGGGCGGGTGAGCCGCCAAGTGGCCGGCACTGCAACCGCACCGGCGATGACGGTGGTGGCTGCAACCGTCAGTGCCATGCGCCAGCGACCGTGGCGTACGGCGCGTGCGGCTTCAGCCGGCTGCTTTGCAGCGATCACCGCGACACTCGCGACGTGGTCGAGCACGAAGAGCGCCCCGGTCGCGTCGATCCGGCGCTTCCGCGCGTCCTTCGTCAGACACGTGCGCAGGAGCGTACCGACGGCCGGCGGCACCTCCGCCGGCAGCGCGTCCCAGTCGAGGTCGAGCCGCACCACTGCGCCCAGCACTTCGGTAACGTCCTCGCCGTCGAAGGCGCGCTTTCCGGTGAGCATTTCGTAGAGCACACACCCAAACGCCCAGAGGTCGCTCCGCGTATCCGCCGGCCGGCCCTTGGCCTGCTCCGGTGCCATGTAGGCGGCGGTGCCGAGTATGACGCCCATCTGCGTCATCGCTGGACTCGTGATCGTCGGTGACTGCGATGCATCCAGATCGGTCCCGATCGGCTCGAGCGCTTTGGCCAGTCCGAAGTCGAGCACCTTGACCGTCCCATCCTCGCGCACCTTGATGTTGGCCGGCTTGAGGTCGCGGTGTACGATGCCGTGCTCGTGCGCCGCTTCCAGCGCGTCGGCGATCTGTCGCGCGATGGCGAGCGCTTCTGCTACCGGAATGGGACCGCGCGCGATGCTGTCGGCCAGCGTGGGCCCGTCGACCAGCTCCAGCACGAGCGCTTGGACGTGGTGTCCGACTTCTATCGGACCAACCGAAGCCTGTTCCAGTCCGTAAATGGCGCCAATGTGCGGATGATTCAGTGAGGCGAGTGTCTTGGCTTCACGCTGGAAGCGCGCCACGCGATCCGGGTCGTGTGCGGCCGCTTGCGGCAGAATCTTGATGGCCACGTCGCGCTCGAGTTGTGTGTCGCGCGCTCGGTACACCTCTCCCATCCCGCCGGTCCCCAGCGCTGACTGAATCTCGTACGGCCCGAGACGTGTGCCGGGCGCCAGTGACATGTGTGCGGAATTCAGTTGGTCGGCACGAGGCGCTTCAGCTCTTCCAGCCAGTTCTGCACGACCACGATCTGCGGCGCGGTCGTCTGCTGCGCCTCGCCAACCTTGATCATCACGAACCGTTGGCCATCGGGTGAAATGTCATACGTCCGGCCGGGATTGCCACCTGGACTCGTGAAGTAGCCTTCATCAAGGAGCTTCGCGGGCGCGGCCGACGTCCATGCCGGCCCGCGCCCGACAGGCACACGCATCAACGCGCCCGTGGGCGATACGTAAAAGAGTTCCTGGCCGTTCCGCGCCCACAGAGGCCGGGTGCCGCCCCCTGTCGACACCTGCCAGCGGCCGCCGTTCACATCCGGGTACGGGCGTACGTAGATTTCAAACTGCCCCGAGTCATTCGCCTCGTACGCCAACCACCGCCCGTCTGGGGAGATGTCGCCGTTCCGCTCGATTAACGGCGTCTGGACCAGCGGCACGATCCGGCCGCGACTCGCCTGTGGCTGCTGAGTAGAATCTGCTGCAGCGCCCGCGTCATCGATGATGAGCTGCATCACATCTACGCCGGTCGTCGTGCTCGTTTGACTGAACACGATCCGGGTTCCATCTGGTGAGGCCGACGTCGGATCCTGGACGCTATCCCTTTCGGACAGCCGCTCGACTGCGCCGGTGCCAACGGCCTGCCAGAAGAGATTCCGGCCGCCTGCCCGTTCGGAGCCAAACACGAGTCGTCCCCCATTTGCAATCCAGATGGGGTAGATGTCAAGTCCGGCCTCGAACGTGATGCGTGTCAGCGTCGTACGGTCGATGTCCCAGACCCAGATATCACTCTCCTGATCCGCAGCAAATACGGCGATCTGTCTGCCGTCTGGTGCGATTCGGGGATAGAGGTAGGGCCGCGGTGGCGCCGCGATCGGTGTCTCCTGGCCGCGACGATCCACCCACACAAGCGTGCGCTGGACGCTCTCCAAACCGCCCGCCACGTAGGCGAGCGTGCCCTCGGTGGCCACGACGGCATCCACGGCACCGGAGGCGGCCGTCACGACTTCGGGCACGACGAGCACCGGTGCGCCGCGTGTCTCCAGCCGCGGCACGTCGAACGCAATGGCCCGCAATGTTCCCGCGGCGCCATACACCAGATGGCCGGTGTTCACGTAATGCGCGTGACTCCCGCCACGCACGGCTACCTTCTGTGTCGATGTCTGCAGATCGAGGACGGCGACCTGCGCCGCATCGAGGCCGCCGGTCCTGGCGCTGATGGTGAACAACACGAAGCGGCCGCCGGGCAGAGCTTCGGGCGACAAATGATCCAGTTCGCCCTGGTTCGGGTCCGGCTTTGTCATGACGCTCGGGGTCCCGCCAGCCGCTGACACGCGCTGTAGGCCTGTCGTCACATTGACCGTCGCGAAGACGATCGTATCGTCCGAGAGCCAGGTGGCGCCTCTGGGGGTGCTGTCCATGGACGCGACCGTGACCGCGGGCCCCCCGGTGACTGCAACTTTCTTCAGCGTGATATTGCCTTCGAAGAAACCGACCCACTGGCCGTCGGGCGACACGAACGGGCTACGCGGTGCTCCTTTGTAGATCGCGACCGGCTCGAGGGCGTCCAGCGCGCGGGCAAAGAGCTGCGTGCCATTGGCGCCCACATAGATGAGGCGCGTGCCGTCCGGTGTGATGGCCAGATCACGAACGACGCCGTCGATGCTCAGGGGCGCCGCCCGTGGTGGCATTATCGTCAACCGCGAGAGACGGGGTGATGCGGGTCGCGTGAGCAGCCAGGTCAGACTTGCCGTCAGGACGGTGAGCAGCAGCATGGCTGCGGTGACGATGGCCACGCGACGCCATCGGCCGAGCGCGCCAGCCGTGGTGGCGGCAGGGACAGGTACGGCCGAAAGCTGATCGCCGGCTTCCGCGATCCACTTCAGCTCGTCGAGCAGGTCGCGCGCGGACTGCCAGCGTGCGTCGGCATCCTTCGCGAGACATTTCCGTACCAGACGGTCCAGCGCGTATGGCGCTCGCGGCTGAATCGCCGAGACCGGCGGTGGATCATCCTTCAGAATCGCGCCGATGAGACTCGCCTGACTCTGTCCCTGGAACGCTGGGCGTCCCGTCAGCATCTCGTGGAGCACTGCACCACACGCGAAGATGTCCGTTCGCGCGTCCGCGTCGCGGCCCTCGAGCTGCTCCGGCGCCATGTACTGGAACGTGCCGAGGATGGTGCCCTGCTGCGTCAGGCCGGGAGGCGTGGTCGGCAGCATCGACAGGCGCCCGGCCACGGCCGGTGCCCTGTTCTTCGCCAGGCCGAAGTCGAGCAGCTTCGCGCCGGCTTTCGTCAGCATGATGTTGCCCGGCTTCAGATCGCGGTGGACGATGCCCAGGCGATGCGCCCCGTCGAGCGCGTCGGCAATCTCGATCCCATGACGGAGCGCCTGATCGAACGGCAGCGCACCTGTGGCGAGACGCTGCGCCAGCGTCTCGCCCTCGAGATACTCCATCACCAGGAAATCGATTCCGTCCTGACTGCCGACGTCGTGTAGCGTGCAGATATGGGGGTGATTGAACGAGGCGATCGCTCTGGCTTCGCGTTCGAACCGCTGCCGCAGCTCGGGGATGACCGAGATGTCGCCAGGCAGCACCTTCACCGCCACCGTGCGATCCAGGCGTCTATCGCGCGCGCGATACACTTCTCCCATCCCGCCGTGACCGATTGCGGCGAGGACTTCATAGACGCCGAGGCGAGTCCCTGGCGCCAGCATGGTTGGGGCGAAATGCCGGCGATTATAACGAGTAGGCGACGCGCATACGCGTTGCGCCGGCTGCCGTCCCGGTGGAGAATCCCGCCTGCGGCGAGCATGGCCCCGACACACGTCTCGCATTACCGCATCCTCGACACGCTCGGTTCGGGCGGCATGGGCGAAGTGTATCTGGCCGAAGACACGCGACTCGCGCGCAAGGTCGCGATCAAGCTGCTGCCGTCGAATTTCACGCAGAACGCCGACCGCGTCCGCCGCTTCGAGCAGGAGGCGCGTGCCGCCTCTGCGCTGAATCATCCGAACATCGTCACGATCTATGACATCGGCGAGAGCGACGCCGGACCGTTCATCGCGATGGAGTTTGTCGCGGGACGCACCTTGCGGGCGCTCGCCGGCGCGCCCGTGCCAATCCAGACGCTGGCTGACTGGGGCCGACAGATCGTCGAAGCGCTCGCGTCCGCGCACGAGGCCGGGATCGTGCATCGCGACATCAAGCCGGACAACATCATGGTGCGCGACGACGGGTACGTGAAGGTGCTCGATTTCGGCCTCGCGCGGCTGGCACTCAGGGAAGACCTGATCTCAGAGGTGGCGACGGCGGCGGCGACACATCCGGGTGCGCTCGTGGGCACCCTGCGGTACATGGCGCCGGAGCAGGCGGCCGGCGGGAAGGTGAGCGCGGCGGCAGATATGTTCGCGCTCGGGGTCGTGCTCTACGAGCTGGCGACGGGTCGACATCCGGTCGCGGCCGATACGCTGCTCGGATTCGTGCAGGCGCTGGCCACCGAGGCGCCAACAGCCCCGTCGCGGATCGTGCCTGCCATTCCTGCGGCCTTCGATGCGCTCGTGCTGCGCCTGATGGACCGGAACGAACATCGGCGGCCGTCGGCGCGTGAGATGGTGGCGGCGCTGTCCGCGATGAAAGACGAGAAGGTCGGGGACGTCGTGCTGCCGATTCCCGTGCCGCGCGCCTCCATCGTCGGACGCGAGAAGGAGCGCGCCGTCCTGAAGTCAGCCCTCGAAGCCGCGGCCGCCGGTCGTGGTTCGCTGGTGTGCGTAGCCGGCGAACCGGGCATCGGCAAGACAACGCTCGTCGAGAACGTGCTCGCGGCGGTGCCAGCGAGCGCCGGCGTTTGGCGCATCGCGCGGGGTCGCTGCTCCGAACGTCTGGCAGGCACGGAAGCCTACCTGCCGTGGCTCGAGGCGCTCGACGCGCTGTGCCGCGACGAGAGCGGCGCGCAGACGCTGCGCGCGATGCGCCGGATTGCGCCGACCTGGTTTGCACAGGTGGCGCGGGGCGACGAGTCGTCCGAGGCGCTGCTGGCGGAACTGAAATCGGCCTCGCAGGAGCGGCTCAAGCGCGAGCTCGCCCTCCTGCTCGAGGAGCTGTCGCGCGAACGACCCCTCGTGCTGTTTTTCGACGACCTGCATTGGTCCGATATCTCGACGATCGACCTCCTGGCTTATTTGGCCGGCAGGTTCGGCACGCTGCGGCTGTTGATCATCGCGACCTATCGGCCGTCGGATCTCGCACTGGCCCGACATCCCTTCATCCAGCTCAAGCGGGACCTGCAGGCCCGCGGTGTGTGTCGGGAGATCGAGCTGGGATTCCTCGCACGTTCGGATGTGGAGCACTACCTGGACCTCCGGTTCACCCGGCACGAGTTTCCCCGCGACCTCTCATTGCTCATTCACGAAAAGACCGAAGGCAGCCCGCTGTTCATGGTGGACCTCGTGAAATTCCTCCGCGACCGCGGTGTCATCGCCGAGGAGGCCGGCCGATGGCGTCTCACGCGTGCGGTGGCGGAGATCGAGCTCACGCTGCCCGAGTCGGTGCAGGGGATGATCCAGCGCAAGATCGACCAGCTCGGCGACGACCGGCGGCTGCTCGAGACTGCCGCCGTCCAGGGCTACGAGTTCGATTCGGCCGTGGTGAGCGAGGTCCTGCGTCTGGATCCGGGACTCGTCGAGGAGCGCCTGCAGCAGCTGGATCAGCAGCATGCGCTCGTGCGGTTCGTCGACGAGCGCGAATTCCCCGACCAGACGTTGACGGCTCGGTACCGGTTCGTCCACGTGCTCTACCAGAACGCGCTGTATGCGTCCCTGACCTCTACGCGGCGCGTCGCGGAGAGCCGAAGGGTCGCGGAGGCGCTGCTGCGGCACTACGGCGACCAAAGCGACGCGATTGCGGCGCAGCTGGCGGCGCTCTTCGAGGCGGCGCGCGACTTCGCTCGCGCCGCCGAGTATTCGTACCGCGCGGTTCTCAATGCGGCGCGCGTGTCGGCGTACCACGAAGTCGTCACGCTTGGCCGGCGTGGACTGAAGCTGTTGAGCCGCCTGCCCGATTCGCCAAAGCGGGTCCGGCGGGAGCTGGAGCTGCAGCTTGCGCTCGGGAGCGCCTTGATCGCCGCAAAGGGCTATGCCGCCGACGCGGTGCGAGAGAGCTACGTACGGGCGCGGGAGCTGTGCTCGCAGACGGACGACGCGATGCAGCTGTTTCGAGTCCTGAGAGGACTCTGGTTTCACCACATCGTCCGAGGTGACCTGGACGCAACGTTGGAACTGAGTAGAGAACAGCTCGGCATCGCGGAACGGGTGCAGGATCCTGGACTGCTGCTGGAGGCCCACTTCGTGATGGGAGGCGTCCTCTTTTACCTCGGTCGGCTGACAGAGTCGCGGTCACACCTCGAAGCCGCGATCGAGCTCTATGACCCGACGCTGCACGCCTCTCATGCATCGATATACAACATCGAGCCGGGCGCGAATTGCCGTCGCATGCTCGCCTCCGTGCTGTGGCCCGCAGGCTATCCCGACACAGCTCTACGGCGATCGCGCGAAGCCATCGAACTGGCGGACAAATATAGCCACTACTTCACGATGGGTTACGCGCTCTTCACCGCTATAACCGTTCACGGACTCCGCGGCCAGCCCGAGGCGGCTGCTCCGATGGCTGATAGCTTCGTGGCGCTGGCGGCCGATCAAGGTTTTCCTGTGATGGCGGCTATGGCCGCGTTCTTCAGGGGCTGGATCGTCGCTGAGCGCAGCCGCGAGGTGGAAGGCTCTCTCGAAATGAGCCGCGCCCTTGCTGAGTTCGAGCGCAGCGGAAGTCGATTATTCGGTGTGTTCTATCGAGTCCTGCTCGCCGAATCGCTCCTCAAGATTGGTCACGTAGAAAAGGGCCTGGCGACATTGGCCGAAGCATCAGATCTCATGGCCGCCACAAACGAGCGGTTCGCGGAAGCCGAGCTCCACCGGGTCAAAGGCGAGCTGCTGCTTCGCCAGGGAACTGCGACGGACGCGGTTGAAGAATGCTTCCACCGGGCGCTCGCCGTCGCGCGGAGCCAGGGCGCGAAGTCGTGGGAGCTTCGTGCGGCGATGAGCCTGGCTCGCCTGTGGGTCGACCAAGGCAGACGCGCCGAGGCGCGAGAGCTGCTGCAACGGGTGTACGACTGGTTCACCGAAGGTCATGAGACGCGTGATCTCCGCGACGCGAAGGCGCTGCTCGACGAGCTGACGCCCGCTGTTGCTGCGGCCTCACGTCCGGCGATGGTCGGGCGCGACAACGAGCGCGCCGCCTTGCGGGCGGCGTTCGAGGCCGCAGCGGACGGTCGTGGCGCGCTCATCTGCGTGGCGGGCGAGCCCGGCATCGGCAAGACCACACTCGTCGAGGACGTGCTGACCGATCTCGTGGCAAGCGGCCGCCCGTGTCGGATCGCGCGCGGTCGATGTTCTGAACGCCTGGCAGGCACCGAGGCGTACCTGCCGTGGCTCGAGGCGCTCGACGCGCTGCTCCGCGACGACCGTGGCATGTCGGCGCTGCACGCGATGCGCCGCATTGCGCCGACGTGGCTCGCCCAGGTGGCGCAGAGGGACCAATCCTCCGACGCGGCCCTGATGGCCGAGCTGAAGAGCGCGTCGCAGGAGCGGCTCAAACGCGAGCTCGCGTTGCTGCTGGAGGAGCTCTCCCGCGATCGACCGCTGGTGCTGTTTTTCGACGATCTCCACTGGGCCGACGTCTCGAGTGTCGATCTCCTCGGCTTTGTCGGCAATCGGCTGTCGACGCTGCGGCTCCTGATCGTGGCCACGTACCGCCCAACCGATCTGCTCCTCGCGAAGCACCCGTTTCTCCAGCTCCGGCCCGATCTGCAGTCGCGCGGCATCTGCCGCGAGCTGCAGCTCGAGTTCCTGACCCAGGCGGACATCGCCATGTATCTCGACCTTCGGTTCCCGGGCCACCAGTTCGCGGCGGAGCTCCCGGCGTTGATTCACGCGAAGACCGAAGGGAGCCCGCTGTTCATGGCGGACCTGATTCGCTACCTGTGCGACCGCGGCGTGATCGCGCGTCAGCAGGATTCATGGGTGCTGGCGCAGGCGCTGCCGGTCCTCGAGCGCGACCTCCCCGAGTCGGTGCGCGGCATGATCGAACGCAAGATCGGGCAGCTGAGCGAGGAGGACCGGCGCCTGCTCGTTGCCGCCAGCGTGCAGGGATATCAGTTCGATTCCGCGGTCCTCGCGCGGGCGCTCGGCGCGGATCAGGCGCAGGTGGAAGAGCAGCTCGACACGCTCGAGCGCGTCCATGCGTTCGTCCAGTGTGTGGCGGACGAAGAGCTTCCCGATCGGACGCTCACCCTGCGATATCGGTTCGTGCACGTGCTGTATCACAGCGCGCTCGAGGCGATGCTCAGGCCTACACGTCGAGTGGCGCTCAGTCGTGCGATCGCCGACGCGCTGGTCGCGCACTACGGCGATCAGCGCGGGAGGGTCGCATCGGTCCTGGCGAGCCTGTTCGAGGCCTCGCGCGACTTCGCGGAAGCGGCCGCGTACTTCCTGCTTGCCGCTCAGCACGCCACCCGAGTCTTCGCCAACCACGAGGCGATCGCGCTGGCCCGGCATGGCCTGCAGGCCGTGGCTTCGCTGGCTGATACTCCGGCGCGCGCCCAACAGGAGATCGCCCTGCAGCTCGCGCTGGGGTGGCCGTTGATCAACGTCAGAGGCTATGCGGCAACGGAGGTGGAGCAGACGTATACGCGCGCACGCGAGCTCTGTGAGCGTCAGGGCGACGCTCGCCGCATGTACGAGGCGCTCTGGGGCCTCGCCATGTGCCACCTGAATCGAGCCGAGTACGACAAGGCACGCCAGCTGGGGACCGACATCCTTTACCTCGCCCACGAAACGACGAATCCGGCGGCTCGCGTCACGGCGCATTACATGCTCGGTACGGTGCTGGTGTATCTCAGCGAGCTGGCATCCTCTCGCGAGCAGTACGCGCATGGGATTGCGCTCAGTGACGCGCACCATGAGCTGAGGCTGCCAGACGGCCGGCATCCAGGCGTCGCGTGCCGCGCCCAGATGGCTCGCGTGCTATGGCTGCTCGGCTACCCCGAGCAGGCGCTCGAGGTGAGCGAGGCCGCCCAGCGGGACGCGCAGCGGCACCCGCACGACCTGGCGTTCACCCGTTTCCTGGACATGCTCGTGCGGCAGTTCCGTCGCGAGATCGCGCTGACCGACCAGCGTGCGGAGCAGCTCAAGGCGCTGGCGGACGAGCACCGTCTGCCCCACTACCGCGCGTACGCCGGCATTCTGCACGGCTGGGCCCGTGCCCGATCCGGGCGCGACGACGGGATCACGGAGATACGTGAGAGCCTGACCGCGTACGAGCGGCTCGGGAACGAGCTCTCACGTCCCCATTTCCTGGCGCTGCTCGCCGAGGTCCTGGAGAGTGCTGGTCGCCGCGAGGACGCGCGGCGAGTCGTAGACGACGCGCTCGCGTCGGTGGAGCGCACGAATGAGCGCTACTACGAAGCCGAGCTGCATCGGCTGAAAGGCGAGTTGCTGCTCGCGTCCGACGATGAGGCGCAGCGGATGGAGGGCGAGCGCTGCCTTCACCGCGCGCTCGCCGTGGCGCGGCGGCAGCAGGCCAGGTCGCTGGAACTGCGCGCCAGTACGAGTGTCGCCCGGCTGTGGCTGGGCCAAGGGAGGGCCGCAGAGGCCCGCGCGCTGGTTGCGGGCATCTACAACTGGTTAACCGAAGGGTTCGAGGGGGCTGATCTGCGCGACGCCAGAGCGCTCATCGCGCCTGAAACAACTGCGTCCAGTTGATAACGACTGTGACCGGCGAGGGCGTCACGTCGAACGAACCTTGCGGAAGAACTGCCGGACGTCCTCGACGAAGAGCTGCGGCTGCTCCAGGCACGCAAAATGTCCCCCCCGCGGCATCGTCGTGTAGTGCACGAGGTTGTAGGTGCGCTCCAACAGGCTGCGGGGTGGATTGAGGACCGTCATTTCGGCCGGAAACGACGCGAAGCCGACGGGCACCTTCAGCGTCTGCCCAGGCGCGACGGCTGGAGGCTCGTCGACCGCCCCGCGGTAGATCCACACGGCCGTCCCTGCGGTCTCCGTGACGAGATAGATCATCACGTTCGTGAGCAGCTGATCTTTCGTGAACGCCCGCTCGATGTCGTCGCCCGAATCGCTCCAGACCTTGAATTTCTCGACGATCCAGGCCGCCGTCCTCACTGGGTTATCGTGCAGCGCAAATGCAACGGTGGCCGGCTTGCGCTGCTGTTCGCGCAGGTAATCGAGCTCACGATCGCGGTACACGGTGCTGGCCGCCTGCCACTCGCGTTCCTCGTCCGTCGCGCCGCTGTCGGGGATCGTCACGCCGGCCGTGCCGTTGAGGTGGATGCCGACGACGTGTTGAGGGAACGCCGCCGCCAGCGCCCGCGTGATCGTGTTGCCCCAGTCGCCGCCCTGTGCGCCGAATTTCGAATAGCCCAGTACCTCCGTCATGAGCCGGTGCCAGACGCGCGCGACCGTCGGCGGACCGATCGGCGCCTTCGGCTTCGATGAGAACCCGAAGCCTGGGATCGACGGGATCACCAGATCAAACGCGTCGTCCGATGATCCGCCGAAGCGCGCCGGGTCGGAGAGCGGGCCGATCGCTTCGAGGAACTCGAAGACAGAGCCCGGCCAGCCATGCGTGAGGATGATCGGCAACGGACGCGGACCGCGTCCCTTCACATGGTAGAAGTGGACATCGAAGTCGCCGACGCGGGCCACGAACTGCGGGAAGCGGTTGAGACCGGCTTCGGCCTTGCGCCAGTCGAACCTCGTCGTCCAGTAGTCGATGAGCGCCTTCATGTAGTCCGAGTTCGCACCATAGCGCCAGTCGGGCGCCTCGAGCCGGTCGGGCAGTCGCGTGTCGCGGACGCGGCGCAGAATGCGGTCGAGGGTCGCCTGCGGCACGGACACCCGGAACGGGCGAGCTCCTGGGCGCGACTGCGTGAGCGCCGGCGTCGCGAACGCAAGTGGAATGAGCTGCAGCAGCGTCCGCCGGGATATGTCGTGCGTCATACCTGACGTCCTCCCTTGCTGACGGACATCCGCGTCGAGGCCGCTACCGCGTCTCCAGCAATTGCGTCCAATTGACCACCACCGTAATCGGCGAGGGCGCCGTGTTGTCGACGACCGTGTTCAGCAGGAAGCGCCCGTCGGGCGCGACGGCGTACTGCGATCGTCCGGGGATCGCGGTAGGGCCAGTCGCCAGCCGCGTCTCGAAGAGCGGGACCGGCGCACCGGGGTCGAACGTCTTCCCGTCAGGGCTCGCGGTGACTGACACGGCCATGAGGCGCGCGTCGGGGGCTATGTAGTACAGCTCCCTGCCATCGCGCCGCCACCGCACCTGCGTGCCGCCCGCGCTCGACACTTGCCACTTGCCGTCGGGCATCGGCCACGGCTGCACGTAGACTTCGAAGCGGCCGGACTCGTTCGACTCGTACGCCAGCCAGTGCCCGTCCGGCGAGAACTCTCCTCCACGCTGGTCCTGAGCCGCCTGGACCGCGATCGTCGGCCTCCGTTCTCCGTTCAACGGTACCACCCACAGGTCGGTTCCCGTTCGTGCGTCGGCACGCGCATAGAGCACAAACCGCCCGTCCGGCGACCATGACAAGGGGATGCCGGCATCTTCGGCCAGCAGCTGCTCGTCGCCGGCGCCGCTGGCCGGCTTCTCATAGAGATCCTGTTCGTTGTACGACACGAAGACGAGTCGGCGACCGTCCGGCGACCACACGCCAAGTCCTTCGATGCCGGCGCCGAACGTGAATCGGGTTTCCGTGCCGCGAGCCGCGTCTATGATCCACCCATCGAAGTTGCGGAGGATGCTCCGGCTGATGGCTACACGCTGGCCTGCGGGATCGAGCTCCGGGCTTCCGATATTGGTCTGCTCCGGCGATCCCAGTCGCTGCAACACGGTGCCGTTGCGATCCACCCATACGAGTTGCCGGCGCTGGCCGCCTCCCGTGGTTCGATAGGCCAGCACCTCGCGCGTCACCGAGAACGTGTCGGAGAACGTGCCTTCATCACGGCCGATCGGCTGCGCCACTGGCACGGGCTCGCCGAACACCGTTCCTTGACGGGGATCGAATCGCACGGTCAGCAAGGAGTCATCCCGGACGAAGACGAGCCGATCGGGGGCGACAAACACTGCAGACGCATCCGTCGCCAATACCCGCCGCACGTCGTCGTCGTCGAGTGAGCCCAGGTACACACCCTGAACCTCCGGGCTGGCCTGCGCGCTGAAGAACAGGAAGCGCCGTCCATCGGGCAGAAACTGGGGCCAGCGATGATTGCGCTCACCGCTCCCGAGACGAGTGACGGGGACCGGTGGACCGCCGACCGCCGATACGCGCATGAGCATGCTGGTGATCAGCTGCGTTCCCGCGTCGGGGTTGAACACGATTACGTCGTCAGCGTTCCATGTTCCGCCCCGTCCGAACGGTGCCTCCGCCAGGACCCGCGGCGCGCCGCCGTCGAGGTCAACGCGTTTCAGCTTTCCATCTGCGAAAAAGCCGAGCGCGTGGCTGTCCGGCGCCCAGAACGGAAACGCTGCGCCCTCGGTGCCGGCGAGCGCCCGCGCCGAGGTCTCATTCAACGGACGGATCCAGAGCCGCGACTGTCCGTCTGTCGTCGCCACATAGGCGAGCTGGCGGCTGTCGGGCGACAACGCGAACGACGTTGCCGCGTTGGTCGGCGGGGTGAACACTTCGAAGCGTGTGACGATCGGCGGTGCAACTCGAGGACGCAGACTGATCCACGTTCCTGCAGCCGCCGCCACAACGACCAGCGCCGCGGCCGCTCCGAGTGCACGATCGCGGGTCCTCGATGCCACGGCACGTTCCCGCCCCGACACGCCGATGTCTGTATTCGCCGCAATCCACCGCAGCTCGTCGTGCAGGTCGCGCGCGCTCTGCCAGCGGGCGTCGGGATCCTTCGCCACACATTTCGCGACGATGCGATCGACGGCGGGTGTTGCCTTCGGCTCGACGGAGGACACGGGCTTGGGGTCGCGGTCGAGGATCGCCGCAATCAGGCCCGCGTGACTCGGCGCCTCGAACGCCTTGCGGCCCGTCAGCATCTCGTACAGCACGGCGCCAAGCGCGAAGATGTCGCTCCGCGCATCGGCATCCCTGCCCTCGAGCTGTTCCGGCGCCATGTATTGGAACGTGCCGAGGATCGTCCCCTGCTGCGTCAGGCCGGGCGGCGTCGTGGGCAGCATGGACAGGGGTCCGGCGACCGCGGGCGCGGCGGCCTTGGCGAGGCCGAAGTCGAGCAGCTTCGCGCCTGTTCTCGTCAGCATGACGTTGCCCGGCTTCAGGTCGCGGTGGACGATGCCGGCGCGATGCGCGGCGGCGAGCGCCTCGGCGATCTGCATCCCGAGCTGAAGCGCCTGATCGAGCGGGAGCGCGCCTTTCGCGATCCGCTTCTCCAGCGTCTCGCCTTCGAGGTGCTCCATCACCAAGAAGTGGATGTTCTCGTGCCGGCCTACATCGTGGAGCGCGCAGATGTGCGGATGCGAGAGGGCGCCGACGATCTTCGCTTCGCGCTCGAACCGCTCGCGAAGAGCGGCATCGGCGGCGAAATTGCCGGGCAGGACCTTGATTGCGACCGTGCGATCCAGGCGGGTATCGCGCGCCTTGTACACCTCGCCCATGCCGCCGGCGCCCAAGGCGGATTGGACTTCGTACGGACCGAGGCGCGTACCGGCCGTCAGGCCCATGCTGCGGAGGCGGAACGACGCG
>Ga0209172_10003911_pt1 | contig 21419 bp, 14 predicted proteins | sample LarsenN4metaG_FD_184113 | JGI IMG/M metagenome (GOLD analysis project Ga0209172, IMG submission 184113) | Hot spring sediment bacterial and archeal communities from British Columbia, Canada, to study Microbial Dark Matter (Phase II) - Larsen... ... | reverse complement strand
TGGCCTGTTCGGCGAGGTCGGCCGGAATCTCGACGTCATGGTACTTCGCGCCCAGCGTCTCTTCGTCCCAGACGACGCCCTTCATGCGTACCAGATCGATGATGCCCTTGAACTGCGCTTCCGCACCGATCGGAAGCTGGATCGCCACCGGCTTGGCGCCGAGGCGGTCGACGATGTCCTTCAGGCACTGGAAGAAGTCGGCGCCGACCTTGTCCATCTTGTTGCAGAAGACGATGCGCGGGACCTTGTACTTGTCGCCCTGGCGCCACACCGTCTCGGTCTGCGGCTCCACGCCCTGGTTGGAATCGAGCACGCAGACGGCACCGTCGAGGACGCGCAACGAGCGCTCCACCTCGATCGTGAAGTCCACGTGGCCGGGCGTGTCGATGATGTTGAGCCGCTTGCCGTTCCAGAATGCGGTCGTGGCGGCCGAGGTGATGGTGATGCCGCGCTCCTGCTCCTGCTCCATCCAGTCCATGGTGGCGGCGCCTTCGTGCACCTCCCCCATCTTGTGGGACTTGCCGGTGTAATAGAGGATCCGCTCGGTCGTCGTGGTCTTGCCGGCATCGATGTGGGCCATGATGCCGAAATTGCGGTAGTCCTCGATCGGGTGGCTGCGGGGCATTGCAGTGTGGTCCTGATATTGGCTGGCCGTCACCAGCGGTAGTGCGAGAATGCACGGTTGGCTTCCGCCATCCGGTGCGTGTCTTCGCGCTTCTTGACGGCATTTCCCCGGTTGTTCGACGCGTCAAGCAACTCGCCGGAGAGCCGCTCCGTCATCGTCTTTTCGTTGCGCTCGCGCGCCGCCGAAATGATCCAGCGGATGCCGAGCGCCTGCCGGCGGCTGGAGCGCACCTCGACCGGCACCTGGTAGGTCGCGCCACCGACACGCCGCGAGCGCACCTCGATCGACGGCATCACATTGTCGAGCGCCTGCTCGAACACCGAGATGGGATTCTGCTTGGTCTTGCCCTCGATCAGGTCGAGCGCACCATACACGATCGATTCCGCCACCGACTTCTTGCCGGAATACATGATCGCGTTCATGAATTTCGACACCACCAGGTTTCCGAACTTCGGATCCGGGTTGATCTCTCGCTTCTCGGCACTGTGACGGCGGGACATCGTGTTTCTCTCGAATGCAAACGGCCCAACTATTTGGGCCGTTTTGCTCCGTATTTGGAGCGCCTCTGCTTGCGGTTCTTGACGCCCTGCGTGTCGAGCACACCGCGCAGGATGTGGTAGCGCACGCCGGGCAGGTCCTTTACGCGGCCGCCGCGGATCATCACCACCGAATGCTCCTGGAGGTTATGGCCCTCGCCCGGGATGTAGCCGATGACCTCGAAGCCGTTGGTGAGGCGCACCTTGGCGACCTTGCGCAGCGCCGAATTCGGCTTCTTCGGCGTCGTCGTGTAGACACGGGTGCACACGCCGCGTTTCTGCGGCGACTGCTGCAGCGCCGGCACCGTATTGCGCGCCCGAACCGGCGACCGCGGCTTGCGGATCAGCTGATTGATCGTCGGCATCCCGTTGCCTTGTCCTTCAGTGTTTGCGCGCCGGCCCATTCCAACGCGCAAAACGGAAGAGCGCCGTTCCGCTCCCGGGGCGGAGGGGCGCTTTTCCGTTCACAGCGGCCCACGCAGCGCTTTTTGCCGCGCGACCCATGCCTTTCGTCTGACAGCGTCAGAGGCAGCGTTTGAGCTTCATTCGTCGAGGCCTATGCCCGCTCGGGATTGTCGCAAAGAAGCATTCCGCTTCAAGGACTTAACCGGATTCCGGGGTCTGCCGTTCCGAGCAAGCAAAGCTCACCGCCTGCCGAAAAGTCCGGGGTATGTATCGACGGCAGGTTGCGAAGTCAAGGCAGAAAGAGCCTGAAAAATCGAGGGATTCCGCACTTCGCGGGCCAGCGGCGGCGGCCCGGACCGCGCGCGATTAGCGCACCGGATTGGCTGCCGGCCGGGCGGCGGCCTGGCCGCCGGATTCCAGAAGCGCCGCGATCGCCTTGATCTGGTTGCGCGCATAGACCGGCAGGCCGGCGCTGAGCGAGCGGCCGGAATTGAACGAGCTCTTTCCGGCCAGCACCTGCGCCGGCACCAGGTTTCGCAACACCGGCACCTTGGCGTACTGCTTCTGCTTGCCCAGAAGGCTCGACTCGATCCCGAGCGCGGTGAAGACGCTGACCACGGTCTTTTTCGGATCGTCGGGGTGCGCCTGGAACACCGCGAGCAGCTTGCCGAACTGCATGACCTGATTGACGTGGAAAATGCTCTGTTCGAGCGCGCCGGTCGCCGGCGTCTCCAGCCGTGTCAGCCTGGCCAGCCCCAGCTCGCCGATCTCGGCCGACGACAGCACCGTGAGCTCGCTGGTGAATTCGAGCGTGTCCGAGATGGTCCGCGAGCCTTCCCGGATCTTGTTGGCGAGCGCGATTCCGACCGGCAGCCGGCCCTCCAGCTTGTAGGTCGACTGGATGCAGATCACGGTCGGCCGGCCTTCGCACCATTTGCGCTGCGGGTGCTGGTTGTGGATGGCCTTCGGACCCTTCGGGCGCGCGAGATCCTCGGCCGTCGCCGGGCGGTGCTTGATCGCCGGATCGAGCTGCTCGACGAACGGCAGCGTGGCAAGCCGCGCCAGCTCGATCGACCCCGGCGCGCGTGCGATGACGAAGCGCGCCTCCGCCACATACATGTGCAACCGCTCGCGATAGCGCCGCCGCACGCCGTCGACGATGTAATCCACATTGGGTTCGGTATAGCCGGGATAGAGGCTGAGAAACTGCCGATGATTGGGGCGCGCGTTGCCCCAATCCTCGTAGCGGATGAACCCGATGGCCGGATCGATCAGCCCGTCGCCCGGCTGGTCGGAGAAGGCGATCGCACCGGCCTTCAATTGCGCGATCGGGACTTCGGTCACCGAGGGGACTTCGGTGAGCGCGAACTCGGCCGCAACCGCGCCTGCCGCCAATACTGTCAGGCCGGCCGCCAGGGCCGCGGCCGCGGACACGCGCATCGCCATCAGTCGTAATCCCTCCGCGACCAGAGCGGCGGCCGTGTATCCGGCGCCGGACGCGGGGCGCCGGAGGGTGCCGGGCTGTTGAATCCGCCGAAGCTCCCGCCACGTCCGCCACCCCAGAAACCCCCGCCCCAGGCGCCGTTCCAGCCGCCGCCACCCCAGGGCAGGAACCCGCCTTCGTCGCGGCGATCCAGCCCGGGATCGAACGACTCGTCGCGCGAGACCAGCCGGTACTGGGTATCCACGACCTGGCCGCGCGCATCGCGACGCAGGTACTCGACCAAAAGACCGTTGCGGTCCCGCTCGCGGTCGGGCTGAACGCGCGCATCCAGCGGATCGCCGTAGCGCGCGTCGACCCGCTGCGCGACCAGGTACCGCCTGGCCTCCGGCGACGGTCCCCGCAACACCGTGCGCGGGGCATGGTGAGCCCAGGCCGCCTGGATGATCTGCTCGAAGATCGGGACCGCCACGCTGCCGCCGGTCGCGCCGCTGCCCAGCGTGCGGCGGCGGCCGTCGGCATTGTCGTACCCGACCCACACCGCCACCGTGACGTCGTTGGTGAAGCCGACGAACCAGGCGTCGTTTTCGCCGTCGCTCGTGCCGGTCTTGCCGGCGACGTAAGGGGCGAGCGACGCGATCCGGGCGGCGGTGCCGCGCTGGAGGACACCCTGTAGGATGGCCTTGAGCTGATAGAAGGCGACCGCATCGGCCGAGCCGATCCGGGTCAGGGACGCGGCGGGATGTCGATAGATCTCCTTGCCGTCGTGCTCGATCGACTCGATCGCGTGCGGGCTCGGCCGTTCACCCTCGTTGGCGATGGCCGCGAAGAATGCCGCCAGGTCGATCGGTCGCACCGGTTGTGCGCCAAGCACGAACGGATAGTAGCGCACGCATTCGCGGTAGATCTGCGCCTCCATGGCAAGCGCGCAGATGCGGTCGAGCGTGAGCGCTGGCGTGATGTCGATGCCGCCCAGCAGCAGGTTCGCGGTGGCCAGATTGCGCGACATTTCGAGCGCGCGCCGCAACGTCATGATGCCGGAAGCGCCGCCTTCGTAGTTCCGCGGCGACCAATAGTCCTCGGCCCGGGTGCGAGCGTTGACACCGCCGATCGGCGGCAGCGTGAGCGGTTCGTCGCGCACCAGGGTGTTGGGCTGGAGACCCTTCGCCAGCGCCGCAAGATAGCTGACCGGCTTGATCGCCGAGCCCGGCTGGCGCTGCGACTGCGTCACGCGGTTGAGCTGGCTGAGCGGATAGGAGAAGCCGCCCACCATGGCAAGGATGCGGCCGGTGCGGTTTTCGAGCACGACCGCGGCGCCCTGAACGACTGGGCGGATGCGCAGGTCGGCGCGCGCCGTGGCGGGCGTGGCGGCCTTGACCACCGCCTTGCCCTTGGGACCCTTGCCCGCCTTGGCCGGTACCGCCCGGGTCTCCACCACACGGACGTAGACCACATCATGGAGTTTGAGGTTGCGGATCGCGAGCCGAGGTCCGGTCAGCGGTACGATCCGCCCGTCGGTCAAGCCGACCTTCACGGCCGCGCCGGCCACCTCGACCACTGCCGCATGCGACCAGTGCACGTCGTAGAGCGGCAGACGCACATTGTTGAGCGCCTCGAGCCAAGCCGGCTTGTCACTCGTCGGCTGCTTGGACGCCTCGATCCGCCGGATCGCCTGGTCCAGATTGGCTTCCGCGGCCTGGCCCCGCACCCGGCCGGTGCTGGTTTCGTAACGGGCAAGGCCCTCCTGGAGTGCCGTCTCGGCCGCGCGCTGGAGCTGCGGGATGATGGTCGAGCGGACCGTGTAGCTGTGGGCGGTCAGTCCTTCGAGTCCCGCCAGCGTACGCGCCTCGCGCGCCACGTGGTCGGTGAAATGGAACCCGGTGTCGCGCCGCGGCCGCTCGAAGGCGACGAGCGGGGGAATGCTGGACGAAACCTGCCGCATCTCACTGACGCCGATCACCTTGTCTTCCAGCAAGCGCTGGAGAACATAGACATATCGGTCGCGTACGCGCACCGGATGGCGGTCGGGATTGAAGAAGTTGGGGCCCTTGGTGAGCCCGGCCAGCAGGGCGCCTTCGGCCAGGCTCAGTTCGCTGGCCGGCTTTCCGAAATAGCCGCGCGCGGCCATTTCGATGCCCCAGGAGCTGCGGCCCAGAAAGACCGAGTTGAGATAGAGTTCGAGAATCTCCTGCTTCGAGAGCAATCGCTCGACGCGAACGGCAACAATCATCTCGCGCATCTTGCGCTCGTAGGTCAGATCGTCGCCAACCAGAAGGTTCTTGACCAGCTGCTGGGTGATGGTGGAGCCGCCCTGCGGACGGCCCGACTGCGTCAGGTTGCCGATGAAGGCGCGAATGAGCGCACGCTCGTCGATCCCGCGGTGTTGATAGAAGCGCTTGTCCTCGGCCGCCAGAAATGCGGCCTGAACATGCCCGGGGATGTCCGCGAGCGGAACCCAGACGCGGCGCTGGTCCTGCTCGAATACTTCCGCGAAGCGTTCGCCGTTGCGGTCGAGGAGCGCGCTGGCACCCGGCAACCGCAACCCCCGCAAGCGGGTGTGGTCGGGCAGGTTGGCGACCGCGCGATTGTAGAACTCGATGACGTGGGCGATATCGACCGGCGAATTCGGCACCGCTTCGTTCTTGCAGAATTGCCGATAGGCGATGTGCAGATCGCCGAGATTCATCCCGCGGAACTGCGGCAGTCCGTTGGTAACGGCCTCGGGATCGTCCATGGCGGTGGCGATGAGGTCGTCGACATTGAGATCCTCGATGTCGAAGGCCTTGCGCATATGCGTGCAGCCGGCACGCAGCAGCGACACCACCGCATGCTGATCCTGAATCGGATCGAATTCGGTGCGGATGTTGTCCGGCCCGACGGTGACCTGGCTGAATGTGAGGGCGGTCGCGAAAATCTTGACGAGGAGACTGTCCATCGGGAACGCGACCTGGGCCTCGGCTGCGCAGAGGGCGATAGATGATGATCATAAAGTGGCTTTTTGGGGAAGCGGTTCCTCGACAACATTAATTTCCCGTTAGGTGACGCTCGCATCGGCCAGGACCGCGGCAAACGCGCGGTGCCTCCCGGAATCCACGAGGCCGCCCATTCGGACGGCCTCGGGGGTCTCGCGTGTTGGCGACGCGGCGGTGCCGCCGCTACTCAGCCGCCGGCAGTGCCGCCGGCTGGTCGGTTGCGGCCGCCGCCTTGGCGGCCTCGGCCTTGGCCGCAGCCTCCTTCTCGCGCTCCTCCAGGATGAGCGCGTCGCGCTTGGCGGCGATCTCGCGCAGCGTGTTCATCATGGCGCCAGTGCCGGCCGGGATCAGGCGGCCGACGATGACGTTCTCCTTGAGGCCTTCCAGCGTATCCACCTTGCCGTTGACGGCAGCCTCGGTGAGCACACGGGTGGTCTCCTGGAACGACGCCGCCGAGATGAACGAGCGGGTCTGGAGCGACGCCTTGGTGATGCCGAGCAGCACCGGGTGCGCCACCGCCGGCTTCTTGCCCGCCTCCGCGGCGCGGGCGTTGATCTCGTCGAACTCGATGCGGTCGACCTGCTCGCCCTGGATCAACTCGGTCTCGCCGGCATCGGTGACTTCGACCTTCTGAAGCATCTGGCGGACGATCACTTCGATATGCTTGTCGTTGATCGCCACGCCCTGGAGCCGGTAGACCTCCTGGATCTCGTTGACGAGGAAGTTCGCGAGTTCCTCCACGCCCTTGATCGCCAGGATATCGTGCGGCGCCGGGTTGCCCTCGACGATGTAGTCGCCCTTCTCGATCAGGTCGCCCTCCTGGAGGTGGATGTGCTTGCCCTTGGGGATCAGGTACTCCCGGGGCTCCTCATCCTTGTTGCCAGGTTCGATGATCACGCGGCGCTTGCTCTTGTAGTCCTTTCCGAAGCGGATCGTGCCGGAAGCCTCCGCGATAATGGCGGCTTCCTTCGGCCGGCGCGCCTCGAACAGCTCCGCCACCCGGGGCAGACCACCGGTAATGTCGCGGGTCTTGGCGCTTTCGGTCGGGATACGGGCGATCACATCGCCGGCCTTCACATGCGTGCCGGGGTCCGCCGAGATGACGGCGTCCACGGCGAGCAGGTAACGCGCCTCCGCGCCGCGGCCAAGCTTGGCGACCTTGCCGCTCTTGTCCTTGATCACGATGGCGGGTCGCAGGTCCTGCTGGTTGCGGCCTGAACCGGTCCGCCATTCGGTGACGACGCGCTTGGCGATACCGGTCGATTCGTCAAGCGATTCCGACATCGACTGCCCTTCGACCAGGTCTTCGAACCCGATTGTGCCCTCCGCCTCGGTGAGGACGGGACGGGTGAACGGGTCCCATTCAGCGATGCGCTGGCCGCGCTTGATCTGCACGCCGTCGTCCACCAGCATCCGCGCGCCGTACTGGATTCGGTGCGTGGCGCGCTCTGTGCCGTCCGGATCGAGCACGGCGACGACCATGTTGCGGGCCATCGCCACGTTCTGACCGTCCGAGTTGGTCACGATGTTCCGGTTCTTGACCTTGACCGTGCCGTCGAAGTTGGACTCGATGAACGACTGCTCCGAGATCTGGGCGGCGCCGCCGATGTGGAACGTGCGCATGGTGAGCTGGGTGCCCGGCTCGCCGATCGACTGGGCGGCGATGACGCCCACCGCCTCGCCCATATTGACCGGGGTGCCGCGGGCAAGATCGCGCCCGTAGCACTTGGCGCACACGCCGCTGGTGGTCTCGCACGTCAGCACCGAGCGGATTCGCAGCTCCTGGACGCCGGCCGCGATCAACGCATCGACCTGCGGCTCCTCGAGCAACGTGCCCTGCTTGACGATGACCTTGTGCGAGGACGGATCGCGCACATCCTCCGCTGCGGTGCGGCCGAGGATGCGGCTCGCCAGCGATGCCACCACCGTGCCCGCATCGATGATCGCGCGCACATTGATGCCGGCCGAGGTTCCGCAATCCTCGGCCGTGATGATGCAATCCTGCGCCACGTCGACCAAGCGCCGCGTGAGATAGCCGGAATTGGCGGTCTTCAACGCGGTATCGGCGAGGCCCTTGCGGGCGCCGTGGGTCGAGTTGAAGTACTCGAGCACCGAGAGCCCTTCCTTGAAGTTGGAGATGATCGGGCTCTCGATGATCTCGCCGGAGGGCTTGGCCATCAGGCCGCGCATGCCGGCGAGCTGGCGCATCTGCGCCGGCGACCCGCGCGCGCCGGAATGCGCCATCATGTAGATCGAGTTGACCTGGGCGGCGCGGCCATCGTCCTGCTTCTTCACCGCAGAGATTTCCTTCATCATCTCCTCGGCGATCCGGTCGGTGGTCTTCGACCAGGCGTCGACGACCTTATTGTACTTTTCGCCCTGGGTGATCAGGCCGTCGTTGTACTGCTGCTCGAAGTCCTTGGCCTCCTCGCGCGTCTTCTCGATGATCTTCCACTTCGAAGCCGGCACGACCATGTCGTCCTTGCCGAACGAGATGCCGGCCTTGAACGCGTTGTAGAAGCCGAGCGCCATGACCCGGTCGCAGAAGATCACCGTCTCCTTCTGCCCGCAGTGGCGGTAGACCTGGTCGATCATGTTGGAGATTTCCCGCTTGGTCATGAGCTTGTTCACGACGTCGAAGGGAACCTTGGCGTTCTTCGGCAGGATGTTGCCGAGCATGGCGCGGCCCGGCGTGGTGTCGTATTCCTTGCGCACCGGCGCACCGTTCTCGTCGATCCCCTCCCAGCGGTACTTGATCTTGGCGTGCAGCGTCACCGCCTTGGCATGCAAGGCATGCTCCAGCGCCGCGAAGTCCTTGTAGAAGCCCTGCTTCGGAATCCGCGCGCCCTTCAGCTTGGACGCCTCCGCTCCGTAGATGCTCTTGAGCTCCGCGTCGGAGAAGTACTTGAATTCGCCGGGCTCGCCGTCGCGCATGATCGAGAGGTAATAGAGCCCGAGCACGATGTCCTGCGACGGCACGATGATCGGCTGGCCGTTGGCCGGGTGCAGGATGTTGTTGGTCGACATCATCAGCACGCGCGCCTCGAGCTGCGCCTCCAGCGACAGCGGTACGTGCACGGCCATCTGGTCGCCGTCGAAGTCGGCGTTGAAGGCCGCACAGACCAGCGGGTGCAGCTGGATCGCCTTGCCTTCGATCAGGATGGGCTCAAACGCCTGGATGCCGAGGCGGTGCAGCGTAGGCGCCCGGTTGAGCAGCACGGGGTGCTCGCGGATCACCTCGTCGAGGATGTCCCAGACCTCCGGCTTCTCCTTCTCCACGAGTTTCTTGGCCTGCTTCACCGTGGTGGACAGGCCCTTGGCGTCGAGCCGCGAATAGATGAACGGCTTGAACAGCTCGAGCGCCATCTTCTTCGGCAGCCCGCACTGGTGCAGCTTCAGCTCCGGGCCGACCACGATCACCGAGCGGCCCGAATAGTCGACGCGCTTGCCGAGCAGGTTCTGGCGGAACCGGCCCTGCTTGCCCTTCAACATGTCGGCGAGCGACTTCAGCGGGCGCTTGTTGGCGCCGGTGATGACGCGGCCGCGCCGGCCGTTGTCGAACAGCGCGTCCACCGCCTCCTGAAGCATGCGCTTCTCGTTGCGGATGATGATGTCCGGCGCGCGCAACTCGATCAGCCGCTTCAGGCGGTTGTTGCGGTTGATGACGCGGCGGTAGAGATCGTTGAGGTCGGAGGTGGCGAAGCGGCCGCCGTCGAGCGGCACCAGCGGCCGCAGGTCCGGCGGGATCACCGGGATGACCTTCATGATCATCCACTCCGGCTTGTTGCCGGACTGCACGAACGCCTCGATCAGCTTGAGCCGCTTGGCGAGCTTCTTGGGCTTCAGCTCGGAGGTCGATTCCGCAATCTCCTTGCGCAGGTCGGCCGCCATCTTCTCCAGATCGAGCGACTTGAGCATCTCGCGGATCGCCTCCGCGCCGATCATGGCGGTGAAGCTATCGGCGCCGTAGGTCTCCTGCGCCTTGAGATACTCGTCTTCCGTCAGCAGCTGACGGTCCTCGAGCGGGGTGAGGCCCGGCTCGATCACGATGTAGCTCTCGAAATACAGGATGCGCTCGAGCGCCTTCAGCGTCATGTCGAGCAGGAGCCCGATGCGCGACGGCAGCGACTTCAGGAACCAGATATGCGCGACGGGAGCGGCGAGCTCGATGTGGCCCATGCGCTCGCGCCGCACGCGGCTGAGCGTGACCTCGACCGAGCACTTCTCGCAGATGATGCCCTTGTACTTCATGCGCTTGTACTTGCCGCACAAGCACTCGTAGTCCTTGATCGGGCCGAAGATGCGCGCGCAGAACAGGCCGTCACGCTCCGGCTTGAAGGTCCGGTAGTTGATGGTCTCCGGCTTCTTGATCTCGCCGTAGGACCACGACAGGATCTTCTCCGGGCTCGCGATCGAGATCCGGATCTGGTCGAAGACCTGAGCCGGCGTCTGCGGGCTGAAGAGATTCATCAGTTCTTGGTTCATTCACCATCTCCTCGCTTGGAGGTATGTCAGTCACCGCGTCAGCGGTCGAATTCGGTTCTCTCGAACGTCATGCGCGGCCTTGTGCCGGGCATCCACGTCTTTCCCTCGGGACGAGGACGTGGATGGCCGGGACAAGCCCGGCCATGACGCTGGTGGCTACTCCGCGGCCTCCGCCGGTGGCGCTTCGCGGCTCTGCTTCGAATTGTGCAGGTCGACATTGAGACCGAGCGAGCGCATCTCCTTGACCAGCACGTTGAAGCTCTCGGGAATGCCGGCTTCGAAGGTATCGTCGCCGCGCACGATCGCTTCGTAGACCTTGGTGCGGCCAGCGACGTCGTCCGATTTCACGGTCAACATCTCCTGCAGCGTGTAGGCCGCGCCGTAGGCTTCCAGCGCCCACACCTCCATCTCGCCGAAGCGCTGGCCGCCGAACTGCGCCTTGCCGCCCAGCGGCTGCTGGGTGACGAGCGAGTACGGGCCGATCGAACGGGCGTGGATCTTGTCGTCCACGAGGTGATGGAGCTTGAGCATGTAGATGTAGCCCACCGTCACCTTGCGATCGAACGCCTCGCCGGTGCGGCCGTCGAAGAGGGTCACCTGCCCCGAGTGATCGAGACCGGCCATATCGAGCATCTTCTCGATATCGGCCTCCTTCGCTCCGTCGAACACCGGCGTCGCGATCGGCACGCCGTGGCGCAGGTTCTCGCCCAGCTCGATCAGGTCCCTGTCGCTCAGCGACTTGATCGTGTCGTCGTCGCCATAGATCTTCTTCAGAACGTCTTTCAGCGGCCGGGTGTCCTTCTTGCCGTTGTAGGCCTCGACCGCCTGCCCGATCTTGAGCCCGAGGCCGGCACAGGCCCAGCCCAGATGGGTCTCCAGGATCTGGCCCACGTTCATGCGGCTCGGTACGCCGAGCGGATTGAGCACGATGTCGACCGGCGTGCCGTCGTCGAGGAACGGCATGTCCTCCTGCGGCACGATCTTCGACACCACGCCCTTGTTGCCGTGGCGGCCGGCCATCTTGTCGCCGGGCTGGATCTTGCGCTTCACCGCGACGAAGACCTTGACCATCTTCATCACGCCGGGCGGCAGTTCGTCGCCGCGCTGGAGCTTCTCGACCTTGTCGAGGAAGCGCTGTTCGAGCCGCTTCTTGGACTCGTCGTACTGCTTGCGGATGGCCTCGATCTCGCTCATGAGCTTGTCGTTGGGCGAGGCGAACTGCCACCACTGCGAGCGCGGATACTCGTCGAGCACCGCGCGGGTGATCTTGGAGTCCTTCTTGAAGCCCTTCGGACCCGCGATGCCCTGCCGGCCCTCCAGCATCTCCGCCAGGCGGCCATAGACGTTGCGGTCGAGGATCGCCTGCTCGTCGTCGCGGTCCTTGGCGAGCCGCTCGATCTCCTCGCGCTCGATCGCGAGCGCGCGCTCGTCCTTCTCGACGCCGTGGCGGTTGAACACCCGCACCTCGACGACGGTGCCCTGCACGCCTGGCGGCACCCGCAGCGAGGTGTCGCGGACATCGGAAGCCTTCTCGCCGAAGATCGCGCGCAGCAGCTTCTCTTCCGGCGTCATCGGGCTTTCGCCCTTGGGCGTGATCTTGCCGCACAGGATGTCGCCTGCGCGCACTTCCGCGCCGATATAGACGATGCCCGCCTCGTCGAGGTTCTTCAGCGCCTCTTCCGACACGTTCGGGATGTCGCGGGTGATTTCCTCAGGCCCGAGCTTGGTGTCGCGGGCCATCACCTCGAACTCCTCGATGTGGATCGACGTGAACACGTCGTCCTTCACGATCCGCTCGGAGAGCAGGATGGAGTCCTCGAAGTTGTAGCCGTTCCAGGGCATGAACGCGACCAGCACGTTGCGCCCGAGCGCGAGTTCGCCGAGGTCGGTCGACGGACCGTCCGCGATGATGTCGCCGCGCTTGACGTGATCGCCGACCTTCACCAGCGGCCGCTGGTTGATGCAGGTGTTCTGGTTGGAGCGCTGGAACTTCTGCAACCGGTAGATGTCGACGCCGGGCTTGGTCGGATCCGACTCGCCGGTGGCGCGGATGACGATACGGGTCGCATCGACCTGATCGACCACGCCGGTTCGGCGGGCGGCGATCGCCGCGCCGGAATCGCGCGCCACCACGCCTTCCATGCCGGTGCCGACGAACGGCGCCTCGGCGCGCACCAGCGGCACCGCCTGGCGCTGCATGTTGGAGCCCATCAGCGCGCGGTTGGCGTCGTCGTTCTCAAGGAACGGAATGAGCGCCGCCGCCACCGAAACAAGCTGCTTCGGCGACACGTCCATGAAGTCGACCTTGTCGGGCGCAAGCATCTGAACGTCGCCGGCATGACGGCACACGATCAGTTCTTCCGTGAAGCGTCCGCGGCCGTCGATCGGCGCATTTGCCTGCGCGACCGTGTAGCGGCCCTCCTCCATCGCCGACAGGTAGACCACCTCGTCGGTGACGCGGCCGTCCTTGACCTTGCGATACGGCGTTTCGACGAAGCCGTACTTGTTCACCCGCGCATAGGTGGCGAGCGAATTGATCAGGCCGATGTTCGGACCCTCGGGGGTCTCGATCGGACAGATGCGGCCGTAGTGCGTCGGGTGCACGTCGCGCACTTCGAAGCCTGCGCGCTCGCGCGTGAGACCGCCCGGCCCGAGCGCCGAAAGCCGCCGCTTGTGCGTGATCTCGGACAGCGGGTTGGTCTGGTCCATGAACTGCGAGAGCTGCGAGGAGCCGAAGAACTCGCGCACCGCCGCCGCCGCCGGCTTTGCATTGATCAGGTCCTGCGGCATGACGGTGTCGATGTCGACCGACGACATGCGCTCCTTGATCGCGCGCTCCATGCGCAGGAGGCCGATGCGGTACTGGTTCTCCATCAACTCGCCGACCGAACGGACCCGGCGGTTGCCGAGATGGTCGATGTCGTCGATCTCGCCCTTGCCGTCACGCAGGTCGACCAGCGTGCGGATCACCGCGACGATGTCCTCCTTGCGCAGTACCCGCATGGTGTCGGGTGCGTCCAGGTCGAGCCGCATGTTCATCTTCACACGGCCGACCGCGGAGAGGTCGTAGCGCTCGGCGTCGAAGAACAGCGACTGGAACATCGCCTGCGCAGTGTCGATGGTCGGCGGCTCGCCCGGCCGCATCACGCGGTAGATGTCGAACAGCGCATCCTCACGCGTCATGTTCTTGTCGACGGTGAGGGTGTTGCGGATGTAGGCACCGACATTGACGTGGTCGATGTCGAGGATCGGCAGTTCCTTGTAGCCCTGCTCGATCAGCGCCTTCAGTCCCTTCTCGGTGATCTCCTCGCCGGCCTCGGCGTAGATCTCGCCGGTCTTGGTATTGACCAGGTCCTCGCCGATATAGTGGCCGACGAGCTCCGCATCCGACATGCGCAGCGCCTTCAGTCCCTTCTCGGCGAGCTGCCGCGCCGATCGGACGGTCAGCTTCTTGCCGGCCTCCAGCACGACGCGGCCGGAATCGGCGTCGACCAGGTCGTTGACCGCCTTGTAGCCGCGGAAGCGGTTGGCATCGAACGGAACGCGCCAGCCTTCCTTCTGCCGCTTGTAGACGACCTTCTTGTAGAAGGTGTTGAGGATCTCCTCGCCGTCCATGCCGAGCGCGTAGAGCAGCGACGTCACCGGAATCTTCCGGCGCCGGTCGATACGGGCATGCACGATGTCCTTGGCGTCGAACTCGATGTCGAGCCAGGAGCCGCGGTACGGAATGATGCGGGCGGCGAACAAGAGCTTGCCCGACGAATGGGTCTTGCCCTTGTCGTGGTCGAAGAACACGCCCGGCGAGCGGTGCATCTGAGACACGATCACGCGCTCGGTGCCGTTGACGATGAACGTGCCGTTGTTGGTCATGAGCGGGATATCGCCCATGTAGACATCCTGCTCCTTGATGTCCTTCACCGACTTGGCACCCGTCTCCTCGTCGATATCGAACACGATCAGGCGCAGCGTCACCTTGAGCGGCGCGGCGAACGTCATGCCGCGCTGGCGGCACTCGTCGACGTCGTATTTCGGCGCCTCGAACTCGTATTTGACGAATTCGAGCATCGAGGTGTTGGAAAAATCCGAGATCGGGAACACGGACTTGAACACGGCCTGGAGGCCTTCGTCGGGCCGGCCGCCGACCGGTTCCTGCACCAGCAGGAATTGGTCATAGGATGCCTTCTGAACCTCGATGAGGTTCGGCATCTCTGCGACTTCCTGGATTTTCCCGAAAAACTTCCGAACGCGCTTACGACCTGTAAATGTCTGCGCTGCCATTCTTTCTCTCGCTTCCGTCGCACCGTCGGGGCCGGGACGACTCTCCGGAAGGCCACAATCCATCGTGACCGTCAGGACAGGCGTCGAAGCCCGAATGTTCAAATGCCAGAGTAACTTGGACCCTGGCGCTCACCTGCGATCCAAACTGCCGCTGGACCGCCGCACCTGCGCCGCCGAGAGGCGCATATAGTGGCGATTCGGGGGAATTATGAGCCCCCCGAAATCACCGGATCGTGTTCGCTCTACTCGCCATGGCCGGACCATCCGCGTCGATCCCGCCGCGATCCCCGATCGCGCCGGCGCGCGTCCGGCAATGGACCGCAGCGGTCGACCGCCGGCTACTTCAATTCCACCTTCGCGCCGACCTTCTCCAGGGTCGCCTTGATCTTGTCGGCCTCCTCCTTGTTCACGCCTTCCTTGACCGGCTTGGGCGCGCCCTCGACCAGGTCCTTGGCCTCCTTGAGGCCGAGGCCGGTCAGCGCGCGGACTTCCTTGATGACCTCGATCTTCTTGTCGCCGGCCGCGGCCAGGATCACATTGAACTCGGTCTTCTCCTCGGCCGGGGCAGCGCCGCCAGCGGCAGCGCCCGGAGCCGCAGCAACCGCCACAGCAGCAGCAGCAGAAACACCCCACTTCTCTTCCAGCATCTTGGCGAGGTCGGCGGCCTCGAGCACCGTCAGGCCCGAGAGGTCATTCACGATTTTCTGTAGGTCAGCCATCTGATTTCACTTCCTGTTGGTTCGAACCGTTGAGTGTCCTGCGAAGCGCCTCACGCCGCTTCGCCCTTCGAGGCATAGGCCTGCACCACGCGGGCGACCTTCGCCGCCGGTGCATTGACCAGCTGGGCGATCTTGGTCGCCGGCGCCTGCACGAGACCGATGATCTTCGCCCTGAGCTCGTCCAGCGACGGCAGCGACGCAAGCTGCCTGACGCCGTTCGGGTCGAGCGCGGTCTTGCCCATCGCTCCGCCCAGGATCACGAACTTCTCGTGCGCCTTGGCGAAGTCGTTGGCGACCTTCGGCGCAGCCACCGGATCGCTGGAGAACGCGATCAGGGTCGGTCCCTTCAGCAGGGACGCGATGGAGGCTACGTCGGTGCCCTCCAGGGCGATCTTGGCGAGACGGTTCTTCGCGACCTTCACGGTGGCACCCGCCTGCTTCATCTGCTTGCGCAGGGTCTGCATCTGGGCAACCGTGAGGCCGGAATAGTGAGCGACGACCACGACGTTGGTGTCCTTGAAGACACCGTTGAGCGTCGCGACCTGCTCCTGTTTTGCCGCTCGATCCACTGGCTAGGCTCTTTCCGGTTGGCGGCTTTGCGTTGCTTTCAAAGACCGAAAGCCGCCGGTTGCGACTTGCCGTCCTTGTCACGCAACAGGCGGGAGCCGGGACGACGTTTGATGCCCTGCCCCCGACGCGGCCGTGGCCGCCCCAGGTTTCCAAAGGTTCGAACCGACACCGCCACCCGACGAGCGGGCTGCGGCCGGTCTGACCCCGTCTGTGCAGGCTGTCCATTAAGCCGGACGTCCCGGCGCCTGCAGTCTTGGACAGGACGCGCGCCGTCCGAAAAGCCGTATGGGGTTCCGCTTCCTGTCAGATGTCCCGGGGGGATGTCCAAAAGGAAGAGATTCCCGATCATTCCAGTTTTCGAAAAGCGCGCAAAAGCGCGCCGACAAGCGAGGCCGGCACGCCTGTGGGCCCCTATTTAGAGCCTTCGGGTCCTCTTGCCAAGAGGCAAAAATCGCACCACGGAGCGCCGCCGATAGCTCCCGGGGTTGGCGCCGGTGCGAGGTTCCGTCCATTCTGAAGCGGCTGGGGCCCCAGGGGCGGAGGCCGGACCCAGAAAGGGGAAACGATGTCGGGTTTGAGCCCGGAACAGATGCTGTTTCAAGCGCAATGCCTTGAGCAGCTCGGCCGGTTCGCGGACGCGCTTGCTGCCTACCGGCAGGCGCTACCGAGGATAACCGACAACATGCCCGCGCAGGTGCGCTATTGGCGGCTGGTGCGCGCCCTGCGGCCGCCATCGCCCGCGGCCATCACGGTGATCTGGCAGCTTGCGCCGGAGAAATCCTGGGAGCGCGAGTGGGTGCGTCACCTGCTGTCATCCCTACCCCACACCGAAATCATCGACGGCAGCCACTCGGCGTTCCACGACAATGCGCTCGTCATCGACAATTTCATCGGCCCGTCCAAGCGCCCGTACTACTTGGAACTGCTCAAGCGCGGCCATCGCTTCGGCCTCATCCACCTTTCCGACGAGCGCTATGTCGACGACTGTAGCGCCTACGACTTCGCCAATGTCGTGATCCGAAACTACTGGTCCGCCCTGCACGCCGCCAACCGGCGCGTGCTGACGGTGCCGCTCGGCACCATGAACGGATTTGCGGGCAACGCCGGACGACCGGCATCCGCGCGGACGCGCATCTGGAGCTTCGCCGGCGAAATCAACAAGAGCACGCGCCAGGCGATGATCGCGGCGCTGCGGACGCTCGACCCCGGCTTCGTCCACCCCACCGGCGCGTCCAGCAACCCCAGCCCCGGCGCCGCCGCGCCGCTGGGGATCGAGGACTATGCCGCCATCCTCTCCGACACGATCTTCGCCCCATGCCCGTCCGGCTGGGTCAATCTCGATTCGTTCCGGGTCTGCGAGGCGCTGGAGGCCGGCTGCATTCCGGTCGTCGAACGCAGGCCGGGCTATGACTACTTCCAGCTTTTCCTTGGCGACCACCCGATGGTCACCATCGACGACTGGACCGATGCGCCGGCGGCGATGCGCATCCTTTTGGATAATCCCGAAACGTTGGAGCAGCGCCGTCGTGCTTGCGCCGACTGGTGGCAGATGATGCGGCGCACACTGGTCGAGCGCGTCCGCGATCACGTCACCGCGGGATTCGCTGGCGCGTTTGCGTCCGCGCAGGCCGCGCCGGCATGATCGGCTACTGCTTCGTCGCCTCGGCCCCGAACAGCGAGCCCGGGTCCACCTTCACCCCCGGCCCCATGGTCGACGACACCGCCACGCGGTTGATGTAGGTGCCCTTGGCGCCGGCCGGCTTCGCCTTCTGAACGGCATCGGCGAATGCCTTGATGTTCTGCACGAGTTGCTCGGCGCCGAACGAGGCCTTGCCGACGCCGGCCTGCACGATGCCGGCCTTCTCAACCCGGAACTCCACCGAGCCGCCCTTGGCACCCTTCACCGCGCCAGTGACGTCCATGGTGACGGTGCCGACTTTCGGGTTTGGCATCATGCCGCGCGGGCCGAGCACCTTGCCGAGCCGGCCGACCAGCGGCATCAGGTCCGGGGTCGCGATGCAGCGGTCGAAATCGATCTGGCCGTTCTGCACCTTCTCGACCAGGTCCTCGGCACCGACCACGTCGGCGCCGGCGGCCTTCGCCTCCTCGGCCTTGGGGCCGCGCGCGAACACGCCAACGCGGACGCTGCGGCCGGAGCCGTTCGGCAGCGAAACCACGCCGCGCACCATCTGGTCGGCGTGGCGCGGATCGACCCCGAGGTTCATCGCGATCTCGATGGTCTCGTCGAACTTCGCCTTGGCGCGGTCCTTGATCATCTTCACCGCCTCTTCGAGCGGGTAGAGCTTCTCGCGGTTGACGCCCTCGCGCGCCTTGGTCGTGCGTTTGCCAAGCTTTGCCATGGCGCCTACTCCCTCACCTCGATGCCCATGGAGCGGGCGGACCCTTCGATCATCTTCATCGCGGCCTCGATGGTATCGCAGTTGAGGTCCTTCATCTTCTGCTCGGCGATCTCCTTGACCTGCGCCCGGGTCACCGAGCCGGCCTTGTCGCGGCCGGGCGTCCGCGAGCCGCTTTCCAGCTTCGCCGCCTTCTTGATGAAGTAGGACGCCGGCGGCGTCTTCATCTCGAACGAGAACGAGCGGTCCGCATAGACGGTGATGGTGACGGGGATCGGCGTCCCCTTCTCCATCTTCTGGGTCGCAGCATTGAACTGCTTGCAGAAGTCCATGATGGAGAGGCCGCGCTGGCCGAGCGCGGGACCGATCGGCGGCGACGGATTGGCCGCCCCCGCCGGCACCTGCAAATTCACATAACCGGTGATCTTCTTCGCCATGGCGTACTCCTGTTAGTGGTGCGGTTTCCGGCGGTTGGCGGCCGCCTCACCTCCCACGTGTTCCACCTCTCCGTCATGGCCGGGCCTGTCCCGGCCTCCCGATCAGGTTGGCACCGCCGTGCCGATTTGGTCGGGATTGCCGGGCAAGCCCGGCAACGACCAGAACCCTATAGCTTCTCCACCTGTCCGAATTCCAGTTCCACCGGGGTGGCGCGGCCGAAGATCGACACCGCCACCTTGAGCCGCGAACGGGCATCGTCGACCTCCTCGACCGTGCCGTTGAACGACGCGAACGGCCCGTCCGAGACCTTGACCTGCTCGCCGATCTCGAAGGTCACCGACGGCTTCGGACGGTCGATGCCCTCCTGCACCTGCTGGAGGATGTGCTGCGCCTCGGCTTCGGTGATCGGCATCGGTTTGTTGTCCGAGCCGAGGAAACCGGTCACCTTGGGCGTGTTCTTGATCAGATGGTAGGCCTCGTCGGTCAGGTCCATCTTCACCAGCACGTAGCCGGGGAAGAACTTGCGCTCGGCATCGACCTTGCGGCCGCGGCGCACCTCGACGACTTTTTCCTTCGGCACCAGGATCTCGTCGAAGCAGTGCTCGAGGTGGCGCTGCTTGGCCTGCTCGCGGATCGACTCGGCGACCTTCTGCTCGAAGTTCGAGTAGGCCTGCACGATGTACCAGCGTTTGCTCATGATCGAAGCGTCCAGTCGGTCAGCCGGCCCAGCCGATGATGGTGGTCACGATCAGCCGCATGATCTGGTCCGAGATGAGGAAGAAGATGGCGGCCAGCCCGGTCATGATGAACACCATCAAGGTGGTGACCAGCGTCTCGCGCCGGGTGGGCCAGGTGACCTTCTGGCCCTCGGCGCGCACTTCCTGGAGGAACTTGATCGGACTGGTCTTGGCCATGGCGATGTCACATAGGCACTCGGCGCCCAACCTGGAAGGATGAGACCGCACGCGATCCTTGATTTGGGGACATGTTCGCCGCGGAAGTCCGTTACCGGGCCGCCAGCGATGCGGCTTCCTACTGCCGGTCCGGCAAGCCGTCAAGCCTGCCGGTCATTTCCCCGGTCGGTCAGATGCTTATTGCCGCTTCCTGTGGCGGTTTTTGAAAGGATGGCAGGAGTGGAGGGACTCGAACCCCCAACCCCCGGTTTTGGAGACCGGTGCTCTAGCCATTGAGCTACACTCCTGTGGCCCCCGAAATAGCGCGCACGGCCGCGATCCGCAATCGCCCGACGACGGGATGCGTCCCGCAACGGCCCTGCGCGTCCCCTCACCGCTGGCCGACGATCTCGCGCACCGCCGCCACCACGTCGGCCGGCATGGCATAGGCCTCCGCCAGCACCTGAGTGACGCGTTCGCCGCTGGTCGGATTCACCTGGAGATTGCGCTTCTTGATGTCGGCCAGGAATTTCGGGTCGGTCATGGTGGCCATGAAGGCGGTGCGCAGTTCCCGCACCCGTTCGGCGGGGACGTTCGGCGGCGCCAGCAGCGGGCGATTCAGTTCCTGCGGCACCATGAACAGCCGGATCTGCCGGCGCGCGGAATCGTCCTTCACCAGCTCCATGATCGTCGGTGAATCCGGGAAGTCCGGCCGCCGCTTGCTGGCGACGATCACGGGCACGGTGAACTTGGGGCCGACCAGCCAGTCCGGATGCAGCGCCCGGATGGTGTTGAGATGGGTGCCGCAGCGGCCCTCGATCTCGCCGCGCTGCATGGCGAGGTCGATGTCGCTGCCGGCCTTGTAGCCGCCGACCACCCGCAGCCGGGTGCCGAGCAGCTTGTTGAACAGAAGCGCATAGATCTCCATCGGCGAGCCCGCACCGATGCTGCCGACGGTCGACTCCCTGGCCCGCATGTCGGCCAGCGTCCTGATGCCCGCGCTGTGCCAGAAGGTGCACACGCCGTCGGCATGGTCCATGCTGCCGAGCCAGTTGAACTTCATCGCCTCGTAGCGCGCGTTCTTGTTGCCCATCAGGGGGGTCAACGGCAGCGTCGCATTGATGATGCCGATCGTGGTGCCGTCCTGCGGCGCCTGATTGTACAGATGGTTGGTGGCGACGAGCCCGCCGGCGCCGGGCATGCTCTGCACGATGATGTTGGGCTCGCCGGGGACGTGGCGGACGAGGTGCTCCGCCAGCGTGCGCGCGTATTCGCCGAAGCCGCCGGCGACGCCGACGCTGATGACGATGCGGAGCGTCTTGCCCTTGTAGAACGGCTCCTGCGCCGGCGCGGGAGTCCCGGCGCCCACCGCGAGTGCAAGACCGAGCGATCCGGCAATCAGTCGATGGCGCATGCGAGGTCCCTCCGCGCCACCGGTTCTACCGGGCCGCCCGCTTCCGCGGAAGCGGGACCCCGGGCGACAAGATGTCCGGCGTTCCTGGGAGGCCCCCGAATTTTGCGTGCGGGGAACGGCGAGCCCGTCCGCTACCGCCCGCCCATGGTCTCGCGCGCGGCAGCGATGACGTCCGGCGGCGCCGCGAACGCGCGCTCAAGCTGCCGCGCGATCGCCGCGCCGGGCGTGAGATCGATATGCAGGTTGCGCCGTTCGACCTCGGCGCGGAAGGCATCGTCGCGCGTCA
>Ga0209172_10003904_pt1 | contig 21454 bp, 16 predicted proteins | sample LarsenN4metaG_FD_184113 | JGI IMG/M metagenome (GOLD analysis project Ga0209172, IMG submission 184113) | Hot spring sediment bacterial and archeal communities from British Columbia, Canada, to study Microbial Dark Matter (Phase II) - Larsen... ... | reverse complement strand
CATCGCTGGCAACGAAGATTTGCTCAGGCGGATAGTGAGGCGGACGAAACGTCTCGGTCAGCAGGGTAGCTTGAATGGGATGAAAGGTATCGGGCATACCTGGCTCCTGGGGGTCTTCGCTGGGTAGATCGTACATTGTAGGAAGCAGCTCTTTTGCTATTTGAGGCAGATCTTTTTGAGGGATCTTTAACATCTGTCTTCCTCCTGTCGGCATTATGCCATGATCAGATACCGAGGACAAATAGGGTTTGGAATTTAGCCCATTCTCGCTCAGCGGGGCTGATTGAAAGGGCACACGAAAGATCGTTTGGTTTGGCAAAATGCGAGACATCTCATACTTTTGCAGTTTTTGCCAAAGACGCAAAAACTGCAAAAGTATAGTCTAATAGACCCCCTCCACTACTGTCGCCTGGAATCGAGAGAATGGCCTCACATTGCGCACTCCGTCCCAGGGATAAAGATCGCATGGCGGCTCCCTCTCTGCTTCATCGCGCTCAAGGAATCGAGGCATGAAGAACTCTTTAGTGAGCGTAGTGAGCCTGACCCTGCCGGTCTGGCCATACTCGACAACTCGATCTGGCCTATCAGGATCGACTACTTCGATCATCGCTCGCGGAGATGGTGGATAATAGATAATAGCGTAGTTATCTTCCGGCGCTCGCGGCTTGTGGACTGCCAGGCCCATCAAAGTATTTCCATAGGTCGGCGCGAAATAGACTCCATCCAGCAGCTCTTCTACTGCGAAACGATGGAACTGGGGGGTCATCTCAGTGCCTCCACAGAAGACCCCCTTGATTCCTACTCGCTTGAGAGAGACCTTTTCGCACAGAGCTTCCAGCAGCTTGGGAGTGGTGAACAGGCAGCGAATATTCTCGTGCGCCCTGAGCAGAGTGAGCCCCTGATCGATTACGTGCTGCTTGTATTTTTCTGCCATCCCCGATTCGCCCATCTTGATCAGCTTGATTACCCAGCGCGGATCCAGATCCACCATAAAGCAGATGCCGCCCCGATACTGCGCCAGATGCTCAACAGCGAGCCTGAGCCGGCGCGGCCCCGAAGGGCCCAGCATCAGCCAGTCTGAGCCGGGCGGAAAAGCTTCGTCAGGGAGCGTGGCGCTGAACATCTCATAGTCAATGCGGAAATCGTCTATGCTGATGCGCGATTTGGGCACGCCGGTGCTTCCGCCGGTCTCGAAAACATAGATCGGCTTGTCAGCATAGGCTCTGGGCACCCATCGGCGAACAGGGCCACCGCGCAGCCACTCATCCTCGAAGAAGTTGAACCGGTCGAGATCCGCATAGCTCTGTATCTCGCGCCGAGGGTCCCAATCCAGCTTCTTCGCATATTCGAGCCAGAAAGGGGTCCCCGTCTCCGGGTCGAAGTGCCAGTTGATGATCTCGCGCACCCAGGCGTTCAGAGCCCGACGAGACGCTTCTATCTTCGCTTGCAAATCAATGTCCGATACAGGTCTCAATTCTTCCCACCAGTGAAATGAGATATAAAAAGCGTTGCCATTGAATTGTCGCCAACGCTGGAAAACGTGTCAAGTGTTATCAAAGGCGTCACTCTATTGTTACTTCCAACCGCCCATCAACCTTGAGAACTTTGGCATCAATGTCGCCGCCGGAAGTTCGTTCAAGCCTTAAATCGGCGCGGGCCCCTCCCACTCTGAGCCCGTGTACCTCAGTATAATAGATCAGATCGGGCAGTACCGGGCGGACTATTCGCAGCCGATGCCGGAACGCTTCTGGCACTAGGCCAAGTAAGGTTTCAATCAGATAAGGCACGGCGCCAGCCGCCCATGCTTGCGGGTGACAGGCAACCGGATAACGGACCGGCGCCCCATACTCATCTCGCCTGAATCCGGCGAACAGTTCCGGCAGTCGATAATCGCCAAAGTACATTGCCGCTTCAACGATACCGACAAAGACGCGCAGAGCCGCCCGGTCAAATCCGTATCGTTTGAATCCAGCAGCAATCATTGCATTGTCGTGCGGCCATACTGTGCCTAGATGATAGCCTATCGGATTATATCGTCGCTCCTTGTCTGAAAGTGTGCGAATGCCCCAGCCGTTGAACATATCAACGGCCATCAATCTTTCAACCACCCTCTCCGCTTTGTCTTGATCGGCAATGCCTGACCACAGCGCCTGTCCGGGATTTGATGATATGACAGCGAGGGGGCCCTTATCGGCCTGTAGCGCCAGAGCGTAAAATCCTTTGTCCTCCAGCCAGTAATCCCTGTTAAATTGCGAGCGGAGCTGCTCGGCTTCTTGCTGCAACTGCTCTGCTCGCTCCTGCTCGCCTGCTCGCTTGAAGAGGTCGGCTATGACAAGCTTGGCCAGATAGACATACCCTTGAACTTCAACCAGGGCGATTGGGGGCCTGGCGAGGCTGCCATCAGCATTGACTATAGCGTCGCCTGAATCCTTCCACCCCTGATTGACCAGTCCTTTCTCGGATCTGCTCTCATACTCGATATAGCCATCGCCATCTTGATCGCCATACTTTCCGATCCACTCGAGCGCCATCTCGATGTTGCTTCTGAGTTCATTGAAGATGCTGAGGTCCCCTGTCCATGCAGCGTGCCGCCCAATCAATATTAGAAACAGGGGCGTGGCATCGATTGTGCCGTAATAGGGCGTATGAGGAATCTCTCCCAGGCGAGCCAATTCGCCGACGCGAAGTTCGTGAAGTATCTTGCCCGGCTGTTCATCCCGCCACCGGTCTACCCGCTGCCCCTGGTAGCGCGCCAGCAATCGAAGCGTCTGTTCGGCTATGCCCGGCTCGAAGGCAAGGGTTTGCAGAGCGGTAATGATGCTATCCCGACCAAACAGTGTGGCAAACCAGGGGACCCCAGCAGCGAAGAACTCTTCGTTGTCGATGCTGCTCCTCAACACTCCCAGATCGAGCAATGAACGATTCACAATTCGATTCAGCAGCAAGCTATCACTGCTTATCTTTGTGTGCCTGCCAAGCCATTCTTCGGTGGAGCGATGGAGCAGAGTCTGCACAGTTTTCAGATCGGGCTGGTAGCTTTCAATCGACTGCACACGATTCAAATCCGACGATTCGGCAATGACCAGCGACACCAGCAGTTGCTTGCTCTCTTCAGGTTGCAAAGCGATTCGAAAGCGCGCAGTAGCGCCATCCAGGGATTCGGGCGGGAGAGAAAAGTGCACAATCAAACTTCGGCAGAGACCATCCTTGCCTTCGTAGAGGAATCTCAATCTGCCGTTCTTCCAGTCAGGCGGATGGAGCTTGCCCGGCCTCTCATCGAGCAATTGACGGACGGCATAGAGGTCTTCAAAAGATGCGCGAAACGAGAGCGAGACAGGAAGCTCGATCTGTTTCGGCTCGAAGTTCTGAAACGTAATCACATCATCAAGCGCAGGCTTGGAGCTATCAACCGTGCGCTCCCACTTCATGCCGATCTCCTGCTCGCGGATGAGGCCGCAATCCGCCGCCCTGATCTCCTGATTGGTCAACTGGAAGACGGCCATAAATCCGCGCGCGGCAGAAGAGACCAGTGCTATAGGCTCCGTGCCGGCCAGCCGCAGCTCATAGCCATTAAGATACCGGCAATCGTGATAGTAGAGACCGAATCCATGCGCATTGCCGATCGGCACGTCGCCATCGGGCTTAGCAAGAAAGAAGATATCTTTATCTTTGATAACGACTGCATCGGCGATGCTGCGCACAATAGCAGGGGCCCCTTGAGTCAAAACCCGTTGCTTGCGATCCTGCTTATCTTGGGACGATAGTTGATCATTGCCTTTAACCGCCTGCGCAGCCCGCTTCTGTTTCATAACCTTGCCCCCTCTTTACCATCTCTGACCGTCAGTCCCGCTTGCGTCGCGCAGTGTGAAGCCCGTTCCCGATTCAGTTGTATGCGCAGCAGAAATAGAACGCTGACGACGCGGATATTGCGGATAGGCGCTGATCTGATCGGCGAACATCCACCTGATCCGCTTCCATCCGCGTTCTATTCCACTGTTCCATCCGGTGCCAATGCGAAGCCGCCTGGTGACTTGAGCAATGCCGCCTATGACGCTCCAGACGAATGGACTGTGACCCTGGCGATCCGTCCACGGGTGATAGTGATCGGAAATCATCGCGAAAGTGAATCCCACTTCTTCTGCTCGCCGAGCATAGCTGACAAGGTCATTGGGGCCATGCTCCTCGCTTGAGAGTTTGTAGCCAGTTTCAATCATCGGCGCATCCTCCTCTTTGTTGTTTATGCTCCGCCTCCGGTCGCCGCTTGAAAATTTTTCATCTGGCGCTCAGCATCTTCCCGATGCAAGATCCCTACCAGCCACCCATCAGATGTTGTAGGTAATACACTATCCATAGAATTCTTCTTCATGTACTCAATCGACTCTTCCAGCGACAGGTTTGGGCGGATCGTAGTTGGACCGGAATCCATCGCCTGCTCGACGACTGCTTGAGGATCAGAGTCTAATGCCTTTCCACGAAGCAGTCCGAGCACCACCCGCTCATCGTTGACGACAACGCACACATTCCAGCCTGCTGTCCGCACTCTATCGCGCACATCGCCGATGCGATCTGTCAGATGGCAAACCGGTATGTCTTTGCGAGCAACATCGCCTGCGGTGGGAAGGCTTGCCATCTCTCCTTCTCGCGGCCGTGCCGCTGGCGAACCAGTCTGCTTTGCCTGCGGTGTAACGGAACACTTCGGTGAAACCGAGGCTTTCGAGCCGCCACGCGGCTCGCGCGCTCAGGTCTCGCTGATAATCATGGCAATAGACTATTACCGGTCTATCATGCTGAAGCTGCTTGATTGTCTCTCGATTCAGTTTCTTCAGCGGGATATTGATTGCTCCGGGAAGGCGCTCTTTTTCATACTACTTCGAGGACAGCACTTCTACAAGTTGCGCTCCTTCTTCAATCAGTTTGCGCGCAATTTCCCTGTGAATCTCTGTCGGCATAGATTCCTCCTTGATTTTAAACTGCTGGCGTTTGTGGGTGCTCCTGATGCCTTCTCTCGGCTGTTTGCCGAAGTGCACTAACGTAGGTGTCGGGAGGGGAGCGGCTATGTATCTGTTGAATCATCGCAAGACCTCCCTGAGCTGGTTCTCTGGTCAACGTTTCGCTGCTTGCTGACCGGCATAACGCTGTGGGTTTTGATCAAACTGCCGTTTGCAATTGGTTGAACAGAAGTAGTAGGTTTGGCCTTGATACTCGCTTCTGCCCGGCGCTTGCTGCTCGTTTACTTGCATGCCACATACAGGATCTTTTGCCATATCCATTTCACCTCCTTTCAGGCGATACTCGCTTAGAATTACTATTAAGACCCATTTTGCATGTGCTGTAAATTCAATACTGTCTCATAGCCTGTCACTAAGTAGACATTGCTTGGTACATAACTATTAACACTGATACTCGAAGGCAATATCCGTGCCGACTGGGCTTTCTTTACTCTACTTATCCCTGCTGCGGAAAGGTTGGTAATTTTGTTCAATTGGATTAGATACCATTGGCTTTAGCCGCATGGAGTCTCAATTTCAAATATGGCTTTAGCCGCATGGAGTCTCACCTTCGACCTGACAGGCGCCCAACTAGAAGATACCATCGGCTTTAGCCGCATGGAGTCTCAGTTTCAACCTAACAAACACTCAATCAGAAGATACCATCGGCTTTAGCCGCATGGAGTCTCAGTTTCGTCCTAACTCTACTACCTCACCCCCAGATACCATCGACTTTAGTCGCATGGAGATTCAGCTTCAGCCTATAGTAGGCCCCCGCGGAGGCAATCCAATGGTATCTCCTAGCTATATGCAGTGCACACCAAGATACGGATCGGCCGGTGGGTGTAGTAAGCTACAGAGGGGAGAGCGATTCACCGCCGCAGGCGCCGCAGACACAGAGGTAACGCGGAGAGGCGAGCAGATTCTGCATCGCCTGCCCCCGCGTCTTTGCGCCTGCGGCGGTGAATAACCCAGTATCTTGGTCTACTGGTTAACTTTAGGTTGAAGTTGAGACTCCATGCGGCTAAAGTCGATGGTATCTGTTAGAGCTCGGAGCCAAATTAGGTCAAAGCTGAATCTCCATGCGGCTAAAGCCGATGGTATCCAGATCAAGCTGCTGATGTTAGGTCAAAGCTGAATTTCCATGCGGCTAAAGCTGATGGTATCAGGATCGAGCTGCTGATTTTATCAACCTTTCCGCAACTGACAATCATCTTTCAAGCAGGGGGGATTCTGATCGAAAAGAGAACAAAGAGGGTTCGCTTTTAGACGCGGTGTGCAGTTGCAGCCCGTGTACAGGCACAAAGATTAGCGGGATAAGAAGAAAGGCTTGTCTCGATCTCCCAGCCCCCCTAAGAGAGTTTTGACAAGCCTTCACAGGTCGCTATCTTGCGACCTACAACCGTTATCGGGCGAAGCAGCCCAGGGCCTTACGCTTATTTGCCTATAGGTGACGTTTCAAGAAGTCAAATGCTCGTCTGCCCCAGAATTGATGCTCGCCTTCAAATATTTCCAGTTCCAGTTTGTCCTGGGCGCCGAAAACGGCAAATACTTTTTGCGCGCGAGCGAATGAACTCTTCGTTGCCTCAACAGGAAAGATGTTGTCTCTTGTGCCCGATTCAACAAACATAGCGCGCGGAGCAATCAAACCGGCAATATCTGACATCTCGGCGTAGCGCACAATATTGGGGATATAGTTATCAATGCAATGGGAAATGCTCAAAATCGAGTCACGAAATGTATTGTAGTAACCGCTAATGACGCTCACCTTGATGCGCGGCTCCAGAGCTGCTGAGAAGAAAGCGATGGTCCCGCCACCAGAAATGCCCATCGTTGCAATGCGCGCAGGGTCTACCTCCTTGCGAGCGGATAGATAATCAATAGCGCGAATCACGTCATAAACTCGCCAGCCCACCATCGTCTGCCCCACCAGCAACGCCGCGCCCGCCGCTGGCTGACACGAAGATGCGCTCTTACTTCGCTTCTTCGCTGCCTCATCGCGGCGATAACCGAAACCGAGCTGTTCGATGGCAAGAACAGCATAGCCCCTGGCGACGCATTGCAGAGCGAAATCATTTTGATATTCCCCCCACTGACCCCAGGCGCGCATAGAGCCGTCTTCCCGGATACCGCAAATGCTATCAACTCCACGCCCGTGGCCGGGCAGACAGATAATACAGGGCAGAGGTTGAGATGCTGGCTGAGACGAGCTACGCGGCAGAAGAAAATAAGAATAGACGGTTAAATTGGGACGGCTCTGGAACAGAACTGTTTCGCGAGTATAATTCTCAAACTCTCTCTCTTCTACAGTCTCAGCGTCGAGGGGGCACTTCTGTTGTAGAGACTGGCCAAGCAACTGTGTGAGCCTCTCTCGCAGCTTGCGTTGCCAATCCTGGGCCTCAGCTTTCGTCCTGGCATTGAATGCCAATGTTTGCCGCGTCGAGCTATACCAATCGTGAGAGAAGCTTAGCGTGTCCATCATGCGCTTAGCTGCGGCAGAAGTTTTAGTTTGAGATTCAACTGCAAGAGCAGGAGCGAGATGATACAGAGCAGCAACAGTTGCGCTTGCTCCTACGGCCCCTTTGATAAATTGCCTCCGAGCTATCTTTGATTTCGCCATGAAAACCCTCCGTCAATCTCCAGCAAAGTTTGCCAAACCTCAGAAGTATACTCAGACTCGTCTTCTGAGTCACTTCTCACAGTGTCAAAATCAACTGGCGGCTTATTATAGACTTTAAGAAAAAGATTGCAGTAGGTTCGGGCGCCAAGCGCCCTCAAAACAATTTTATTTTTGAACTGTTTTGAGAGCGCAAGAACCGAAGAAGGATTTTTCTTAAAACCTATATCAAGCGATCCTATGCGGCGGAGGAATCGCGACAGGCGAGCATTGTTAGGTTCGACCTGGCTTGCTGTCCGCAAGCACATTTCATACGTGCAGTTCCAAGGTAGTGCGCAAGTATTGAATGGTTTGACTTAAATTCCCATTATAATGATTGAGCTCTCATTTATCCTTTTCCACCAGCCATTTGATTCTCTCTCTCACCAAACCGGCGTCGGCTGCGTTGGGAGAGAGAGCGAGGTATCTCTCAAACGCTTTCGTTGCAGCAGCGATGTCCCCTTGCTTTTCATACAGCAGTGCCAGGTTGAAATAAGCTTCGACGAAGTTGCCGCCCCGCATCTTTATGGCGCGCTCGTAATTGCGGATAGCATCTTTAATTTGCCCGGCCCGAGCCATCGCCTGCGCCAGATTGTAGTAGGACTGGGGGTTCGATTGGCTCTCCTGCCCGATAGCAATCTCATAGTTCTTTATTGCTTCTTCAACGTGGCCCTTCTTTAGCAGCAAGTTCGCCAGATTGTTATACGCTTTAGGATAGACCTGATTCGGTTTCTGGCTGATGGCAAATTCATAGGCGCCGATAGCTTCCTCCTCGTGGCTGGTCGCGGCAAGCGCGTTGCCGAGATTGAAGTAGGCTTCAGGAAAAACTCCATTCGATTTGACTATCGCTTCACGGTACTCCTTCATTGCCTCTTCCGGCTTGCCGCTCAGCATCAACGCTCTTGCGAAATTGAAATGAGCGATAGGCGAAAAACCCTGTCCCGCCTGCATTACAGCGCGATAGCTGTCTACCGCCTCGCTTGCCTTGCCCTGTGATAGCAGTATATCGGCTTGAATGAGCGGATTCTCACTGGCTATCGACTGCAAAGCTGTTTGTTTGTCTTCTTGAGCCGTTGCCTGGCCGAGGAACAGGAATAAAGTTGCTAAGAAAATCTTTAGCGCCGGTGAAGCATTTCTGCCGATCTTTGCCATATCTTTTAACCTCCCATTTCCTCTCATCTTCTCTTCAAAGCCGGTTGACCGGCTTCGACATCATCAGAGAGCCGCAAGATTGTTCCCATAGCTCCGACAATCCATCCGGATCGCTTGCTGCGAAAGAACACTCGACTGAGATTATGGCGAGTGCGCGATGGCTCCATCTGCCAGTGCCGGCCGCCATCTTTCGTATGGAGAATCACTCCATTGTTGCCCACGGCCCAGCCCTCGCGCTCATTGAGGAAGACCACCGCATTCAGATCCTCTGTTGCATCGCTCTCTCGTCTGCTCCAATTTCTCCCTCCATCGACTGTATGAAGCAGTGTGGCTCCTGCTCCTACTACCCAGCCTTTTTTGTCATCGACGAAGTGAACTCCGCGAAGTTGAACAGTCGTTCCACTCTCCTGTCTTTGCCAGTTGCGCCCGCCATCGAACGTTCTCAGGATTGTCCCTGTGGCCCCAACTGCCCAGCCTCTGTTCTCGTCGATGAAATAGCAATCCCTCAGTATCGCCTTCGTCCCTGATTCCTGGCTGTTCCAGCTCTGCCCGCTGTCATCGGTGCGAAGAATCTCTCCCAGTTCTCCCACGGCCCAGCCGGTAGTTGCATTAATGAAGTAGAGACCGAGCAGATGGCTGCTGCTCCGGCAACGAAGCTCCCAGCTCTTTCCTTGATCAAACGAAACCGGCTGGCTATTGCCTGCGCACTGACGCAGCCACGACTGGCCCCCATCGGAGGTGCGATAGATAGCGCCAACCGTTGTTTGGTCTGACGGCAAGGTTGCCCTCGGCTTCCCGCCTGCTATCCAGCCATTGTTTTCATCGATGAAGTAGACGGCGCGCAGCCAATCCTTGTTGGCAATTTGCTGAGATGTCCAGCTAACCCCTCCATCAACCGTCTTCATCACCAGTCCATTGCGCCCGACGGCCCAGCCTTTCAAATCATCGATGAAATAGACCGATTCGATCAGCCTGAGCGTCCCGCTCTTTTGAAGCCGCCAGCCGGAACAATTATCATCCTGGGCTTCAGCAGCAACAGAGTGAAGACTGAGGAACGAGATGCTAATCAATGAGATGATAATCGAGCGCCTCCTGCGGCGTCTGCTTTTTGCTTCACAGCTTGAACAGTTTGCCTTCCACATCTTTAATCCTACTGAGCGCGTTTCTGGTATCGACAATCAATGGGGCCCCATCATAAATCGCCTGATAATCCAGCCCGGAATGGTTGGTTATGATTACCGCGCAATCGCACGATTGGGGCCCCTGATCAAGCGAAACGGAAGATAATTCCTCTCCATCGAGCTTGAGCGCCGGAACAAAGGGATCGTGATAGATTACTTCCGCTCTCATCCTCTGGAGCAAGCGGATGATGTCGAGCGCCGGGCTCTCCCTTGTGTCTGAGACATCAGGCTTGTATGCCACCCCGATGATCAGTATCCGCGAGCCGTTCACGCTCTTTCTTCTCATGTTCAACGCCTCTATCAGACGATCTACTACATAAGACGGCATCTGCGAATTCACTTCTCCCGCCAGATCGATGAACCGAGCGGTGTAGTTGAGCGCCCTCAGTTTCCATGATAGGTAGTGGGGGTCCACCGGAATGCAGTGACCCCCAATTCCCGGCCCGGGATAAAACTTCATATAGCCAAAGGGCTTGGTAGCCGCTGCATCTATCACTTCCCACACGTCCAGCCCAAGCTTGTTGCATATCATCGCCACTTCATTCACCAGCGCGATGTTAACCGCTCGAAAAGTGTTCTCAAGCAGCTTGACCATCTCAGCCGCTTCGGCTGAATTAACAGCGACCACCTGCTCTATTGCCTGAGAGTAGAGAGAGCAAGCGACGCGCGTGCATGACGGAGTAATGCCGCCGATGACTTTAGGCGTGTTGCGCGTGTTGTATCTCTTGTTGCCGGGGTCTACTCGTTCAGGAGAGAAAGCGAGGAAGAGATCGCGCCCCACTTGCAGCGGGTGCCCATCAATTGCCGGGAGGACGATCTCCCTGGTGGTTCCGGGATAGCTGGTGCTTTCCAGGACGACAAGCATCTCGGGATGAACATATTTCTTCAACTGCCCGGCCACATCAACTATGTAAGAGATGTCCGGGTCCTTCGTCTTGCGCAGAGGCGTAGGCACGCAGATTGAAACTGCATCTACCTGGCGCAGGGCTGATGGATCGTCGGTAGCAGTGAGCTTGCCCTGGCGCGCCAGGCACAGCAATCGCTCAGATGGAATATCGGGTATGTAAGATTGGCCATCTCTGATCTGCAATAGTTTCTGCCGGTCTACTTCAATTCCTACCACATCAAATCCGGCGTCGGCGAATTCAACAGCCAGAGGCAATCCCACATAGCCGAGCCCGACGACAGCGACTCTGGCCCGGCGAGTCTCTATCTTCCCTATCAAACTTCTTTCTCCCATCGCGTTCACCTAGAAAGCAAAGAATAGGAATCGAATCAATCCGGCTATTGAAGTGAAGGCCGAGACCTGGCGAAGCTTTTGATAGAGGTTCCCCTGAACCACTATGGTATCGCCGGGGACCAGGTAAGCGTTCTGCTCAAATCCCCTGCCTTTCTTCGCCTGATCGAAATTAAATGGCAGCACTGATATTGATCCATCGGGCTGCTGGCGCAGAATCGCCACTTCCGATCCTTTGCCCATAGGCGTTATCCCGCCGGCCTCTGCCAGAGCTTCAAAGACGGTCATTCGCCTGGTCAGAATCAGGGGGCCGGGGCGGCCAACTTCGCCGATGATATTGACCTGCGCGCTGCGAATTTGCAGGATGTTCACGCTCACTGACGGGTCGGTGATATATTCACCGATTCGCAGCTTAACTTCGCGGCCTATATCTTCAATTGTGCGCCCGGTGGTGAAGACCTGCCCGATAAGCGGGTAGTCTATCTTTCCATCAGGGGGAACAGTCACGGTTGGCAGAGAGTACCTGGGCTCGTTAAAGACGGTTATCGAGATAACATCGCCAGGGCCGAGGCGGAAGGTATCAAAGTAGTTGTTGTAATATGGCGCGGCGCTCGCGCTTGCCTCATTGGGCAATTGGCGTCTGTTTTGCTGCAAAGTCTCGCCCGACGCGGGCGGCGCAGTTGCCGGTCGAAGCTTATCATCTTCGGCTACGTGAAGCGGTTTGGGTCCCGACAACTGTGGCTCGTTTGATTGCGCCGAGGATGGGGCCACAAGAACAATAAACCAGATTAGTATAAGAATTGATCTGCGCTCAAAATTGCATCTGTTCATCTCTCAATTCCTTTCTCCACAACCAATATACGTTCTACGTCTGTACGTCCTACGTCCGACGTCCGCTATACGTTCTACGTTGAAGATTAAACGTCGAACGTCGAACGTTGAACGTTATGGTCATCGGACATTCTGACGTCGAACGTCGCTACCTCGCTCCCTTTCCCAGGAGCACCGTTTTGACAGTCTCCAGGATGATCAACATATCCAGCGCCAGAGTAGCATTCTTGATGTAGAAGAGATCGTATTTAAGCTTCTCCAGCGCGTCTTCGATAGTAGATCCGTAGGGGTATTTAATCTGCGCCCAGCCGGTCACTCCCGGCTCGATGATGTGGCGCTGCGAATAGAATGGGATCTGCTTCTCCAACTTCTCAACGAAGAACGGCCTTTCCGGTCGGGGCCCCACCAGATTCATTTCGCCCTTGAGCACGTTGAAGAACTGAGGAAGCTCATCTATGCGCAGCTTGCGGATGGCGCGCCCGACGCGAGTCACTCGCGGATCGTTCTCCTGAGCCCAGACGGGGCCGGTGCCGGCCTCGGCGTCATTTCTCATCGAACGGAATTTGATCAGCTTGAATATTTTTCCGTTCTTTCCCACTCGCTCCTGGCGATAGAAGACCGGCCCCGGCGATTCGAGCTTTATCAATAGCGCGGTGACGAGCATTATCGGAGCGGAGAGAATAAGCCCGATGATAGAGCAGATCAGGCTGTAGGCGCGCCGCTTGAGCGAAGCGAGCCGCATGCGATGCGACGCGCCGGAAAAGAGCAACCAGCTTGGCCGCAGCGATTCAACGCTGAGCTTTCCCGTTATTCGCTCGTAGAGCGATGGCGCTTCTTCAATTACCACCCGACCGCTTAATCGCAGATCCAGTAGTTCATGCGTTGGGAAGCGCCCGCGCCGCTCTTCCATTGCCACAATCACCCGATCTACGCGCTCGCGTTTGACGATCTGGCGAATATCTCGCGTGAGCCCAACGACAGCCGGATTGATCAAGCTCTTGCCGAGCAACTGCGGATCATCAGCAACGAAGCCGACTACTCGCAAGCCAATGTCTCTGCGGTCGAGAATCTCTTTCGCCAGATCGATTGCTCCCGCGCCTGCGCCGACGATGAGCACGCGCTCGCCTATGGCGGGGTGCCCGGCAAATATATGAAAAGCAATTCGCCAGCAGACCATCAAAGCGAGCACAAGCAGAAAGCCGATGACAAAGATGCCGCGCCCGATGAGCATCTGCGGGATGAAATAGAACAGAGCTGCCAGTATCAGCGCCGCCAGCCCCAGCGCCTGCACCAGCCTTACTTCTAACTCCTGCCTGTCGCGCACAACGTAGAAATCGTAAAGATCGAAGAGGAAGAACGATGCCTGACAGATGGATGTGACGAGCAATGCTTTGCCAATTCCATCTCCCTCAAGAAAGAGATTTAGAACGTCGCCTTGCAAACGGATCGCCGCCGCCGCGCAGATGGCAGCGAATATCAGGATGCTCTCCGAACAAAAGAGCACTACCTTGCGAAATGGGACGAACCGGATGAACATATTGCCTTATTTATCCCTATCTCTCTCTGCATACCGGTAGTAGTAGCTATAACCTGCCGGCGCAATCGTGTCGGCTCCATTCAAAACCACTCCCAATACATTTCCCGACCCGATTCGACTGAGCGCGCTCTCAACCAACCTGTATGGAGTCACATTGGCGCGTATCACGAGGATGAAGCCATCGGCCAGATTTATGACCACATTGGGATCGGTCACGGGGATGAGCGGCGGGGTATCTATGAGAATGAAATCGAAATAAGCGCGCAGTTTGTTCAACACCTGCCCCATCTGTCGAGAGGTCAACAATTCAGCCGGATTATCAGGATGGTTTTCAACCGGCAAGATATAAAGTCTGTATGGCTCCAGCTTGATGATGGCATCTTCCGGCTCGCATTGGCCTCTGAGGACCCCCGTTAGCCCGCGAGGCAATCGAGCGTTCAATCCAAGCTTTTGGCAAATTTGAGCGCGCCTCAGGTCCGCCTCTATCAGCAGCGTCCTGCTATCTTTATTCTGCGCCATAATCTGAGCAAGGTTAATCGAAGTGGTCGTCTTGCCTTCTTCAATACTCGCGCTGGTGATGACGATGACTTGAACCGAATCCTTTTGCGCTGCGTGGATCAGTTTGGTTCTCAGGACACGATACTGTTCGCACGCCAGAGAGCGCGGCTGAGAAAACGCAACCAGCCTGGGATCAGGACGAAGCTGCGCTTCATTGAATAGATTCTCCGAAGCAATCTCGATTAGCTCCAATCGCCGCTCCGGAGTTACGGCGTTGAGAACGGTCTGAGGAAGTACCCCCAGAAGGTCCCTGGCGGTTCCAGACCTGCGATTTACCTGCTCAACATCTATTGTTGAAGTTGAACCATCTGGCGGGGATTGATTTCTTTTGCCTTCTCCAACAATCCCTGCCTTCTTCAATGCTTCATGTATATGCCCCATCTTCTCCTCACCTGGCTTTCCCTATAACGATAAATCAGGATCAACTAAATCAGGATCAACTCCGGCTGGGGGGCGCGCGCCGAATTTGATCTTTTGAGAAAACATAAAATCCGTAGTCGCCTCTTCCTTCCACCTTTACGTAGAACGAAGTCTTATCTCTCCCAATACCGACAACAGTGCCGGCTCCGTACCTGGTACTGACGATCTGTCCGATCTGAAATTCAATGTTCACATCTTGAATAGTCTGAGCCATCTTCTCTCCTGTTTACAGGCCCCGCCGAACGCTTGAGGGCCCCCGTGTCTTATCGCCTGGCCGGAGATGGCATCGGTTCGCGCCAGCTCGCCGGGCGGCTGTCTCTGTTCGACATCAACCTCGCCGGCGCCGCTCGGCTCCAGAGCGAGAGAGACATCGGGAGCAGTTGTATTGAAGTCTGATGTAGGGGGCTCAAGATCAAAATCTCTGGCAACTTCGCGTATTATGTCTTCGCCTATGAGCCCGCGCTCAAGCGCAAATCCGGATAGCAGCGCATTGTCACAGATATTGTTGATGATGCGAGGCACGCCGGCAGAGTACTGGTAAACCAGTTCAATGGCTCTGTTGGCAAAGATGAATGGATTGACCGCGCCTGCTATTTCGAGGCGACTGAGGATGTAATTGCGCGTCTCTGCCGGGGTCAGCGGCTTGATATGACAGCGCAAGCTGATTCGCTGTTTGAGCTGGCGCAGCTCAGGCCGATTCAGCAGATCGCGCAGCTCAGGCTGCCCGGAAAGGACTATCTGCAAAAGCTTCTGGTTGTAGGTTTCAAAGTTTGATAACAGCCGAACTTCTTCCAGGAGCTGCGCGCTGAGCGCGTGCGCTTCATCTATGATGAGAGCGGTGATGAGCCCTCGCGCATGTCTATCGACGAGCAACTTTCCCAATCTCTCGAGCAGCGTCGCTTTGCTGGTCACATTCTTGAGGCCGAAATTAATCACCAGCAATTGCAAGAAGTCCGAGAGGCTGAGCTTGGGATTGAGTATATAGGCGGCCAGCACCGTCTTATCCAGAGTCTCAAACAGTGACCGGATCATCGTTGTCTTGCCTGTGCCGACTTCGCCCGTCATCACAATCAGGCCCTTCCTTGCTTGCACGCCGTATTGCAGATTGGCGAGCACCTCGCGATGGCTGTTGGTGAGGAAGCAGAAACGCGGATCCGGCGTCAGATTGAAGGGGGCCTCTTTTAATCCGTAAAACTGATAGTACACTGTCTTGACTCCTCAGTTGCCTCTGTTGGCCAGCGTTTCAAACAATCTGGTGAATTCCAGAAAGGCGGCCAGAAGCGGCACCAGAATTGGCGCCAGGGCGAGCGCGCCGACCCAGCCCAGCCGCCTCAAGGCGAGCGCCCTGCGCTCTTCCTGCGCTGTGCGAATCATTGGAATGGAGGCAAGCAACGGCAGGCGAGTGTAGTGCTCGACATCCCTGTCATTTTGCAACGAGAATGCTCGCCTCAGCTCAAGCGAAGCGGCCAGTAGCAGACCAAAACCTAATCCCATAACCGCGCCCAGCAGATTCAGCATCAGTTTGTTAGGCGAGACAGGAACTTCAGGCCAGTTGGCAGGATCGTAGAGGCGAAAATTCTCGCCCTGTTGATCGGTGATGACTTGCTGGCTCAGCGTAGCGTCCTGCTTCTTCTGAAGCAAGCTGTCATAACGCTGGCGAGTCTGCTCATAATCGCGATTGAGCTTGGCCAGATCGGCCCCCCGCAGCGGCAGCGCGCTGAGCCGGGATTCAATAGCGCCGATCTGGGCGTTGACCTGCGCGTACTCTTTCTCCCTGCGCGCAATCTCCATCTTAACTGCATTAAGGCTCAATCGCTGAGCTGCCAGGCCGGGCGTATCCGCGTCTTTAGACTCCAGATCGGCTATCTGTTTGTTGATCAACTCAAGCTCTGATCTGGTAGTTACAACATCGGGGTGTTTGTCCGTGTACTTCCTGGATTCGTATTCTCTCAGCTTGCTTTCCAGCTCCAGCCGTTTTGATAAGAGCATTGCATGGACAGGGCTCCCGGCATTGGTGGCATAGCCTTTCTTGAGGAACTCCTGAGATTGATTGATCTGTTGCTCATAGAGCAACTGTTTATCTCTGAGAGTTGAGAGCATGTTCATTATCGCTTGCTGGTGAGAGCGCAAGCTTGACAATTGGGTCACCAGAGCGCCTTCGCGGTCGGGTATCTCTCCGCCATAGCGGCGCATATACTCGACTCGCTGCTTCTCAATGCTTTCCAGCTCGGCGCGGGTCTTCTCCAGCTCTTGCGCCAGCAACTGAGTGGTATCGCCTGCGCGTTGAGTCACTGCCTTGATGTTCTCGTCGATGAATTGAGTGGCGATTTCATTGGTGACTGCTTGAGTGATCCTCTGGTCAGAGCCGCGGAAGCTGATGGAGAAGGCGTTGGCGACTTTTCCCGCGTCTCGATCTATTTTGACGGCGATATTTTTGCGCATAAGATCGAGCACCATCTCCATCGGCATTCCCTGATTGCGCTCCTTTCGATAGAGATCGAATTTCTGGATCACAGATTCAAGCCGCGTGCGGCTGGTAACCTTCTGAGTGATGCTTCCCAGCCTGCGCCCCAGGTCATAATCTGCCGCCGCTTTGACATAAGCGGGCGAGATTTGCGACGGCTCGACTACTATCAGGGCCCTTGATTCATAGAGGCTCGGCAGCCTGCGCACTACAATGAAAGTGGCGCAGAATATTATTAGAACAGGTATAATCAGCACCCATTTCCGTCTGTTAACTATCTCCAGATACTCTGGCAAAGTTCTTACTCTCAGAGTTGCCATTGCTAACCTCGTAGTTATTTACGGTCGAGATACCATCTCGACCGAATGACTGATTTCACGCCAGCGCCCGGCGCAGCCGGGCATGTCAGCGGCACAGAATTACATCTCTACATATTAAGTAGAGAACAGCCAATGGCGGGCAATTTCCGGAAAGGTCTGTTAGCGTCCGACGTAAGGAACGTCCTACGTCAATAACGTTCAACGTTCGACGTTCGACGTTTAATCTTCCGTCTAGAACGTAGAACGTAGAACAGTATGTGTTTAGCGTCGGTAGAAGCAGCGGCGTAGCCGCTAAAGGATATAAGTAACAGGCCCCGGAGAGTCGGAGACTCTCCGCACATCCGTAGCGGCAGAGCCGCACTTCTTACAACCATGCTAAATACGTACGTAGAACATATAGCCGACGCTCGACGTTTAATCTTCCGTCTAGAACGTAGAACGTATAGCGGACGGTTCGATTTAGCTCGAGCGATCAGGGATTGCAGCGGGTGTTCGACTCGCCGGGGTGCAGGAGTTTCGTTACTGCTCTTTGTGCCCGGTCTTCGTGATAGTCACTGCGCCGAGCGCTCCCGGCAATTTTGACCCCCATTGCCAGTCGAGAGATCATAGTACTTGAGGCGGGGCCGAGCAATGCCCCTTTTCATTAACTGGTTGTGACCCGCAAGATTATGTGAAGCGATAAAAGGCATCGCGCTCGGCAACCGCGTGCGATTCACCTTGAAGGATATGCCTTCGGCAACTCGCCTCGGTTACATTGAGAATCTGAAAGGGCGGGAAATGAGAGGGGGGCCTCTCATTTCCCGCCTGCGCGCTTTGATCTCTTCAAGAAAGGCGTGATCTGTGGTCCTCATTCCAGGACTTCGGGCTCTCAATTCTGCCTGCGTGCTTTGATCCCTTCAAGAGTCTTCGCTACACTCGCGCGCGGCCGCCCTTTTAGTTCCGGATAGCGTTCCAACCATCTGTTCAGTGCCTCTTCCGAACTGAAGAGGTTGTTCACCGCTCAGCCACCCCCGCTGAAGACAACTGTAGTCTCCGGCTTGACTTCAACCAACTTCCCTTTGTCGAATACCAAACGGATGCGGGTCACGCTATCAGGGGATGAGTCCTCTATCGTGATCTTCTGATTAGAAAGTTTACCGCTGACCAGCGATAGATAGTCGTGCACTCAGTTGGTATTGAAGATCCGCCCGTCCGAGAGCGCAACGGTGTGGAACTGAAAATCGAGCCACGGCTGCCAGTTCAGGTATCGAGACTCGGTCGCGACATAGCCGACGCCACCTGCCGATTTATCAGGCTTCAGGATGTGGTAACGCTCCAACATGGCAAGGGCCGCCTTCGTCTGCTTTTGTGAAATGCCGACAAGACGGGCTATCTCGGCAATCGACGGCAGTGGCTGCCGGTCGCGTTGCCGGTTAACGATGGCCCGCGCAACCAGCTTCTCGTCGGGGGGCAAAACCAGTGTTTGCCAGCCCCACCGGCGCAGCGTGGCGTGGAGCTCCGGATGTTCCTTGATATAGCTGCCGACCCGGAATCGCAGCTCGTCAGATGAACGAATGCGCAATGCCCTCATCGCAAGGTCTATGCTGGTGACGCTAAAATCCTTTCCCCAATCGTCCAGGAGGTACTCTAGAATCCTCCGCTCATCAGCGCCCAGACCGGTAAGCTTGGGACGGTCCGAAGCCAGAGCTTCATCCTCTTTTGAATTGGCCCGAACTAACTGAAAATCGCCGCTCCGCCCCGACCGGCTCCACCTCCCGGTCATCTTGTCTTTTTCAACTAAACCATCGACCGCATAGCGGCGATTTCGCGCAGTCAGGTTCACCTCAAAGTGAATCTTCATCTCCTTCGGATCGAATGATGCGTTTTCAATTGCAATTGCATCCGGACCGGGATTGACTGTGCCGGTGAGAATCTTTCCATCCCATTTCAACTCAAGGACTACGGAATTCCGATCTGTGGCGCTCGGCCCCCAGTCCCCTTTCCAGGTTCCGGTCAACGGATCTGTTGCTTTTTGCGTCAGCGCAGGCGACGCAAAAGCTACAATGCAGAGCAAGACAAGACCTAGTGACAATGCTCTGACCTTCATAACTGATCCCTCCTTTTTTCAACAATGAGTTTCTCAATTTCATGCTCCAGCTCGGACGCCTTCTCGGCCTCTTTACCTGGCGTCGTCCCGACGAATCTCTTATAGACACGGACGTCCTTGTCAATCAGGTAAACGGTCGGGAAGGCAAAGACCCCATACCGCTCAACGACATCATCATTCCCCACCAGAATTTGATACTTGATCTTGTATCTCTCTACGTATGGCTTGATGTCTTGCGCCCAGCCGGATTGTACAGCGATGCCGATGACACGCAGTCCACGGCTCCCGTATTTTTCCTGGAGCTTATTAAAGGTTGGAATCTCGGCAATGCACGGCTCACACCATGTCCCCCAAAAATCCAGCACCACTACGCTGCCTTTCAAATCAGCCGAGCTTATTTGCTGACCATTGAGGTCGGGCAGAGTAAAGGCCGGCGCCAATTGGGGCGACACCTCCTTAACGTTGTCCTGGCCTACACTGGGTCTGACAGCTTCCCTGCCAGACCCAGATGGGGACAACCACACATAGCAAACCAACAGTAAAAGAGCAAGAAGAGGTTTCATAATCGCGTCTCCTACTGCCATCAGCAGCGCCTGCCGGGAGCGCCCCAGCTCCGCGCCAGCGCATAATCGCCAGCGTGATCGCTCCCCCGCGCGCCAGCGCCCACTTTATCATGGCTGGCTTGCGACCCTCCTTGTCTATAGAGTTTTTCATACTCAGCATTGAAGGTTTGAATTAACGCGCGCACAGCTACGCTGTCGGCCGGGCGCATCATAAGCGCGTATTGGGTCTCACCTAATACAAAGCGGTAGATTGAGCAATTCCGACTGCTGGCGCGGCGGCAATGAATGCCGTCCGCTTTGTATTTTTCCGATGGCAGTTCCCCCAACGACAGCTCCGAGCTGGCCGGCAGTTGGAACACACACAGGCCGCCCTGCTCACTGCGATACTTCAATTGCAAGGCGCGTAAGTCCCCACAGGTATAGAGCCGCACCCCCGTCAACCGGTACCCGCCTGGCAATGATTCGGGAGCTACAGCAGGGAAATTGACCGCCGCCCTAGCTTCCGGCCAGCTCACCCTGGTGAAGCCTGGCGCGGCGGGAAATTCTCTCAAGCCTGTCTCAGCAGAGGCGACTGTGGCCACCAGGTCAAGATAACCGGCCAGGTCCAATTCTCCCCGGTAACTGCCCGGCAGCAGCTCATAGCGGCTGAACAGCAACAGAGCAGTGGCAATGATGATGAAGGTTGTGACTATCGCCGCGCGCAGCGCCCATCGCAAACCGGAGTCCGACCGACTCACAGGAGAAACGGTTCCGGCTGGTTCGGGCCAGCTACTTGCAGAAACTGCGCTGGCAATGGAACTCCATAGATCATCGGTCGGCTCCAGCAGCGGCAACTGCCTTAACAGGTGAATGTTTCTTTGCATCTGCTGGGAGCGTGCGCGGCAGCCTGCGCACGATGCCAGATGGGCTTCGATGCGCGCCCTCTCATCCTGGCTCACTACTCCCTCGCAGTAGGTCGACAGGCGATGGTTGATGTGAAAACAGAACTTCATAAAACTATCACCCTGAGCGGAGAATCCGCCATCAAGGTCAAAATAGATGAGCGGAGAGGAGAGCGCCCGACCTGTGAAATCGGCCGCTTTCCTCTAGATTATCGAACCTGGGGAAGAAGGGCCCCCACCTTAGCGGTAAAATACCGATATTCTCAGAAGAAGGGGCAGTTTAACGTCATGCCCAGGACATGCATTGGCAGCCGCACTCACAGTGAGCTACTGCGCGCAGCATCCAGTGTCTGCGAAGCATTGCCGATTCCTCCTTTCTTCAGAACTAGACGGGAAAACCGACGGTTGCGCCGGGCCAACTCGTTCTCGTCAAGCCCGACGCGGCGCCACAAGTTACAGAGCTACCCGTTGCCAAGACTTGAGCTTGCGCTCCAGCAGCCGGTGCGCGCGACTCAAGCGCGAGGCCACCGTGCCTTCAGAGCACGAGAGCGCCTCGGCAATCTCGCTGTATGAAAGATTC
>Ga0209172_10003903_pt1 | contig 21460 bp, 27 predicted proteins | sample LarsenN4metaG_FD_184113 | JGI IMG/M metagenome (GOLD analysis project Ga0209172, IMG submission 184113) | Hot spring sediment bacterial and archeal communities from British Columbia, Canada, to study Microbial Dark Matter (Phase II) - Larsen... ... | reverse complement strand
CGAACGCCGGAACCCCTTTCTCCTCGCCCGGCTTCTTGCTACAGTGCTCCATCGCGTCATCCTCCCGGCACCCGCCGCCAAGCGGGCGCGCAGCTCCTTAAAATTGCAACTGCGCCGGATGATGACGCGATTTCTACTTTTCCACCAGAGTCAAGACACTGCCCGACCGGGTCGCCGCGGTGTTTCAAGAGCACGGTTTCGAGGCTGGCCTGGACCGCCTCGCAGCCTCGGCCTGACTCTGGGAGGTGTGTCATGCGGTGGAGTGGTTTGCGTGCGATGACGACCGCGACAGCGATTCTCGTGACCGCTGGAAGTCCCGCCGTCGGTACGGCTCAAACCGGTGGCGTTCGTGAAGTATCGGCAACTGAACGGGGTGTGATCCCGCTCCAGACGCGCCTTCGCTACACAACCATGGTCGTACTTCCCGATGGAGAGGAGATCCTCGACGTGCTGTGCGGAGATCGCGACTTCTGGGTCATCAGCGCCACACACAACATCGCGCACGTCAAACCCGCCAGGGCCGGCGCCGAGACCAACCTCAATCTCGTGACTTCGAGCGGCGCCATCTACTCGTTCATGCTCACCGAAAAGTCGAGCCCTCCCGACATCAAGGTCTACGTGCAGAGCGAAGAAGGTGTCCCCGCCGGGAAGCCGAAGTACTACTCTGCCGCGCAGGTCGAGGCGCTCGAAGCGCAGATCGAAGAACTGCAGGCGGCGGCGCGGGACCAGGCGCGCCATGCCGAGGAGGCCATCGCCGCGTACAGGCAGGAGTACCCTGCGCGCCTGCAGTTCCCCTATGGGCAACCAAAGTACGAGAAGCCGTTCTTCGTCCGCTCGATGTGGCATGACGGAGAGTTCACGTACCTGAAGACTGACGCCACGGAATTGCCGGCGTTGTACGAACTCAAAGACGGCAAGCCTTCTGTCGTCAACTTCCAGGTTCGCGAGGGCACCTACGTTGTCCCGAAGGTGCTCGATCGCGGGTATCTCGCGCTGGGGAACCAGCGATTCACTTTCGAACAGCAGGAGCGGTGAAGGTGGCTGAGGAGTCTGTCAGCCAGCCGGCGCCGGTCAGCGACCATCGACCAGTTCCGCGCGGCGTCTTGCCGCGCCGTTTTCAGACGTGGCTTATGGCAGGCCTCGCGTTCGGGATTCTCGTGATCATCCTCATCACGGGACAGCCGGAGCCGACGCGGACGCCACTACCGTCGCAGCCCGCGCCAGTCACTCCGAATCCTGACCGGTTGCGTGACTACCAGGAACGGCTCAGAGCGATGGAGACGCGGCAGGCGTTGGAGGCTCAGGCGATGCAACCGGTCACAACCGACGCACCTCGACTAGAGGAGCCCCCACGTCCTGCGCCCGAAGACCCATTGCAGGAGGAGCGCAAGCGTCGCGAGTACGAAAGCCTATTCGCCAGTAACGTAGTTCTGAGTCGACGGCCAGAGGCCGAGCGTCCGGATTCCGGACGTCCGACGGCCGTTGCCGGGGCCGAGTTCGAGCCAAGGTACAGCCTCACACCTTCGCTCGACGAGATCGCTCAAGCAGTTGTACGAGCCACCGGTACGAGAAGTGCCGCGTCACCCCGCAACACCGCAGGGGCGAATGATACCGCTGCGCCACAGATTGCTCGATCGCCGGGCGCGCGGGAATCCACCGAACGGATTCCAGAACGTACGGGGCCGATTGACGCCAGCGGACCACTGCACCGAATTCTCGAAGGAACGGTTATCGACACGGTTCTGACGAACAGACTCGACGGGAGCGGCACGTCACCAGTGAATTGCCTGGTCACGAACGCCGTGTACTCACACAGTGGTCAGCACGTCCTGATTCCCGCTGGAGCTCGGGTTCTCGGCGAGACTCGGCCCGTTCAGGCGTTGGGCGAGACCAGACTCGCCGTCGCCTTCCATCGACTGCTGATGCCCGATGGGAGCACGCTCCGTCTCGACCAGTTCATAGGCCTCAACCAGATCGGTGATGCCGGGCTACGAGACAAAGTCAACCACCACTATTGGTCGACCTTTGGTTCGGCTGCCGCCGTCGGCCTGATCAGCGGGCTCGCCCAATGGATCGGCAGTGCGGGGTTTTCGGGCGGAACAGGTGACCGGACCGTCATCATCGCGGGAGGCGCAGACGCGGCGTCTCAAGCCAGCCTTCAGGTGATGAGCCGATTCCTCAATCGCCTTCCGACCGTGACCATTCGCGAAGGACACAGGGTGAAGGTGTACCTCACCAGCGATCTCGAGGTGCCGGCGTACGGACCGCGCGAACCTGAATCGGTGTCGAGCCCAAGGAGGCCGCAATGATGCGACGAATTCTGGTCGGAATGGTTGTCGTCCTCCTCGTGACGACATCAGCGAACGCACAGTTCGCGGTGATCGACCCCGCGAACCTGGCGCAGGCCATCCTCATCGTTCAACGGACGCAGCGGCACCTTGAGGAACTGCGTGCGCAGTACCGAACGATCGTCCGGATGTCGCAGGGACTTGGGCGGATGGATCAATACCGCATTCCCGCCTCTGCGCTTACCCGACATGATGCAGGACGATGGACGTACGGCCGCCAATGGATCAGTGCACTGAATAGCGGCGATGCGACCGGAGCTGCCTATTTCGCGACCACGACACCTTTGGCGGCGCCCAACGTACCTGGACGGTTGCCGGCTGCGGCGCGAAGGGCGTTCGAGCGCCAGTACGCGACCGTCGAGATCACAGACTCCGTCGCAATGATGGGTGGGCATCAGGTGGGACTGATGCGCGGGTACTACGGTGCGCTTCAGAGCGCCGTCGATGCGCTCGAGCGGGATGTTCTGAACAGCGGTTCGTCGTACCACGAAATGACCGCGATCCTCGACAAGGTCGCTGCCGGGGAGCTTCTCGGCCGCCGGCAGGACATGGCCACGAACCAACTGTTGTCGCATGCGCTCGAACAACTGCTCGCCCGAAGCAAGCGTCAGCGCGACACCGAGGCCTCGACCTTGAACATGCAGCTCGTGACCTGGCGAGACGGCGAGGCTGCAAATCGGGCATTCCGGGCCGGCACCGGGCACGCACTAGCGACGTGGCGGCAGCCATAGGAGACCTGCCATGTATCGACTGAACTGCCAGCACCGTCACCGCGTGGGCCTGGTCGCGGGCCTTCTCATCGTCGTGATTGCCACACCGGTCTCGGCGCAGTGGGTCGTGCACGATGCCGCAACCACGGCTCGGAACACCATGACCGCCGCCGTGAAACAGTTCCTGTTCGAGACCGAACGGCAACAGCACGAGAAGATTCGCGAGATGGCTCGACGGCTCAGCGCCCTTACCAGCCTGAGGAAGTATGCGTTGGAGGATGTTCCTCGCTGGAGGACTCACGGCGGGGAGTTCTTCTACGCCCAGCCGTACAACGATGCCTTGATCTTCGGTGATGCATCGGGATCCGCCTTCGTCGAGCTCAGCCAGCGTCTTGCGGATGCAAGCGGGCTCCATCGCCTCGAGCCCTCCGCTCGACGTCTCATTGAAGCCCGTCTCGCGACGGTAAGTCTGACCGACGCTGCCGCTATCGCAGCCACGCACGGCAGCGGCCAGCTGCGGTTCCTCGGCCGAAAGAACGAGCTGCAGGCCATCGATGCACTGGAGGGAGACGTCATCGACCCGTCGAGCGAGCAGAGCACAACGGCCGTCCTGGACAAAATCAGTGGCGCGGTCCTGATTGGTGCCCGCCAGCGACAGGCTCGCATTCAGCTCCTGGTGGGCATGGTCGAACAGCTCCTGGCCGACAGTAAGCGCGCCCGCGACACCGACACCGCTGCACTCGCCATGCAGATGACGACCTGGCGGGATGGCCGGGTCGCTGGTCGTGCGTTCGTTGCGGGTTCAGGTGACGCGCTCAGGAGTTGGCGCCAGCCGTAGGAGACTCAACGGAGACTGTGATGGAACTCGGCCTCCTTCCAACGATTCAGCAAGCGATCTCGAGCCTGCTCCTGACCTACGAGCCCGAGTTCCTGCGCTTCGGTCACCGGCTGTTCCTATCGTTGGCGACGGTCATCCTGGCGTGGCACGGGATTCAGATGATGTTTACCCGCGAGGGCCTGAGCGACTCGATGTTCGATTTCGCGAAGCTCCTGCTGATCGTGGCCCTTGGCTACTCGTTCATCGCGTTCTATGAATCGCCGCTGCCTGGGATCGGCGTGTCCTTCAGCAACCTGATCACGGACCAGGCGTTCTACTTCCAGTCGGTGCTCGAGGCGAGAGCCTTCGACAACATCTACCAGCATTTCGACGAGTTGTCCGACCGGTTCATCCAGCCAGATGCCTGGGCGATTCTGGCGAACCTCATCTATTGGGTCGTCCTGTTGCTGGTTGCGTTCGCAAAGGCCGTCTCGATGGCGGTCATTGCGTTCGGCCTGATCGCCAGCGCCGTTTGTGCGCTTCTTGGGCCGCTGTTCGTGCCGTTCTTCATCGTTCCCAAGCTGGACTGGCTGTTCTGGGGATGGTTCAAGGCATTCATCCAGTACTCGTTCATCCCCGTGGTGGCGATCGCCTTCCTGATGATTTTCGAGCGGTTCGTGTTCCGCTACGTGACCACCTTGCCTCCGGCGATTACGCAGGCGGAATATGGCATCTACGGCCTTCAGACTGCGGCCGTGATCATCACGTTCTGCACCGGGATCGTGCTCGTCCCGTCGCTGACGACTTCGATCTTCTCGGGTCAGGGCGGTCAAGCGGCATTCCCGGGTCTAAGCCGCTTCATGAGGCGCTAGCGGGGCGCCATCGAGGTACGCCATGCCAAAGCGATTCTCAAACGTCCCTGAGCACCTGCGCGAGCCCCACAACGTCGCGTGGTCGGACCTTCCACCGATCTACTGGAAAGCGCTCGGCATCACCGTCCTCGTGGGCTTGGTTACAGGTCTGATCTGGATCGCGTGGCGGTTGTTCGATCTTCACGTTCTGAACTGAGGGCGCCATGGCCGGTGTCGTGGGGGACATCAATCCGAAGACGATGGAGAGCGCGAAGCGCCAGTTCGTTGAGCTGTACGGCTCCGCACTGGTGATGAACACGTACCTGAAAATTGCGCTCGTTCTCGTCTCCCTGGTTGCCATCGGGCTACTAGGCCTGAACTTCCATACCGCCGCACGCTACTCGCAGCTGAAGCCGCTGGTCGTGCGAATCGACGAAGTCGGACGGGCGGAAGCCGTCGTGTACGACGCGTCCCGATACCAGCCGCAGCCGCCTGAGCTTCGGTATTTCTTGACCCAGTTCGTCGTGAAGCACTTCAGCCGAATCCGGTCGACGCTTCAGCGAGAGTACCCCGATTCCCTGTTCTTCCTGAATCCATCTCTTGCTGACGCGACAATCGCTCAGAACGATCAGACGCGGGTCCTGGAGATGTTCGTGACGAATCCCACCGCCGATGAGATCGAGGTGGTGGTACAGAACGTCAGCCTGAGCGAGTTGGAGACGCCACCATTCAAGGCGGCGGTCACGTTCCAGAAGGTCTACTACTCCCCTGGAACCCGTACTGAGCGAAGCCGCGAAACCTATGTCGCGCAGGTCGATTTCGTGCTGCGCGACCACGTGCCCAACGAGTTTGTCCGGGTGAATCCGTTGGGGTTGCAGATCGAGTACTTCCGCGTCGATCAGGCGTTCGAGGATTCGAGTCGATGATCGGCAACGCAGCACTCCTCGCGGCTCTCAGCGTGTTCCTCTTTGCCGGGTGGCTTGCCGGCGAGCTGCGCTTTCTTGCGCCATACAAGACCGTCCTCTTTCACGAGCACGCGGCCCTGATCGGAGGGGCCGCTCTGATTCTCTTCCTGAATCTCACCGCAACCTACTACAGCGTGGCCCGCTGGCTGTTCCTGCGCGACACAGGCCGCAAGCTGCTGCACATCGATCGGCAGCTGGCGACCGACGATGCCGTGCTCGATGACCTGCGGTCGTACCTGAAGTAGAGGCGGGAGGTTCAGATGTGGCGTGACATCGATCCACGCGCTGAGGAGCGCGAGCGGCCGGATACCGGCCTCGGCAGGGTAGGGGGCTACAGCGATACGAACCCCGGACACGGCTCGGAGGACCCGCGTGACGTGTTCACGCGCGAACTCGAACTGCCGCGAGGGACGTCCCGAGAGCGGGTCCGCGTGAATGGCAGGGAGTATCGATTGTCTGGCGAAGACGTCCGCGTGCTCGCGACGGTCGGTGCGTTCCGCGTCGTGCCCGCAGCAGACCTGCGGGAACCGAATCCGCGGACGCCGACCCGGCCAGCTCGCGATCTGGAACGACTACGCGAGCTCGGTCTCGTCCGAACAGCGCCGTACGTCGTCGGGCGCTCAAGGACGACCCTTATCACGCTCACGGGCAGCGGACGAAACCTGCTTGAAGGCGCGCGGCGGCCGGGCCCCGCAGGCGAGCGCCAGGCGTTCCACGTCGGCATCAACAAACCCCGAGAGCTGGCCCACGATTCGAGGGTTTACAGCGCATACACAAAGGCCGCTGAGCGTCTTGCTGAGCGCGGCGACACCGTACGTCGTGTCGTCCTCGAGGAGGACCTGAAGCGGGATTATCAAAGGTTCCTTCAGGCCAAAAACCGCGCTTGCCGTGAACGAGGCGAATCTCCCGACGAGCGGGAGCGTGCGATCGCTCGATGGGCTCAGGAGCACCAGCTGCCCTATGAAGACGGGCATGTTCAGTTCCCCGATGCCCGCATCGAATACGACACCCGCGATGGGCGCCGAGCCGTCGAAGACATCGAGGTGGTCACGCCTCACTATCGCGGCGCCCACGCCGCCGCGAAGGTCCGGGCTGGGTTCAGCCGCTACCGAGCCTCTGGCGCGCGGCTCGGAGGGCTACGGACGACTGGACGTAGCGGGCGTGGCGTTGACCCGCGGCTCGCTGAGGAGCTCCTGTCATGACGCTTAGGGAGCAGGTTCAGGCGGTGGCCAAGAAGGGATTCACGGACCGTCAGGCAGGCTTCCTCGTGACGGTTATGCTGCACTCCGGCGTCTGCCTCATGCGGCAATACTGCACCTACGCCGGTATCGCCCGCGGCCAGAAAGTGTTCGACTTCTTCGCCTCCTTGGTTTCGAAGCGATACGCGACTTCGTACTCGGCCGCGCACCGGCGCGCCCACATCTTTCACGTCCACAGCAGGGCGCTCTACGCCGCAATCGGAGAGCCGAATGACCGGAACCGCAAGCCGGTTACCCTCGCCCGCGCCGTGGAGCGACTGATGCTGCTCGATTGCGTTCTTGCGGAGCCCCGACTCCGATGGCTGGGCAGTGAACGTGAGAAGGTGGAGTACTTCAGCGCAGCTACATCCCTTAGGTTGAAGGAGCTGCCTCATATCGCATTCGGACGTGGTGCAGAGAAGACGATTCGATACTTCGCCGACAAGCTCCCGATCGGCGTTTCGGCGGACGGCCGGACGCACGTCTTCGTCTATCTGGTGACCCGGGCGGCGCCAGTCGATTTCCGGACCTTCCTGCATCGGCACGCCGAGCTGTTAAGGGCGCTCCCGGCGTGGGAACTGCGGCTCCTGGTGCCGCGCCACTTGGTCGACGCAGCGCCTGCGTTCGAGGATGCGTGCCGGGAGGAGTTGGCGCGCCCTCTTCGTCTCGACGATGCCGCAGAGTTGCGCTGGTACTTCAGGCAGCAGGACCAGGTGGATCGAGGCGGTGCGCCTGAAGACTTCCGGCGTTTTCGGCGTGCGTGTCGAACCTTTAGAGGCCCGCGATACCACGCCCTGTATCGCCTCTGGAAGAAGAACGGCGACGAGCCGGTGAACGCGACAGTGTCCCCCGTCCTCGAGGACAAGATTGCGCGGCGCAGAGGACGCGTGACGACGCAGTCCCTTACCCATGCCTATGCCCATCTCGCACCCCTGGTTGGCTCGGCCTAGCCTCGATCTTCGGCGCAGGAGAGGGGGAACACAGACGCGGGAGCAGCGTTCCCCCTCTTGGTGCGCGCCGCAAGCTGCTGCCCTGGCACTTCGACGGGATGGGGTGCGGCAGACGGGAGTGTCCATCTCACTGAGCGCGGGCGAGTTGCAGCCAGCGATTTCGCGCGGCGTGTCTTGCCGCGCGTGTGTGCGGCCGCAGCCGGGGACGACAGTAGAGCGTGGGCCGGGGCGTGAGCGACCCCCTTTGCCACCCGCCGAAGTCGGTCCCGAGCCCTGCCGGGAAGGGGTCGCTCACGCCCCGGCTGCGTGTCTCGTTCGTCCGGACACGCGTGACCGCGCGCTCGTCGTCGACACGACACAGCGTCTGGTCACGCAGCGGGACACCCGCTCGCCGCGCACAGCGCCGCGGGCTTGGGACCCAGCATCACCACTTCTTCCCGACCGGAGGCGCCCATGCCGCTGATCAAGCCGCGTACGCGCGGCAAACAGCTCGTGAAGCATCGCACGCGACTTGACCGCGAGAACAACGAGACGCTCTATGCGTACGCGCAGTTCCTCGGCGAGTCGACCGAGTACGTCCTCAATCAAGTGATCGACACCGTACTCGCTCGCGACAAGGAGTTCGTCAAGTGGCGGGAGTCGCATCAGGGCTCGTACGTGCCACGCGTCCAAGACAGGCCGCGCGGGAAACAAAGTGGGCAGCGCCGCGCCGATTCCGGCGTCGTCCCGCCCGGAGAACCTGCCACAGTCGCCGAGCGTTGAGCGGGATGGTCCTCCATGCTTCGCAAGATTGTCGAAGCGCGTGCACTGGTCGCCTTGGCGATGTCCGGCGGCGTGGGCCTTTGGGGACTGCGCGTCTACCCGATTCCGCCTGACAATGCGTTCCTCGGCCTGATTGGCGAACACGCACCGGGGATACTGTTGGTTCTGACGTACGGGTACGCCACGCTCTGGTTCACCACCCCGTATTTCGCGGCGTCCCTGATGCTGTCGTTGATGGCGATCATCGTCTATCGCCGCGCGCCGCACACGCGCATCCGGCCGTTGCCGCCGTACCCGCAGCCCGAACAGCGGTCAACCTTGTCGCTCGTCCTGGGCGAACGCCACCATCAGACGACTCCCGGACCAGCCGCACGTCCCGAGTGGCTGATCGTGCCGCAGCGAGGGCTCTACACCGGCATCATGGTCCTGGGTGCCGTCGGGACCGGGAAGACATCGGCGTGCATGTACCCGTACGTCGATCAGTTGCTTCGGTGGAGGGCTCACGACCCGGAACGCAAGTTGGGCGGGCTGGTCCTGGAAGTGAAGGGCGATTTCTGCGGTCAGGTGAAGTCGATGCTTGGCCGGACGGGCCGCGAAGAGGATTACGTCGAGGTCGGACTCGACAGCGGCTTCTGCTACAACCCGCTTCACAACGAACTCGATCCCTACGCAGTCGCGTACGCTGTGGCAACGCTGCTGAACAACCTGTTCGGCAGGTCCAAGGAGCCTTTCTGGCAGCAGGCCTACACCGACTTGCTGAAGTTCGTCATCCTGCTCCGACGAATCAGCGACGGGTACACGACGTTCTCTGAGGTTTATCGCTACATCCTGGACGACCAGCAGATCGACAGGGACATCCGGCGCCTCAAGGCAGACCTCTCTGAACCGCCGGACGTCTTGGTCATCAGACTGACGGATTTCCGCGAGCACTGCGTGCAGCGATCGTGGGCGCATTGGTTCGCCGAAGACCCAGCCCACATGGCGCATCCCTATGAAGCCGGTCTCGAAACCTTCCTCGATGCGCGAAAAGTGACGTATGAGGTCCGGAAGCCGAAGGGAGCAGGCTGGGCGGCGCGGAAGCACCAGCTCGAAGCTGTAGAGCGTTGGTACCTGCACGGCTGGAGCAGGCTGGACGGACGACTTCGGTCTTCGATCGTAGAGGGCATCGTCGTGTTCCTCTCGCTGTTCGATGACAGTCCCGCGGTCCATCGCGCGTTCTGTCCACCACGAAGCGCATACACCGACGACCCACCTGCCGGAGAGCCAAAGCCGCTTCCGCCGATCGATTCCTTGCTCGAGGAAGGCAAGGTGCTGGCGTTGAATTTTCCGGTCGGCTTGAACCCGGGGCTTGCACGAATCCTCGGCGTCATGCTGAAGCTGGACTTTCAGCGCGCGATCCTCCAGCGCATCCCGCAGATCTCTGCCAATCCACAGCGTACGTGGCGTGACCTGCTGTTCGTCTGCGACGAGTACCACGCGTTTGCCACCGTTGGCGAGGTGGACCCAACCGGCGACGAGCGCACGTTCGCTCTGTCACGGCAAGCGAGACTGATCCCGATCGTCGCCACCCAGAGCATCAGCTCGTTGCGTTCTGCGCTGCCGGGCGACGAAAGCTGGCGCACGCTGCTGCAGTGTTTCCGCACGAAGGTCTTCCTCGCGACCAGTGACGAGTTCACAGCGAGGAACGCAGCGGAGCTCTGTGGCCGGCGCGATCGACTCAAGGCGCACTACAGCGTGTCCGAGTCGGGCCGTGATGCTCACATCTCACTGCTCACCGGACGCCCCACGTCGACGACACAATCCCTCAGCGCGAGCAAGAGCTATGCGCCGCACCACGAGTACATCTTTGCCCCGCGTGTGTTCACGCAACTTCAGAACGCGCAAGCCATCGCGCTGCCGTACGACGGCATCAATCCGCTCCCGCCGCAGTACTGCTACCTGAAGCCGCACTACCTTGACGTGCAAACCAGCTACTTCGAGCACTTGGGACGAGGCGCGATATGAGCAGTCTCGATCGCATCCTGCCGTTCCTGAAACCAATCGAGGATCTCCTGGTAGATCCGGCTGTGACCGAGGTCATGGTCAACGGGGGCGGGCGGCGCGTCTTCGTGGAGCGTTTGGGCTGCATCGAACAGGTGCCCGACCGCACGCTGGAGGTCCGGAACCTGACCGTCGCGATCAAGAACATCGCGCGGGCATGCGGCGACGAAATCTCCGAGCGTCAACCGATGCTCGATGCGCGTCTCGAGGACGGTTCGCGCGTGGCCGCGATGTTCCCCCCGTGTGCTGTCGATGGACCAACACTGACCGTCCGGAAGTTCACGCATCGATTCACTCTGGAGGACCTCGTCGCCGTCGGCACGCTGACGGAGGCATGGCGCACGCGCTACGGGCAGCGGTCGCAGCTCGCGAGAACGTCCTGATTTCCGGAGGAACAGGCACCGGGAAGACGACGCTGCTCAATGCGGTTGCGGCAACGATTCCGCCTCAGGACCGGATCGTGCTGATTGAGGAGACCTCAGAGATTCTGATCGACAAGCCGAACCTCGTCCGCTTCGAGGCTCGACGTGCGCAGGCTCCGCTCGGCCAGGAAGAGCCGATGCCGGCGGTCACGATCGCCGACCTGGTCCGTGCCACCCTTCGGCATCGCCCCGACCGCATCCTGGTCGGTGAGGTACGCGGCCCGGAGGCGTTCGATCTGCTGCAGGCCCTCAACACCGGTCATCTCGGAAGCATGACGACGATCCACGCGAACAACGCAGAGCAGGCGTTGACGCGGCTCGCGCATTGTGTCCTGACGGCGAACGTCGGTTTGCCGCATCGGAGCACGCGCGAGGCAATCGCCTTGGCGATTCACTTGGTGGTCCATCTAGCTCGACTGGACGCCAGGCGCGTTGTCACCGAAGTCGTTCGAGTTCAGGATTACGATCCGCATGACGACCGGTTCGTCGTCCAAGCCTGGTTTCCTCCTCAGGCGTTTCGGGAAGGAGCGACCGCATGACCAGACCCGCGAAGCTGATGTTCGCGATTCTCGTCACCGCCACGCTTGCGAGCTGCGGCCGTGAGAGCACACCCACAGGGCCGTCGGGACAGACTTCGTTCCTCACCGGCACGTGGCGTGGCACCGTGACAATTCAGGTGAACCCCGGCGACCCCAACGCGCCCCCACCGACCACCGGCGACATGACGTGGACGTTCGATGTGATACCGGAGACGAACATGCAATCGCTGCGGGCCACGATCCGATCCACGCATCCGTGGCTCACGATGGAGACGACAGGTTCGACGGCGCTATCGCCCGGGAACAGTCCGCCAACGCAGATTAGCACGCACGGCGAGTTCAACTCGCCGCGGGGTTGTCGCGGAACCTTCGGCAGCGTCGGCACTGCGGAGGCGACCCGGATCGACGCGGACTTCACCGGAACCGACTGTCAGCTCGCGACGTTTACCGGCCGAGTAGTTTTAACGAAGGGCTGAGACGCGTGAAGCCCTCGTAGAATGTAACGAGCGCGTCAGATGGTTACCATCAATCAAGACGGACTCGTGCCGGTCGCGCCCGTACATCCGCGCGTCATGGCGACCTTCGAAAAGGTCAAGCAGTTTCAGCTGGCGGTCGACAACTGCACCGGCGCGCTGGCAGACCGCAAGGCGTTGTTCAGCCAGCTCGAGGGCTGGCTGCACGACCTGAAAGCGTTGACGCTTTTGGCGTTCGAGTACCGTGAACAGCACGACTTCCTGAACAAGGTCGACAACCCGTTCGACGAATCCGACACTTGTCCGCCGGGTGCGACCCCGGAGCAGGAGTTCCAGTACGAGAACAATCTCGTTCTGACGGCCATGCGCGTGAAGATGGAGATGTTTCACATCTACACGAGTACGCTGCTCGACCGTGTGACCAGGATCTTCGGGGAGTACTTCGTTGGGAGCAAAGCCATCAATGCCAAGAGCCACGAGGCCTTCTGGAAACAGGTCAAGAACCGTCCGGACATCACCTACCTGCCGTCAGCGCTAAGAACTGAGGCCAACTGGCTTCAGAACAATGTCGACTGGTACCGCAACCGCGTGATCGTTCATCCTGAAGGCTTTGAGAAGGAGGGTTTCCACGTCAAGGGATTGAAGAGCAAGGCGAAGGAGAACATCCGCATGTTCATCCGCGCGCGTGTGGTGGACGCGGACGGGAACGTGACCGAAGAGGATCGCGCCAGCGAGACCCTTGAGGTCATCATCGACCACCTGTGCCGCTACATTGAGGGTGTCATCGATATCCTCGACGCGAACCACGCCGATTCGATTCTTGAAGATCAGGCCCGCCCCAGGCCTGAGCGAATCTGACAAATCCAGATCCGTCCTATCTGCCGTCTCGGCTACTTGCTCGATGGCAGGTTGCCCGATGACAGGTTTTACGCGGCGGTTGCGTTCATGAACGTACGCGACGTCCTGCAGTTCGCGCAGGCGCGTCAAGAATCATGGTCCCAATCGACACCGCGGCGCCGCTTCATTTCCTCAGCAGAGCCTTCGAACCGACTGACTGTGCCGCCATCTTTCTGAAATCCTACGAAACGAAGTCGGTGGTGCAGCGTGTCGGGTCTGTGTCATGGTTCCAGAGTCCGCCGTTCCAACGTTGGCTCCGGGCTATGAACGCACGCAAATTCAACATCTTTGTGAGTGTGAATGCGATTGCTCCCGGACGCCGTTCGCGCACACGGGACGCGATTGCTGCTGTCCGCCATGTTTTCCTCGATGCCGACGACGATGGAACCGCAGTGCTGGAGCGAGTCAAGGCGCGGGCGGACCTGCCAGACCCGAGCTACGTTCTGCACTCATCTCCGAACCATGTGCACATTTTCTGGCGCGTAGCAGGTTTCCAGCACGCCTTGGTTGAACAGCTCCAGAGGCAACTCGCGCGGGAGCTCCGTACGGACCCAGCTGCCACACCGGTAACGCAGACTACGCGGCTGGCCGGATTCTTCAATCACAAGCGCACCCCTCCACATCTCGTCACGGTTGAATACCGGGATATCGATACTCGCTACACACCGGAGGACTTTCCGGCGGTCAATTCCGCATTTCAGTCGGAGCAGGCTCCTCGATCGAACGTGCCGCAGTTTCAGGGCGCTGTCTCAGACCGTGTGAGGCGATATCTGGATTCAGTGCCGCCAGCCGTAGCTGGCCAACACGGGGACATTCACACTTTCCGCCTGTGCTGTCGCTTGGTGCGTGGCTTCGCCCTGAGCGAAGCGCAGGCGCTCGAAGTGCTCTCTGATTGGAACGCACGATGTCAGCCGCCTTGGTCGGTCGACGAGCTGCGCGACAAGCTACGCCGAGCTGCCCAGTACGGCCGGGAGCCCGTAGGCGGACTCCTGTAACCGCGCTTCGGTTCAGTCGACCCGCCCGGATTACTGGCCCCGCCTCCTGACCGCAGTCAGGTTTCCGGCGATTTCCGCGTTCCTAAGGGTACGTCGACGGATTCTCCGTCAATACGCATGCGCTTAAAGAGCCCATGCGTCCCACCCTTGTTCGCCGCAGCCATAGGCTCCGCGCGGACTCAGCCACCGTCGTCGATCACAGATCCACGGCGAGCTCACAGGAGGACCCATGTCCAAGCAGAAGGAACAGGTGATGTCTGTCCGGATCCTTCCGAACACCACGAGCAATCCCCCAGGGAAGCTCGCCGACGCGGAAGTGGTCTTCGAAGCCGACGCCGGCCCGCTGAACGGGCTCAAGCTGATCGGCTTCGCCATCTGGGAACGTCGTACGGGAGGGCGCAACGTTACGTTCCCGGCTCGGCAGTACTCCGTCAACGGAGAGCGCCGGAGCTTCGCGCTGCTGCGTCCCGCGAATGGGGACACAACCGCGCAAGAGGCGATTCGGGACGCCATCCTCGAAGCGTACAGCCGCCTCGAGGCCGAATCCTGATCGACCTTCACGGACACCGGGCGGCCGGCCACAGGCCAGCCGTCCGGCGCTCATGGCGGCCACCACCCACGCCAACATGGCCTGGGTGGACCGCCTCGTTTCGACTGAACGACCAACGAGAGAGTGCGCTGATCGGCACTGATTGAGGACCGTCATGGAAGCCATAGCCCACGCCGCCAACCGCCGACCTGACTCGTCCCTTCACGCAGTTGGGAGTCCCGCTCCGGCCGACGCCGTCGAGAGCATGCGGACCCTCACCGTGACCGCGGACTATCGCCTGTCGGAGATCGGTCGCAAGGCGTCGTTGCTGAATGGCGGCAACGGGCGAGCGGAACAGCACGTCAAGGTCGCTGTCCCGTTGACACGACTGCATCTCGTCCACGTGGACGGGAACGGGCTCGCGCGCTTGAAGCTACGCCCGCAGTTCAAGATGGGCGCAGACAATCGCGTGATCAAGATCAAGCTGGCCCCCATCTACGACCACCCGCCTACGCTCGACGAGTTGTTCCAAGATGCCGCGCGCAACCACGAACTCGCGCGCACCTATCATGCCCAAGGGACGACCGCCCAGGCCGCCAGGCGCGAGGCGCTCAATGAGTGGCGGAACCAAGTGGCGTTGGAGTTCCTCGGCGATCCGAATCGACGGGCCGTCGTCTATCCGCCTCCCTCGAAGCGACGATGCCAGGTGATGAGCGACCGCGGCCCAGTTCATTTCGACGTCAAACGCGATACGGGCGTTGCCCGGCAGGTTCCTCTCGAAGCCTTCCGGCGCTTTGAGAACGACATCCGTATTCGTCATGGCCAGGGTGCCGACCAGCGCTCGCGCAATCTGGCAAGACATGCACAGCGAGTGGAGATGATGCGCGAGTGGATCGCCGTCCACGGGACGGCCGATCAACGTGAACGGCTGGCAGCCGGCGTACTTCCGTTTCAAGAGTTCCTCGATGCCCTGACCAACCTCACGTTCCAGCCGTTGTCACACCTGACACCGTATCGGCCGGACGGCGCCAGCAGGATGCAGGAGCGGCTTCGGCAACTTCCAACGCACGCCGATGCTGTCGTGGCGCCGAATGAGCTGTCGGTGGCTACAAGGCTGCTGGCCACAGCGACAGCGCGTCAATGGGCGCTGGCAACAGAGATCCGTAATGCGATTCCCGGTGCGCAGGTGCAGCTCCGCGAGCGATCGCTCGCCTGGACGCGCGACGCGCACGCGCCGAAGCTACGCATGGTGTCGGCTCTCGTGACGGTGAGAGTCGGCGTACTGCTGCTCCGACGAGAATTTCACGTGCCCGACAGTGCTCCGGATACCCCCGAGCGAACGCAGGAGGACACATTGATACAGGCGTAGCCACCAACCGCCACGTCTGACCTCTCTCGTTGTGGCCGTCCTGGCCACGCCTCCGCGCCCGCCCAGCGGCCGTGGAGCGCTTCCTTCCCTCGCTCGCCCACAGGGCATCAGAAAGGAGCACACCATGCACGGACGAAGTGTATCGACGCTCAACGCGTACACCGCGCATCGGGAATGGGCCACACGGCCACCCGATGAACGGTACGCCAGTGTTCACGCGCTCGCCGAGGTGGCTCGCGCCAGACGCCACCGCACCGACGCGCGCATCACCGACACCGTGGATCTGCGGGTGCAGGCTGTGACGGACGACGCGCTCGCCCTCGGCGACCGCTGCGGACCGCCACGAGGCCTGACCCATTGGAGTTTCGAGCAGCTCGCCGGCCTCGCTGGCGCGCCGCCCGCATACCTCCGCACACTGCCCGCGCCGATTGCGGCTGACGCAATCAACTACGGGCTGCAACGTGCCGACCGCGCACAGCATCAGCTGTTCGCGGACAGGGACGAACCGTGGACCATCCACGCGATTACCTCGCCGAGGTACGCGCGGGTCCACCATGACGAGCTGGCCGACCGCGTGCTCGACCTCATGGCCCAGCACCCGGCCTGGCACTTGCCGCTCGGTTACAAGGACGGCGTCTACGGTGCCGAACGTGTTCCGTCCGGCGCCTACCTGGGAGATCGAGACATGTTCCTGTTCCTCGTGGACGGCAACCGTTCGCTCGAGGACCCCACCGACTCGTCGCAGGCCGGGTTGTTCCGCGGCTTCATGCTCCGGAACAGCGACGTCGGTGCCGCCGCCTTGTCCCTGGAGATGTTCCTGTTTCGCGCCGTGTGCGCCAATCACATCATCTGGGGGTTTCACCATGTGGCCGGATTTCGGCGCCGGCACATTGGCGCGTCGATTCACCACGCCTGGACCGACTCGCTCCGAGCGGCCCGCGCGGCACTCGACGCCGATCTCGCCGCTGATCGCACCATCCTCCTGCGAGCCACCTCCCAGGAGCTCGGTGAGACACGCGAGAAGGTGATCGAGACCGTGATGCAGCGGCTGGACCTGCCGCGCAAGCACGCACTCGACGCCTACACGATGGCGGAGCAGCATGAGACGAACCCGCGGTCCGTCTGGGGCTACGTGCAGGGACTGACGCGACTCAGTCAGCACACGTCCTGGCAGGACGCACGGTTCACGCTCGACCGGGCTGCCAGCCGCCTGCTCGCCACGGTCCACTGACCCTGGCGCTTCGTCGCCGTGCGGGCGCGTCCCGCACGGCCTTTCCTCACATCGCGCGCGCCCGGTCGTAGACCCGTCGCGCGTCCCGCACGCGACCCGTGTCGCGCTCGCGGCTGCCTCCGCTCACAGAGCCCAGGCGCTCAACGGAGGTGTGTGCGATGCGCGATCCCTTTGGTCTACACGCCGCCGTCTCTGACGGCTTCACGCATTCACCCATCCACCCGTTGAGTCCCGTAATCGCGCTGAGCGCCGTTGCGGCATGGAAGACGTGCGCCTGTGCGGGCGCGTGTCTTCCGCCAGGAAGGAGCCCAGACATGCCATCCACGTCACGACACACCCTTCCTCGCGGACACCGCGTCCGCGAATTCGTCTGCACCTACCGAACGCTTCGCGACGACGAGGGCCAGGCGGTGCATCTACCGACGCAGGCCCTCAGCGACCCGCGAATCGCTGCCGCCACGCTCGCGCCCCTACTGGCGAACGAGACGGTGGAGGTATTCGCCGTCGCGTGCCTCTCGACCCGCCACCGGCTCCTTGCCTGGCACGTGCTCTCCCGCGGCACGCGCTCGAGCACGTTCATCTCACTGCCGGACGTCTTCGTTCCCGCGTGCCTGACACCGGGCACCACGGCACTGCTCGTCGTGCACAACCACCCGAGCGGCGACCCCACCCCAAGCCCGGACGATGCGCGACTCACGCTGCGCCTGGCGCAGGCGGCCGACATCCTCGACATGCCGCTGGTCGATCACCTGATCGTCGGCGATGCCGGCCGCTACTTCAGCTTCCGCGAAGCCGGAACGTTCCCCACGCCACTCGCGGACGGAGTCGGCGCATGACATCACGCCGGGCCATCACGCCACCGGATTCTCGGGCGTCCCTCAGGGCCGTCAAGCCTCTCCGCTTCGCTCCGACCCCGTTCGGGGCTGGCGGGCTTGACCGCCCTTCCGGGCCGCCTCGGATCGGCAATTACGTGATGGCCGGCACGCACCCATCGACAGCAACACACGACCGCTTCGGAAAGGAGAAAACCATGCGCACCTCGAGGATCACACCCAGCATCGAGGTGACGATCGGGCGTGAGACGCGGCTCTATCACGCGTTCATCACGACCGCGCCAGCACGCCTGGACGCTCCGGCCACTGTCACGCTGCACACCGGACCGTTCTCGGAGGTGTCGGCCATGGCCGCGGATCCGATCGCTTTCGATCCCGCACGCGCGAAGTCACGAGCGCGACTCGTGCTCGTTGATGCCATCGAACTCGAATGGCAGCGCGCCCGCTATCGGGAGGGACATCACCTCTTCGCATCGGCCGACCCCGTGCTGGTCGGAACGAACGCACTTCAGCACTGGCTCTGGATCCGAATCGGATCGCCCGCAACGGATTTCGAGCTCGTGAACGCCTAGCGACTGAAGCGAAACACCTGGCCCGACGGGCAGCTGTCGGGCCGCTTCTCCGAGGGAATGCCATGAACATCGAAGTCAAGATTCTCCGAAACGAACACGGAAAGCCGGCCGGCAAGCTGGCCGATGCAGAGATTCACTTCACCGCCGGCGAACTCGAAGGCACCAAGCTCGTGGGCTTCACCGTGTGGGAGGGACGCGACGGCAAACGCCGTCGAGTTACGTTTCCAGGACGCCCACTCGTCGTCCACGGCGACAAACGCAACTTCGAGCTGCTCCGCGCGATCGGCAACCCCACTGTCCTCGACCGAGTGCGAGAACTGGTGCTCAGCGCCTACGAGCAGCAGTCCACCGGCACACCTGCCGCCGTCTCCCAGTGATGTTCTTCGACGAAGGAGGCTGAAATGTCGACTACCAGCGAACCACGAACGGATGTGAGGAGAGCGGACCGTCTCCTGAACAAGTGGGCCGTCGAACAGCAGACATCTCTCGACATCACGACGATCTACAGAAAAATGAAGGCCGGGACATTCCCGCAGCCCGTTCGCATCGGCAAACGTCGGGTGGCCTGGCGCGAATCAGACATCGCGGCATGGCAAGCAAACCTTGAGGTGGGCACGAGACTGTGACAGAACGCTCATTCCAACGGCCGGGGGGGTGATCGGTTCGGCGGCCGATCATCCCTGGCATCCAGGAAGCTCGAGCGCGGCGAGACCCGGTCTAAAATGACCAGACCAGATGCCGTACAAGCGGGTCCTCGTCCTCGCCAACTCAATAAAGAAGGGTGGCCGCTGTGTGGCCGGTAGAGAGACGTCGACCGGCGAATCCGGCAAAGTGGGTGCTTGGCTGCGGCCCATCAGCGACGCACCCGAAGGCGAGCTGCTGCCAAAGCACATGACGTTGGAGGGAGGAGGGCAGCTGCGACCTTTGGATGTGGTCGACATTCCGGTGACCGAACACGCTGGTGATCCACTGCACCCAGAAGACTGGCGCGTGACGGACGAACATTGGCGCTTTGTCGAGACTTGCTCGCCTGAAATGCTATTGAGCCTCGTTGAACGGCCGCCATCCCTGTGGCTCCAGGCTGGGCGTCCATCAGATCGCGTCTCGACTGAATTCCTTCAGGCGCTGAACGCCGGGCAATCGTTGTACTTGATCCGTCCGCAGAATTTTCGACTCCGGTACTGGCGTGAATTCAACACTTTCAGAGGGTACGTTCAAAAGAAGACGCGGGCACTCTTCAACTACAACGGAGTTGCCTACGACATGAGCTTTACGGATCCGAAAGCCACCGCAGAATATTGCGGCGCTTACCCAACCGAAGATGAGCCGGCAAAGGAGATCACGACGCCCTGCGGTGACCACTGCGTGCTGTGCGTTAGCCTAACGCCGCCGCTTAATGGAACACACTACAAAGTGGTGGCGACGCTGCTGCCATTGCCATGATTACGCCGCACACTCCGCCGCCTCGCTTATTCACGATTGGCCACTCTGATCACGAGGCGCAGCATTTCGTCTCGCTGCTGGTCGAACATCGTGTCACGGCGGTGGCGGACGTTCGGTCGCGACCTTATAGCCGCTTCGCGCCGCAGTTCAACCGCGAGAATCTGGCTGCAACACTGAAGGGGCTGAGCGTCAGCTACGTTTTCATGGGCCGAGAACTCGGCGCCCGACGCGACGAGCCGCAAGCGTATAGCCAGCGCAAGGCGAAGTACGACCTCATTCGACGACTACCCGCCTATAACGAGGGACTCAACCGACTCCGCAAGGGCTGGCAAACCGAGCGCATTGCCTTGTTGTGTTCCGAGAAGGATCCGTTAACCTGCCATCGCACGATCCTTGTGTGCCGAAGCCTTCGATCGGACCCGGTGGAGATCCTTCACATCCTTGGCGATGGTTCGCTGGAGACGATGCAACAAGCCGAGAGTCGCCTATTGCGGATGATGGGACTCGCAGCGGCCGATCTGTTCAGAGACCACAGCGAGCTGATCGAGCAGGCATACGACATGCAGTCCGAGAGAATAGCGTTTGTCGAACAACCTGAGTCCTCATCTCGCACCGAGACGGTACTGTGATGATCCAGTTGTTCACAATTGGATTCGCCGAAACGAGTGCCGAACGATTCTTCACTCTCCTACGTGCCTCCGGCGCAAGGCGCGTGATCGACGTGCGGCTGAATAACACGTCCCAGCTCTCCGGATTCACTAAGAAAGACGATCTACGTTTCTTTCTTCGAGAGGTCGGCGGGATTGATTATCTCCACATGCCCGAGCTGGCTCCGACGCCAGACATTTTGGATGCATTCAAGAAACACAAAGGCAGTTGGGATGTGTACGAGCGGGCATTCAAGCAACTGATGGCGACTCGATCGATCGAAAATGCGATCGCTCAGGGCGTTGCCGATCGGGGCTGTCTGCTATGCAGCGAAAAGCGACCGGAGCACTGTCATCGACGGCTCGTCGCAGAGTATCTTCAGGGCAAGTGGCCTGAACTTGTAGTGACACACCTGGTCTGACGCCGCTTGTAGTTGAGGCCCGTCGGTACGGCCGCAAACGTGCTGACCCGCTTGCGCCTGAGCAAGAGTGCGCGTTGATGAAGTGGCATCAATCTGCTTCTCTCTTGGAGTTGGTCTCGTAAAGAGTCTCCGTGATTGGTCCTCGGTAGAGTTCCTCATTCAGAAACTGCAATAGTTTCTTGGCGGCCGCTCGATCGGCTGGAAACACGAGCCTGTTGCGTGAAATGCGGACTTGAACATCATAGGCAGTGTCTTGACTCTGGTGGAAAAGTAGAAATCGCGTCATCATCCGGCGCAGTTGCAATTTTAAGGAGCTGCGCGCCCGCTTGGCGGCGGGTGCCGGGAGGATGACGCGATGGAGCACTGTAGCAAGAAGCCGGGCGAGGAGAAAGGGGTTCCGGCGTTCG
>Ga0209172_10003902_pt1 | contig 21461 bp, 24 predicted proteins | sample LarsenN4metaG_FD_184113 | JGI IMG/M metagenome (GOLD analysis project Ga0209172, IMG submission 184113) | Hot spring sediment bacterial and archeal communities from British Columbia, Canada, to study Microbial Dark Matter (Phase II) - Larsen... ... | reverse complement strand
GCCCCAGGCCGGCTGCGCGGCGCGCGCGGCGGCCACCGCGGCGTTCACGTCGGCGGTGCTGGCCAGCAGCACCTGGCGCGCCGGCTGGCCGGTGGTGGGGTTCCACACCGTCTGCGCGCGCGGGCTCTCGCCGCGGTAGGGGGCTCCGGCCACCCAGTGGCCGACGTCGGTGGTCTGCGTGAAGGCTTCGGGCGCGCCCATGGTGCTGCTCCTCGTCGTGCGCAAGAAAAGGCGGGGGTGGAAGTCTATGCCCGGCGCGCCGGAAAGATCTTCTCGGCCAGCGCCCGGATGCCGGCCTTCAGCTCGGCCCAGCCGGCATCGGTGCGCACGTCGATGCCGCCGAACACGCGCAGCTTGCGCGCGCGCGCGAGCAGGTGCTGCACACCGGCCACCAGCAGGATGGTGATGGCGTTGACGTGCGCCACGCGCGCGAACTCGGCGCCGCCGAGCACGCGCGCCGCCTCCTCGCCCCAGGCCTCGCGCTCGGCTTCTAGGATCGCCGTCAGCTCGTTGCGGTCCTGCACCTCGGCGGCCAGGATCTCGAGCGTGAGCGGGCGCGCGCGCAGCTCGTCGATGAAGTGCTCGAAGAAGCGCGCCCAGCGCTCGCCCGGCGGGCGCTTCAGCAGGCCGGGGTCGGCGTCGAGCAGGTCCTGCACGCGCGGCCAGAAGCGCCCGCTCTCGCCCCAGGCGCGCAGCAACTCGCTCAGGCCACCGAAGTAGCGGTAGATGAGCACCTTGTCCACGCCGGCCTGCTTGGCGATGGCGTTGACGCCGATGCCCGAGAAGCCGTCGCGCGCCAGCACCTCGCCCACGCTGGCGAGGATGCGCTCTTCGGTGGCGGCGCGGTCGCGGGTGCCGCGTGCGCGGGCCGGGGCGTCGGGCATGCGCCGATCATGCCTTGACGAGGTGCGCCTCCAGCCCGCGCCGCGGCGCCGGGCCCACCGGCGCGGCGAAGCCCACGCGCGCCCACATCTGCACCGTCTCGGCAGGTTGCGCGGCGCCGAGCAGGCGGTGCACCTCGGCGTACGGGCCGGCCATCTCCTTGTACTCCTGCAGCGCCTGCGAGATCGGCTGCATGACCACGCCCTGCGCCGTGCCGGCGAGCTGCACGCGCGCCCAGGCGCGGCCGGCGTTGACCTGTGTGGCGCGCTGATTGCCGCGGCTCGTGATCCACAGGAAGCCCTGCGTCGACGCGATGGCCTTGGCGAAGGTCTCGATCTGGCTCTTGGCGGCGGTCGAGTCGGGCGCGGGCGGCTTGCTGCGGTCGAAGAGGCCGAGCTTGTCGAGCGCCACCAGCATCGGGCTCGTGATCGAGATGCCGTCGCGGTGCTGGGCGATCTCGCGCGCGCCGACGCGCAGCACCTTGATCGACTCGAACATCGTGTGCGGCGTCACGATCTCGATGCGCCAGGCCTCGTTGGCGATGGCGCGGTGGCGCGCGATCGCCTCGGCGCTGTCGGCCCGGTCGGCGCCGACGAAGCCGAAGGCGAACTCCTGCTGCGGCGCCAGCGGCTTGACGGCCTCGGCCATCGACGTCCACGCCGCGGCCGGCACGGCGCGCGCCTCGTAGGCGTTGCGGTTGGTGCGGCGCTTGAAGATCTGCGCGAACAGCGGGTCCTTGGTCACCGCCGCGTCGCCGGGATTGCCGACCAGGCGGATGCGCGCCACCGGCCGCGCGTCGGGCTTGTCGGGGCCGGGCGCGCCCTCGGGGAACAGCGTGATCTCGGTGCGCTGCCCGCGCTCGCGCGCCGCCAGCTCGAGCAGTTCGATGAAGGTGCCCTGGCTCATCATGATCTGGCGCGAGAAGGGGTCGGTCTCGGGCAGCAGGCGCTCGAGGTCGCAGCGCAGCACGATCTCGCCGGGCGTTCGCAGGTCCACCAGCCACGACTGCAGGTTGTGCGAGTGCGGCGCGAGGATGGCGTGCGCGAGGATCCAGCGCCGCAGGTCGGCTTCGCCGCCCGGGCCTTGCCAGGCGCGCACGGCCTCGTCCGGGATCTCGCTCGAACAGCCCGCCGCCGACACGCCGGCTGCCAGCACGACACCGCCGCCGACGAGGCGGACGAAAGCACGACGATCCATGGCACGCTCCAAAGTCACTTGATGGTGACATGAGAATAGTCACCTGCTGGTGACATGTCAAGCCCCTGGGTCGATCAGGGCAAAAAAGAAACCCGCTGCCGGGGTCGGCAGCGGGCTGCAAGTCCTCCGAAGAGGACGTCGTTGGGACCGCGGGGCGCCTGCGCCGACAATCGTCCCGTACGCCGGCACCGATGGCTGGCAATCTAGCCGCGGCCCGCCCGCCGTCCCATCCCCATGAGTGAGGAAAACCGCCCCGAGACCGACGACGCGGCGCGCGTGCAGGCCCTGCTCGACGCGCTGCCGGCGCCGCTGGAGCCGATGGACGCCAGCGCGCTCGACGGCTTTCTCGTCGGCGTGCTGCTGCAGCCGCGGCCGGCGCCGCCGGCGCGCTGGCTGCCCTACGTGGCCGACGCCGAGGGCCGCGCCGCGCCGCCCGGCCGCCTGCTGGCCGAGCTGAACGAGCGGGCGCTGGCGCGCCACGCCGAACTCGGCCGCGCGATCGAGGCGCGCCAGTGGTTCGATCCCTGGATCTTCGCCGGCGAGGGGGAGGTGGGGGAGGGCCAGGACCAGAGCGAGGACGACCGCGACGGCGAGGACGAACCGGACGCCGACCTCGACGCCGTGCTGCCCTGGGTGGCCGGCTTCGCCGCCGCGATGGACGCCTTCCCGGCCCTGCTCGCGCTCGACGAGCCGGCGCTGGTGGAGCCGCTCGCCCTGCTGTACCGCCACTTCGACCCGGCCGACCTGGAGGACGCCGAGGCGCTGCTCGAGGTGATCGAGTCGCTCGAACCGCCGGCCGACCTGGCCGAGGCAGTGGAAGACCTCGTTCGCGCCACGCTGCTGATCGCCGACGTGTCACGGCCGCGCCGCGCGCCGGTGCGACACTCGCGTCCCCGTCCCCCGAGGAGCCGTTGAGATGCCGTTCCCGCCCCTCGCCGCCGCACGTTCCGCACCCTCCGCCGCGCATTTCGCCACCCGCGCCGGCGCCACCCGCGCCGGCGCCGCACTCGCCGGCGCCGCACTCGCCGGCGCCGCCGCGCTCGGCCTCGGCCTCGTGCCCGCCGCCGCGGCGGCCGCCGACACCGACCCCGCGCCGCGTGCCGCCGCCCCGGCCGACCCGCTGGCCGCCGCGCGCCGGCAGATCGCCGCGCAGCGCTGGAACGCCGCGGCCGACGAGCTGCGCAAGGTCAGCGCCCCGGGCAGCGCCGACTGGAACAACCTGATGGGCTACGTGCTGCGCAAGCAGACCCCGCCCGACCTCGACGGCGCGCAGCGCCACTACGACGCCGCGCTGCGCATCGACTCGAACCACCAGGGCGCGCTGGAGTACGCCGGCGAACTGGCGTTGATGAAGGGCGACCTCGCCGTTGCCGAGCAGCGCCTGGCCAAGCTGGCCACGCTGTGCAAGTCGCCCTGCGAGCCGCTGGACGACCTGAAGAAGGCGGTGGCGCGCTACAAGGCCAACGGCAACCGCTGGACGCCGTAGCGCTGTTCCGCGCTGGCGTGCCGTGACCGGGCGGCGGCGCGCCGCGGGCGGATTCGGGTCGCGTGAAGAGCGCCACGCATGCCGTTCAATTCGGCCGTGCAGCCTCCAGGGGTTGCGGTGACACTGGTTACCGACGATTTCCCCCGCGAGGCCCCCATGCGCCGTCCCGACACGTCCGCTCCCTGGTACGCCCCCTGGCGCGCGGCCGCGCCGGCCGAGGACCAGACGCAATGGCTCGAGACGCAGCAGCTCGATCCGGCCGACGTCGGCACCGCCTTCGGCCTCGACCTCGCGATGCCCGCCAACGGCGACGATCTCACGCGACCGCCGTCGCAGCGCGGCTGATTGGGCGACCGCCCGGTTCAATTGGTGACCTGCGCGCCTAAAATGGTGCGATGACCCGCCTGTCCTTCCGCGAGCGCGTGCTCCAGGTACGCGAAGACGCGATCCTCGTCGCCGTCAACAAGCTGCTCGCCGACAAGGGCTTCGACCTGATGACGGTGGACGAGGTGGCCGCCGAAGTCGGCATCGCCAAGGCCAGCCTGTACAAGCACTTCCCGTCCAAGGAGGCGCTGGCCGCCGCGGCCATGGTGCGCCTGATGCAGCGCGCGCTCGCCTTCATCGAGCAGGAGCAGGCGCGCCCGGCGGGCCCCGTGCAGCACCTCGAATCCGTGGTGCGCTGGTTGCTCATGCTGCAGCTGCAGGGCGAGATGCCGACGCTGCCCTCGCAGAACAGCTCGCTGCGCGCCGAACTGCTGGCCAACAAGGCCTACCTCGACGGCCTGATGCAGGTGAGCGAGACGCTCGGCGAGTGGATCACCGCGGCTCAGGCTGCCGGCGACATCGACCCCGCGCTGCCCGGCGAGGTGGTGCTGTACACGATCTTCGCGCGCGCCTGCGACCCGGTGCCCGGCTTCCTGAAGGCGGGCGACAAGTTCAGCGACGCGCAGATCGTCGAGTTCGTGCTCGCCACCTGCATGAACGGCCTGCGCGGCCGCGGCTGAGCGCGGCCCGGGGTGCCGGCCCCGCCAGCCCCGCCAACCTTCAGCGCACCAGCAGCACCGGCACCTGGGTGGACGCGACCACCCTGTTGGCCACCGAGCCGAGCACCAGGCGCGCCAGCGCGCCCTGGCCATGCGTGCCCATCACGATCAGGTCGACCTTGTGGCGCTTGGCCGCCGCGAGCACCACCTCGGCCGGCGCGCCGGACTTGTGATCGAAGCGCGCCTGCAGGCCCTGGCGCGTGAAGAAGGTGCGGATCGGCTTGAAGACCTTCTCGGCCTCGTCGTCGTAGTACGACTGCACCACCGCCTTGCCCAGCACCGCGGCGGCGCGCGGCGTGATCGTGGGCACCGCGTGCACCACGGTGTAGTCGTGCCGGTCGCCGAGCCACTCGTCGTGGGCGGCGAGGTAGGCGAGCATGCGCCTGGTGGTGGCGCTGCCGTCGACGGCGACGAGGATCTTCATGGCGTCTCCTGTTTCACGGTGGCGAGTGTGGCGCGGCGCGCCCGGGTGTGCTTGATCCGCCTCACGCCGGCGGGCCCGGCGTTCACCGGCCTTGGGTGGGCGCCTGCTCGGGCAGGCCGCGCAGGTGTTCGTCGTCGGCCCAGCGTTCGACGACGAGCGAGCCGTCCTTCCAGCGCAGCCGGTTCAGGCCGGCGTTGGGGATCTCGCAGCGGCGCAGCCCGGCGATCGGCTCGCCGTGCGCGCTGCGCCACAGCATGTCGAGCACGCCGCCGTGCGTGATCAGCACGGCGCGCCGGCCGCCGAGCTGGTCGGCCAGCTCGCGCACGGTGTCGAGCACGCGGCGGTGGAACTGCGCCAGGCTCTCGCCGCCGGGCAGCGCGAAGTCGCCGTCGTGCTCGAGCCAGCGCGCCCACAGGTCAGGGTGGCGCGCCTGGATGGTGGCCACGTTGAGGCCTTCGAGCAGGCCGAAGTGCTGCTCGCGCAGCCCGCTCACGCTGACCGGCTCGCGCCGCCAGGCCACCGCCAGCGGCGCCGCGGTCTGGCGGGCGCGGCGCAGGTCGCTCGTGAAGAAGGCGTCGTGCGGATCGTCGGCCAGCCGCGCCGCCACGCGCGCCGCCTGCAGCACGCCGGTGGCGTTGAGCGGCACGTCGCTCTGGCCCTGGAAGCGCTGCTGGCGGTTCCAGTCGGTCTCGCCGTGGCGGATGAAGAGCAGTTCGCTCACCGGGCGCTCCATCCGCGATCACTTGGCGAACAGCTGCGAGCGGTCTTTGAAGCTCTTGAACTCGAGCGCGTTGCCTGCCGGGTCGCGGAAGAACATCGTCGCCTGCTCGCCCACCTGGCCGGCGAAGCGGATGTAGGGCTCGATGACGAACCCGACGCCCTGCTCGCGCAGGCGCGCCGCCAGGGCGTGGAAGTCGTCCCAGTCGAGCACCACGCCGAAATGCGGCACCGGCACGTCGTGGCCGTCGACCGGGTTGTGGTGGTCGGCGGCCTTCCTGGGCGACAGGTGGGCCACGATCTGGTGGCCGAACAGGTCGAAGTCGATCCACTCGGCGCTGCTGCGGCCCTCGGGGCAGCCGAGCACGCTGCCGTAGAAGCGGCGCGCGGCGGCGAGGTCGTCGACGGGGAAGGCGAGGTGGAAGGGGGCGAGGCTCATGGACGGCATTGTCGCTCGCGCGCATGGCAGCATCGCGGCATGAAGCGCGTGATCCTGTTGCCGGGCCTGGCCTGCGACGAAGAACTCTGGGGCGGCGTGGCCGGCCCTCTCGCGGCGCGCCACGCCGTGCTGCACAGCGACGTGCAGTCGCGCCACCCCACGCTGCCGGCGATGGCCGCGGCGCTGCTCGCCGCGCACGACGGGCCGCTGGTGCTGGTCGGGCATTCGATGGGCGGCATGATCGCGCTCGAGGCGCTGCGCCAGGCGCCCGGGCGCATCGCCGGGGCGGCGATCCTCGCGAGCACGGCGCGCGCCGACACGCCCGAGCTCGTCGGGCTGCGCAGCGCGGCGATCGGCCTGTTCGAGCAGGGGCGCGTCGACGAGGTGCTGCGCGCCAACGTGCCCTTCGCCTTCGACGCCGGCGCCGATGCCGCGCTGATCGCGCGCTACTTCGCGATGATCCAGCGCGCCGGCGCCGAGCGGCTGATCGCCGGCAACCGCGCCCTCATCGCGCGCGACGACCTGCGGCCGCACCTGTCGCGCATCGCCTGCCCGCTGCTCGTGGTGTGCGGCGAGTCCGACGCGCTGACGCCGCCCGAGCACGCGCGCGAGATCGCGTCGGCGGTCAGCGGCGCGCGCCTCGAGCTGATCGAGCGCTGCGGCCACATGCTCACGCTCGAGGCGCCGGAGCGCGTGACCGCGCTGCTGCTGGACTGGCTCGACTGGCTCGACGCTCCCGACTTGCGCGATGGGCGCGACGCCGGGCGCGCCCTCAACGCATCATCCTCCGCCGCAACGCGTAGCTGAGCAGGTCCACCGCCGCCACCAGCAGCAGCATGGCGCCGAGCAGCGTGGCGGTCTTGTTCATGTGGAACAGGCCCATGTGGAAGGCCAGCAGCTGCCCGAGGCCACCGGCGCCGACCACGCCGAGCACGGCCGCGGCGCGGATGTTGTTCTCCCAGCGGTACAGCGTGTAGCTCACGAGCTGCGGCAGCACCTGCGGCAGCGTCGCGAAGAGCAGCACGCGCAGCGGCCCCACGCCCTGCGCGCGCAGCGCGAAGCCGGGGCCGGCCGGTGCGTTCTCGATCGCCTCGGCGAACAGCCGCCCGAGCACGCCGGTGGTGTGGAAAGCCAGCGCCAGCGTGCCGGCGAAGGGCCCGAGCCCGGCCGAGATGAGCAGCAGCGCCGCCCACACCAGTTCGGGGATCGAGCGCAGCGCGTTGAGCACCAGCCGCGTCGGCGCGCGCGCCCAGGCCGCGTCGCCTTCGTGCAGGCGGCTCGCCGGCACCGCGAGCAGCAGGCCGAGCGCGGCGGCCAGCAGCGTGCCGAGCAGCGACATCGCCATCGTCTCCACCGAGCCGACCAGCACCTTGTGCAGGAAGGGCGCAGAAAGGTCGGGCGGGAAGAACTCGCCGACGAAACGCGCCATGCTGCGCGCCGCCTCGGCGGAGAAGAACTGGCCCCATTGCAGGTCGAGCGACCAGAAGCTCGCCACCACCAGCGCCACCAGGCCGAGCGAGAACCAGCAGGCCTTGCAGCGCGCGTCGAACACGCGCGGCGGCAGGCGGTAGGGCAGGTTGGCGGCTTCGTCCTTCATCGCGCGGATCGGCCCTTCACCCCAGCGCCCGGCGCAGCCAGCCGCTGGTGCGGTCGGCCAGCGCGACGAGAGCGATGAACACGAGCAGCATCGTCGCGACCTCGCCGCCGTTGAACATCTTCATCGAGTTGTCCATCTGCTGGCCCAGGCCGCCGGCACCGACGAAGCCCAGCACCACCGAGCTGCGGATGGCGCACTCCCAGCGGTACACCGTGTACGAGGTCAGCTCGGCGGCGTTGCCGGGCAGCAGGCCGTAGAAGAAGGCCTGCAGCCGGCCGGCGCCGTTGCGCAGCAGCGTCTCGGTGGGCTGCTGCTCGCCGCTTTCGAGGATCTCGCCGTAGACCTTGCCGAGCATGCCGCCGTAGGTGAGCGCGATGGCCAGCACGCCGGCCGTCGGCCCGAGGCCGACCACGCGCACGAAGACGAGCGCCCACACCAGCTCGGGCACGCTGCGCAGCACGATGAGCAGGCCGCGCACGGCCTGGCGCAGCACGAAGGGCAGCCTCGCCATGCGCCCGGGCAGCGCCGAGATCGACAGCGACCGCGTCGACAGCAGCGTCAGCGGCACCGCGACGCCGAGCGCGAGCACGATGCCCGCGGTGGCGATGGCCACCGTGCGCCAGGTCTCCTTGGCCACCATCAGCAGGAACTCGGGGTTCAGCACCGGCGGGAAGAAGCTGCCGATGAACTGCGCGCTGATCTTGACGTTCGCCGGCTCGAACAGCACCCAGGGCCTGAACTCGGTGGCCACGAAGAGCGGCCACAGCAGCACGAGGCCGGCGCCGAGCCAGAAGACGCGGCCGAGCCAGGCCGGGTCGCGCGCGGGCGGCACGGGGCGGGCCGGTGCGGCGATCGTGTTCACGCGCGGCGCAGCGCCTTCAGCGGCAGTGCATCACCGGCACCGGCGCCGGCACGGGCCGGTCTTCCAGCGGCGCCGGCGCCTCGCCGGTCAGCTCGTGCTCGTGCTGCGCGTACAGCGCCGCGAGGCGCTCGCGCGTGACCTCGGCGGCCGGCAGGTCGAAGGCCATCGCGCCGTCACGCAGGCCGACGATGCGCGGGAAATGCGCCAGCGCCATGTCCACCTGGTGCAGCGTGGCCACCAGCGTGGCGCCGCGCGCACGCGCCCCGGCCACCAGCGCGGCGGTGGCCTGCTGGGCGCGCGTCGGGTCGAGCGCCGACAAAGGCTCGTCGATCAGCCACAGCGTGGCCGGCGCGAGCAGCGCGCGCGTCAGGCCCACGCGCTGGCGCTCGCCGCCGGAGAGGCGGTCGACGCGGTCGAACAGCTTGTCGGCGAGGTCGAACCGGGCCAGCGCCTCGTAGGCCGCCGGGATGTCCTTCGGATAGAAGAGCGAGCGCAGGCTCGACAGCAGGCCCATCTGCGGCAGGCGCGCCGCGAGCACCGCGGTCACCACGCGCTGGCGCGGCGGCAGCGGCGGCACCTGCGGCGCCAGGAACAGGCTGCCGCGCAGGCGCTGCAGGGCACGCCGCGGCAGGCGCCACGGGTCCACGCCGTCCAGGCCGAGCGCGCCGCCGAGCGGCCGGTGCGCGCAGGCCAGCACGTGCAGCAAGGTGGTCTTGCCGGCGCCCGAGGGGCCGATCACCGCGAGCTGCTCGCCGCGCTGCACGCTCAGAGTGAGCGGCTGCAGCGCCGGCTGCGCACCCGGCCGCGCGGCCGGGTGGCGCGCGCTCACGCCCGCCAGCGTGACCTGCACGGCGCGCTCAGAGCAGGCCGGCGCTGCGCGCGGCCTGCTCGATCCCCTTGTAGTTCTCTTCCTGGGTCGGGATGTAGCGCGTGGCCCGGTTCAGCGTGAGGATCTCCTTGCCTTCGGCGGTGGCGGGGTCGATGTCGAGCAGCGCCTTGCGCACGCGCTCGCGCAGCGCGGCGGGCATGTCGGCATGCACGCTCCAGTTGTAGTTGAAGTAGGGCGGCGTGGTGTAGAACACGTCGACCGCCTTGGTGTCGACCTTGTTCTCGCCGACGAACTTGCGCCACACGGTGATGTCGAGCGCCGCGCCGTCCACCTTGCCGCTGACCACCGAGGCGATGGTGGCGTCGTGCGCGCCGCTGTAGGCCACGCGCCGGAAGTCCTTGTCGGGGCCGATCTTCGCCTGCAGCAGGAAGCTGCGCGGCATCAGGTGGCCCGAGGTGCTGCTCTGCGAGCCGAAGCTGAACTGCTTGCCCTTGAGGTCCTCGAGCTTCTTGATGCCCGAGTCGGTCTTGGCGATGAACACGCTCTGGAACTTGGAGTCCTCCTCGCGCTGCGCGATGGCGACGATCTTGCCGCCGCTGCGCACCTGGGCCTGCACGTGCGTGAAGCCGCCGAACCAGACCAGGTCGACCTTCTTGTTGACCAGCGCCTCCACGGCGGCCGGGTAGTCGTTGACGGGCGTGAACTCGACCTTCATGCCGAGCTTGCCCTCCAGGTACTTGACGATCGGACCGAACTTGCGCACCTGCTCGGTGGCCGCTTCCTCGGGAATGGTGGTGACGCGGAAGACCTGCTGCGCGTGCGCGAAGCCACCGAAGGCGACGAGCGCGCAGCTCATCAGGGCACGGAAGGTGCGCGAGGGCGAAAGGCTCAACATCGGGTTTCTCCTGGGTCAGGGGCAGTAAGGTCGGCGATGGTGGGGCGACTCTTTCACCCAGGCACCGCGACCGCGGGCAAACACTAGGCTATTCTGCGCCGGCAACGCCGGTCACGCCGGCATACGGACATGCGCGAGCCCCGCTTCCTTCAGCTGCACCAGACCCATGCCGCGCCGCTCGTCGCCGAGGCCGCGGCCGGCCTGAGCGAGCACGCGGCGGCGCTGCCGCCCAAGTTCTTCTACGACGCGCTCGGCTCGCGCCTGTTCGACGCCATCACCGAGCTCGACGAGTACTACCCCACGCGCACCGAGGCGGGCATCGTGGCCGCGCAGGGCACGGCCATCGCCGCCGCGGTGCATGCCGCGGTGGGCCGTGGGGCGGCGCTGGTGGACCTCGGGGCCGGCAACTGCGCCAAGGCGGCGCGCCTGTTCGACCTGCTCGAGCCCGCGCGCTACGTGGCGGTGGACATCTCGGTGGACTTCCTGCGCGAGGCCATCGGCTGCCTGCAGCGCCAGTTCCCCGCGCTCGACATGGTCGGCGTAGGCCTGGACTTCTCCACCACGCTGGCGCTGCCGCCGGGGCTGGTGGAGGGGCCGGCGCTCGTCTTCTACCCGGGGTCGAGCATCGGCAACTTCACGCCCGACGCGGCGCTGCGCCTGCTGCGCCAGGCGCGCGAGGCGAGCGCCGGCGGCGCGCTGCTGATCGGTGTGGACCTGGTGAAGGACCGCGCCATCCTCGAAGCCGCCTACGACGACGCGCTCGGTGTCACCGCGGCCTTCAACCTCAACCTGCTGCGCCACCTGAACCGCCTGCTCGGCAGCGACTTCGAGCTGCGCGACTGGCGCCACGTGGCCCTCTTCGACGAGGCCCACTCGCGCATCGAGATGCACCTGCAGGCGCGGCGCGACCTCACGGTGCGCTGGCCGGGCGGGACGCGGCGCTTCGCCGAAGGCGAGCGCATCCACACCGAGAACAGCTACAAGTGGCGGCGCGCCGACTTCGAGGCGCTGCTGCGCGACGCCGGCTTCAGGCAGGTGCAGGGCTGGAGCGACGAGCGCGGCTGGTTCGCGGTGCTGCTGGCGTCGTCATGACGCGCAGGTCCTGAACCCGGCCGCGACGTCGCCACGCTCGGGCACGAAGAAGTTGCGGTAGCGCGGATGTTTCATGCGCGGCTGCGTCATGAACGAGGCACCGCGCAGCACGCGGCGCGTGCCGAACCAGGGCGCGCTGTAGTCGCGGTACGGATGCGCCACGAAGCCGGGGTAGGGCCCGAAGGGCGAGGCGGTCCATTCCCAGACCTCGCCCCACTCGAAATCGCCGGCGCACTCGATCGCCGCGCGCTCCCACTCGGCCTCGCTCGGCAGCCGGCGGCCGGCCCAGGCGCACCAGGCCTCGGCGTCCAGCGCGCTCAGGTGGCAGGCCGGCAGGTCCGGGTCGAGTGCTCGCCAGCGGCCATGGCGCTTCTCGAGCCAGCGAGCGCCCTCGCGCCGCAGGTGCGGCGGGGCCGGGTGGCCGGTGGCGGCCACGAACTCGAGGTACTCGCCCCAGCCGAGCACGCGGCTGTCGATCGTGAAGGCGCCCACCTCGACCTCGTGCGCGCCGAGTTCGTTGTCGAAGGCGAAGCCGGCGCCGGCGTGGCCCAGCCGGTGGCGCCCGCTCGCGAGCTTCAGCGGGCGCCGCGGCGCGGCGAGCGGCCGCGGCTGCCAGCGCGCGTCGGCGATCGGGATGTCCAGCGCGTGCGCCATGTACAGCGCCGCCTCGTGGTGCATGTCCTCGTGCAGCAGCGCGAGGCGGAAGAAGTACAGCCCGTCGTCGCTGGCCGGCGCCTCGTGCAGCAGGGCCAGCGTGGCATCGAGCTGGCGCGCCAGCTCGGCGCGCGTGGCCGCGGCGTCGGGCAGCGGCAGGCTCCAGCGCGTGGCGTGCGGCACGCGGCTCGAGTCGTAGAGCGCGTCGGCGTCGGCGCGCACGCCTTGCGCTCGCGCCGCGTCGGGGTCGGCCGCGGCGCCGCGCCCGCGCTCGGGGTTGCGCGCGATCCAGAACTCCTGGAACCAGCCGATGTGGCCCAGCTCCCACAGCGGCGGGTTGAGCGTGCCGAGTTCGGGCACGCGCAGGTCGGGCAAGGCCGCCGCGTAGGCCGCGAAGGTGGCCAGCGTGTCGCGCCGGCTGGCCGCCAGCGCGCTGGCCAGCGCGGCGGCGCCGGCGTGGCGGATCTCCAGGCCTTCTTGCATCGGCTAGTCTTCGGGCATGGGCGGGCGCGTGGTCATCGTCACTCCGGCGCTGGCCGAGGCCAACAACGGCAACTGGCAGACCGCGCGCCGCTGGTCGCAGTTCCTGGCGCGAGCGTACAGCGTGTCGGTGCTCGGGCGCTGGCCGGGTGGCACCGGCGACGACGAGCCGGCGCTGATGATCGCGCTGCACGCGCGCCGTTCGGCCGCGTCGATCGCCGCCTGGCGCGAGCGGCATCCAACACGGCCGCTCGTCGTGGTGCTCACCGGCACCGATCTGTACCAGGACATCGACACCGATGCCGACGCGCAGCGCTCGCTCGTGCTGGCCGATCGGCTGGTCGTGCTCAACGAGCTCGGCGCGCGGCGCCTGCCCGATGCGCTGCGCGACAAGACGCGCGTCGTCCTGCAATCGGCGCCGGCGCGCCGGCCGCTGGCCAAGCCGGTGCGCCACCTGCGCGTGCTGATGGTCGGCCACCTGCGCGCCGTGAAGGACCCGGCCACCTACTGCGAGGCGGCGCGGCGGCTGGCGGCGCGCACCGACATCTTCTTCGACCATGTCGGCGCCGCGCTCGACGCGGCGCTCGAGGCCGAGGCCCGCATGACGATGCAGGTCAACCCGCGTTACCGCTGGCTGGGTGCGCTGCCGCACGGCCAGGCGCGCGCGCGCATCCAGGCCGCGCACGCGCTGGTGCACCCGAGCCGGCTGGAAGGCGGCGCGCACGTCGTGATCGAGGCGGTGACCAGCGGCACGCCGGTGCTGGCCTCGCGCATCGACGGCAACCTCGGCCTGCTCGGCGCCGACTACGCCGGCTGCTTCGAGCCCGGCGACGCCGCCGAGCTGGCGGCCCTGATCGAGCGCGCGCGCGACGATCGGACTATGCTGCCGGCCCTGGCCGCCCAATGCGCCGCCCGCGCGCCGCTGTTTGCGCCCGCCCACGAGCAGGCCGCGCTGCTCGCGCTGACCCGAGAACTGCTGGAGAACCCCTCGCCATGAACGCCCCCGAGAAGACGCCCACCGAACCGCGCCTGACCTCGCTCTCGCACGGCGGCGGCTGCGGCTGCAAGATCGCGCCCGGCGTGCTGTCCGAGATCCTCAAGGGCACCGCGGCGCTGCCGGTGCCCAAGGAGCTGCTGGTCGGCATCGAGACCGCCGACGACGCCGCGGTCTACCAGCTCAACGACGAGCAGGCGCTGATCGCCACCACCGACTTCTTCATGCCGATCGTCGACGACCCGTTCGACTTCGGCCGCATCGCCGCCACCAACGCGATCAGCGACGTCTACGCGATGGGCGGGCGGCCGATCCTCGCGCTGGCCCTGGTGGGCATGCCGATCAACGTGCTGTCCACCGCCACCATCGGCCGCGTGCTCGAAGGCGGCGCCAGCGTGTGCCGCACGGCCGGCATCCCGATCGCCGGCGGCCACACCATCGACTCGGTGGAGGCGATCTACGGCCTCGTCGCGCTCGGCCTGGTGCACCCCAAGCGCGTCAAGCGCAATGCCGACGCCAAGCCGGGCGACGCACTCGTGCTCGGCAAGCCGCTCGGCGTGGGCGTGATGTCGGCGGCGCTCAAGAAGGAGCAGCTCGGCGACGCCGGCTACGCGCAGATGATCGCCACCACGACGAAGCTCAACACGCCGGGGCCCGATCTGGCCGCGCTGCCGGGCGTGCACGCGCTGACCGACGTGACCGGCTTCGGCCTCGCCGGCCACGCGCTCGAACTGGCGCGCGGCGCGCGCTGCGAGGTGCGCCTGGACTGGCGCGCGGTGCCGCTGCTCGACGGCGTGCGCGGCCTGGCGGCGCAGGGCTTCGTCACCGGCGCCTCGGGCCGCAACTGGGCCGGCTACGGCCAGGACGTGACGCTGCCCGCCGCCTTCGCGCCCGAAGACCGCGCCCTGCTCACCGACCCGCAGACCAGCGGCGGCCTGCTCGTCAGCTGCGAGCCGGGCACGGTGGCCGAGGTGATGGCGGTGTTCCACCGCCATGGCTTCGAGGCCGCCGCGCGCATCGGCGAGGTGGTGGCCGGCGCGCCGCGCCTGGTGGTGCGCTGAAGCAGCGCGTCGCCGTCGTCGGCGGCGGCATCGCCGGCCTCGCGGCCGCGTGGTGGCTCGCGCGCGCCGGGCACGCCGTGACGCTGTTCGAGCGCCACGCGCGGCCGGGCTTCGTGGCGCATGCGGTGGCGGTCGACGGCGTCGAGGTCGACGTGCCGGTGCGTGTGTTCTACCCGGGCTACTACCCCACGCTCGTGCGGCTGTACCGCGAGCTCGGCGTGCCGAGCGAGCCGGTGAACTACGCGAGCAGCTTCACCGGCGAGGACGGGGTGCCCTTCTTCCGCTACCGCAACCTGCTCGTCGGCGCACGTTCGTGGTCGTACGTGCTGCCGCAGGACCTGCGGCACGCGCCGGCGCGCCGCGTGCTGGCCGGCGCGCTGCGCTTTCGGCGCCAGGCGCGCGTCGCGCTCGAATCGGGCACGCTCGCGGGGCGCACGATCGGCGAGTTCGTCGCCGCGCTCGAGCTGCCGCGCGAGTTCGTCGACGGCCTGCTGCTGCCGGCCATCGCCACCATCTGCACCTGCCCGTACGACGCGGCGCGCGCCTTTCCGGCCGCCACCATCGTCGAGTACCTGGAGCGCGGCGTCACGCGCGAGGCGGTGCGCCGCGCCGTGCCCGGCGCGCAGGCGGTGGTCGAGCGCGTGCTCGGCGCGCTCGAAGAGGTGGCGCTGTCGGCGCCGGTGAGCGGGCTGCGGCGCGATGACGGCGGCGTGCGGCTGCAGCGGGCCGACCGCGCCGGCAGGCCCTTCGACCGCCTCGACCGCCTCGACCGCCTCGACCGCCTCGACCGCTTCGACCACGTGGTGCTCGCCACGCAGGCCAACCAGGCCCTGGCGCTGCTCGACGACGCGGCGCCCGCCGAGCGGGCGCTGCTCGCCGCCTTCGACTACCGGCCGATCGAGGTGCTGATGCACCACGACGAGCGGCTGATGCCGCGCGCGCGGCGCCACTGGTCGGCGGTGAACCTGCTCGTCGCGCCGCAGGCGCTCCAGCCGCAATCGACGATCTGGCTCAACGCCGTGATGCCGGCACTGCGCGCGCGGCTGCCGGTGTTCCAGACCGTGCACCCGCTGGTGGCGCCGCGCGAGGAGCACGTGATCGCGCGCACGCGGCTCGAGCGCCCGGTGGTCAGCGCGGCCAGCGAGGCGGCGCTGGCGGCGCTCGAGCGGCTGCACGCCGAGCCCGGGCGGCGCCTGTGGTTCTGCGGCTCGTACGCCGAGCGCGGCGTGCCGCTGCTGGAGAGCGCGGTGCGCTCGGCGGCGCGCGTGGTCGAGCGCATCGGGCGCGGCTGAGCCGCCTCCCTGTCTCTCAAGGCTTGCTCGCGGTGGTCGTCGCGCCGGCCTTGTGCGCGGCGATCGCGCTCTTCAGGTCCTCGTACTGCTCGCACTGCGCGGCGCACAGGCGCGCCAGTTCGCGCAGGTGGTACTCGGCGCGCTCGGGCTGGCCGGCCATCAGGTAGGCCTCGCCGATGTACTCGTGGGCGCCGAGGTGGCCGGGCATGATCTGCAAGGCGCGCTTGTAGTGCACGAAGGCCCGCTCGAGCTGGCCCGACTTGCGGTAGGCGTAGGCCAGCCAGTTGTGTGCGTCGGCGTCGTCGCGCTCGAGCCTGACGTGCGGCGCGAGCAGGCGGATGGCCTCCGCGAAGCGCTCGGCCTTGATCGCCTCCACCGCCCGGGCCACCGTGGCGCCGGCCGCGCCGGCCTCGGCCTCGGCGCCGCCGCCGCCCCCACCACCGTCGGCCAGCGCGGGGCTCAGGCACAACAACATCGACGACAACAACGCGGCGTGGAGCGGTCTGGACATGGCGGTCTCCGAAGACCCAGGCATCGTGGGCAGGCTGTTTACGGCTCGCGCGCGGCGAGTCGTCCCGCAAACGAGGTAACGCGACGCAAGGCCGCGGACGGGCGCGGCCGCTCCCTGCGTACACCGCTCACCGGCACACGCCAGGACCCGACAGCACCCGACCGGAGGACCATCGATGCTCACGCGCAAGGCATTCCTCGTGCAGCTGGCCGGCGGCGGCTGGATCCTCGCCGGCTGCGGTGGTGGCGGCAGCGACGCCGGCGGCCCGGCGCCGGCGCCCGGGCCCGGGCCGGCGAACGCCTGCTCCAGCAGCAACATCACCGCCAACCACGGCCACGTGCTGGTGATCCCGCGCGCCGACCTCGACTCGACGACGCCGATGAGCTACGGCATCCAGGGCAGCGCGCTGCACAACCACAGCGTGACCTTCAGCGCCGCCCAGCTGGCCCAGCTCAAGGCCGGGCAGGCGGTGACGGTGACCTCCTCGATCTCGGACGGCCACAACCACGACGTGGGCGGCCCCTGCACCTGAGCGGCGGGCCGACTCAGGCGCGGTGCCCAGTCTCGAAGTCGTTGCGCCCGCTCACGTCGCGCCCCTTCACCAGCCACAGCGGCCGGCGCGCGAAGTCCACCGGCAGCCCGCTGCGGCCCTCGGCCGGCCGCAGGCCGCGCTCGAAGACCGAGGTGGCCGGCATGTAGCGCAGCGCCACGCCGGTGCGCCGCTGCGCGCTGCGGTTGGCCTCCGCGCCGTGGATCATGTACACGTCGTGCAGCGACATCTGGCCCGGCTCGAGCTCGATGTCGACCGCGGCGCTCTCGTCGAAGGCGGCGTCGGCCAGGCGCTGGTTCAGCGTGAGGTCGCTGCGCTCCTCGTGCAGGTGCGGGTGCAGCGTGCGCGCGCGCTGCGAGCCGGGGATCACGCGCAGGCAGCCGTTGGCACGCGTGGACGGCTCCAGCGCCACCCAGGCCGTGCAGGTGGCGAGCGGCCGGATCGGCCAGTAGTGCCCGTCCTGGTGCCAGGGCGTCTCGTAGCCTTCTGCGGCCGGCTTGCAGAAGACATGGCAGCCCCACAGGATGACGTGCTCGCCGAGCACGCCACTCACCAGATCGACGATGTCGCGGTCGAGTGCCAGATCGAGGAAGGCGCGCACGCCGCGCACGCCTTCGCCGTTGTCGCCGTCATTGCCGGCGCCGCCCTCGATGTGCGCCGAGACCAGCTTCTCGGGCCGCACGCCCGGGTTGCGGCGCAGCAGCTCGTCGAGCGCCTCTTTCAGGGCCTGCACGCGCGGCGCCGGCAGGCGCCAGCGCGGCACCACGTAGCCGTCGCGTTGGTAGCGTGTGATCTCGTCCGGGGTCAGCTCGGCCATGGTGATGGAGTGCGGGTCAGTCGAGCGGGAAGGGCAGCGCCTTCGGCCAGGAAAGCGGCTCGGGCGGCGGCGCCTCGGGCGCGTCGACGCTGCGCCACCAGGGCACGACATGGTCCACCTGCGCCGGCTCGACCGCCTCGCCGAGCATCGGCATGACGAGCGGCACGCCCTGGCGCGGCGCCTGGTCGAGCAGCGTCTCGGCCGGCTCGTCCCAGGCGTGCAGCGCCAGGCTGAAGGTGCCCCAGTGCACGGGCAGCAAGGCGCCGCCGCCGAGCAGCGCCAGCGCCTCGAGCGCGCCGGCCGGGCCGAGGTGGATGTCGCCCCAGCTCGGGTGGAAGGCGCCCACCTCGAGCATCACCAGGTCCAGCGGCCCGCAGCGCGCGCGGATCTCGGCGTACTGGTCGGTGAGGCCGGTGTCGCCGCTGAAGAAGACCTGCTGGCGCGCGCCGCGCACGACGAACGACGACCACAGCGTCGCGTTGCGGTCTTTCAGCCCGCGCCCCGAGAAGTGCTGCGACGGCGCGGCGATGACCTCGATGCCGGTGCCCGGCACGCGCTGCGACTGCCACCACGCGAGTTCGGTGATGCGCTCGGGGCGCACGCCGAAGGCCTCCAGATGGGCGCCCACGCCCAGCGAGGTGATCCACGGCAGGTCCTTCTTCGCCAGCGCCTTGGCGGTGTGCATGCACAGGTGGTCGTAGTGGTCGTGCGAGAGCAGCACGGCGTCGATCGGCGGCAGCGCGTGCAGCGGCACGGCCGCCGGCTGGAAGCGCTTGGGGCCGGCCAGCTGCGAGGGCGAGGCGCGCGCGCCCCACACCGGGTCGGTGAGCAGGCGCACGATGCGCCGTCCGTCGTCGATCTCGATCAGCACGGTGCTGTGGCCGAGCCAGGTGGCGCGCAGGCCGCTGTGCGGCGCGCGGCGCCAGCGCTCGCGCGGGTCGGCCATCGGCAGCGGGCCGCTCGGCACGCGGCGCCGGCCGCCGCAGAGGAACTCGGCCAGCGTGGGCCGCGGCGCGCTGGCGTCGCGCAGGCCGGGGCGCGCCGGGTGCAGGTTGCGAAAGCCGCCCGTGCCGTCCTCGCGCTGCACCCACATCGGGCTGGCGCGCATGCGCTCGAGGCGTTCACCGGCGGCGCGTGCGCCCAGGCTCTTCATGCCGGCGCGCTCAGGCCGCCGCGAGCCGGCGCGCCGCGTCGTGGATCGCGGCGCGGATTCGCGGGTAGGTGCCGCAGCGGCACAGGTTGCCGTTCAGCGCGCTGTCGATGTCGGCGTCGCTCGGCTTGGGGTTGGCAGCCAGCAGCGCCGCGGCGGCCATGATCTGTCCGCTCTGGCAGTAGCCGCACTGCACCACGTCGAGCGCCAGCCAGGCCTCGCGCACCGCGTCGGCGGCGCGGCCCTGCAGGCCTTCGATGGTGGTGACGTTGCGCTCGCCGACCTCCGACAGCGGCGTCACGCAGCCGCGCACCGGCACGCCGTCCAGGTGCACCGTGCAGGCGCCGCACAGCGCCATGCCGCAGCCGAACTTGGTGCCGGTCATCTTCAGCTCGCCGCGCAGCAGCCACAGCAGCGGCGTGTCGGGCTCGGCCTGCACCTGCACGGGCTTGCCGTTGATCCTGATCGTGGTGGCCATGGCGTGATCCTCAGGCAAGCTCGAGCGGCAGCGAACGCAGGCGCCGGCCGGTCAGTGCAAACAGGGCGTTGGCCACCGCGGGCGCGATGGGCGGCGTGCCGGGCTCGCCGATGCCCTCGGGGTGCTCGCCGCTGGCGATGATCTCGGTGTGGAACACCGGGCAGGCGTCCAGGCGCAGGCTCGGGTAGTCGTGGAAGTTGCTCTGCGCGACCTGGCCCTTGTCGATGGTGATGCGGCCGTACAGCGCCGCGCCGAGGCCGAAGACGATGCCGCTCTCCATCTGCTGGCGGATCAGGTTGGGGTTGACCGCGGTGCCGCAGTCGACCACGCACCACACCTCGTGCACGCGGATCGACTTGCCGTCGCTGCCCACGCTCACCTCGGCCACCTGGGCGACGATGGAGCCGAAGCTCTGGTGCAGCGCGACGCCCTTGGCGCGCTTGTCGCCCCCCGCCGCTCCGGCCGGGCCCGGCTTGCCCCAGCCCGCCATCTCGGCGCAGCGCTGCAGCACCTTGGCGTGGCGTGGGTGGTTCTTGAGCAGCGCCAGGCGCCAGGCCACCGGGTCGGCCTTGGCGGCATGCGCGGCCTCGTCGACGAAGCTTTCCTTGAAGAAGCAGTTCTGGGTGTGGTTCACGCAGCGCCAGAACCCGACCGGCACGTGCGTGTTGCGGATCGCATAGTCGGCGAGATAGTTCGGGATGTCGTAGGGCATGTCGGCCAGGAAGCCTTCCTGGAATTGCCGGTCGACGCCGCTGCGCACGGTCGCCGGCATCAGCGTGCCCCAGATCGAATTGCCGGTCATGCGCACATGCCAGGCGAGCGGCATGCCGGTTGCGTCGAGACCGGCGGCCATGCGCGCCATCGCCACCGGGCGGTAGTAATCGTGCGCGGTGTCCTCCTCGCGCGACCACAGCACCTTCACCGGACGGCCGACCTCGCGCGCGATCAGCACCGCCGGTGGCACGAAATCCTGCGTGGCGCCGCGCCGGCCGAAGCCGCCGCCCAGCATGGTCTTATGCACGGTCACGTTCTGCGTGGGAATGCCGAGGGCGTGCGCCGCCGACGCCATCGCCGCTTCGCCGTTCTGGGTCGGCACCCAGATCTCGGCGCGGTCGCCGGCGACGTGCGCGGTGCAGTTCTGCGGCTCCAGCGTCGCGTGCGCGAGGAACGGCACCGCATAGTCGGCGGCGATGCGGCGGCCGGCCTGCGCGAAGCCGTCGGCGAGCTTGCCTTGCGCGCGTCCGACGCCGGCGGTAGGCGACGCCAGTCCGTCCAGCAGGAAGTCGCGGATGCTCGCGCTCGAGACATCGCCGCTCTCGCCCGTGTCCCATTCGATGGTCAGCGCATCGAGCGCCTTCTTCGCCTGCCACCAGCGCTCGGCGACGACCGCCACCGCGTCCTTCAACTTCACGACCCTGTGCACGCCCTTCATGCCGGCGACCTTCGCGTCGTCGACCGATTTCAGCGTGCCCTTGAACACCGGGCACTGGGCGATCGCGGCGTGGAGCATGCCGGGCACGCGCACGTCGATGCCGTAGATCGGCTTGCCCTGGACCTTGTCGGCGACGTCGAGCCGCCTGGTCGGCTTGCCGATCAGGCGCCAGTCCTTTTGCTCTTTGAGGCGGACGTCCTTCGGCGGCGCGATTATCGCCGCCGCCTCGGCGATCTCGCCATAGCGCAGCGTGCGCCCGGTCGGTTCATGCGTGACGATACTGTTCGCGGCGCGGCATTCGGACGTCGCGACGTTCCACTGCGCGGCGGCGGCGGCGATCAGCATCTCGCGTGCTGTCGCTCCCGCCTTGCGCAGCATCTCCTGCGAGTTGCGGATGCTGCGGCTGCCGCCGGTCGAGAAGTCGCCCCACACGCGGTTCCGCCGCAGGTTCTCGTCCGGGCGCGGGAACTCCGCGCGCACCTTCGACCAGTCGCATTCGAGCTCTTCGGCGAGGAGCATCGGCAGCGCGGTGAGCGTGCCTTGGCCCATCTCCGAGCGCGCCACGCGAATGGTCACGCT
>Ga0209172_10003900_pt1 | contig 21472 bp, 22 predicted proteins | sample LarsenN4metaG_FD_184113 | JGI IMG/M metagenome (GOLD analysis project Ga0209172, IMG submission 184113) | Hot spring sediment bacterial and archeal communities from British Columbia, Canada, to study Microbial Dark Matter (Phase II) - Larsen... ... | reverse complement strand
CTCGGCGAGGGCCGGGTGATCTCCAAGCACACGCTGAGGAACTCGGCCATCCCCATCGTCACCCTGGCGGGGCTCGAGATCGGCCAGCTCCTCGGCGGCGCCGTCATCACCGAGACGATCTTCGCCTGGCCGGGGCTCGGCCGCCTCACCGTGCAGGCGCTGCTGAACCGCGACTTCCCCGTCGTGCTCGCGGCCGTCTTCGTCACGTCCGTCACCTACACGCTGATCAACCTCGCCGTGGACCTGCTCTACGGCTGGCTCGATCCGCGGGTGCGGCTGCGCGCGTGAGCCTCACGGCCATCGTCGGCGTCGGCCTCACGCTCGCCGTCGTCGTCGCGGCGGCCGCCGCGTCGTGGATCGCGCCGTCGGACCCGCTCCGCGCCGACTTCGCCCGCAGCCTGCAGCCCCCGGGCTCGCCGGGCCACCCGCTCGGCACCGACCAGCTCGGGCGCGACCTGCTGGCCCGCGTGCTCCACGGCGCCCGGCTCGCGCTCTTCATCGGCGCCTGCACCGTGCTCGTCACCGCGGCGGTCGGCGGCATCCTGGGCCTGGTCGCGGGCTTCGTCGAGCGGTGGCCCGCCGCCGTCCTCATGCGGATCGCCGACGTGCAGCTCTCGTTCCCGTTCATCCTGCTCGCGATGACGATCAACGCCATCGTCGGCCTCGGCCTGCGCAACATCATCCTCAGCCTTTCGGCCGCCGGATGGGTCGTGTATGCTCGCGTCGTGCGCGGCGAGGTGCTGTCGGTGAAGGAGCGCGACTACGTGCAGGCGGCGGCGGCGCTCGGCGTCGGCCGCCCGCGGCTCCTGCTCCGCCACGTGCTGCCGAACGTGGCGCCGTCGATCATCGTCGTCGCCAGCCTGCAGTTCTCGCAGTTCATCGTGGCCGAGGCCGCCATCAGCTTCCTCGGCTTCGGCGTGCAGCCGCCGACGCCGGCCTGGGGCAGCATGCTGGCCGAGAGCCGCGACTTCCTCTACGTGGCGTGGTGGCTCGCCGCCTTTCCCGGCGCCGCCCTCGCGCTGACCGCGCTCGGGGTGAACCTCCTCGGCGACTGGCTGCGCGACACGCTCGACCCCAAGCTGCGCGTCTGACCAAGGAGGCCGCGATGCGACGCTCCCGCCTGCTCGCCGCGCTGTCCCTGCTGCTCGCCCTCGCCGCTCCCGCCGCCGCCCAGGACCGGGCGCGGACGAAGGAGATCGTGGTCGGCCTCGGCGCCGAGCCCCGCACCATGCTCGGCGTGACCATCGTCGACTGGACGACCAACACGCAGCTCGAGCACATCTACGATCGCCTGCTCGACCGCGACCCGAAGACGCTCAAGCCGAAGCCGATGCTCGCCACCGGCTGGAAGGTCGTGAACGACACCACGTGGGAGTTCGCCCTCCGCCAGGGCGTCAGGTTCCACAACGGCGAGCCGTTCACCGCCCACGCCGTCAAGGCGACCATGGACTACCTGAAGGACCCGGCGAACAAGACGCACTACGCCGCGTACTGGAGGCAGGTGAAGGAGGTCCAGGTCGTCAACGACCACACGGTGCGGTTCGTCACCGACGGGCCGTGGCCGGGGCTCATCGACCGCGCGTCGCTCACCGACTTCCTCGTGCTGCCGCCGAAGGCGCTGCGCGAGCAGGGGCCCCAGAAGCTGGCGCAGCACCCGATCGGCACGGGGCCGTTCCGCTTCGTCGAGTGGCGCCGCGACGACCGGCTCGTGCTCGAGCGCAACCCCGACTACTGGCAGGGCCCCGCCGACGCGAGCCGCGTCACCTTCCGGTTCATCCCGGAGTTCAGCGCCCGCATGGCCGCGCTCCTCAGCGGCGAGATCGACATCATGAAGGACGTCCCGCCCCACGCCGTGGACGCCGTCGAGCGCTCCGGCCGCGCCCGCGTGCGATCGACCGTCTCCTCCCGCATCAACTACCTGGCGCTGGTCAACCTGAAGCCCGGACCCATGCAGGACGTGCGGGTGCGCCGCGCGATGAACCACGCCGTCGACGTGGACGAGCTGATCAAGCAGGTGCTGCGCGGCCGGGCCACCCGCATGTGCGGCCCGCTGGCCCCCGCCAACGTCGACTACGCGCCCGTGGAGTGCTACCCGCACGACCCGGCCCGCGCCCAGGCGCTCTTCAAGGAGGCGGGCGTCGACCCGTCGAGGCTCTCGCTCACGCTGGACACGCCGTCGGGCCGCTACCCGCTCGACAAGGACGTCTCGCTCGCCATCGCCGCGCAGCTCCAGCGGCTCGGCATCAAGGTGAACGTGGTCGTGAACGAGTGGGGCACGCATCTCGACAAGATCAAGAACCGCGCGACCGGCGACATGTTCTTCCTCGGCTGGGGCCCGGCGCTCTTCGGCCAGGGCACGTTCGAGCCGCTGTTCCAGGCGAGCCAGACCTACGCCTCCTACGGCAACAACAAGGTCGTCGACGAGAAGATCGCCCGCGCCGTGAAGATCGTGGACGAGAAGGGGCGCGCGGCCGCCTACGCCGAGCTGCAGAAGCTCCTGCGCGACGAGGCGCCGTGGGTGTTCCTCTGGCAGCAGCACGACCTGTACGGCGTCGCCAGCCACGTCGAGTGGTCGCCGCGCGCCGACGAGAAGGTGTGGATGTACGAGGCGAAGATCGTCGCGCGCTGAGAGGAGCCCATGGCCATCACGGTCCTCACCAACGCCTTCCTGATCGACTGCACCGGGCGCGACCCGGTCGACGGCGCCGCCGTGATCGTCGAGGGCGACCGCATCAGGGACGTCCTGCCCGACGGCAGGGTCGGCCCGCTCCCGGGCCGCGTGACCACGCTCGACCTGCGCGGCGCCACGCTGATGCCCGGCCTCACCGACGCCCACGTCCACATCTGCGCGGTGACGGAGAACATCACCGACCAGCACCGGCACTACCCGGCGTCGTACATCGCCGCGCGCGCCATGCGCCGGGCCGAGGAGTGCCTGATGCAGGGCTTCACGACCGTGCGGGACGCCGGCGGCGCCGACTACGGCTTCCGGCTGGCGCTCGAGGAGGGGCACTTCCCCGGCCCGCGGCTGCTCGTCTCCGGCAACTACGTCTCGCAGACCGGCGGCCACGGCGACAAGCGCCGCCGCGCGGAGTGGGTGGAGCCCATCCACTGCTGCGTGGGGATGATCGGCGCCATCGCCGACGGCGAGGCCGAGGTGCGCAAGGCCGTGCGGGAGCAGATCCGCCGCGGCGTCGACCAGATCAAGATCATGGCCTCCGGCGGCGCGATGTCGCCCGCCGACGAGCTGGACACGACGCAGTTCACGGTGGCCGAGATGCGGGCGGCCGTCGAGGAGGCGCGCGCCGTCGGCACCTACGTGCTGGCCCACGCCTACTCCGACTCCGCCGTGCGGCGCGCCGTCGAGGCCGGCGTCCGCTCGATCGAGCACGGCAACCTGATCCGCGAGGCGGCCGCGCAGGCCATCAAGGAGGCCGGCGCCTTCCTCGTCCCGACCATGGTCACGTACGAGGCGATCTACCGCGAGGGCAAGAAGTACGGCATCGGCGACCACCAGATCGAGAAGATCAACCTGGCGCGCGAGCAGTCGCTCCAGGGCCTGCGCTACGCGTACCGCGCGGGGTGCCGGATCGGCTCGGGCTCGGATCTGCTGGGCGACATGGCCGCCCAGCGCGCCGTGGAGCTCGAGCTGAAGGGCCAGGTGATGACGCCGATGGAGGTGCTGCTGTCGGCGACGAAGGTCAACGCCGAGCTGTTCCGGATGGAGGACCGCATCGGCACCGTGGAGCCGGGCAAGTACGCCGACCTGATCGTGGTGGCCGGCGACCCGCTCAGGAACCTCCGCGTGTTCCAGAACCTCGACAATCTCAAGCTCATCATGAAGGGCGGCCGGCTCTTCAAGCAGGGGCTCGCATGACCGATCACCGCTCCGAGATCCTCGACCAGTTCACCCGCCAGGCCGTCCCCTTCTCGACCGCGCCGTCCATCAAGGACGAGGCCGCGCTGCGCCTCGTCGTCGAGTTCAGCGGCGCCGGCCCCGACGACACCGTGCTGGACGTCGCCTGCGGCCCGGGCCTGCTCGCCTGCGCGTTCGCGCGGGTGGCGAAGCACGTGACCGGCATCGACATCACGCCGGCCATGCTGGACCGCGCCCGCGCCCTCCAGGCCGAGCGCGGGCTCACCAACCTCGCGTGGCGGCAGGGCGACGTGCTGCCGCTGCCGTGGCCGGAGGCCTCGTTCTCGATCGCCACGTCGCGGTTCGCCTTCCACCACTTCCTCGACCCGCTCGCCGTGCTGCGGGAGATGGCCCGCGTCGTCCGCCCGGGCGGCCGCGTCGTCGTCGTCGACAGCGCCCCGCACCCGGCGAAGGCCGACGCCTTCAACGCGATGGAGCGCCTGCGCGACCCGTCGCACGTGCGCGCGATGCCGGTCGACGAGCTGCGGGGCCTGTTCCACGCCGCCGGGCTGCCCGAGCCGCGCGTGACGCACTACCGGCTGGAGGGCGAGCTGGAGTCGCTGCTGGCGCGCTCGTTCCCGAAGCCGGGGGACGACGAGGAGATCAGGCGCCGGTTCCGCGCCTCGCTCGCCGACGACGCGCTCGGCATCGAGGCGCGCCGGGAGGGCGATCGCATCGTCTACGGCTACCCGGTCGCCGTCCTGGTCTCCGAGCGGGGGCCGCGCTGACCGAGTGAGCGTGAGATCAGTACCCAGCCGCGTGACGACTCGCACACGCGGGGCATTGGCATGAACGAAACGCTGGCGATACGTGGATGAGACCGTGCATCACGCCGTCAGCGGCATCGAACCGTCCCAGAGTGGCTTGATCCACTGATCGTCGTTCGAGTCGCCGTAACACCGGTACAGGGCCCACGACACGAAGTCGGCGGCTTGAATCAGACGGCTCGCTCGGGAGTCAACGAATACCGGAACGTCCACAACGTGCGTCAACCTCCCGATGCGGCCGGCGACGCGGCGCCACGTCGCTGCCCAGCCCTGAACATCCTTCTCCACGAGCCGCTTAGGGACCGTCAGGGGAATAACTGATCCTCGATTTCGCAGGGGTGAGAGCAAGAGCGTGAAACCCGCTTCGCCATGAGTTGCTGCCGGCGCTCGCTGGAATCGTGGCAGCGCCTACTACACCGGAGAGGAGATCGCATGCTCGCTCACGCCACCGTCGACAAACTGAGCCTCGATTTCGCAGGGGTCGGCGCACGGCGCCGACCACGGGGAAGACATGAGGGTGTGGATTCAGGCATGAAAAAGGCTCCAGACGTGGTAGAGGGAGGTTGGCGACCGTCCACGTCACACCACGAAAGGAGCCTCTTCGCGAGTGAGCCGATCGTGCCACACCTCCGCGACGATCACCAACCGAAAAATCCCCGAGATCTTCACCCTGCGCCGCGCCACCTGCTACGGCGGCTTCAACGCGTTGAGCGACTTCGTGCGGGCCGTCGGGGTCGACGCCGCCCTGACCGAGGCGTTCGCCGGCGAGAAGGCCCCGTGGGCCACGTACCCGTTGCCCGAGACCCTGCGGCATCTGCTCGACGGGTACCTGCTGGGTGTCGAGCGGGTCTGGCACTTCGCCGACCTCGAGCAGGAACCGCTGCTGTGTGCGAAGCGGGATCGCGAGCGCCTGCCCGACTACACGCTGCTCTATCGCGATCTCGCCCGGTTCGACACGCCCGGGAGGCTGGACCGGCTGCGCGCGGTGAGCGAGGGCCTCGTACGGCAGGCGCTGGCCGCGCAGGGGTGGTACACGCTCGACTGCGACTCCACTGTGGAGACGGTGTACGGCACGCAAGAAGGCGCTCGGCCCGGGCCCAATCCACACAAGCGGGGCCGTGCCTCGTATCACCCTCTGCTCTGTCGCGAGCGGAAGAGCGGGCTGGTCGTCAACAGCCGGCTGCGGCCGGGCGACACGCACACGGGCACCGACGCCGTCGCGTTCGTGCGCCAGAGCGTGGCCCGGCTGCCGCACGCGCGGCGTCGGAGCGTCCTGATCCGGGCCGATCGGGGCTTCGACGCCGACGCGCTGTACGCGACGTGCGAGGCGCGCGGCTGGCACTACCTGGTGTGGGTTCCGGAAAATCTGGCCGGTGTTTTCCGGAAAATCTGGCCGGTGCCGCTGATCCTGGCTCGGGGCCGCCCCTGAGGTCAAGTCCGGCGTGGCGCGTCCGGTAGGACGGGCCCCGGAGTTCGATGTGCCGGCCGCGCTCGAGGACCCGATCGAGGATGGCCTCCGCAAGGTCGGCGTCGTGCAGCACCCGTCCCCACGCCCCGAGCGGCTTGTTCGTCGTGAAGAGCAGGGGCCGGCGGTGCAGGTAGCGGTCGTTGACGACCTGGAAGAGCACGTTGGCCGCGTCGGGGCCGTAGCTGAGATAGCCGACCTCGTCGATGACGAGGACGTCCACGTGGGTATAGGTCGGCAGGAGATGGCGAAGCTTCCCCTCGCGGGCCGCGCCGGAGAGGTGATCGATGAGTTCCGCCGCCGTGGTGAACAGCGCGTCGAAGCCGTTCTGGATGGCGCGGTAGGCGATGGCCACGACGAGATGGGTCTTGCCGGTGCCCGGCGGAACAGTCACATACTGCGCGGTTTCCACGAACGGTCATCGTTCGATACCCGTGGCACCCCCTCGTCGGCCAAGCACTGACGGCGAAGGGCTGGCAGCGCGTCGATCCACAGGGTGGAGCCTTCAAGTGTCAGCTCGCCGATGGCACGTGGGCGCTTGTTCCCGAGTGGATGACGTCCCGCGAGCAGTGCGCTCGCTTCGAGCTGGTCGCCGACCCCGAAGTCGCCGTCGCCGCGCTGGCCGCGATCACCGAGCTACTCCAGGCATGGGCGAGCAGCCAGGCACCCGCCACAATCGGCGTCGAGACCACTTCTCCCGAGGAGGCTCGACGCCATGGCCCGACGCCGCCGACCCGAGCAGCACCTCGCCCTGGACTGGACGGACACGATGCGGTGGCAGGATCTTCCGGTGCCGATCCGCGAGCGCGCCGGCCCGTTGCTCGGCGCGCTCCTCCGCGAGGCAGCCGCCCGCGCCAGCGAAGAGCCGGAGGGCGGGCGCGATGAGTAGCGAGAAGATCCGGCCCGAGCACCTCACCCGCCCGGCCTTCGTCTACGTCCGCCAGTCCACCATCGATCAGGTCCGGCATCACCACGAGAGTCGGCGCCGCCAGTATGACCTCGAGGGGCACGCTCGCCAGCTGGGCTGGGGTCAGGTCGTCGTGATCGATGATGATCTGGGCAAGTCCGGGGCGACCGCGGTGGGCCGCCAGGGCTTCCAACGCCTCGTGGCCGAGGTCAGCCTCGGCCAGGTCGGGGCGGTGTTCGGGCTCGAGGTCTCCCGGCTGGCGCGCAACAACCGCGACTGGTACCAACTCTTGGACCTCTGCGCGCTGATGAACACCCTCATCGTCGACGCCGAGGGGGTCTACGACCCCCGTCAGCTCAATGACCGGGTGCTCCTGGGGCTCAAGGGCACGATGAGTGAGGCTGAGCTGGGCTGGATTCGCCAGCGGGCCCACGAGGGACTCCTGGCCAAGGCCCGGCGCGGAGCCCTGATCCTTGGTCTGCCCGTCGGGTACGTACAGACCCGCGATGGCCGGACCGAGAAGCACCCCGATCACCGCGTCCAGGAAGCCATTGTCCTGGTGTTCGCCAAGTTCGCGGAGCTGGGGAGCGTGCGCCAGACCCTGCTGTGGTTTCGGCAGGAGCAGGTCCGGCTCCCGGCCATCGAGCGGGAAACTCCGTGGGGCGAGCACCTGGGCTGGCGGCTGCCCGTGTACAACACGGTCCGAGCCATCCTCATCAACCCGATCTACGCGGGCGCCTACGCCTTCGGCCGTACGGGCTCCCGGACGACGGTGATCGACGGCCAGCCGCGCACGACGCGGAGCCACCCACGCGCCCGCGCGGAGTGGCTCGTGTTGCTACGCGATCACCACGAGCCCTATATTCCCTGGGAAGTCTACGAGCGGAATCAGGCGCTGATCGCGCACAACGCACAGATGAAGGGGTTGATGGTGCGAGGGGCGGTGCGGCGAGGGCCGAGCTTGCTGGCCGGCTTGCTGAGATGCGCGCACTGTGGTCGGCGGTTGCACGTGAGCTACTCCGGGCCCCGGGGCGTGGTCCCCCGCTATAGCTGCCGAGGCGCGGCGCTCAACCATGGCGCGAAGTGGTGCATCTCCTTTGGGGGGCTCCGGGTCGACGAGGCCATCGAACGAGAGGTCCTGCGGGTGCTCACGCCGGGAGCTATCGAGGCGGCGCTGGCGACGGCGGCCGCCGCCGTGTAGCAGACCACCGCGACCCAGCGGGCGGTGGGGCTGGAGCTGCGTGAGGCGCGCTACGAAGCGGAGCGGGCGCGGCGACAGTACGACGCCGTCGAGCCCGAGAATCGGCTGGTCGCTGCGACCCTGGAAGCTCGGTGGAATGGCGCGCTAGCCCGCGTGCAGGAGCTGGAAGAGCGGCTGGTGACGCTCACGGCGACGGCCGAGCGCCACACCCCGCCCGACCGGGCCACGCTGCTTCAGCTGGCGGAGGACTTTCCCCGGCTGTGGAGCAATCCGGCGACGGACATGCGGATGAAGAAGCGCCTGGTCCGCCTGCTGATCGAGGGGATCAGCGCGACGACGCGAACCGAGCCATCGCCTCAGATCGAGCTGCTGATCCATTGGGCCGGTGGCAAGCATACCCGGCTCGTCATTGCGCGAAACCGCACCGGACAGCATCGGCGGAGCACGGAGCGGCTGCTGGTGGACGTCGTGCGCGATCTCGCCCGCGTCCTACCGGACGGACAGATCGCGCGGGTGTTGAATCGGCTGGGGTACCGCACTGGCGCGGGAAATACCTGGACGCAGAGCCGGGTCGCTAGTGCGCGCCACTCGCATCAGATTCCCCCCTTCGATCCCCAGGCCGCGCGGTCCACGCTGACGCTTGCCGAGGCCGCGGGCGCGCTCGGAGTGAGCACGATGACGGTGCGGCGGATGATCGAGCGGCAGCTCTTGCCCGCCACGCAGCCCGTCATGCACGCGCCGTGGGTAATTCACCGAGAAGATCTCGACCGCGGCTCGGTCCAGCGGGCGGTCGAGGCGGGTCAAGCGCGGACGGGCGCTTCCGCGAACAGGGAGTGCGAATCAGCTGACCTTCGAGAAATCACACACATAGCGAGGTGGAGCATTATGTCGCTGGATCGGGCGGCCCGCCAAAAATCAGTCCGTGTCCCTGCGTCACGAACTCAGGGCTGAGCGCGCTGCCGAGCAGCGACAGCCGCAGGCCCGTCTGGAAGGTGAAGTCGTACTCGTCGATCGTCTTGAGGAAGGGGAAGCGGGCGCGGCGCACACACCGCTGGATGCGCGTCTGCGCCCGGTGGGCGACTTCCTCGGCGATGAGGAGCGCCAGGAAGTCGCGGTAGGCCATCCCCTCGGCTTCGGCGCGGGCGGCCAGGTCGGGATAGAGACGGCGCACCGTCGGCAGATGCAGCCGGCGCAGCAGGCCGTCAAGATCGAGGTGCCCGTCTTGGCGGCCACCACCGCTGCCTGGGCCATGCCGACTGCTCGCAGGATCTGGATCTCATGCCGAGTCATGGCGCCCATCACCCCTCCCCCTTTCCGGGCGGGCGACGCGCGTCCGCCCCGCCCGGGAAGAGCCTGAGTTGCCTACTGGTGACCGGCCAAAGTTTCCGGAAAGAGGGCGTGGAGTGAACCCGGTTTCGTGGACACCCCATGGTTGGGGCGGAAAGGACGGTCCACGATGCCGAAGAGCCATACGTGCGCGCCCGCCACGGCTTCACGCCGAAGACCGGCTGGATTGCCCACGTCAAGGAACTGAACGGGCTCCCCCTTCGCCCGACGCACAACCGCGGACGCAGCGCCCGCGTCATACCCTGCCCCCCGGAGCGACAGGCGGCCGTCGAGGAAACGCTCCGCCATTTCGCGATTCTGTGAAAGCAGAACCGTGAGCGGGGCCTTCCTCACTTCCTGTTACAGCAAACTGCGCCGGGCGCCGCCGTCGATCTGGATCGTCGTCCCCGTGATGAACGAGCCGAGGTCCGACGCGAGGAGCGCGACGTACGCGGCGATGTCGTCGACCGTCCCAAAGCGGCCGAGGGGGATCTCCCGGCGGAGCTCATCCATGAACGCGTCCGGATCGCGTCCCTCCGCCTCGGCTTGCTTCCGGAACACCTTGTCGAGGCGAGCAGTACTGATAAGCCCCGGGCAGATCGTATTGACGCGGATCCGGTCGGGCGCCAACTCCAGCGACAGCGTCTTGGCCAGACCGATGACGCCCGCCCACGTCGCGACGGAGAGCCCGAACCCCACCATGGGCTGAATGGCCGACAAGGCCGTGATGTTGACGACCGCCCCCCCGCCGGCCGCCCGCATGTGGGGCACGGTCAGCCGGACCATCCGCACCACACTCATAAGGTTCTGCTCGACGGCCTTCGTCCACGCGGTATCGTCGAACTCCCCCACCTTCCCGATCGGTGGGGCGCCGTCGTTGTTGACCAGCACACCGACGGTGCCGAACGTTTGCACCGCCGTCTCGACGACCCTGGCGGCATCGGCGGCGCTCCGTACATCCGCCGGCACCGGCAGCACCTCGGCGCTGGTCTCGGCCCGGATCGCCTCGGCCGCCTTGCTGAGGGCCGGCTCCCGGCGTGCCGTTATCACCACCCGGCAGCCCTCGGTGGCCAGACGCCGGGCGATGCCGTAGCCGATCCCCTGGCTCGCACCGCCGACGATCGCGACCTGCCCGCCCAACCGAAGGTCCATTTGCCCCTCCTACCGGCGGAGACCGGACAGGAACGCTTCGGCGTTCCGGTAGAACACTTTCTCGAGGACCTCCGCCGTGTACCCCTCGGCCTTCCAGTCGGCGATCAGCCGTTCGTAGCGCAAGAGGGGGTAGTCGGCGCCGAACATCACCCGGTCCTGCAGCCGCTTGCCGATCTCGACCTTCAGGTCGGGCGTGAAGTACTTGGGCGACCAGCCGTGCAGCTCGTACCAGACATTGCTCTTGTGGAGCAGGATCGCGATCATCTCCGTCTGCCACGGCCAGGCCGGGCGGGACGCGACGATCGTGAGCTCGGGGTACCGCGCCGCGACCTGGTCCACGTACCGCGGGTGGCTGCACTCGAGGAGCACTCCACCCCCACCGGGAAGCGTCGCACCGAGACCTGTGTATCCGACCATGAGCAGGACCGGCGTGCCCGTGTCGATGCAGTAGCGGTAGAACGCGTCATACGCGGGGTCGCTGGCAGGGATGTTGAAGCCCGCACCCGCGACGGCGAGACCGACGAGCCCCGCCTTGGCCGACACGCACCGCTCCAGTTCGTCCACGCCGGCCGCCGCCGTCCGGGGGTCGATGTGGAGCCAGTTGCCGAGCACGACGTCGGCTCCCTGCCGCTGCACGTCCAGCGCGTAGTCATGGAGCACACGCAGCTCCTCGAGCGGGATCGGCCGGACGCCGAGATCGAGCATCGCCTGGACCTGCATGGACCGGAAGTACGCGACCATCTCGGTTTCGGTCACGTAGCTCGGGTCCGATCGAAACACTCGCCGCTGTTGGGCGAGCTCCTCGGGCGTCTGGAACGGGTAGCCGCGTTTGGTCCCCCAGTGCGAGTGCAGGTCGATGATCCGCATCAGATTCCCCGGTCGCGGCGCCCGGCGATCAGATCGCCGTCCATCCGCCGTCGACCATCAAGGCATGGCCGGTGATGTAGCGAGCTCCGTCGGATGCCAGGAACAGTACCGCGTTCGCCACGTCGTCCACGGTCCCCGGCTCTCCGAGCGGTGTGCGCCGCCTGATCTCCTCGGCGTACCGGGGGTCCTGCAGGAACGGCTCCGTCATGTCGGTGCGGACGACGGCCGATGCCACGGCGTTGACGGTGATCCCGAGCGGCGCCAGTTCTGCGGCCAACGCCCGTGTCAACTGTACGACCCCGCCCTTGCTCGCTGCATAGGCGGCGCGGTTCGGAAACCCGACGACGCCGACGATGGAGGCGATGTTGATGATCGTGCCTGACCGCTGCGCTCGCATGTGCCGGGCGGCCGCCTGCGCGCAGAAGAACACCGCCTTCAGGTTCGTGTCGAGCACCTCATCCCACTCGGCCTCCGTGATGTCGAAGACCGACCGGTTCAGGTTCACGGCCGCATTGTTGACGAGAATGTCGAGCGCCCCGAACCGATCGATCGTCCGGTCGACCAGTTGACCGGGAGCGGCCGCATCCCGGAGGTCGATCGCGAGCGGCAACACCTCGCCGCCCGCATTCCGGATGTCGGCCGCCGTCTTGTCGAGCGCCTCCGGGGATCGCCCGCAGATCACGACGCGGGCGCCGCCCGCCGCCCCATGGCGGGCGATCGCCGCGCCGATTCCGCGGCCGCCGCCAGTGACGACGAGGACCTTGCCCTCAACCATCACGACACCACCGGGACAACTGCACCCCGCCAGGCGGCCAGGCCGCCAGCGAGCACGATGGCCGCCACCAGGATGAACGACCAGGTGTAGCCACCCGACCAGTCGTGGACGGCGCCGGCGGCGAGGGGGCCCAGGACGCTGCCTACCGAGAAGACCAGCGTGATGATGCCAAAGGCCTGCCCGAACTGGTTTCCACCGAAGCGATGGGCAGCCAGCGCGCTGAGCGCCGTCGGTGTCCCGAAAGCGAGCCCGAACAGCAGGACCTGGAGGACCACCCAGCCGGGGTGCGTGGTGGGTGTCAACCCCAGAAGGACGACTACCGACGCGAAGCACACCGCGAATGCAGCCAGCGACGCGGTCTTGGGCCCCCAGCGGTCGGCGATGCCTCCCCAGACGACATTCGCGACGAGGCTCATGATGCCGACAGCGGCCACCGCAAGCCCGGCTAGGCGGGCCCCGTAGCCGAGATCCATCAACAGCGCCACCTCATGGGCGATGACCAAGTGGGCGAAGCACCCGAAGCAGGCGAACGCCAGCGCTACGCCCCGGAACGCCGGGTCCTGCAACCTGCGCCACGACGACGGCACCCGAAGGCCGTCGCCGGGGACGAGACGAGGCGGCTCTCGTTGACCCAGCCAGGCGAGCGGGCAGACCGTGGCGACGACCGCCACCGCCAGCCCGCCCAGCGCAACCCGCCAACCCAGGCCGGCGAGTGCCCGCTGGACGACCGGCACCAGGAGCATGGCCAGTCCGATCCCGGACACCATGAATCCCAGCGCCAGTCCCCGACGCCGGACAAACCACTGGGCGACGATCTTGGTATGAGGGACCAGCCCGAGCGCGGAGGCGGAGACACCGCCCAGCACGCCATACACCACGTATAGCTCCGGCGCGGACGAGATCGAGGGTAACAGGCCGAGGGTGAGTCCGAGACCCACCCCTCCAGCGACGAGCACCAGACGCCGGTCCCAGCGGTCAACGGCGTGGCCGACCCAAGGGGCGACGACCCCGTATGCCAGCAGGTGGAGGGAGAACACGCCCGACAGCACGGTCCGCGACCACCCGAACTCGCTGAGGAACAGGACCAGCAAGACAGGGAACACGAAACGCACCAGCATGGAGACGGTGACGCCATACAGGGAGATCCCGACGATCACCCACGCATAGCCCCGGTCGAGCGCCGGGGCTGCCGTCACACCCCCACGCTCTTGCTGACGAACATCATCGTATAGCTCCCGGTGACGACCTCGCGATCCTCCTGGCTGAGGACGGTGACCGCGAACGTCACGACGCCGCGGCCGCCCTTCTTCGACGGCCGTGTCTCGGCAACACACAGCCGCGCCCGGATGGTGTCACCGATGAACACCGGCGCCTTGAACTCCCAGGCGCAGGCCAGGAAGGTGATCGCCGTGCCTTCGAACAACCCCATCCGGCTGATGAGGCCGTCGACGACGCTGGTGATCAGCGATCCTTGCATGATCCGTCGTCCGACCGGGCTCTTTCTGGCAAATTCCTCGTCCGCGTGAATGGGCTCGTAGTCGCCGACGAATCCACAGAAGGAGACGAGATCCGTCTCGGTCAGGGTACGGCCATGGGTCTCGAACTCCTCACCCACGGCGAACTCTTCGAACGCTTGCCCCTTGATCGGGTATGGCAGCTTCATCGGCTCGCCTCCTCACTCGACGACCGCGATCGCTTCGATCTCGAAGACCTGGCCCTTCTTGAACAGGCCTTTCACCTCGACGAGCGTCGCAGCCGGGAAGTTGTCCGGGAAATAGTCCTTGCGGACCCGCGCGATGTCCCGGTAGAGCGCCAGGTCCGTCACGTACTCGGTTTCCTTCACCACGTCGGCCAGCGAGGCTCCGGCCCGCTCCAGCACGGCCTTGAGGTTCTCGAACGCCTGGCGCGCCTGAGCCGTGGGGTCGCCGACGCCCACGATGTCGCCGTTTTCGTCCCAGCCGGCCTGGCCCGCCACGAACAAGAGCCCCGCCTTCCGCGCCACGACGCCGGGAGCGTACTGGTACTTCTTCTCCACCGGCTTGCCCGTGTACACACTCTGTCGCTTCATCGGTTACTCCTCCGGGTCAGAAACGCTTCGATGGCCGCCGTGGCCTCCGGGCCCGAGAGCAGCCGCACGTTCGCCTCCCGCTCGGCGGCGAGCCCTTCCTCGAGCGGCCGCTCTCGGGCCTGATTCACCAGCGCCTTGCCGTCGGCCACCGCCGTCGGGCTCCATCGCGCGAACTGGCGGGCGAAGACCTCGGCCTCAGCCAAGAGGTCACCGTCCCTGACGACTTTCACCACGAGCCCGAGCTCCCGGGCCTGCTCGGCCGTCAGGAGCTCTCCACTCCAGATCAACTGTTTGGCGACGGCCGGCGATACCCATCGCGGCAACCGTTGGGTGCCGCCGCCGCCGGGCAGGAACCCATACCGGATCTCCGTCAGCCCGATGCGAGCGGACTCCGCAGCGACGGCCAGATCGCACGCGAGCATCAACTCGAACCCGCCGCCAGCGGCAATGCCGTTGACGGCGGCGATGACCGGCTTCGGTGCCGCTTCAAACCGGTTCATCATCTCGTGGGCGCGGATCATGAAGTCGCGCCGGCCCTCGGCCGACCGCTCGGCCAGCGCGGCGATGTCGGCGCCCGTCGAGAACGCGCGCCCCCGACCGATAACGGCGATGGCTCGGATGTCGGCGTCCGCAACGAACGTATCCAGTTCCTTGGCCACACGTTCCATGACCTCCAGGCTGATCGCGTTGAGGACCTCCGGCCGGTTGAGGACGATCACCCCGAGCGGGCCCCGCCGCTCCGGGAAGACGACGGGCAGCCCCGCGCTACTCACCACGCCTCCGATCCACCCACCGCTTTGCCTTGAGCTCGAAGCGCGGGAGGCTCCCCGGCGCCGCGAGGCGGACCGGGATCCGGATCGTCATCACCCGGCGCAGCGTCTCCTCCAGGTGCAGCCTCACTTCCTCATGTCGGGACACCGGTAACCCGACAGCGGGCTCGACCTCCACCGTCACCTCGTCGCTGTCGTTGCGGCGCTCGAGAATCAGCATGAAGTCGTCGGACAACTCGGGCACCTTGCGGATCAGCTCCTCGATGGCCGAGGCGAAAATGTTGATGCCCCGGACCTTCACCATGTCGTCGACCCGCCCTTCGATCCCGTGGATGCGTCGGAATGTGCGGCCGCAGGCGCACGGCTCGTCGGTATACCGGACGACGTCGCCGGTCCGGTAGTGGAAGCTGATGCCCATGACCCGCTGATCGAGCGTGGTGAACACGAGCTCCCCCAGCTCCCCCGGAGCCACCGGCTCCGTGCCTCCGATGCGCACCACCTCGAACACCGCGAAGTCCTCGTGGAGATGCATCCCCGCCTGGGCCTCGCACTCGCAGCCCATATAGAGCGGACCGCCCTCGGTGATCCCCGAGAAATCCCGGGTCCCGCCCGGGATGCCCCAGAGATCTTCGATCTTCCGGCGCCGGCTGGCCGGAAACGGCTCCCCGCCCATGACCAGCGCCCGCACGCCGGATTTGCGGAGATCGATCCCCTGCTCCTCGGCTGCACGCGCGAGCGTCAGCGCGTAGGACGGGGTCAGCACGAGCGCTGCCGGCCGGTAGTCCATGACGATCTCGAGGCGCGCCCGCGTGTCGTAGGGCGGACCACCGGGCAGGAAGTTGATCCTGGACCGCCGCGCGCCGTAGTAGTAGCCCCAGCCTGCGGCCCAGAGCGACATCGGGAAGATGGCCATCACGAAGTCGCCCGGGCGGACCCCCGCCAGCCATAGATTCCGCACGCCCTGCTCGCCGAAGTACTCGAACCCCTCGTGCGTGTTGATGAACCACCGCTGCTTGCCGGTCGTCCCCGTGGTCCGGTAGACGATCGCGCCCGCCCGTTCAATCTCCTCGAGCGGATAGCAGAGAAAGTCGCCGTAGGGGGGGTGCTGGTCCATGCTGGCCGCGTATGCCGCCTTGGTGACGTACGGCAGGCGGCTGAGATCCTCGAGCGTGCGAACGTCTTGTGGCTTGACCCCGTGCTCATCGAAAGTGCGTTGCCAGTACAGGCACCGGGCGTGCAGCCAGTCCACGAGGGGCCCAAGCTTCCGCTCTTGATACGCCCGAAGCTCGTCGCGGCTGGCCGTCTCGATCGCCCCGCCGCGGTACTTCGGATGCTCGGCAGTCATCGCTTGCGTCTCCTCCTCAGCGGGCGAGCAGGTGAACCGTGACGGACGCCTCGTCGTCGACACCCGTGATGACGCCGCCCGCGGCATGGGTGAGGCCGACCCTGGCGCCCGGAACCTGCCGCTCGCCGGCCTCGCCGCGTAGCTGCCACACGATCTCCGCGACCTGGGCGACGCCGGTCGCGCCGAGCGGATGTCCTCGCCCAAGGAGCCCGCCGCCCGGGCTGAAGACGAACCGTCGGCGGCCCGTCTGGCCGCCATTGCGAACCACCTTCACGCCTTCGCCGGGCCCGACGAGCCCGAGATCCTCGTACAGGAGGATCTCCGCCATCGTCGTGTAGTCCAGCCCCTCCGCGACATCCACGTCCTCCGGGCCGATACCCGCCAGTTCGTACGCCTGTCGAGCCGCTCGGGCCGTGACGTTCGGTGTCGACCGGGTGCCGATGCACACGCCGCCCTGGAGGTGCGACCGGACGATCCGGACCGCGCGCGAGCGCTGGCGACGGGCATACCGGCCGCTGCCGACGACGACGGCGGATGCTCCATCGGACGTCGGGCAGCACATCAGCTGCGTGAGCGGCGTGCTGATCATCGGCGAGGCGAGCACCTCATCGACGGTCAAGGGCCGTCGATACTGCGCATACGGGTTATGTGCGGCATGGCGGCTGTTCTTGACGGCGACGGCCGCGAGATCCTCGGACGTCAGACCGTACTCGGCGGCATAGCGGCTGGCGAAGAGCGCGGAGAGGCTCGGAATCGTCTTCCCCAGCAAGCCTTCGAGGTCGCCCTCGGCGAGGCGTGTCAACGGCAGCAGGCCCCGGCGCATCTTCTCGGCGCCCATGACCACGACCGCGTCATACTGCCCGGCCGCGACCGCAAGCCAGGCGGCGTTGAGGGCCGTGGAGCTACTCGCACAGGCGTTCTCGACGTTCGTCGTCGGAATACCGGCCAGGCCGGCCCGATCGAGGATGCGTTCTCCCAGTGTCATGCCCTGGCTCACGTGGCCGCAGTACGCTGCCGCGAGCGCTGTGGCGGGAATGCCTGCATCGCCCAGCGCCGCCAGCACCGCCTCCGCCCCCAGATCCTCCACGGGTGTATTCGGATACCGGCCGAAGGGCACCATCCCGACACCCAGCACGTACACGTGTCGCATCGCGGCCTCCTACCGTGAGGCTGAATCGAATGTCACGAAGCGATAGCCCCACACCCGCTGACCGTCCGGCGTCTCGAAGAGAGGCTCGACCACCAAGTCCACCTCCGCGCCCAACACGAGCGCGTCGGCTGGCCCGGCCACCTGCGTCAGCAGACGCACCCCCTCTGGAAGATCGACGAGGGCGAGGGAATACGCCTGCTTGTAAGCCGCCGCGGGGCGGGCGACGTGAGTCACCGCGCAAATCCGCCCTCGCCGGCTCAACGTGACGCCCCCCATCGCGGCCCCGTCATGACACCGCGGGCAGAACCGCCGCGGCGGAAAGAACGTCTCCTCGCACCGGGAGCACCGCGACCCACGCAAGGACACGGCCTCCGTGCGGAAGTCGCCGGGCGTGAACACATCCTCTTTGATCGGCACGTCGACGATTACGGCATCAGCCACGGCTCGCCTCCACGGTCTTCACCTCGCTCCCCAGGTACGCACGCACAATCCGCTCGTCGGCGGCGACGGCGGCGGCAGCCCCCGAGCACACGATTTCTCCACGCTCAAGGACGTAGGCGCGGTCCGCGACCTGCAGCGCAAGCCGCGCGTTCTGCTCCACGAGGAGCATGGTGACGCCCGATTGCCGGATCCGAAGCAGCGCCTGGAACAACCCGCGAACGACGATCGGAGCCAGTCCCAACGACGGCTCGTCGAGGAGCAGCAACCGCGGCCCGGCCATCAGCGCCCGCCCGACGGCGAGCATCTGCTGCTCACCGCCGCTCAGGGTCGCGGCCAGCTGGGTGACGCGCTCGCGGAGAACCGGGAAGAGCGTGAACACGGCTTCACGTCGCTGTTCGGCGGTCCCGGTGTTCTCGCCGTAGGCGCCGAGATCGAGATTCTCCGCGACCGTGAGGCGAGGAAAGACGCGGCGTCCTTCCGGTACGTGGGAGACACCCAGACGGACGATCTCCGCCGGTCGCCGCCGCTCGAGCGGCGCTCCCTCGAACCGAATCGTTCCCCCCGCAGGCCGGATCAGGCCCGAGATACACCGCAGCGTCGTCGTCTTCCCCGCGCCATTCCCGCCAATGAGTGTCACGATCTCGCCCGGCACGACGTCCAACGACACGCTCCGCACCGCCTGGACGCGGTCGTAGTTGATGGACACGTCCCGGATTTCAAGCATCGACGGTCACGGGCTGATCGGCATCTGCGCCCAGGTAGGCCTCGAGTACGCCCGGGTCCTTCTGAGCTTTCTGCGGCGCACCGTCGAAGATCTTCTCCCCGTGATCAAGGACGACGATGCGATGCGACACGTGCATGACGAGTTCCATGTGGTGCTCGACCAGGACGGTACCGATCCCGCTGCCTTGGATCCGGAGGAGCACCTCGCGCAGGAACGCGACATCGACAGCACTGAGCCCGGCCGCCGGTTCGTCGAGCAGCAGCACGCGCGGTCGGGTGGCAAGGGCCCGCGCGATCTCCAGCAAGCGCTGTTCCCCGTACGAAAGCGTGCGCGCCTCGTGATCGGCCCGATGAGCCAGCCCGACCAGCTCCAGGAGCGCGGTGATCTCGGATCCCGCGTCTGGATCGAGGCCGACGATCCGACCACGCCAGAGCTCGCCCGCCAGCTTCGGCACCCGCCCGGGCGCGAGCGCGACCGCAACGTTCTCAGCCACGGTGAGACGCCGGAAGAGCCGGATCTTCTGAAAGGTCCGACTGATCCCTGCCTGGCTGATGGCACTCGGGCGCAAGCCGCTAATGGGCCGGCCGTCGAGGCAGATCGTTCCCCGGGTCGGGGGATAGACCCCGGACACCAGGTTGAGCATCGTCGTCTTTCCGGAGCCGTTGGGGCCGATCAAGCCGAGGATCTCGCCGGCGCGGAGCTCCCACGTCACGGCCTTCACGGCGGCGAGGCCGCCGAACCGCTTCTCGACCTCCTGAACTGCGAGGAGTGGCTGGCCGCCGTCTGCGGACACCGCCGCCCCCCGCAAGGCGGCTGGAACTCGCCCTACCGGTCGTGTCGGTCGGTCGGTCCGCGTCGTCCGCCGGTCCCCGAGCACCCGGCGCGACAGCTCTACGAGCCCGCCGGGGAAAAACAGCACGCAACCGACCAGGATTGCGCCGAAGATGAAGAGCCGGTAGTCGGCCACGGCCCGCAGAACCTCGGGCAACACTGTGACCACGCCTGCGCCAAGAATCGGGCCGACGATGGTGCCCGCACCGCCGATAACCAGCATCACGAGGACGTTAATCGACTCCATGACGCCGAAGAGGTCCGGGGTGAGGATCTTCGCGTAGTGCGCGTAGAGGCTCCCGGCCACGCCAGCGAATAACGCACTTAGGGAGAAGGCCAGGAGCTTGCAGAGCCGGGTGTCCACCCCCATCAACTCCGCGGCCACTTCGTCCTCACGGATGGCCAGCAGGGAGCGGCCCAGCCGAGAGCGCTGCAATGCGGCCGTACCCAGCAGGGCGACAACGACCAGGGCGACCACCAGCAGGTAATACCGCTCCCGCGACTGCACCGCGAGCTCGACGGGGCCGACCGCCATGACGTCCGGCCACGGGATCCTGACGAGGCCCGAGTGGCCGCGCGTCAACTCCACCCAGTTCTGCAATACCTGGTGCGTGATCACCGCAAAGGCCAGCGTGATCATCGCCAGGTAGTGCCCGCGAAGTCGGAGCGCGGGGATGCCCAGGGCAAAGCCCGCAGCGGCCGCGATCAGCGCCGCGAGCGGCAGACTCAGCCAGAAGGACAAGCCGACTCGCGTCATCAACAGGGCTGAGGCGTATGCGCCGATCCCAAAGAACGCGCCCTGGCACAGCGACAGCTGCCCGGTCATGCCGATGATCACGTTGAGGCCCAGCACCAGGACGATGTTGATGCCGACGTTCACCAGCACTTGCTGGTAGTACTGGTTGCCGACAGCGAGTGGCGCGATCGCCACGACGAGGGTCAGGCCGGCCAGCCAGCCCAAGCGCACAAACCGATCAGATGTTCTCTTCAAGGCGCTCCCGTACGAGGCCGGTCGGCCTGACCATCAACGCGAGGGCGAGGATGATGAAGACGATTGAATCCTGATACGTCGCGGAGATGAAGGCCCCGCCGAGGCTCTCCGCCATCGCCATCACGAACGCCGCGACGATCGTTCCGGGCACGTTCCCGAACCCGCCCACGATGACGATCGCAAACGCCTTCAGGACCGCCAGGAGCCCCATGTCCGGTGTCATGACGGACAGCGGGCTGAGCAGCGCGCCGGCGACGCCGGCCAGCGCCCCGCCGAGGACGAACGCGAACGCGATGATGCGCTGCGTCTCGATTCCCGTCAGGCTGCAGGCCTCGAGGTCCTGGGCGCAGGCCCGCAGCGCCTTACCAAGCCGGGCTTGACGGAGGAAGAGGCTCAGCGCGGCGATCACGACCAGTGACGTCACGATCACGAGCACCCGCTGTACCGAGAGCGAGACCGGCCCGATCGTCAGGATCGTCGCCGCCAACGGCGTCGAAAAGAAGCGTGGATCAGCCCCCCAGAGAATGAGCGCGCCGTTGGCCAACATCAAGGACAGCCCGACCGACGCGATGAGCGAGTTGATCCGCGGCTGGGCCTGAAGCGGGCGGAAGACACCCCGCTCGATGAGCAGCCCCGCGAGCGCGGTCACCGCCACCGCGGCGACGACCGCACCCACGTAGCTTCCGGTCGTGACGTACGTGAAGTACGCGACGAACGCTCCCAGCATAAACAGCTCTCCGTGGGCGACGTTGATGACCTCGAGGATCCCGTAGACC
>Ga0209172_10003899_pt1 | contig 21478 bp, 17 predicted proteins | sample LarsenN4metaG_FD_184113 | JGI IMG/M metagenome (GOLD analysis project Ga0209172, IMG submission 184113) | Hot spring sediment bacterial and archeal communities from British Columbia, Canada, to study Microbial Dark Matter (Phase II) - Larsen... ... | reverse complement strand
TTGGTAGAATTTAGGTAGTATTATCATTTGATAGGTCTTGTTGAGAATACCTGACCTATCTTTTTTTACCTCAAAACGGTCGCACTATCCTATTTCCTTCGCTTCCGCCTCTCTGTCACCCCTTCAGATAATTTACCTACTTGGTTTCACCCAAACTACGGTAATTATAAGCATTTATCTTGGACATGATATAAACAGTGCGATCGCTAGTTATCGCAAAAATCATTCCAGCAGCATTAGCTCCAAGCTGCTGGAAAATGAATTTTAGACGTGTCTTGGTTTTTGTAGAGAAAATCAGGCTTTACTTCAATTGACACTAGACAAATTAACTAACTATCTGAGATGTTATAAAGACCAAACTCTTGGCGGATATTGCCTGTGAGCGGTCGATAGTGGCGCATATCTTTTAATTTTCTTAGCAAAGATTTTTGGCGTTTTTTATCCTGCAGCCTAGCCTCATTAGCAAAGAGGTTTTCACCATGCCCCATAATATAGACCGTACCTTTGAATGGTAGAGGATTCAACTTACTACCATTAATCAATGTTTCTTTATGCGAAAACAGAGGATATTCCTGTTGTAGTTGGTCTTTGAGCAGTTCAAAGCGAATAATTCTACAAGTTCCACAAAGAGTATGAAAATCAGGATTTTTATGCAAAATTAAATTACTGCCTTCTTTCCAAAACCATCCCTGAGGAAAATACCACCCTACTGCATTCGGGTCTTTTTCAGAAAATGCTACAAGTTTATTACTAATACAATCATCAGCATCACAGTGCATTACGAACAAAGGATTATATTTTAAGGCTTCAACTAAGCCGAGTTTAATTTTTCTCCATTTATCTTTTGCACCGAATTCAGAAGGTTTATCTTCCACCTCCACATATTCGACCGCAGAATTTGTATAGTTCACATCTGGTTTTTGATTACAAACCACGATGACGCGGAAATCTTGTGAAGTTTGCGAACAAATAGACTTGAGTGTGCGTTCAAAGATTAAACTCAATCGTTTCCAGGAATCTGTACGCGCTTGACTTTTAAGGGGAATAATAAATACAAACATAACTTAAGTGTAGGGGTAGTAGTTACTGAGAAATGACAGTCTCAGTTTTCCCAGTAAAGTTTCACTCAAGTATAATATTCGACTCTTAATTTTGGTGTAATGGCGACAAGGAACAGGAAAGCGATCTGTGTGATTGATTTGGTCGTGGTTAAGACATTTTCATACTTAAGTCTAACCATTTGGATTGTGTAATCGGCGCACTGCTGGAAATATAGTCAACACCCGTCTCAGCTACAGCACGAATAGTTTCTAAAGTGACGTTTCCAGAGGCTTCTATTTTTACTCGTCTATCTTCTTGGCGAATTAATGCCACTGCTTCACTCATCATTTCTAAGGGCATATTATCTAACATAATGATGTCGGCTTGATGCTGTAGTGCGGTTTTCACTTGGTCTAAATTTTCAGTCTCTACCTCTATGGTTAAAGGATAGGGAATTTTTGTGCGAATTCTGGTGATAGCTTCTCCAATTCCTCCGGCTGCTGCAATATGGTTATCTTTGATCATGACTGCATCGTCTAACCCCATGCGATGGTTGATCGCACCACCTACCGCCGTGGCATACTTTTCTAACAGTCTCAGTCCTGGTGTAGTTTTGCGCGTATCCACCAACTGAGCAGGTAAATCTGCTATTTTTTCGACATATTGATGAGTTAAGGTAGCAATTCCGCTTAAACGCATCCCCAAATTCAATGCGACTCGTTCCCCCATCAGCAACGCATCCAATGAACCATGAATTTCCGCTACTAGTTGTCCTGGCTGACAGAATGTTCCTTCATTAGCTGTCATCACAAAGTTGACTTTGCTATCCAATAGCTGAAATACCCTGGCTGCTATGGGTAAACCAGCAATTACTCCTGGTGCTTTCGCTATCCATTTAGCTTGCCCTGGGGTAACATCTGCGGCTAGTAGACTATTTGTAGTGCGATCGCCTCTACCGATATCTTCTAACAACCAGCTTTGCAATAGCTGATCTAACACAATAAATGGAGGTAGCACAGCATTTAAATTGCTCATAGGGATGAATTAAGGCAAAAGGCAAAAATTAAAAGGCAAAATGTATATTTTGTACGCTTATCACCAAGGTTTAGATCCCCAACTTATTTGATAAATCGAGAATATAACTCCTTGGTAGTCAAGTTTACCTTACAGGAAATTCATCATATTTTGATAAAAAAAATTCTGTTACCAAAACTGTTACGAGTGAACCGTCATCAGACAGTTACTCTATCATGATATTTAGTTAAGCTCCTCACACCACACTAAAAACCGTGAAACTATATACAGTTATAGTTTCGCGGTTTTTTTTGCGGATGTAGTTGTGATTGCTTTTCATCTTCCTAGTGACGCTAAATTGACCAATAATGATTGTGCATCTAGCTTCAAATCGGAGGAAAAATCGTGAAAGCAATCTTAATGACAGCCGCAGGTAGTCCAGAGGTTTTGCAATTACAAGAAGTACCAAAACCTACTCTATTAGGTAGTACAGACTTGTTAGTCCGCCTTGTAGCTGCGGGGATTAACCCCATCGATACTAAAGTACGTCAACGAGGCACTTTCTACCCTGAGCAAATGCCTGCCATTTTAGGGTGTGATGGTGCGGGTGTGGTAGAAGCAGTCGGCGATGGCGTAAAACGGTTTCGTCCGGGTGATGCAGTCTATTTCTGTAACGGTGGCTTAGGCGGACATCAAGGTAATTATGCTGAGTACACCACTATAGATGAACGGTTTGCAGCCCATAAACCAGCATCTTTAAGCTTTGCAGAAGCCGCCGCCGCGCCTCTAGTTCTTATCACTGCTTGGGAAGCCTTGTATGAAAGGGGAAGATTAGAACCAGGGGAAAAAGTTTTAATTCATGCGGGGGCTGGTGGCGTTGGTCATGTGGCAATTCAATTGGCTAAACTCAAAGGCGCGACTGTCGCCACTACCGTTAGTTCTGAAGACAAGGCGCGTTTCGTCAGACAACTCGGTGCTGATCATGTGATTTTTTATCGACAAACAGACTTTGCCCAAGCTGCTTTAGATTGGACAAATGGCGAAGGTGTAGACTTAGCTTTTGATACTGTCGGTAGTGAAATCTTTCCCAAAACCTTCCCGGCTGTACGAGTCTATGGTGATATCGTCACTATCCTTGAACCCAAAGCGAATACTGTTTGGCGAATTGCCAGAAATCGTAACCTCCGTGTCAGCTTTGAATTGATGCTGACACCGATGTTACAAGGCTTAGTAGAAGCACAGCAACACCACGCGGAAATTCTAGCAGAGTGCGCTGACTGGATTGATCAAGGTAAATTAAAAATTCAAGTCAGCCATCAGTTTCCTTTAGAAGCAGCAAATCAAGCGCATCAGTTACTTGAAGATGGTGGAATTGTGGGTAAAATTGTTTTGCTGATCAGCAATGCTTGAAAAGGGGAGTAGGGAATGGGGAATGGCTAATAAAATAAAATAATTTTTGATTTTTGAGTTTTTCTTGTCCAATGCCCAATTCCCAGCGCCCAATTCGCAATATCTTCTTGACTAGTTTACTAATTAGTTTGTACGCTTTTTTAGTATTATTTATTCCTGTGCCAGTATGGGCAGCATCAACGCAACTAGAGCGTACAACCTTAACTCTAGAATTGTTGCAAGAGCGACTACATAACCCTGCTTTGCGGGAAGGTAATTTAACTGTAGATTTGCGACAAATGGTAATTGATTTACGTCCCGAAAACGCCAATTTTCGAGATGCGTTTTATCAATTACTACGAAAAGAACTGCAAAAAACAGGAGCAAAGCCTTTAGGATTAGACTTGAGTTACTCTTTAATTCAAGGTGATTTTATTGGTAGTGATTTAGGGTTAAGAACACCTTTATATGCTCAAGCTATTGCTCCTATTTTTACGCCCACAGAACAAGCTCAGTTAGAACAGTTACGTTTGGCTTGCTTACAATCTTTAACGGTGACTTTGATCAATTCTAAAGATTGTCGATCGCTACTCGATACTCAATCAAGCGCATCTAGTGAAGTGGCAGTTTTTCGAGGGGCTTTGACATTAGAACAAACTCGTTTTAATGGGGAAGTCAAATTTAATAATACCTTTTTCTTACAATCTATAGATGCAAAAAATGCTATTTTTCTCCAACCCATTAATTGGAGTGAAACAAGATTTAGCCGTCCTGTAAATTTTGCTAATTGCAGTTTCCGCCAAGCCAGCAACTTTCGTGGTAGTGTGTTTTTTGATAAAGCTAGTTTTAAACAAACACAATTTCAAGAAACTACCGATTTTTATGGCAGTCTGTTTGCTAAAAATGCGAATTTTAATCAAGCTTTATTTAAGCAATTAGCTAAATTTAATCACATTCAATGGCAGGGTAATGCTAATTTTTCAGGGGTAAAGTTTGCCAATCAAGTACAGTTTTCTAAAGCTAATTTTAATCAATCACTATTACTCAAAGAAGCTTCATTTGAGCAAGCTACCATTTTTCGAGAGGTGTTCTTTAATCAACCAGTTGATTTACAGGGTGCTAGTATCCTTAACCAAGCTGATTTTAGTGATGCACTATTTAGCAAAACAGCATTTTTAAATGTTTCTAAACTGAGTTTTAACTCGAATCAAGCCAAAATTTTAGGGAATCCAGGACAGATTGGCAAAGTTTTTAGTGTGTTTAGATTGCAAGGAAATCAAAATGTTTTGCGAAATTTAGTGCAGAATTTTCGTCAACAACAGCAGGTAACTGATGCTAACCAAATAGAGTACACTAGACAACAATTAAAACTAAAAGAATTAACCCATGATTTATTCGGGATTAATATTAATAATGCGCCTGTAACCAGTTTGATCAAGCAGGGTTTTTCTCAGACGCAAGCTGAAGCGATCGCACAATATCGAATCACACAACCTTTTCGCAACCGCAACGAACTATTAACTTTAGCAGAAATCGATTTAGCCACCTACAACCAACTTAGCGATCGCTTGGTTTTTACTGAACCCTTAGCGATTGGCGGCTGGTTGCTGGAAGCTTGGGCTTGTTTGGCATTGAGTGTATTGTTACTTTTAAGCGGCTATGGTACTAACTTTTGGTTAGTTTTTGGGGTTGGGGGAGTAGCGATCGCTTATTTTGGTGTGCTGTTTTGGCTAGTGGATCGCTATCGTCGTCTACATCCTGTCCCGATTATTCCCACCTACTCTGAAACCGTCGCTATCTTCATTAGTTTTAGTTGTCTAACATTCTTGAGTTTACTAGCTATCTTCCGCAATGCTGCTCAACCTTGGCTAACTCTGGGATGTTTAGCGATTATTATCGTCCCTATCCCCTTGGTTTTACTCATTCGCCTCTATAAACAAGGTCGTTATCACGACTTAATGAATGTTTCTTACTTAACCGAAGATGGAACATTTCGACAGTTGCGTTTATTAATTGGACGTTTACCCGTAATTCCCAGAAATCAAGTCTTTCGGGAAAGATATATGTCCCTATTGTGGGATCGGCGTTGGAATTGGTTAAACTATTACGACTTTAGCCTCAACAACTTAGTGAGGTTAGGATTTAACGACATTCGTCTCAGAGATCAACACCTACCAGGAATAATTTCTACTCTGGCTTGGTATCAATGGAGTTTGGGAGTACTTTATATCACTCTAGTTTTATGGACACTCTCCCGTACCATTCCTGGCTTGAATTTGTTGATATACCTGAAGTAACTGTATATATCAATCACCTAGATATAACCACTGAGTTGTAATTTTCAAATCACTTTAGCATTGATTTTGTCTAATAATTGGGCAATCTTTTTGGCTTTTTCTGGTTGACGTTGCTTTTGAAATAGTTCTTGAGATGTTTTGAGATTAACTGTCGCTTCCTTTTGTTGATTTTGCTGCATCAAAATGTTAGCTAAACGTAGATAAGCTTCAGGATTCTTGGGACTACGTTGAATTACTTCTTGGTATAATTCTGTGGCTTCTGCCATTTTATCTTGCGCTTTTAAAACATCCCCTAAAAATAAACGCACTACATCATTAGTAGAGTTGATATTAATTACTTTCCGAAAAGCTACTTCTGCACCTGGATAGTCTTTTTGCTGATAAAGATTTATCCCTTGTTGAAATAAATTAGCAGTAATTAAAGTTTTGACAGCAAAATAAATTAGCAGAATGACAGTAATAGCAACTACAACAATCGCCAAAATATTAGTTATTTGCAAATTATTAAACATAAATTTAAGCTAAAAGACAAGCAACGGGGAACATTAAGTATTCTAGGAAGAATAGCTTCCAGATGAATTGATAAAACTGTGCGATCGCTTTTTTATCTTGTAAGTCTACAGCCAAGCTTCGCACCCACATCAAACACAATACTACTAGGTGAGAAATGATTAAAAATTCTGGGTTAAGGGATTTAATCCGCAGCACCCCGACTATTACTATACCTAAATAGCAAATCGTCAGTATCCACAGTGCTAAGTTAAATACCGCTTGTGAACCTAATTGAATGGTAAAAGTAGTGATATTGTAGAGGCGATCGCCTTCGATATCGGGAATGTCTTTAAAGATAGCGATCGCTAAGGTAAATACCAAAATAAATATAGTTAATACCCATACAGCCGCAGGAATTGATTGCTCGTTTTCTAGTACCCACCAACTAAAGTGCAGGAACAACCCTAAGTTAACAATAGTTCCCCGCACTGAGAAAATACACAACGCAGCCCAAAACGGGAATCTTTTTAAGCGGATGGGAGGTAAAGAGTAAGCAGTACCAATGGCTACGCTTACAGCTACCATCCCAAATAAATAAGGGCCATTGAGCCAAGCTACTACTAGAGCTAAAATCCCTGTGATCGTGACAATTACTTGCCCCTGTCTACGGCTAAATTCTCCTGAAGCGATCGGTAAATGAGGTTTATTAATTTTGTCAATCTCAACGTCTTCAAGTTGATTTAGCCCGACAATATAGATATTGCCAGATAAACAAGCAACCCACGCACTCAAGACAGATATGAGTTGAGTCATTGCAAAGCCTGTGGAACTAATTCCCACCGCGACTAAATATAAACCCAACACGCTTAAACTTGTACCAATAATTGTGTGTGGGCGGGAAAATTTCCAAAAAGCGTAAAGCCACTGTAACGGCGATAGCAATTGTTTACTTTGCGAAGGACTGTTTTGAGAACTCTGGCTCATGGTTAGCTGGTATGAGGTAGATATTCTGGCTGACTGCTCATCCATTGTCACAGAATTTGGGGAGTGGGGGGTAGAGACAAGGAGAACATTGTGATAATCGTAGCCAGATCAACCTTACCAGCATTTTTAAGCTGCAATTGCCTAAGTGTTATTATTTGCTACTGAGAAACGCTTGTTGATTATAAGGTGTTTATAGGCGATCACTATTTGCTTGCTACGATGTTAATTGATACACTTGCAGCATAGTTAAATTTAACTGCTGAATTTGATTAGCTCCTAGTTTACCTATCCTTCTGGTAATGAATTTACGCTCAAGACATTAGATAGGCTCTCCATCTTCCAGAGTATATAAATCCGGTTCATCATATAAAAAGTCAAATACTTTACTTCTGTCTGCAATTTCCATAATCTCTGATGTAGATGGATAGGAAGAATTGAAAAAGAGCTTTTCTTCCAACAGTAAGCGTTCTTCATCAGAGAGAGAGAAGATAATTTGTATGAGAGATTCTACAAGTTTAGTGTTCATTAATCATGAATTTGGTTTAAATTCCTAGTTTAGCTATTTAGCTCCATTATAGATAGATTTATAACTCAAACAGGAATTTTATATAGTTGCAATAAAAGGTCTGCTTGGGAAACAAAATCAGAAGCAGAATCAATTTTTCTCATTTTTTTAATGTATTTTAAAAATTCCATACCTATTATTTTTAATCCTTTTTTCTCAATGGATTGCCATATTTCGTTTAATTTTATCTCCTTTATAGGAGAAGGTTGAAATACTTCTAATCCTAATTTTCTAAAAAAATCTAAATTGCGTTCATCTGAATCAAGTTTTAATAAAATATGGACTAGATTGGTATTAAAAGCAGTTTGGAAATAACTAAACTTTTCTATTTCATCAGAATTTATAGAAATAGATGTATATTTTAAATAATACATTTTTTTAATTCCTTCTTTACTCATATGTTTTGCACGATATGTTCCTGCTCTTCCAAAGGGCATCAAGTTGAAAGGCTTATAAAATTTTTCTAGTAATTCCGCATTTATATCTGGTTCTACTATTAATCTTTTATCTGTCAAATGCATAGTATAGCTACATGCGCTTGGTGAATAACCAAAAAGAGTCTTTTCAAAAGGCACAACAGCAAAGGAATAAAAATGAATTTCAGAATCTTCTAAATTGGCATTAATAATTTTTATAGGTACATAATTTTCCATTATTAATTTCTCCCATTTTTCAGCTTTTTATTGTATTAATAATTAATCTTAATAAGTTAAGAGGCGGGCAAGATGCCCACCCCACAAGAATGAATGCGATAGTTGAGATTATTCTAGAGTTTCCCAAAAGAAAGGATAATTTTCTGGTGTGGATGAAAGGCCTGCTCTGATAGGATTTTGTCTAATGTATTCCCAATATTGTTGAAACTCTTGCTCATCCCTAACAATTCTGTCATATCGTTCATCTTGCCATACTGTTCCTATATGATTCATCACTTTAGGAATTTGTTTAGCACTATAGCCTTTAATACTTTTCATAATGCTACTCAGTGACCAAAACTCCTTCTCAGATTTGAGTAATGGTTGAATGAGTAAATGTACATGATTTGTCATGATTACTAAGGTGAATATCTTGTATCTCTGATTGTTAAAAAACAGGCAAGAATTAAAAACTATTTCTCTAGCTTCTAAACTAAGTTCTAATTTTTCCCAACTATTAAAAGTAACAAAATAGACTGCTCCAGCCAATTCCCAGTGAGGCAATCTTCTGTGATAAATTCTAAACTTCGACTCTTGCATTATTATAGTAGCTATTAATAAATTATTTAGTAATTTCTCTTGTGGGGTGGGCATCTTGCCCGCCCCTACCGCTATACTTCCCATGAGCGAAGAAAAAACTTTCCCATCCCAAAAAAAAATCCCCTACCGTAAGGTGGGGGATTTTTTTACTTACCTACAAAACTAGTAGCCAGATCAACCGAACTTACCAGCAGTAGAAGCAATTAGGAAAGCTGCATAGGTGACGACATAGCCAACTGTGAAGTGAGCTAGACCAACTACACGAGCTTGAACGATGGAGAGAGCAACGGGTTTGTCTTTCCAGCGAACGAGGTTAGCGATAGGAGTACGTTCGTGCGCCCAAACTAGGGTTTCGATCAACTCTTGCCAGTAACCTCTCCAGGAGATGAGGAACATGAAGCCAGTTGCCCAGATCAGGTGTCCGAAGAGGAACATCCAAGCCCAGACAGACAGGTTGTTCACGCCGTAGGGGTTGTAACCGTTAATCAACTGAGCGGAGTTAGCCCAGAGGTAATCACGGAACCAGCCCATAAGGTATGTAGAGTTTTCGTTGAACTGAGCAACGTTACCTTGCCAAATACCCAGGTGTTTCCAGTGCCAGTAGAAGGTTAACCAACCTACTGTGTTTAACGCCCAGAACAGAGCTAGGTAGAAGGAGTCCCAAGCGGAGATGTCGCAAGTACCGCCACGACCAGGGCCGTCGCAAGGGAAGGCATAGCCGAAGTCCTTTTTATCGGGCATCAGCTTAGAACCACGAGCATCCAAAGCACCTTTGACTAGGATGAGGGTGGTGGTGTGGAGACCGAGAGCGATCGCATGGTGTACCAAGAAGTCGCCAGGGCCAATTGTTAAGAATAAGGAGTTAGTACCAGAGTTAATGGCATCTAACCAGCCAGCCAACCAAACGTTACCGTAGTTGGGGTAGGCAGTGTAAGCAACGCTATCGGGGTTAGACAACAAGGTGTCTAAGCCGTAGAGAACCTTACCATGAGCAGCTTGAATGAACTGAGCAAATACAGGTTCAATCAAGATTTGCTTTTCAGGAGTACCGAAAGCAACTACTACGTCGTTGTGAACGTATAAACCGAGGGTGTGGAAGCCTAAGAAGAGAGATACCCAGCTTAAGTGAGAGATGATCGCTTCTTTGTGCTGTAGCACACGTTCGAGAACGTTGCCTTTATTTTGTTCTGGATCGTAGTCACGGACTAAGAAAATAGCACCGTGAGCAAACGCACCAACCATCAAGAAAATCGCGATGTATTGGTGGTGAGTGTACAGAGCTGCCTGTGTGGTGTAATCCTTAGCGATAAACGCATAGGAAGGCAGAGAGTACATATGTTGTGCAACCAAGGAGGTAACAACACCTAAACAAGCCAAGTGCCAACCTAATTGGAAGTGCAGAGAGTTGTTGTAAGTGTCATAAATGCCTTGGTGGGGCATATTGAAAGGGCCTTCAACAGTTTTGCCAAAGAAAGTTTTGGCATTCATCATTTCTTTGATGCTGTGACCGATACCGAAGTTGGTGCGATACATGTGACCAGCAACGATAAACAGAACAGCGATCGCCAAATGGTGATGAGCAATGTCAGTCAGCCACAGAGATTCTGTCTGAGGATGGAAGCCACCTAAGAAGGTCAGAATCGCTGTACCAGCACCTTGGGATGTACCAAAGATGTGACCTGCTGTATCTGGGTTTTCAGCGTAAACGCTCCAGTTACCTGTAAAGAAGGGTGTTAAACCTGCTGGGTGGGGGGCAGTGGTTAAGAAGTTATCCCAACCTACGTGCTGTCCGCGAGCTTCGGGGATAGCAACGTGAATTAAGTGACCTGCCCAAGCCAGAGAGCTAACGCCAAACAAACCAGCGAGGTGATGGTTGAGGCGAGATTCAGCACTCTTGAACCAGGCGAGGCTGGGACGGAACTTGGGCTGCAAGTGCAACCAACCAGCAAATAAACACAGGGCAGCGAATAATAACAGACCAACTGAACCGATGTACAGTTCGCTGTTTGTCCGCATACCGATGGTGTACCACCAATGGTAGACACCAGAGTAAGCAATGTTTACAGGATTACTAGCACCAGCTTGGGTAAAAGCTTCAATTGCGGGTTTACCGAAGTGGGGATCCCAAATCGCATGGGCGATGGGGCGTACGTGTAGAGGATCTTTAATCCACTGTTCAAAGTTACCTTGCCAGGCTACATGGAACAGGAGGCTGGAAGCCCAGAGGAAGATGATTGCCAGGTGTCCGAAGTGGGTAGCGAAAATCTTTTGGTAAAGATTTTCTTCGGTCATGCCGTCATGGCTTTCAAAATCGTTGCCCATCGCGATCGCATACCAAATGCGACGCGTAGTTGGGTCCTGTGCGAGATCCTGGCTAAATTTTGGAAATTTTGTTGCCATAGGTTTGATATTTCCTCTGACCTTTAGCCATCAGGTTTCAGCTTTTGGAGTGCTGAGCTTTGAGTTCTAAGTTTTGATGACTCAGCACTCACAACTCAGTACTCCCTATAACTGATTGCTATCCTACTGAAAGAATGTGTGCGTGGAAGAATGCCCAAGTTGTGGCAATTCCTCCTAGGAGGTAGTGAGCTACACCAACAGCACGACCTTGAGTGATACTCAGAGCGCGGGGTTGGATTGCTGGAGCTACCTTCAGTTTATTATGAGCCCAAACGATGGACTCAATTAGTTCTTGCCAGTAGCCACGACCACTGAACAGGAACATTAAGCTGAATGCCCAAACGAAGTGAGCGCCTAGGAACATGAGTCCATAAGCAGACAACGCACTACCGTAGGAGTTGATTACTTGTGAAGCTTGCGCCCACAAGAAGTCACGCAACCAGCCGTTGATGGTGATGGCACTTTGGGCAAAGTTACCACCAGTAATATGAGACACATTACCAGCTGCGTCTACTGTTCCCCAAACATCAGACTGCATTTTCCAGCTGAAGTGGAAAATCACAATTGACAAGGAGTTGTACATCCAGAACAATCCGAGGAATACGTGATCCCAACCGGAAACTTGGCAAGTACCGCCACGGCCCGGACCGTCGCAGGGGAAGCGGAAGCCTAAGTTGGCTTTATCAGGGATCAAGCGAGAGCTGCGAGCGAATAGTACGCCCTTCAGCAGAATCAGCACTGTTACGTGGATGGTGAAAGCATGGATGTGGTGAACCATGAAGTCAGCAGTACCCAAAGCGATGGGCATCATAGCGACTTTGCCACCTACAGCCAAGATACCGCCGCCAAACGCATAGCTAACTGGTTCTAAGGCATTAGGAGCTGTACCACCAGGAGCTAGAGTGTGCAGGTTCTGCACCCACTGAGCAAATACTGGTTGCAGCTGAATTGCTGTGTCGGAGAACATGTCTTGGGGACGGCCCAAGGCACGCATTGTGTCGTTGTGGATGTACAGACCAAAGCTGTGGAAGCCTAGGAAAATACAAACCCAGTTCAGGTGAGAAATAATTGCATCCCGGTGACGAATCACCCGATCCAGAACGTTGTTTTGATTCACAACTGGATCGTAATCCCGCACCATGAAGATGGCAGCATGAGCCGCACCACCTACAATCAAGAATCCGCCGATCCACATATGGTGAGTGAACAAGCACAACTGAGTTGCGTAGTCAGTCGCCAAGTAGGGATAGGGGGGCATCGCGTACATATGATGCGCGATGATGATTGTCAGTGAACCCAAGAAGGCAAGGTTAGTTGCCAATTGAGCATGCCAAGAGGTGGTCATGTTCTCATAAAGACCCTTATGACCTTCCCCTGTGAAGGGGCCTTTGTGGTTTTCGAGGATCTCTTTGATGCTGTGACCAATTCCCCAGTTAGTACGGTATTGGTGACCAGCGATGATGAAGAGTACAGCGATCGCTAGGTGGTGATGGGAGATATCAGTCATCCACAAACCACCGGTAACAGGGTTTAAACCACCCTTGAAGGTCAAGAAGTCAGCATACTGACCCCAGTTCAAGGTGAAGAAAGGTGTTAAACCGCTGGCAAAGCCTGGGAACTGTGCAATCAACAGGTCTTTGTTCAGAATGAACTCGTGGGGCAAGGGGATGTCTTTGACAGCCACACCTGCATCCAAAAGCTTGTTGATTGGGGCGGAGACGTGAATCAAGTGACCAGCCCATCCCAAAGAACCGCAGCCTAGCAGAACTTGCAGGTGGTGGTTCAACATTGACTCCACGTTCTGGAACCATTCCAGCTTAGGAGCGCGTTTGTGGTAGTGGAACCAACCAGCAAACAAGAACAGACCTGCTAGCACTAAGCCACCGATCGCGGTGCAGTACAGCTGGAAGGAGTTGGTGATACCCCAGCCCCGCCATACTTGGAACAAGCCAGAGGTGATTTGAATACCGTGGAATCCACCACCCACATCACCATTTAAAATGTCTTGTCCCACAATTGGCCAAACGACTTGTGCGCTGGGCTTGACATTTAGTGGATCGCTCAACCAGGCTTCGTAGTTAGAAAACTTCGCGCCGTGGAATATCATCCCGCTTAACCAAATGGTCACAACGGCCAGGTGTCCGAAGTGAGCCGCAAAAATCTTGCGGGAAATGTCTTCTAAATCGCTTGTATGTGTATCAAAATCGTGGGCGAGGGCATGAAGGTTCCAAATCCATGTGGTGGTTTTGGGGCCTCTAGCTAGAGTTCTGTCGAAGTGTCCAGGTTGCGCCCATTTTTCAAATGAGGTTGGTACTGGATCGTTATCAACAATCACTCTTGCTTTTTTTTCCTCTCGCTCCGGAGGACTAATCGTCATTCGACCTCCTCTCTAGATAAGGAATGAGGAATCATGAAACCACAGAGAGAACCACTATCGCTTCCCACAGAATTTTTCTGGAGCCGCGATGAAGACGCTGTGTGGAAATTTGTTTCTGTTGAATTATAAAGTCTTCACTTGTACATTGTTGGAGAGATTTTAACAATAATTCAAAATCCCTAGAATATTTGTCTCACTTGCCTTTTCACTGCAAAGTCTTTGCCAAAAAGTCAATACTTTATCTATTTAATTTACAAACAATAACAATTCGTAAAATTTATCTTTTGATACACCGTAACGCCAGCCCCATCGGCGATCTAGGCGTTGGTATATTTGTTTATCAATAGGTTTGATATGTGATTTAAATACTTAATCAATAAAAGATGTAAACAAAATAACGTCTACTATGTCAACTTTAAATATTCATGCTATGCGACAAATATTTAACCTTCAAGACTATAGTTTGCAGCAGATAATATCAGTCAAAATAATCTAGCAGTTGTCAAAAATAATAACTGGGTATCAGCCATGAACCCTCGGTATCAGCAGGCTTTAGATAGAGAAGACAAAAGACACAAGGCAGAAGGTAGTACCCTTTCAGGGAAGCAAGCTATGCGGCAGGGTAGCTGTAAGGCTAGGCAGGAGACAGGAGGCATAATACAGAGTGTCACTGTTAAAGATAAAAGGTGTCTTTTCCCTTACACTCCCATACCGTCACACCCCCACATCCTTTTCCCTAGATTGGCTATTTTTAGGTGGTTAATTACACTCGTCTTAGCTTTAAGCCTGACTAGTTGTAGCGAAAAAAGCATTGGACAGGAAGTATCTGTTAAGTACAAAGAGCAACCTCAACAAATATCTCAGCAATTCTCGGAAGTATCGCCACCAGCAGTCATTCAACAACTACGGTCATCTCTGGAAGCATATCGGCCACAAGTTCAAATCATTACGCCTCAACCAGATGAAATTCTGACAGAGAAAAAAGTTACAGTCCGATTTCAGGTAAAGGATTTACCAATTTTTAAGCATCCGCAATGGGAACTAGGTCCTCATCTTCATGTATTAATTGACAATCAAGCTTACATTCCTGTTTACAACTTAGAACAACCTTTAATCCTCTCAGACTTATCACCGGGTACTCATACCCTACGCGTCTTTGCTTCTCGTCCTTGGCACGAAAGTTTTAAAAATGAAGGTGCTTACGCACAGACAACATTTCATCTGTTTACAAAAACTGACGACAATAATCCAGATCCCTCCCTACCCGTGTTAACCTACAGTCGTCCACAAGGTAACTACGGTGCAGAACCAATCTTATTAGACTTTTATCTAACTAACGCACCTCTACACCTGAGTGCTAAAGATAATGCCAATGACATATTCAGCGATTGGCGGATTCGCTGCACGATTAATGGCGAAAGTTTCGTACTTGATCGCTGGCAGTCAGTTTACCTCAAAGGTTTTAAACCGGGAATTAATTGGGTTAAGTTAGAATTCCTCAATAATCAGGGCAATCCCATTAAAAATGCTTTTAACACTACAGTTAGGCTCGTTAACTACCAACCGCAAGGTAAAGATACTCTCTCTCGCATCACCAGAGGCGAATTAACAGCTGATGAGGTTCGTGGCATTGTAGATCCCACTTACACAGCTAAACAACCAGTTACAGAACCTACAATTACGCCAGAAGTACAACCTGAGAAAGGAAAATCGGCCATACCTGAAGTTCCGGAAATACCCCAACCAACTGAATCACCTCTACCCAAAACTCCTGAACCAGAACAGCCTCAATCTGAAAAGTTAGAACCTATATCTCCTCAGCCGTCACCTAGCATAATTCCTACACCTCCAGAGGTAATTGAGTCACCTACATTTGAAAACCAACCAGAGATAAAGCCGACTCCATCACCAACTATTCCTCCTGAACCCCAAGTGGAGGTAACACCAACACCATCACCGACTATTACCCCTGAACCCCAAGCGGAGGTAACGCCAACACCATCACCAAGCATTACCTCGGAACCTCAACTAGAGGTAGTGCCTCAACCTGGAGTTCAAGAAGAATCCCCAGCAGCAGTAACTACACCATCACCCACGGCTACCCCATTACCTGAAGTAGAGGTCAAAAACACTGAGTCAACAGAACAACCAGTTAACAAACCAAAAAAAGTCAACTTAGGAGATTATTTCAAACATCGATCACGTCCTGCATCTGGGGAATAGGGTATGGGGCATTGGTGTTGTTTTCCTGGTTTAATTAAAAATACTCAATTCTAGTTTTTGGGCTAACAGTTCTACAAACGTGATCGCCCCAACAGGATTACCGATACTATCCAAAGCTGGACTGTAACAAGCGATCGCTCCTTCCCCAGGTACTATTGCTAATAAACCCCCACTGATCCCCGACTTCATTGGTAGTCCAATTTTGATTGCCGATAGTGGAGAAGCTTCGTATAAACCACAGGTTAACATTACACCATTGACCATCTGACGGTGCTGTGACTGTATCTGTTCATGCTTAGAGGCTAAGAGTTTTCCGAGTAAGCTTAAATCCTGGACTGTCCCAGAAATGCAGCATATTTGTTCGTATATGTCAAGTGCAGTGTCGGGATTTGTAATATTTCCCTTCTTAGCTAAGAGATTAGCGATCGCCTGATTTGCTGGAGAACGAGATGACCTAACTGAAGCCAGTATGACTTCATCTAGTTGGAGTTGACAGCCAGCCGATTGATTTAACCATTGACAAAAAGATTGAGTGCGATCGCTAGCATCCCTTCCTGGTAACTTATCAGCCAAAGTAATTGCACCACTATTAATCATCGGGTTGCGGGGTTTACCGCCATCAGCCAGCAACTGTTCTAAAGAATTGAATGGTGCATCAGATGGTTCAACACCCACCCATTGCAGCACTTGTTCTGCACCAAAGTGTTCTAGCAGATACAGTAGAGAGAAAGACTTGATGACACTCATCAGTGGAAACACACAAGTCGTATCCCCAACACTGTAGCTTTGGGCTGATTTACAGCAAATGTGGACTGCAAACCAATGGGGATCAGCCTTAGCCAGTTGCGGAATGCGATCGCAAACTTTCCCCAAATGCGTTTGAGTCTTCGCTAATTCCACCCAATCACTCAAATCGCTGGTATTCAATTTCTCAAATTTGCTCACAGAAGACACAACCCCGAAAAAATATCAGATTTAACTGTAGTCCTTCATTTTGATTTAATTTATGATGTCTCGTGTCAGATCCCCAGAACTACCGCAAAATTTTACATGGTTTAACACTGAGCAACCAATATTACTAAAAAAACTTAGGGGTAGAGTTGTCATTTTAGATTTTTGGACATACTGTTGTATAAATTGTCTTCATGTTTTACCAGACCTCAAGTATCTAGAGCAGAAATATCAAGATAGTCTGACAGTCATCGGTGTTCACTCCGCTAAATTTGCCAACGAACAGGAAACCGAAAACATCCGCCAAGCCATCCTGCGTTACGACATCGAGCATCCGGTGATAGTAGACAAAAATTTTCGTGTATGGCAAGAATATACAGTCCGTGCTTGGCCTACATTTATAGTCATTGACTCAGATGGTTACGTGATTGCTTCCATTTCTGGTGAAGGTAATCGTGATACTTTAGACCAACTGATTGCAAAGTTGATTCAAGAACATCAACACAAAGGTACACTGAATTTTCCAGAAATCAGGCTGACTTTAGAAAAACAGCGACAACCATTAATCACACCTCTGGCTTTTCCGGGTAAAATCTTGGCTACCCCAACAGCGTTGTTTATCGCTGACTCTGGACACCATCGTATCGTGATGAGTTCTTTAGATGGCCAAATTATTCATGTAATTGGTAATGGGAAAGCTGGTTTAACAGATGGTGATTTTTCAACAGCACAGTTTTCTGCACCCCAAGGAATGACATTTGATGTCACCAATCAAATTTTGTATGTTGCTGACACTGAAAATCATGCAGTGCGACGAGTTGATCTGCAACATCAAGTAGTAGAAACCATCGCCGGAACTGGTGAACAAAGCCGTAATATTTACCCTCATGGGGGTGTTGGCTTAGAAACTCCCCTCAATTCTCCTTGGGATTTGGTGAAAGTAGGATATAACCTATTCATTGCAATGGCGGGTTCACATCAAATTTGGTGCATGGATTTAGAGACTAGAATAATCTCAACCTATGCGGGTACAGGTGCAGAAGGTTGTTTTGATGGTTCACTAACTGAATCTGCGTTTGCTCAACCTAGCGGAATTACTACCAATGGACAAGAGTTATTTATTGCTGACAGCGAAACTAGTTCAATTCGTGGTGTGGGACTAATAGCACCCTACCAAGTTAGAACTATCTGTGGAAGTGGAGATTTATTTGGGTTTGGCGATGTTGATGGACAAGGTGAGGATGTCAGATTACAGCACTGCTTAGGAATAGAATACGCCAATAATTTTTTATGGGTAGCAGATACCTACAACCACAAAATTAAATTAGTCAGTCCCAACACAGGAAATTGTCAAACTGTTTTGGGGGATGGTTCTTCGGGTTTACAAAACGGACAGGGTAAAAGTACCCGCTTTTTTGAAACTTCAGGATTGAGTGTGATGGGTTCACATCTATATATATGTGACACCAACAACCATGCTGTCCGTCGTGTAGATTTGCATACACTAGAGGTGACGACTGTAGAATTTATCGGTTTGTGTGCGCCTGATGTGTGTATTCCCAGTAATTTTTAACCTCATTTATAGGCACACCAATATAATATAAAGAAAATCTCGTAGATTTTCGCAAAATTAATTTTATAAAATTATGCTGACGTACCACTAATTTAAATACTTTATGAAATTAGTAATTTTTGATGTTGACGGTACATTAACTAATTCCAATACTATTGATGCAGATTGTTTTTTAAAGGCTTTTGAATTGGAATTTGGTTTTTCTAAACTTATTTCTAATTGGAATAAATATACTAACGTTACAGACTCTGGGATTACAAACCAAATTTTTATCAAAAGATTATTGCGTTTACCAACAAAGGAAGAGCTACTGAGGGTAAAGAAAAGTTTTGTTAGCTTACTGAAAGAAGCATCACAGGAAAAGCAACATTTATTTAGTGAAATTCCTGGTTCTGCACAAATGTTAGCTGAATTACGGTTAAATCGAGATTGGTGTATAGCGATCGCAACTGGCGGTTGGTATGATTCTGCTCTCCTAAAAATAGAAAAAGCCAACCTCAATATAGAAGGCATTCCTATTGCTTCAGCCGATGATGGGACTTCGCGAGAGGATATCATTGATTTGACAATTTTTAAATCTCAAATATTCTATCAAACTGAGCAATTTCAGAAAATTGTGTTCGTTGGTGATGGAGTTTGGGATGTTAAAACTGCTTACAATCTCAATATTAATTTCATAGGGTTGAATAATAAATTAAATAATAGCTTAAAAACTGCAGGTGCTATAACTATAATTAATGATTTTACTGATTTAGATGATTTTTTAAAACAATTAGATACAGCTACAATTCCTAAATCACAAATGAATATAATTTTGCATATAACTCAAATTCAGCAGTGGGAAAAAGCTAAAATTCGTGGCAGTTATCATGCTGACTCACTAAATACTGAAGGATTTATCCATTGTTCTCAACCCACGCAAATTATAAAGGTTGCAAATAGATTTTTTCATCATCAACAAGAATCGGTCATTCTTTTAATTAACTCTGCTCAAGTTAAACCTGAAATTCGCTACGAAGAGGCTGATGGAGAAATATTCCCCCATATCTACGGTGAGTTAAATCTTGATGCCGTGTACCAAGTTATCGACTTTGAACCTGAGGAAGATGGTTTATTTGAGTTACCACAAGCAATAATCAATTTAGAATAACTAATCACAAAGGCATCAAATAAAAATGGAGAATCAATATTTTAATCTAAGTGATTATGTTGAGCAAATGGCGTTGTTGTTGGATTTAGCAATCAAAGATGAGTATCGGGATGAAGTAGTGGCAAATTTTGAGAGAATAAGAGCCATTGCCCAACTAGTTGACTCATTCCCTCTCCCAGAAGATGTTGAAGTTGCACCAGTGTTTGAACCATGAATGATGCTGTATCAATCGCTACGGCTATTCGTACTGGTAAAGTTAGTGCAGTGGAAGTTACCAAAACTGCATTAGCCAATATATCAGCACGCGATCGCGAACTCAATTGTTTCACTGCTGTAATGGCGGAAACAGCTTTGGCAGATGCAGCACATATCGATAGCGAAATAGTTAAAGGTAATAATCCTGGCTTACTGTCTGGTGTACCGTTTGCTGTCAAAAATCTGTTTGATATAGCTGGTTTAACAACTCTAGCAGGTGCAAAAATCAATGCCGAAAATCCTGCTGCTATCCAAGATGCCACAGCAGTAGCCAAACTCAAACAAGCGGGTGCTGTTTTGGTAGGTGCATTAAATATGGATGAGTACGCCTATGGATTTGTCACAGAAAATTATCATTATGGTGCTACCCGAAACCCGCACGATTTACGACGTGTAGCTGGTGGTTCATCGGGTGGTTCTGCGGCGGCTGTTGCTGCTGGATTAGTCCCAGTTACACTAGGTTCTGATACTAACGGTTCAATTCGTGTTCCCGCCGCATTATGTGGTGTATTTGGTTTCAAGCCTACTTACGGACGCTTATCTCGTGCAGGGGTAGCTTTATTCTCTAGTAGTCTTGACCACATTGGCCCCTTCGCGCGTTCGGTAGGAGATATCGCCACCATATTTGATGTACTGCAAGGAAAAGATAGCAGCGATCCTGTTTGTACCAACCGACCAAAAGAACTAACTTTACCCCAACTAAATGAAGATATATCGGGTTTGAGAATTGCTATAGCCGATGATTATTTTGTTAAAGGTGCAGACTCAGAAGCACTAGCAGCAGTACATAAAGTTGCAAATGCTTTAAATGTCAAGCAATACATTACATTGCCAGAAGCACATCGAGCAAGAGCAGCAGCATTTGTAATTACAGCTTGTGAGGGTGCAAATTTACACTTAGATAAACTGCGATCGCGTCCCCAAGATTTTGACCCTGCAACACGCGATCGTTTTCTAGCAGGTGCATTAATACCCAGTAATTGGTACTTACAAGCACAACGCTTTCGTAAATGGTATCGCGATTGCATTCGAGAAGTTTTTCAGCACATTGATGTAATTTTAGCCCCAACAACACCAATTACAGCACCGCTAATTAGTCAACAAAATATGATTCTGGATGGTGAAGAAATACTTGTTCGTCCCCATTTAGGGCTATTTACTCAACCATTATCTTTTATCGGCTTACCTGTATTATCAGTGCCAGTTCAACATCACAGTAATTTGCCACTAGGTGTACAAATAATAGCAGCACCATACAACGAAGCAATCATTTTAAGAGTGGCATCTATATTAGAAGATCAAGGAATTGTTTCAGCAGAAAGAGTAGAAGTATAAAAGACAGAGAGAAAAGAGGAGGCAAACAAAAAGTCATCCCTTACACTTGCTAAGGGATGACTTTTTGTTTAAGAAAAGACCTGGCGCCGAGCGATTGTGGCGGGAGGCAACCCTCCAACTATCGTAGCCGCAGCAGCGTTTCACCTCTGAGTTCGGGATGGAATCAGTGTGGTTCCACCGCGCCATAGACACCAGGAAAA
>Ga0209172_10003896_pt1 | contig 21481 bp, 18 predicted proteins | sample LarsenN4metaG_FD_184113 | JGI IMG/M metagenome (GOLD analysis project Ga0209172, IMG submission 184113) | Hot spring sediment bacterial and archeal communities from British Columbia, Canada, to study Microbial Dark Matter (Phase II) - Larsen... ... | reverse complement strand
GTGCTGCTGAGCCACCAACAGGGGTATGTCATCGATCCGTTCAGTTTGGATGTCTACTTCTGCCATAGTGGCACAAGTTTAACTCAATTCGGTTTTTAAGGTCAAAAATTTGTCGAAAGACAAGTTAGAGATTAGTTCATCTCTACATTGAATAGCAGATAGTTATGGAAAGAGCCGTCCCCTTTCATTATTTTTACACTGCCTTTCCTAAAAATGCAAAGCAGCAAAAAATAAAGAACCGGCTTGTAAGCCGGTTCTTTATTTTTATAGCCTTCCAGACGCCCGATCTGGTCGGTATTCAGGTTGAAAAGAGAAGACAAATTGAGATAGGTTATAGAAGGGTAAGGATAACAAGTTCTGATTGATTAATGATGACGTAGGTGAAGTTAGTTTTTGGGTGAGCGTCCATTGGAAAGTTTACCGAGCCAGTTGGGAGTGAGATTTTTTTCGGAATTATCAACCTGTAACCGTAATTCCTCTACAATTACAGTCCCTAACAGGAGAGCCATCGTCAGGATGATGATAGCCAGTTCGGTCATGGGGGTCTCCTTAATCACTCCATACTGATATATTTCAAGGATATAATAAAACTCCCTGGTTGAACAGTCCCAAAAGTCATTTATCTATCACCCGATAGTCACTTGTTTATAAGCTGGGGATTATTGAAAAGTAAGACAAATTTTTGCCCGATCGGGCAAGACAAATTTGCCCAAAAGTCACTAAAGCTGCCTTCCTTAAGGCATAAGCTTACTATGTTTTATTAAGCTTTTGTTGCCCGGCTTAGCCACTAGTGCTATACTAAAATCAGGTATGCTAAAGAAACGTGTAAGTTTGGCGCTGGCCGGAGTTTTCATCGTCGTCGGGGTGGGACTTTTCGGTCTGTCGGCTTGTTATCCTAAAGAAGAAACTGTCCGGTTCAGTTACGCTTTTGCCTCTGATCGGAGTGGGTCGGGTGACATTTTTGCGCTGGATCAAACCGGGCAAATTGTCAACCTAACTCCACATCCCAGCGCCGATTGGGACCCGGCTTGGTCGCTGGATGGGCGCATATTGGCTTTCACCAGCCAACGGTCCGGCGACAGCGAGATTTGGCTGCTACCTGTCCCTACTTCGGAGGAAACAGCCACACCGCGTAATTTGACCAATAGCCCAGCCTGGGAGTACAGCCCAAGCTGGTCGCCCGGCGGTCAGAGTGTTGCTTTTGTTTCAGAGCGTGACGGTGATGCGGAAATTTTTGTGCAGCATCTCGAAGGTGATACCGCCATTCAACTTACTTTTAACAATGAAATGGATCGCCTGCCCGCCTGGTCCCCGGACGGCAAATATATCGCCTTTGCCGCCGTGCGGAACGGGGTGGAGAAAATTTACCGGGTTCGGCCCGATGGGACGGATGAGCAGGTGATTACTCCCGGCCCGTTGAAAGGCACATCCCCGGCCTGGTCGCCCGACAGCCAACGCCTGGCCTTTATTGGCTGGGATGAAGAGGATATGCCGGGTATTTATGTCATCGGCCCGGAAGTGGATACCGTTCAACTGCTTTATCCGCAGGCTGGCTCTTCTCGTAATGGGGCTTGGCTAGGGTCGCTTCACTGGTCGGCTGATGGTGAGTGGCTTACCTTTACCTCGTGGCAAGCGGGCAACCATGAACTCTACGCGCTCAAGGCTGAAGGGGGGCAGTCCACCCGGCTGACCATCCATGAGGCCTGGGATGATTTTCTGGCGATTAATCCCAGAGCCATCTTTTCCCCGCCTGCCGCTGAACAGGTTGTTCAAGCGGCCCCGGCTCTGAAACTGCCGGTTAACCCAAATTTTGCCGCGGGTGTCAACCTAGCCGATTTGGGCCTAGCCTACCTAATCAACGATATGGGCTTTGATTGGGCCAAGGGCTACGTTAATTGGGGCACGGTTGAACCAGAGCCGGGCGACTTTCAATGGGTTGACCCGGATAATATTGTCAAAGCTTATGGCGACCAACAGCTAAAAATTTTGCTTCGGGTGCATGGCGTCCCAGCCTGGGCGCGTCCTGCCGATAGCGCCCTTAGTCACCCTCCTACTGATATAAACGACTTTGCAAATTTTATGACTGCCCTGGCGGAACGCTATAAAGGCCGGGTGGCCGCTTATGAAATTTGGAATGAGCCTAATCTAGATTACGAATGGGGCTATCAGCCCCCGGACCCGGCCGTCTACACCGAGATGCTTAAAACCGCCTACACCGCCATCAAAAACACCGACCCCGAAGCCCTGGTAATTAGTGGCGGGCTGGCGACCACCGGTGAAGGTTCGGCGACGGCTTACGGCGACTTAAAGTTTTTACAGGGTATGTATGATGCCGGGGCTAAAGGCTATTTCGACGCCTTGGGTAGCCACCCCTATGCCTATGGTCATGCGCCTGATGAAACGGACCCCTGGGGTCTGTCGTTAGCGCGGGTGGTGGACCAGCATCAGGTGATGCAGGCAAACGCTGATGGCAACACCCCCATTTGGATTACCGAAGTCGGTTGGGTACTGCAAAATAGTTGGGATTTGGATGAGCACGAAGCCATTGGCGTTACGCCGGAGCAGCAGGCCGAGTATCTGAGTCGAGCCTATACTAAAACCCAACAGGAATGGCCTTTTGTGCAGGCGCTCTTTTTGTTCAACCTTGATTTTAGTACCGTGCCCTGGTATCCCGCCGCTGAACCCATGCGCTGGTACGCCATTCTTAATCCCGATCGGACGCCTCGCCCGGCCTATACTGAGCTCCGCCAGATGATGCGCGAGCGGTGATGATGGAGGATGGAAGATAGAAGATAGAAATTAGAAGATGGAAGATAGAAAATGGCAACTATCTTCTACTCACAACGCTCTATCTTCTGTTCTCTAGCTACAGTTCTCTATCCTCTATCTACAATCCTCTATCTTCAACACTACTTTACTGATGCTATGAGAATTGTTATTAAAGTTGGAACAAATGTACTTCGCGCCGGGACGGAACGCATCCACCGCCCCCGGCTCATTGACCTGGCTCGCCAGATTGCCCACCTCATTCAAGAAAAACACGAACCTATCCTGGTCTCTTCTGGGGCTATCTTTGCCGGACGGGAACTATTGGGCGTGGACAAACCGGCCCAGCGCAAAGATATTCCCCATAAGCAGATGTTGGCGGCGGTAGGCCAGGGGCGACTGTTGGCGTTGTACCAGCAAATCTTTGAAATGTATAATCTGGTTGTCGCCCAGGCCCTTTTGACTCGGGCCGATTTAGCTCATCGCACCCGCTATCTCAACGCCCGCAATACGCTGCTGCTGTTACTCCAGCGCAAAGTTGTTCCCATTATCAATGAAAATGATGTGGTAGCCGTAGATGAAATTAAATTTGGCGACAACGACAAACTATCGGCGTTGGTCGCCAACTTGGTTGACGCGGATTTACTCATCATTCTGACCGACCAGTTGGGCCTCTTTACGGCCGACCCACGCCGCGACGCCAGGGCCGAGTTGATTCAACAAGTAGTAGCCATTGATGAAAAGGTGCGGGCGATTGCCGGTGGCAGCAGCACCTCCGTTGGCACCGGTGGCATGATTACCAAAATCGAAGCGGCCGAACTGGCAACTCGTTCAGGTACCGAAGTGGTAATTGCGCCCGGCAATGAGCATGACAGTATCCTGCGTATTGTAAGCGGCGAGGCCCTGGGGACGCGCTTTCCAACCCAAATGAGCCAGATTGAAAGCCGCAAACGCTGGATTCTAGCCGAAGCAGCGCAGGGGTCCATTAAAATTGACGAGGGGGCCGCCACAGCCCTGACTCAAGCGGGCAAGAGTTTGCTGGCGGTGGGCGTCACCGAAATCAGCGGCAATTTTGAACGCGGGGCCACCATTCGCGTGTTGAATGGACACGACCAGGAAATTGCCCGAGGCATTGCCAATTACAGCGCCGCCAATCTGCGCGCCATTTGCGGCAAACAATCTCATCAAATTGCCGATATCCTGGGCTATGAGTATGGTCCCACGGCTATTCATCGAGATAATTTGGTGCTGGTCTAAGTGCAATACTTTTCAAATAACGTAGTTTAGCCCCTTGTGGGCGGGCACAAGGCCCTATGCTACGGCTTATTTGAAAAGTATTGGGTCTAAGCGATTTATCATGCCTGAACCAATCCCAACCTCATCTGTTAATTCCGCAGCTACCGATGGACCAGAGAACGTTTGGACCCACCGGGGCTATCGAATGAGGGCCGGTGAATTTAATACGGCCATGGTCCATTTTTACCGGGGCGAGCTGCAGCGTTCCAACACCTGGCGCTTACGGCTTGACAGCACCACCAATTGGGCGGTGATTACTACGGGCGCGGTACTGACTTTTGCTTTTGGTTCGGTTGGCAATTCGCACGTAGTCATCTTGATTAGCTTTTTGCTAGTCTGGCTCTTTTTGGTCATCGAATCGCGCCGTTATCGCTATTACGAGCTGTGGACGCTGCGGGTCCGTTTGCTGGAAACTGACTTTTTCGCTGCCATGCTGACCCCGCCGTTTGCCCCCCACCCCGAATGGGCCACGCGCCTGGCCGACACTTTGCTAACGCCCGAATTTCCCATCACTCAGCTTGAGGCGTTGGGCCGGCGGTTACGGCGGAATTACATCTGGATTTATCTCATTTTGGGGCTGGCCTGGGTGGTCAAATTGATGCTGCATCCCACCCCGGTTGATACCCTGGAGCGATTTTTTAATCGGGCTAGTATTGGTTTTATCGGTGGTCACGTGGTAGCAACCGGGGTAGCCTGTTTTTTTCTTGGCATTTTTCTTGTGGCCATTCTCACCGCTGGTTTACGGGCGGCTGCCGGGGAAGTGCTGCCCCAATCCGAAGTGCTGGCGATGTCCAATGGCCTGCTCCAAAATCTAGCCAGCGCCGCCAGCCACGTTTTGCCAGAGGATTTACCCTTTCTATCCCGGCAGAAACACCTGGCAATTATCATTACCTCCAAACCCGAAGAGGTTAGCCAGCAGTTGCTCTCTTTCCTCAACCGGGGCGTCACCGCACTGGACGGCAAAGGCATGTATACCGGCCAGGCCCGAACCGTGCTGCTGTGCGCCATAGCCCCCGCCGAAATCGCCCATTTGAAGGCCTTGGTTTATCGAGTGGATGAGCACGCTTTTGTGGTGGTCAATCCCACCGAAGAAATCTGGGGCAGCGGTTTTAGCAATTTGGAGCCGCCCTGGAAGCGGCCTCTGCAGTCACGGAAAAAGAGCCAGTCTACATCCTCCTAAAAACACAACTGGGAGTGTGAAATTCATTCCGCTCCTCCGAAAAAACAGACTAAAGTCTGCACTCCTTTACTGAATTAATTTCTAATCTTCGTAACTCTGGACTCCTACGTAAGATGAGTTTATAATTTACCTCGACTAAACTTACCAACCGAAAGTTAAGCGGGTTAAACAAACGATGCTGCAATCGTCAAGGGTGCATACCTTGCCTACACCATCGCAAGCGACTGCTTTGATTGGGCGGGCCGAAGAGGTGGCCGAGATTATCGGTCTGCTGACTGATCCTGCTTGCCGGTTATTGACCCTGGTCGGGCCGGGTGGCATTGGCAAAACTCGCCTGGCTATTCAGGCTGCCTTCGAAGCCAAGGCTGGCTTTGCCGCCGGCGCTTGCCTGGTCAACCTCCAGACGGTGGATGCAGTGACTTTTCTACCGATGACCATCGCCGATGCTCTCGGTGTTGCTCTGCGTGGTTCTGAAGATGCTGACCTACAACTGCTCACTTATCTCAATGACAAACAGTTATTAGTGCTGCTGGACAATTTTGAACAACTCATTGGTCAGGGCGGAACGGCTTTGTTGTCGAGTATTATGGAGATTTGCCCCTCGGTCAAACTGCTGGTCACCTCACGGGAGGTGTTAAACTTGCAAGAAGAGTGGCTTTACCAGGTGCAAGGGCTTTCTTTTCCACCCCTGGCCCAAACTTCCCTGCCGGAAGCAGACGACCCCAAACCATACAGCGCCATCCAGTTATTTGTGGACCGTGCCCTGCGGGTGCGTCGCGACTTCTCGCTGGAGGATGAGTACAACGAGGTGGTCCGTATCTGCCAACTGGTCAAAGGTCTGCCCTTGGCCCTGGAATTGGCCGCCTCGTGGGTAAAAACCCTGAGCTGCCAGGTGATTGCCACCGAAATTCAGCGCAACCTCGATTTCTTAACCACCCAGTTACGCAATGTGCCCGACCGGCAGCGCAGTATCCGGGCTGTTTTCGACTACTCCTGGCAGCTTCTGAGTGAAGAAGAGCAGGGGGTGTTCCGGCGATTGTCTGTTTTTCGGGGTGGCTTTGACCGAGTTGGGGCCGAGCGGGTGGCCGGCGCCTCGCTGGCCATGCTGTCGGCGTTGGTGGACAAATCTTTGCTGGGCTGGGAAGCCGAGGGGCGTTATCAAATCCACGAACTGCTGCGTCAGTATGCCGCCGAGCAACTGGCCCGCTCCAGCGATATTGGCTACGCTTATGAGCGGCACAGCGCCTATTATGCCGATTTTCTCCAGCAGCGGACTGAAGATGTCCAGGGCCGCGGCCAGCGTGAGGCGATAAGAGAGATTTCGGCTGATTTGGAAAATATTCGGGCCGCTTGGCAGTGGGCGGTGCAGACGGCCAATGTCGAGTCACTGTATAAATCCATTTACCCCTTGCAATTCTATTTCGATGCTCAAGGCCGCTATCTGGAAAGCCTGTCAGCTTTTGAACAGGCGCTCCAGGCCCTAGACAGGCAGTCTGTCAGCCGGCCGGTTGCCTTAACCCTGGCCCACCTCCTGGTTTACCTGGGCTGGTCGTATATTCGGCTGGGCCATCTTGACCAGGCTCAGACCGCTTTTGCCAGAAGCCGCCAAATTTATACCAATGTGGCCGCCACACCCCCACCCGGTTTTAGCACCGATCCGTTGTTGGGCTTGGGCCTTCTGGCCCATATCTGGGGCGATTATGCTCAAGCCAGCCAACTGGGGGAAACAGCTCGCCGGATGCATGAGGCTCGAGCAGACCGGCAAAACCTGCAGATTGCTTTGTATGTGCTCACGAACGCGGCCCTGGCTCAAGGTGAGTATGAAGCCGCGCGACGCTATGCTGAACAAGCCTACAGGTTAAGCCAAGAAACGGAAAATCGCTGGTTTATGGGCTATATTCTCAACGATCTGGGCCGGGTGGCTCTAAATTTGGGGGATTATGACCAGGCCAAACAGCACTTCCAGGCCAGTTATCAGATCAAACAAGAATTTAACGATCCCGAAGGCATTGCCCTGGCGCTTAATCACCTAGGGCGAGTGGCTTTGCTGCAACAGGATTACCAGGGCGCAGACAAGCTGTACCGGCAAAGTTTGGCCCTTTATCGAGACATTAGCGACCAGGGCGGCCTGGCGACCACTCTCAACGGCCTGGGGGCAGCGACCTGCGGCTTGGGCCAATACCCGGCGGCGCAGCACTATTTTCGGGAAGCGCTGCAAATTACCAGCGGGATGCAATTTGTCCCATTGACCTTAACAATCCTGACCGGCATTGCCGAGATGCTCAACCAGACGGGTCAAACAGGGCACTGCATCGAACTGTTGGCTTTGGTGGCGGCCCACCCGGCCGGTGACTTTGAAACCAAAGCCAGGGTGCAACAACTTCTGGCTCGTTGCCAGGCCGACCTGCCCCCAGCCGAATTCACTCCCATCGGCCAACAGGACGCCTCCGCCGAGCTTGCTGTTGTTGTCTCCCAGATTTTGACTCTCTTGAACGTTCCCCTACAAATAGAGACACCAGAAAGTGGAGGAATAGAAGAGAAAAGTCTCTCCCCCGCCCCCTTGCCCCTCCGCATCTCTGCCCTGCTGGATCCGCTCACACCCCGCGAACTCGAAGTGCTGCGCCTCATCGCCGAGGGCATGACCAACCAACAAATTGCCGAGCAGTTGATTATTTCGGTGGGCACGGCCAAATTTTACACCAGCCAGATTTACAGCAAACTCCACGTCAGCAGCCGAACTCAGGCCATTGCCCGCGCCAGAGAACTTGATTTGTTGGTTTAGCCCTCCCTTAGTTTTCCAAACCCAACCCTCAAACCTATATTTTGGCAGGTCACTGTTATCGTTGAATGGCTTATAATGAGCCTATCAATTAAGTCACAGACAAACTTTTAGTTTTGAGGAGTAAACCTGATGAGTACCAATGGCTTTAATCAACAAATTGCCGATGCTTTTACCGAAAAAATGGTGGATGTGCTCAACTACGGCTCACTGGCGCTGATGACCAGCATTGGCCACCGCACCGGCCTGTTTGATACGATGGCAACCCTGCCCCCGGCCACCATTGAGCAGATTGCCGCCGCCGCCGATTTGCATGAGCGGTATGTTCGCGAATGGCTGGGGGCAATGGTGGTCGGGCGCATCATCGAACACGACCCGGCAACAAACACCTATCGCCTGCCCACCGAACATGCCGCTGCGTTGACCCGCGCTGCTGCGCCCAATAATATTGCCGCCTTTACCCAATACATTGGGCTGCTCGGTTCGGTTGAGGATGGTATTGTTGATTCGTTTCGTAATGGCGGCGGCGTGCCCTATGCGGCCTTCCCCCGCTTTCAAGAGGTCATGGCCGAAGACAGCGGCCAGTCGGTGCTGCCGGCACTGCTGGATCACATTTTACCGTTGGTTCCCGGCTTAATTGAAAAGCTCGAACAGGGGATTGAAGTGCTTGACCTGGGCTGTGGACGCGGTCTGGCCCTGCTACTGATGGCCCAAACCTTCCCGAACAGCCGCTTTACCGGCTATGATTTCTCGGAGAATGGCATTGCCGCCGCTCGAGTTGACGCCCAGCAGAAAAGTTTAACCAACCTGCGTTTTGCGGTGCAAGATGCGGCTACCCTGGCCGAGACGGAGCGGTACGACCTGATTACCACCTTTGACGCTATTCATGACCAGGCCAAACCTGCGGTTGTCTTACGCAATATCCACCGCGCTTTGAAAACGGACGGCGTTTATCTGATGCAAGATATTGCCGGGTCGAGTCACCTTCATAACAATCTCGACCATCCCATCGGGCCTTTTCTCTATACTGTCTCCACGATGCACTGCATGACCGTCTCGCTGGCCTACAACGGTGAGGGATTGGGCGCGATGTGGGGCCGCGAAAAAGCGCTGGAGATGCTGGCCGAAGCGGGTTTTACCCAAGTCGAAGTGAAGGAACTGGCCCACGACATTCAGAATCACTATTATATAAACCGAAAAAATTAATAACGATCAGTCACAATAGACTATTTTAGGGATTTATCGAACGAAAAATTGGAGATTGGAGATTAAAATCTCCAATCTCCAATCTCTGTTGCAGGAAATAAATCCTTATGGCCCTTCCAAATCAATTAATTACCTATCGCCCTGGCACAATCGCTGATTCCTATCCCATTTTTATCATTTTCGAAGAAACTCTGGCCGATCTCATCCGGCGGCTTGGCTCGTCCGGGCCAACCAGCTGGCAAAACCCGGCAACTCTGGAGCAAATGTGGCAAGAGCGCCGCTCCATGTACGAACATCTGGCCCGGACAGCGGCTTATTTTTGGGTGGCCGAACGAGCCGGCCAAATTGTTGGTTTTGCTCGTTCCATCAGGCGCGACGATGTTCTGGAGTTGACCGAATTTTTTGTCCGGCCCGGCGAGCAGGCCGCGGGAGTGGGCCGGGAACTGCTGGCCCGCGCCTTTCCCACCGGTGGGGCCAAACGGCGAATTATCGTTGCATCACTAGATGTGCGCGCACAAGCTCGTTACCTCAAAGCCGGCGTCTATCCCCGTTTCCCGGTGTACTATTTTGGGCGCGCCCCAGAAATTACGACTATTCCAACCGATCTGACCATTGAACCGATAACTGCCTCACCCGAACGCGTGGAAATCCTGGCAGTTTTGGATCAATCTCTGCTCGGCCACCGCCGCGATGCTGATCATACCTGGCTGCTGAGCGACCGGCAGGGTTTTCTCTATTATCGAGACGACCAGCCGGTTGGCTATGGCTATGCTGGCCTCAGAAGCGGGCCGTTTGCCTTGTTACACCCCCACGATTTTCCGGCCGTTTTGGCCCACGCCGAAAACCTGGCCGTCACCGCTGGGCGTCCCCACTTTGGCCTGGAAGTGCCCATGATCAATCGAAGCGTCGTAGAATATCTGCTGGCTCGTAATTTTCAGATGGACGCTTTTATGGCCGTGTTGATGAGCGACGCCCCTTTTGGCCGGTTTGAACATTACATCTTCACCAGCCCCCCATTCTTTTTGTAGAAACGCTCTTTCATTGGGTTAGAAAATAAAAAAAACCGCCGGTAACTATACCGACGGCTCTCGTTAGCCTCCACCCTATATCCCAACCCGGTCAGGATTGATTCTACGCTTTGGCCGGTCCACATGAGCCTCCCGAGACTCGAACTCGGAACCCACTGATTAAGAGTCAGTTGCTCTGCCAGTTGAGCTAGAGGCCCACGCAGAATTATAGCGAGACTCGTTTTTTTAGCAAGTTACCCCACAAATTTCGGGCAATTTATGCTGCCAAAACAGTCACCCATTTTAGTAAAGGCGGCCCCAAAATAAGCATGCCCACAATCACAGCGGTAATGGCCGCCGTTAAAACTGCCCCGGCGGCCACATCTTTGACCACTTTGACCTGGGGGTGAAAATCGCTGGTGGCGTAATCCATAGCAGCCTCGGCGACGGTATTAAGCATTTCGGCGGCCAGGACAAAGCCGGTGGTCAAGGCCAAAACGGCCCAATCGCGCAAATTTAGGTTGAGTATGAGACCCAGAATAACAATAATAGCGGCAATGGCAAGGTGAATTTGGGCGTTACGCTGGGTGCGGAGGGTGTACCAAATTCCGGCAAAGGCGCATTGAAAACTCTCAAGACGATTTATTTTTCTAACCATCATCGTTAACCTTCAACTTTCTGTCGGCTGGATGTGTCCCAACCCAAGCTCAACCATAATCTGGCGTTGACTCTGCCACATTTTTTCTTTATTTTCAGAGGTATCATGGTCAAAGCCAAGTAAGTGCAGTAACCCGTGTACGGCCAATAAAATCACTTCATTTTGCGGGGTGTGGCCAGCAGCCATCGCCTGAGCTTCGGCCACAGGGTAAGCAATAATAATATCACCCAAATGTCCCGCCTCTATTTCATCTAATTCGGGGAAGTCAGGGTCAGGAGTATTTTCAAAGGATAAGACATCGGTGGGTGCGTCAATTCCCCGGTATTGGGCGTTGAGCTGCTGCATCGTGTCATTATCGGTAATCACTATCGTTACCGAGTTGACACTTGAGGCAGAACTTTTGTCGAAAGAATGGAGGGTCCACTGAACCGCTTTTTCTAAGGGTTCAGGCTCGACCAGGGTCTGAAAAGGTTCGTCTATTTGAAAAAAGATTTCCATCGGCCGTCTACTCCCGTCGAATCAGAGTGGCCGGGCGAGGCGACGGGTCAAGAGATAAGCTGGGCCGGGGTCGGGCTGGAGTTGGCGCCTCTGCCGGCGGACTCCCCTTGGCGGCTGCCTCAGACTCGGCCTGACCTTCTAATTTGACCTGCTCCGGGTATTTGATGCGGGGGTGGTGAACGCCTTGCAGAATATCTACAAAAGCGCTGCGAATATGATATAAATCGGCGACGGTTAGCTCACAGTCGTCAAGTTGGCCCGTATTCAGTTTATCGGCAATGACCTTTTGCACAATTTCGTCAATTTCTTCAGCCGAACTCGGCTTCAAAGCCCGTACGGTTGACTCCGACACGTCGGCCAGCATTAAAATACCGTTCTCTTTGGTTTGGGGTTTTGGCCCCGGATATAAAAAGTCAAGCGGATCTACTTGCAAATCCTTTTCTTTGGCAACTTCAACGGCCTGATAATAGAAATATTTGACCAGGCTAGTGCCATGATGCTGCCCAATGCCGTCTTTGATGGCGCGGGGCAGCCGGTATTTTTGAGCCAAATCCAGACCATCTTTAACGTGGCTGATGATGATTTGGGCGCTAATTTGAGGGTCAAGTTTTTCGTGGACGTTAATGCCCTCTGGTTGGTTTTCGATAAAGAAATAAGGCCGCTGCATCTTGCCCACATCATGATAATAAGCCATGACCCGCACCAGCAAAGCATTGGCGTTAATTCGTTCTGCGGCCTGTTCACCCAAGTTGCTGACCATCAGGCTGTGGTGATAGGTCCCCGGCGCTTTGAGCAATAATTGACGCAACAGGGGATGCGTCGGGCGGCCCAGGTCTAAAAGCTGGATTGAAGTGGTAATGCCGACCAAATTGCCAATAACCGACAAACCAATGGCGGCCAGCCCCGCCGAAAAAATACCGTTGAGCAACCCCACCAGCAGCAAGATGCCCAAATTGGTAAAGTCTGATGAGCGAGACATATTCAGCGCAAAGATAACGCCCACATTAATAATGCCCACATAGACCCCCGCGGCCAACAGCGCATTGACCCGCTGATCTTTGCCAATGGCCAAAGCCCCCGTCCAGCCGCTCAGAATCAAGTAAATCACAATAGCCGCCGGCACATCGGTGGCAATATAACCGGCCAAAAGCGCCAGCACCGTGGTTAAAATAAAGACAATCTGGGTATTAATGAGCACCACCACCATCATTGTCAGGGCCGCAATGGGATAGAAGTAGGCAATATAGCCGCGATCCGGGATCATAAGTTTGGCAATGGCAATAAAAGCCAGCAGTAGAAATGCCAGTAGTATCAACCGCCGATCATCGGCCAAAATACGCGGGGCGTAGCGAGCCAGGTAAAAGCTGATCACGATAGTGGTTAGCAGAACAAGAACGGCAGGCGTGGCAAAATTCTCAATCCAGCTAAACTCCGGCTGGGTGGCATTGAGGGCTTGCAGCCGTTCCAAATCTTTGGGGCCAACAATCCGGCCCGCCGAAATAACCAGCTCATTTTGCTCAATCGTCGCCTGAACAGGGGGGATACTATTGGCGGCGGCCTGGCGCTCGGCTTCAGTGCGGGCTTCGTCGGGGAAGGTATTGGGCAAAATCAAATCCTCGGTCAAAGCCACAATGACGCTTGACTGGTTATCCGGGGTATCCAAAGCCACCTTGGTGGGCAGTTGGCGGCGGGTCGAGGCAACTTGGTTCTCTCGAATTTCGGCCCGCATGGCCTCGTCGAGCACGGCCAGGGCTTCCTGGCGTGTTTCGGCCCAATCCGTGTCATTCATAATCAGGATTTGGTCCACTACCAGGTCCGAGAGGCTCACATCGGGAATGGCGGCAATCCATTCTGATTTCTCGGCCAGCGAACCATAAGCGTCGGCCCGCACGGAGTCCAAAAAATCAAATATTTTGCGCAGTCTCTCTACTTGCTGCCGGGCTACTTTGGGGTCAGGAGGGCTGTAGACGGTTGAGACCAAACTACGGGCGCGGTCACGGGCCGCCTCGGTCTCAATGGTGCTGGTATAGACAACCTGGCGCGGCGCGACGATGTCTTTGGGCACGACATCACCCAATTCCAGCTTGACTACCTCGGTCGGCACAAATTGATAAATCAGGATCAGGCTGCCGGCGCTGGCAAAAATGAGGGCAATCAAAATTGCCCGCATAATCTGGCGGATAGAGGTTAAACGCACCCCGCCACTCCTGATTTCTCCGGTTCGTTGTAGCATACAATTCTCGCTGGACAGCTTAGGCTAACAAGCGGCGAACAACCTGATTAATCAAGCTGCCATCAGCCTGGTCTTTAAGCTCGGCCATGAGTTGCTTCATGACCTGACCCGTGCCTTTGGCATCCGTTACCCCCAGCGCGGCAATAACGGCCCTGGCCCTCGCCTCGATTTCAGCTTCGGGCAGTTGGGCCGGTAGATATTTTTCCAGCACAGCCAACTCGGCTGCCTCTTTTTCAATCAGATCAGCGCGATTTCCCTTTTCAAACTCGGCTATCGAGTCGCGGCGCTGTTTGGCCTGCTGCCTGACTACACCCAACACGCCGTTATCATCCAGTTCGTTGCCGGCTTGAATCTCAGCATACTTAATGGCCGATTTCAAAGAGCGTAAGGTTTCGGTGCGAATTTTTTCGCCACTCTTCATGGCACTCTTTAAATCTTCATTTAACTGGTCTTTGAGACTCATAAGTTAGTTCCCATCTCCCATATAATTCGGAGTTTTCTAAATCGCACCCTTCGATATGCCCTTCGTTTCGCTCAGAGCTACTCAGGATGCGTTTGCAAAAGGAAAATCATCCTGAGTAGGGCGTTAGCCCGTATCGAAGGGTGATTTTTGAGCTAATTTCCTGAGAATATAAATTATCCCGGCGGCCAGGTGAGCCGCCGCCCGGCCAGCAGATGCAGATGCAGGTGAAACACCGATTGCCCTCCATTCGGGCCGGTATTTGTTACCAGGCGATACCCTCCATTGGCCACCCCTTCGGCTTGAGCCAATTTAGCCGCAGTCAGCATGAGGTGCCCTAACAGCGCCTGATCTTCGGCGTTGGCCTCATTGAGCGAAACAATATGTTTGTTAGGAATAAGCAGCACATGCAGCGGCGCTTGAGGATTAATATCCCGAAAAGCGGTCACATGCTCATCTTGAAACAATGGCGGACCGCCAATCTGGCCGGCGGCGATTTTACAAAAAATACAATCTTGGCTCATATAGCCCTTTATCCTTTCACCTCGTGGTTCTGCTGCGCCTGAGGATTATCTCTAAGCAATTCCAGGGCGTGAGGCAGAGCCGGCAAAATGGTCTCCAAATTTTCCCGGACGGCCTTGGGGCTGCCCGGCAAATTGACAATCAAGGTTCGGCCCCGGATACCGGCGACCATCCGAGAGAGCATAGCGTGCGGAGTCACGGCCAGGCTGTCGCGCAGCATGGCAAAAATCAAACCAGGCGTTTCTTTTTGAATGACCAGCCGGGTGGCCTCGGGGGTGACGTCGCGTGGGGCAAAGCCGGTGCCGCCGGTGGTCAAAATTAAGTCCAACCTTTCCTGGTCAACCCACTCCAGCAAAATAGTTTTGATTTGCTCGATTTCATCGGCCACCAGCGCGGTTCGATCAACCACCGCCCCCAGACGCTCGGTGACTATCTGGCAGATAACCGGACCACTTTTGTCTTCGTACAGGCCGGCCGCACCCCGATCACTAATGGTTAAAACACCAACTTTGGGCTGCACCTTACCCCTGAACCTCGCCGGTATCAATCAATTTTTGCCAGGGGCCATGAATCCCATCTTCGGTGACGCCGTAGTAAATCCGCAGCAGATTGTCGGGATCACGCTGGAGCAGGTCAAAACGAACCTGGCCGCCCCGCTTGTACTTTTTCCATAAGCCAATGTCGCCCTGCCACTCAATTTTACTGGCATCCACCGTATGGGTTTCGTGTTCGGTCAAGGCATACTGCCACAATTTGCGGGCCGACTGCCGGGTGACATTATGAACAATGTTGCCGTTGCGTAAATCGCGCAGGGTGTAATAATTTTTACCTTTGCGTTCTTCCACCGAAATAATTTCAACCCCGGTTTTAGGTTCGGGTGAGGTTCCATTCTGGTGAACCGGCTCGATTATCACCTCGCTCGGCAGGTTGTCGGTGCTGGCAAACTGCTCCGGCTTTGTCTGCAAACTGCGCTTGACCAGGGCCACAATTTCATCGCGGACAGCCAGGTTGCTGTCGCTTTCATCTCGGATATAAATCTTGTTTTCATCAATTACATAAGGCGGATCATTACCTACCGGCACAGTGATTTGCAGCACCTTTTTACCCTGAGTTTCGTGGATGTCAATACCAACATCCAGCGGCGGGGTGATTTTCTTTTCAACTTCATTGCGAATGGTCTCAACTGCTTCCTGGGGTTTGGCGATACCGGCTACCGGGTTCTGGGCATTATTAGACACACCCACAAAAATGGTGCCGCCGTTGGTATTGGCAAAGGCGCAAATATCGCACAACACCTCGTGCAGATGGCCGCCCCGCTGGGCCAACGACTCGTGGAAGGATTGGACGATATTGGCCCCCACCTGCCGGGCCGCGGCGATGTGGTCAAAAGGAGCCTGCTTGGGGCGGAAGGGACGGGTACGGGAAAAGTCGTTATCCTGGAACAACTCTTTGAGCGCGGCAAAGGTAGGTTCCGGCAGGGCCACCTCTGTGACCCGATCACCCACACCCAGGCGATTTTTGTCGTTGGGGTCGCGGTGGAGCCGGTGTGCGTCGGACCCCTGAATGCAGTGCATACGGCGAGGATATTCGGGCTTGGAGCCGTTGAAAAAACTGGCCGTTGTCCGCCGGCGTTTCACCTCCAAATCGGTCACTTCCAGGGCGTGCAAGTGAGGGTCTTGAGTGTAGGCAATTTTGGTTTGACCGCCAAAGTCAAAGCCCTGCATCGCCACCCCATGCGCCGAATTGGCATGCGCGGCAATCACCAGGCCGCCGGCCTCGTGGATAATACGGTAGGCGGTCAAAACATCCACTGTCGCTCCCACTTCGGTAGAGCCTTCGTCCAGGCGGTCAGCAGGAACGCGCAGGTTGAGCAAAATATGGTCCAATTCGCGGGCGCTGGTCTCGGGCGGGAAAATACCCAAAACGTGAAAGCCCAGGGTGGCGGTCAGCTCAAAGCCAGGCAGTAATAATATTTTTTCGGCCAAACGGCGATATTCATTCAAGCGCTGTTGTTCATCGGGCCGGATGCGCTCAAGTTGTTCCAGCAGCATCAGGTCTTCGACTTCTTTGCGCAGCGCCCGCAAACCGGCAACCGTGTTGTGGTCGGTAAAAGCAATTATATCCAGGCCGCACTGTTCGGCTCTTTTGAGAATGTCCAAATAACTGACGCCAGGTTCCAGGTAATCGTTTGAACCAGGCGTGTGCAAATGCAAATCAACGCGATACCAATTAAGTTTATCGCGGTTATTTCGACGTTTTCGGGTCACGATAGTTAACCTCGTCTTGTCATGAAGTAATCTGATAGGAAAGAAAAAAAACGAGGGTTCCGGGGCGGCAGGCGAACAGGCGGTTCATCCAGGGACGTCACCAGCAAAAAATCTTCCCAGGTGATAAAAAACATCTCGGCCAAAAAATAAGAAACGCGGCAACATCGGGAAATAATCGCGCACTTCGCGGGGCACGAAAATAGGATGGATAGAACTATGAATTTTTTGGTGACCGGCCCAGGACTAATAATAATAACACGGTAAAAAGCGCTGCTCGAAAATAGGTTACTTTTTACCTTAAATAGATTGTCCGCTAACGCCTAAAAATAGATCCACAACGAAAACCCTCTCCGTAATGATTAAATGATGAGATCTCACCTCCTCAAATTTTTAAATTATCTCGAATCTTGTTGACGGTGTTTAGCATGTCCTGCCAATTAAACGGCTTGAGGATGAACTCATCGGCGCCCGCCTGTAGGCAATCCTGTCGCCGGTCTATAGCCGAGGTCATCACCACCGGCAGATACTGCCAGGTAGGGTTAGCCCGGATGAGAGGGACTTGCTCCAGGGTTTCAGCAGGCCCCAGATGAAAATCCAGAATTAAAATATGGGGCTGTTCTTTATCTAAAAGAGCGATAATATCATTAAAACCCGTTACCGAGGCTGTTTGATAATTCTCCATTTGCAGAATTGTTTCCAGCAAACTACAGGTCATGGGATCATCATCTACAACAAGGGTTTTTACCATTTTCATCAACTAGACAGGGCCACCGTCAAAATCGTCATAAAAACAAAATTTCGCCAAAAAATTATACCATTTACCAATCTTATGTGCAATGTGCCATCAACAAAGCATCTTTGGGTAGAAAATCAAAAAACCCTCGACAGATTAGGCGTCGAGGGTTTTAGTTGACTGCTCTGGGTTAGATAAATAATGACAACTCAGGCCATCATAGCTTCAAAAGCGGTTCGTTCAATGGTTTCGTGTTCTAAAAGCGCCGCCGCCAGGGTATCCATTTTAGATCGCTGCTCGGTCAGGATAGATTTGGCGCGTTGATAGGCGGTTTCTAAAATCTGGTCAATCTCCTGATCAATCGCCTGGGCTTTTTCTTCGCTGTAATCGCGGGTTTCACCCAGGCTGCCCAGGTAAGCGTTGCCCTGCTCCTCGCCAAAGGTCCGCAGGCCCAACTTGCGGCTAAAGCCGTAGCGGGTGACCATCGCCCTGGCTAATTTGGTAGCTCGCTCCAGATCGTTGGATGCACCCGTCGTGACCTGGTTAAAAATTAACTCTTCGGCGGCACGACCACCTAGCAAGCCTACAATTTCATGTTCAAAGGCATCACGGCGGCGCAGATACTTGTCGCCTTCCGGCAAAGGCATGGTATACCCCAAAGCCATGCCCCGCGAAACAATGCTGACTTTATGCACCGGGTCGCAGTGTTCCAGATGGTGCATCACGACGGCATGGCCGGCCTCGTGATAGGCAATCACCTGCCGCTCGGCCTCATTCAAAATCTTGTTTTGGCGCTCCGGGCCGGCCACAATCCGTTCCATGGCCGCCTGAAACTCAGCCTTGCCGATAACGGTCAAATTGCGCCGGGCTGCCAGGATAGCCGCTTCGTTAACCAGGTTTTCCAGGTCGGCGCCAACAAAGCCGGGAGTCAGCCGGGCCAAATCAGCAATAGAGATGTCGGCAGCCAGAGGCTTACCACGGGTGTGAACCTCCAAAATGGCTTCCCGACTCTGCACATCGGGCCGGTCCAAAACCACCTTACGGTCAAATCGGCCAGGGCGAAGCAAAGCCGGGTCCAGAATATCGGGCCGATTGGTAGAGGCCATCACAATGACATTGGTATCGGTGGTGAAACCATCCATCTCCACTAAAATTTGATTAAGCGTCTGCTCGCGCTCGTCGTTGCTGTGCCCGCTACTGGCCCCTCGCTGCCGGCCAACGGCGTCAATTTCATCCACAAAAACCACAGAGGGGGCATGTTTTTTGGCCTGCCTGAACAAATCGCGCACACGAGCCGCGCCAACGCCAACATACATCTCGACAAATTCGGAGCCGGAGATACTAAAGAAAGAAACGCCTGCCTCACCGGCCACGGCCTTAGCCAGCAGGGTTTTACCCGTTCCCGGTGGGCCGGACATCAGCACCCCTTTAGGCACGCGAGCACCTAATTTGGCAAATTTAGCCGGCTCTTTCAAAAATTCAATAATCTCCTGGAGTTCCAATTTAGCATTGTCGGCGCCGGCCACATCTTGAAAAGTGACCAAAGAAAGCCTGGTTTTATCGTTTTTACCGTGTTGTGAACCGGGCAGAAAATTAGGATTGCTGAGCCGGGTGTTAAGAAAGGGAATTTTGCGACCTTTTTCCTGAAACCAGCGCGGATCACGTGCCACTAGATAGCTGATAAAACTTAGGATGGTTAAGATGAACGACATTTGCTGTGGATTGGAATTGGGAGCCTCAGGCGACTGGACAACCAAGGGTAAAGCTTTTAATGTTTCAGCCGGAATATCAAAAAATTTCAGGGTGTCCATCGTGCTAATGCCCTGCTCTTTCAGGGCGCTGATTTGGGCGCCATCCACTTTAGTCGCAATCAAAAGATCGCCGCTGACCACCAGGGTTTTAATTTCTCTGGCAGCTACGGCCTGGGCCAGTTGGGGAAGCGGTACTGGCTGGGGGGCATACAGCCAAAAAAGGAGGGTGGTGAGAGCCAGGGTGAGGGTTAGCAGAGCCAAAAATCGCTGAAAGGTGAAAATTTGAAATTTTCTAAATTTGGAGGGGATGCGAGAAAACATTAAAACTCTCCATCATTACTACTAACAATACCAGGGTTCATAAAATCTTGTATAAGATACAATATATTACACTCTAAGGTAAGTGGCAAAAGTCACCAGATGTATGTGGACAATAGCCTCTTTTTGTTTGCCCTAAAGTCACAAAATGCTCATTTTAACCAAATTTGACCGCTAAATTTGTTAAAATGATGGTATTTTTAATCTTAACTTGGCCTAAAGCCTATTGCATCTGAGGATAAAGTATGCTATACTACTTGACATATTATTGTATTCGTCCATGTTTGGGTAAATGCTGCTCTTTAAAAGCAACCCCTTACCAAGTACCGATGCGCTGCCACATGCCATTTTGAGTGGAACGTTATTCAACCACACCATTTTTAGAAATTAAATAATTTTTGGTAAAAGTTGGGGTTTAGGCTCGTTTGAGGGGTGGTTTTAAAACCATTCACATGAAGCGCCACAACGAATGTGGTCAGACTGGGTTAAAAGTCTTCAAGTATTAGGAGGAAGGTGTTCACCATGTTTCCAAATCATACTTCTTACACCAGTTCCCCAGGGCGGTTTGGTCAACTTTATCAGCACGAAGACCAGGATTTTTTAGATCAGGGCCATTTTTTTGACGGGTATACCGGCAAAGATGATCCCGACCAGGCGGAAATTTTTTATTTTACCCCGGAAGACGATGGTCCCCCGCTAGACCCCGACGACAAAATAGAAGAGCCTGAAGATTCATTATTTTATGCGGCTGACGACACAGATACAGATTTCGATGTAGACGACTCTATCGCCCTGTATCTGAAGGAAATCAGCCGCATTCCGCTTTTAAGCGCCGAAGAAGAAGTCCACCTGGCCAAAGCCATCGAACGAGGCAAAAAGGCGCTGATCCGGCTGGCCCAGGCGCACAGCCAGGCTAATGGCTACTCGCGTGAGCGGCTGCGCAGCGAGGTCCGGCGCGGCAAGGAGGCCCGGCGCAAGCTGATCGAAGCCAATTTTCGCCTGGTGGTCAGCATTGCCAAGAAGTACATCGGCCACGGCGTCTCCTTTATGGATTTGATCCAGGAGGGCAATATTGGTCTGATCCGGGCGGTAGAGAAGTTTGAGTACCAGCGCGGTTTCAAGTTCAGCACCTATGCCACCTGGTGGATTCGCCAGGCGGTCAGCCGCGCCCTGTCCGACCAGGGCCGGACCATCCGGGTGCCGGTGCATATGGGCGAACGGATCACTCAGCTTTCGCGGGTATCCCGCGAGTTGGTACAGAAAAACGGCCACGAGCCGTCCGAAGAAGAAATTGCCGTCGAAATGGGCATCAGTGTGCGCTTGCTGGAACGGATTCGCCAAGCCGCCCAGTATCCCCTCTCGCTAGAAATGGAGGTGGGCGAGGATATGGACAGCACTCTGGGCGATTTTATCGAGGACGAGAACCATTTGCTGCCCAACGACTCGGCCATTCGCAAGCTGTTGTGCGAGCGGGTCAACGATGTGCTCTCCTCGCTCAGCGCCCGTGAGTGCCGGGTGCTGCAACTGCGCTTTGGCTTGCAGGATGGCCGGGCTTACACCCTGGAAGAAGTTGGCCAGAAATTTGGCGTGACCCGCGAGCGTATCCGCCAGATCGAGGCCAAAGCCCTGAGCAAGCTGCGCCATCCCCGCCGCAGCCGCAGGTTGCGGGATTTTTTGGAGTAAGGTCCACAGATACAGATAGATAGATAGATAGATAGATAGATAGATAGATAGATAGATAGATAGATAGATAGATAGATAGATAGATAGATAGATAGATAGATAGATAGATAGATAGATAGATAGA
>Ga0209172_10003894_pt1 | contig 21493 bp, 24 predicted proteins | sample LarsenN4metaG_FD_184113 | JGI IMG/M metagenome (GOLD analysis project Ga0209172, IMG submission 184113) | Hot spring sediment bacterial and archeal communities from British Columbia, Canada, to study Microbial Dark Matter (Phase II) - Larsen... ... | reverse complement strand
GATGTCGGACGGCACCGAGGTGAAGTTCGACACAGGCCGCCCGCTCTATCTCGCCGAGAACCTGGTGTGGCACACCTTGCGCTACATCTTTCGGGACATCCCGAAGGACGCCGACCACGCCGAGCCACAAATCCTCGTGCCGACACAACGCCTGGTGCTCACGATGACTCTCTCCAACAAGCAGGTTCGCGACGACGGAATGGTCGAGTGGACTGCGACGACCGCGGGCGTTCAACAGACGTTTGTCGTGGACAGCCAGGGCAACGTGCTGCACATCTCCATTCCAAGCCAACGCGCACAAGTCGTTCGAAGTGGGCACGAGAGCCTGATGAGCGCGCTGCCTACACCCGACCCGATGGAACTGAAGCCAAACGCGTCGAAATACACCGAGCGAGAGGTTGAGGTGATGACCGCGGCGAACGTGTACCTCAAGGGCACGCTGACCGTTCCCAACAGCCCCGGGCCAAAGCCCGCGGTGCTGCTCATCTCCGGCTCAGGCCCGCAAGACCGCGACTGGAACACGCCACCGGTTCTGACGGCTTCGCTCGCCGTCCAGATTGCTGACCGCCTCGCCGGCGAAGGGTGCGTCGTGTTGCGAACGGACGACCGAGGAGTCGGCGGCTCGACCGGCAACCTCAACACCGCGACGCTCTCAGCCCTGGTAACAGATGCGGAGCGCCTCGCCGACTACCTGAAGGCGCTACCGGAGGTTGACCCGTTCAAAGTCGTCGTGCTCGGGCACAGCGAGGGCGGAGTTATCGCGCCGATGGTCGCTGCGAGCGATCCGACCATCGCCGGCGTTGTCATCCTCGCAGGAACGAGCAGACCGCTTGATGAGATTGTCATCGAGCAGTTGAAGGCGCAGGAGTCCGACGAGCGCCTACCCAAGCCGGTCCGTGAAGAAGCGGCGCGCATTCTCCCTCTCATGACTGAGACGATCGCTCGCGCGAAGGCGGGCGAGCGCGGGGTGGTGAACGGCATGAACCTCGCCTGGCTCCGCGAGCACATGAAACACGACCCACGGGAAACAATCGCCAGGCTCCAATGCCCTATCCTCATCGTTCAAGGGGAGGACGACCTGAAGGTGCTGCCGAGAAACGCGACCGAGTTGCATCATGCGGCTGAGGCAGCGGGAAACAAGGACGTTACGCTCGAGATGATTCCGGGCCTGACGCACCTCTTCACCCAGTTCCCGTTCGGCAACCCCGAGTACGACCCCGCGACGCAGGAGCGGATAAGCCCCCGCGTGCTCGATGCCCTCACCTCGTGGCTCCGAGAGCGGTTCTTGAAAGACTCACTCCACCTCGTCGCACGGGCGGCGCAGCGGTGTTCCTGTTGAGCGTGGGCTTACTGACGAGCACGATGGGCGCACGCGGCCCGGTTTCTCAGGCACGCTCGCCGTCCCGGCTGCGGAGGGAGGGGCCGCGCCGGTGAAAAGCCCGCTCACACAACGGTTTGAGACCCTCAAGGAACGCGGCGAGAGGGCGCTCGTGTGCTTCGTTACGGCTGGCGACCCTTCGCTCGACGCCCTGCCCGACATTCTCACCACGCTCGCCGAGGCGGGCGGCGATGTGATTGAAGTCGGCATCCCTTTCAGCGACCCGATAGCCGATGGGCCAACCATCCAAGCGAGCAGCCAACGCGCGCTTGACCGAGGAGTGACTCCGGACGCCATCCTCGAAGCGATCGAGCCGGTCGCGCCTTCCCTTCCACCGGTCGTGTTGATGGGCTACACCAACACGGCGATGCGCCAGGGCTTCGACGAATTCGCGCGGCGCGCAAAGGACGCCGGTGCGAGCGGTGTCATCCTGAGCGACATGATCCCGGAGGAGGCTGACGACTGGCGCAAGGCGGCTGCAGCCAACGGCTTAGACACAATCTTTCTGGTTGCGCCGACAAGTACGCAGGAGCGCATTCGCCTGGCAACGGAGTGTTCAACCGGGTTCGTCTACTGCGTATCGAGAACGGGCGTTACGGGCGCGGCGAGCGAGGTGCCGCCTGAGGTCGTAAAGGTCGTGCGAACCGTGAACAGCGCAAGCGACCTGCCGGTGTGCGTCGGCTTCGGCATATCGAAACCGGAGCACGTGGCGATGGTTTGCGAGGTCGCGGACGGCGCGGTCGTCGGCAGCGCCCTGGTTGACCTGCTCGCGACGCAGTGGCAGGACGGCAAGGGCGCACGCGAGGTCGCCCAGTTCGTTTCGTCGCTCAAAGCCGCGACGATACAGCGAGCGTGAGCGCCTCGTGAACACCAAGCGCCATCGGAAGGAACGGCTCGCGGGGACGCTCGCCCTCCCTTCAACATCAGGGAGCGTGAGCGTCTCGCGAACATCAAACGCCACCGGAAGGAACGGCTCGCGGGGACGCTCGCCCTCCCTCCAACATCAGGGAGCGTGAGCGTCTCGCGAACACCAGCCAACACCCATAGGATCTCGAATCACAAGTCCAGCACGAACCCCCACTCCTCATACGTATCCGCGTCGCGAATCCAGCGATCGCCGATCTGTTTCGCTCCATAGCGAACGTACATCTGGTGCGCCGTCTCCAGTTCTTTGTCCGACCAGATGAGCATCTGCTTGAACTCTCTCTCGCGCGCGGCAGCCACGACATGCTCGAGGAGCCGCTTTCCCCAGCCCTGACCGCGCACGGTCTTGAGCAAATAGAGCCTCATTAACTCGCACGCCCCGTCTGAGCGAGGCAGGTACCCCGCCGTACCGACGACCGCCTCGCCGTCCACAAGAACCCAGAATTCGCCGCCGACGTCGAAGTAGTGCCGCTGGATATCGGTGAGATCGCGGTTATAGTATCCCGGGTCCCAGGCGAAGCCGTACTCGTCCCAAACGGACTTCACGACCGCTTGAATCTGCTCCTCGTCTCCCTTCTCGGCGCGCCGTATCCGCAGGTGCGACACGGTTCGCATTCTACACGCGATTGCCGAAGGTAACCTTCGCGCGATGCGAGTGCTGCTCGTCGGGGCGACCGGTTTGCTTGGCTCGGAGGTCCATGCGGAACTCCGGGCGAGGGGCCACGAAGTGGACGCGCCGGAGAGCGACGAGCTGGACATCACCGACGACCGCTCGATCTCCGCATACTTCCTCGGTGCAAAGGTGGACTGGATGGTCAACTGCGCCGCGTACACCGCCGTTGACCAAGCCGAAGACGAGCCCGACCGCGCGCGCCTCTTGAACGCCTACGGGCCGATGCTCCTCGCGCGCGTTACAACCTATCTACCCGTGCGCATGCTGCACGTCAGCACAGACTTTGTCTTCGACGGGGAGAAGGGCGAGCCGTATCTCGAAACGGATGAAACGAACCCGCTGTGCGTCTATGCCAAGACGAAACTGGAGGGCGAAACCCACGTGCTCGGCGAGAACCCCGACAACATCGTGGTAAGGACCGCCTGGCTCTTCGGGGAGCGCGGAAGCTGCTTCCCCGCAACCATCCTTCGCGTGGCGAGGGAGGGCGAGAAGCAGATTCGAGTCGTCTCCGACCAACGCGGAAGCCCGACCTATGCGGCGGACCTCGCCTCGGCAATCACGAACCTCATCGAGGCGAACGCGCCGGGCGGCGTTTTCCACGTCGTGAACTCCGGCGAGGCGACATGGTACGACCTTGCTGTCGAGACGCTCGCCGCAGCAGGCATCTCATCGCCGGTCGCGCCCATATCTTCCGAGGAGTGGCCGACGAAAGCGCAACGCCCGGCATACTCCGTGCTGGCGACGGAACGGTACCGCAGCCTGGGCTTCCCAGCGCTGCCGGATTGGCGGGATGCCGTGCGCCGCTTTGCTGGGGCCCTCACGACAACGGAACAGCGCGACTAACCGCCCTGCCTGGGAAACCGAATGGGGAGCAACTGGTCAAAGTGGAGCAGATTCTCGTTGCCCGCGGCATCCACAAGGAACACTTCCACTTCCTGAGGGAGTTGCACGAACTCCGACAGCGCCTGAAGGCACGAGCCGCACGGCGGGGCGCCGTCCGCGGTGGCAACCGCCACTGCGCGAATTCTACGACCGCCGGCCCGCACCATTGCCGCCAGCGCGTTTACTTCGGCACACGTGCCGACGGGTGACGCGGCGTTCTCAACGTTGCAGCCGGTATGGACCAGACCGTTGTCGTCCAGAATTGCCGCACCGACCGCGTAGCCTGAGTATGGGCAGTAGGCAGCAGCTCTTGCCTCGATTGCGTCTTCCCAAAGTGGTCTCTTCATGATCCGAAATGTACCACCGTTACGCCGTCCCCGCCGCTTGATGACGGAGCGTCGTGGAACTCCTTCACATCCTTTCTGGCTGCGAGGCACTCGCGCACCAGCCTCCTAAGCACGCCGTCCCCGCGCCCATGAACGATACGCACGCTCTCGATGCCCGCGAGTACGACATCGTCGAGGTACTCCTCCAGCGCTTCGAGCGCCAGCTCCGCGCGCATCTTTCGGATCACCAACTCCGGGTTGATGGTCTCAGCCCTTCGACGAGCGATGCTTGCGGAAGCGGACGAGGGTTTCCCCTGTGTCGGCGGGGCAGCCGCCGTCTCCAATCGCGAAAGCGGGACGGTGAATCGCTTCCCCGCAATGAGTACGACCGCCTCGTTGCCCTTGATGGACTGCACTTCGCCGACTCTGCCGGTACCTCGTATCCGAACTGAGGCGCCCACTTCGAATGCCTCCGGCGGCTCGTCTACCGGCGCAAGGAGCGTTTCGGTCTCTTGCAGGCGCTCGACCACACGCTTGGCTTCGTGCAGCGCGTCCGTGCGGACGGGGTCGGCGCTGCAGCCTGATTGGCCCTTGGTCTGCTCGAGCAGTTGGCGGTACGCTTCCCGAGCATCGCGGATCGCCGCCTCCACTTCCTCCTGCAGCCTCTCTCGCAGCCGCGCATACTTCTCCTGCAGTTCCCGCCGCTCTTGCTGAAGCGCTTTCCGCTCCTCCATCACTTCGGCTTTCGTCCGCTCCGCTTCTTCGCGCGCGCGGCGCGCGTCGAGGAGCGCCTGGTCCATCTCTTGGTCGCGGCGCTTGCGCTCGCGCACCTCGTCGCCCATCGCCCCCTCGGCGCGGCGCAAGACCTCGTCGGGAATACCGAACCGTTGCGCAATCTCGAGGGCGTGGCTTTGTCCCGATGCGCCGGGAATCAGTCGGTAAGTTGGACGCAGCGTCTCCACGTCGAACTCCATGGCGGCGGGACGGATGCGCCCGCTCTGCTGGGCGAACTCCTTCAATTCACCATAGTGCGTCGTCGCCGCAATGACGACACCGGCGTCGAGCAGCGTGTCGAGCACGGCGCGAGCGAGCGCTGAGCCTTCCGCTGGGTCGGTACCGGCGCCGACCTCGTCGAGCAATACGAGCGCGCCTTCCCTCGCGTCCCGAAGCATACGCGCGATGTTCTTGAGATGGCCGCTGAAGGTCGAGAGCGACTGCTCGACGGACTGCTCGTCGCCAATGTCCGCGAACACACCGGTGAACGCCCCGTACTCGACCCGCTCCGCCGGAGGGTGGGCACCGCAGCCGAGGAGCAGCGCGTAGAGCCCTAACAACTTTAGTGTAACCGTCTTGCCGCCCGTGTTTGGGCCGGTGATGAGCAGCGACCCGCTTGAGCCGCCAACCGAAACCGTCAGGGGCACGGATGTCTCACGGTCCAGCAGTGGGTGGTGCCCCTCGACCACCGTCAAAAAGTGCCCTTCGCGGATGCGCGGCGTTGCGGCGGAGCGATCGTTTGCGCTCTTTGCCATCGCAATATGAGCGTCTATGTCGGCGACGGCATCAAGACCGGCGAGAATCTCGTCGGCGTGCTCTCCGATGGCGCTGGAGAGTTCTTTGAGTACTCGCTCCACCTCCTCGCGCTCCTCACCCTCTATCTCGCGGAGGCGATTCGACTCGCCGAGAATCGCCTCCGGCTCCACATAGACCGTTTGACCCGTTGCGCTGGCATCGTGAACGATGCCCTTGACCTTGCCGCGAAAGCCCGACTTGACGGGCACGACGTACCTCCCCTCTCGCACGGTGTACAGCGGCTCCTGGAGGTAGTCGCGCAGGGAGCCGTGCACCAGGGAGTGCAGCCGCTCGGTGATGCGCCTTTGCAGCGTTGCGCGCTGCGCTCGCAGGCGTGAGAGCGCTGGGCTTGCGCCGTCGAGCACTTCGCCGTCCTCAGCCACCGACGCCGCGAGGCGCGCCTCGAGTTCCTCAAGCCACGGAATCCCCTGTCCGAGCGCGCTTAACATGGGTGCGCTCGCTCGTGAGCGGTCAAGCCATGCGCGAAGACGCTGCATTCCGCCAAGCGTCTCTGCTACTCGAAACAGTTGAGCACCCGGAACGAGCGCCCCCTTTCCGGCGAGGCGCACCGGTTCGGCAACGTCGCGCACGCTGCCGTAGGGCGGCGGCGGGTCGGCTTCGATGAGCGCGCGCGCCTCCTCGGTCTTGCGCAGCCGCGCCTGGATGAGAGTTGAGTCGAACGTTGGGCTTATGGCGCGCAGACGCGCCACGCCGAGCGTCGTCTCGCACCCGGGCACGAGTTGCTCCAGCGCGCGCCGCAGTTCGAGTACGCCTTCGGCGTGGGAGGAATCCACTCGCTGCATTTTGGCTTGCTTCCACGCCGCCGCCGCGCTTGGGCAGGCGCGTGGCGTGCACCTCCGGGATGACCTACGTCGCTAACAGCCGGGACGGCAGGGCAGACGGCTGCTAATAGACCACCTTGTTGAGGGGATACTCGACGATCCCCGTCGCGCCCTTCTCCTTCAGGCGCGGGATGAGGTCGCGCGAGAGCTTCTCGTCCAACACGACCTCGACTGCCTTCCACTCCCCGTCGCTGAGGTCGTTGACGGTCGGCTTCTGCAAAGCCGGCAACTCGGCGAGCACGTCGTCCAATCGGCTCACCGGCACGTTCATCTTCAAGCCGACCAACTTGGCGGCGTTCATCGCTCCGGTGAGCAGCACTTCGAGCGCGCGCATCTTTCTTTGCTTCTCAGGTTCGCGCCAGGCGTCATGATTGGCGATGAACCGCGTGGTGCTGGTGAGAATCGTCTCGAGGATCCGCAGGTTGTGAGCGCGCAGGGACGACCCGGTTTCGGTGTTCACGACGATGGCGTCAACCAGGTCCGGCACTTTGACTTCGCACGCTCCCCAACTGAATTCGACCTCCGGCTTGACGCCCTGCTCATGGAAAAACCGCTCCGCGAGTCGGACATATTCGGTGGCGATGCGCTTCCCTTCCAAATCCCGAACGGACCGAATCGCGCTGTCGTTGTGCACGGCAATGACAACGCGGATCGGGTTCGAGGTCAACTTGCTGTACCGCAGTTCGCAGATTTCGTGCACGTCCGCCCCGCAATCAACGACCCAGTCGTGGCCCGTCAGTCCGCAATCAATGACGGCGTCTTGAACGTAGAGCGGGATCTCTTGCGGACGCAGCAGGGTCGGTTCCAGCTCCGGGTCGTCGGAGATCGGCTGATAGTTTCGTCCGGTGGAAACGAAGTCGAACCCGGCCTTGGCGAACAGTTCGAATGTGGCGCTTTCGAGGCTACCCTTCGGCAGGCCGATCTTCAGCCTCATTCCTCGCCGTCCTCCGCGCGGTACTCCGCGGTGACGACGGACGAGATGCCGCCCCGGGTGTTGAACTCGCCGCGCACCTCCATCCACCGCGGGCGCAGAACGGACACGAAGTCGTCTAGCATCCGGTTGATGACGTCCTCGTAAAAGATGCCGACGTCGCGGAAACTGTGCAGGTACACCTTCAGGCTCTTGAGCTCGACGCACAGCGCGTCGGGGACATACGAGACGACGATGGTGGCGAAATCGGGCTGCCCCGTTCGAGGACAGACGCTCGTAAACTCGGGCGCCGTGTGCTCGATCAGGTACTCGCGTTCCGGTTTTGGGTTCGGAAACGTCTCCAGCAGGTCGCGGCTCACGGCCGGCGATTGTACCCGATTCCGCTACGCGCCTCCCCCAGTGCCGGTTGCCGCGTCCATCTTCTTTGCGATGAGGGCGTCAATGCTGTACGGCCCCATGCCGGTAAGGATGAGCGCAATCGCCATCCCCGCCAGGGCGAGCGGCAGTTCGAACCCATCCGGAGCGAACAGCCCGTTCGGCAGGTGAACCACCCAGATTGCAACAAGCATGGAAGCCGCGATGCCCATTGCGGCGAACCGCCCGAGCAACCCGACCACGATGCCGATTCCGCCGAGCAACTCGGCGGCGATGTTGCAGTACCCCGCCCACGCGGGGATGCCCATTCCGGCGAACCAGTCCAGGGTTTGCTGAATGCTGCTGTCGCCGATCAGTCCAACCTTTTGCATCCCGTGCGCCGTCATGATGACGCCGAGAACGATCCTGAGCACCAACAGCGCGACACTGATGAGAGTTTTGCTTTCCATCATTTCGCCTCCTTGGCAGGTAAGATTACCGGAAGGAGACGACAAAAAGGGGACGAACCTCAGCGAATATGTGGCGGATTCTGGCTCGGCTGGGCAACCTTGACCCTCGGTGGCTCTATCTGGTGTTCGTGCTCAGCATCGCCGCAACCGCCGTGCTCCCGATTCCCCTCAGCGTCCGCCTCAGCCCCGAGAGCCAAGCGTACTACGAGACCATCGAGGGGCTGGACGGGCGGAAACCGGTGCTCGTGCAGGCGGACTGGGACCAGGGCACGGTAGGCGAACTGCGCGCGCAGTTCATCAGCACGGTGAGGCACCTCTTCCGCAAGAACCTAAGGGTTGTGTTTGTGAGCGGCATCGCCGCGGGACCCGAGTTCTACGAGCCGGTCGTCGAAGAAATCGCCAAAGAGTACGGGAAGGAGTACGGCAGGGACTGGGTGTCGTTTGGCTACAAGCTCGCGGAACCCTACGACATCGCCATCGAAGCGATTGCGAGGGATTTCCGTGCCACCGTGCGCACCGACCGATTGGGCAACCCCCCACAGGCGTATCCGTGGCTGCACGATACGCGCACCGCCGCGGACTTCGCGCTCGCCGTCTCGATTCGATACGACGAGATGCGCGCGTACATCACGTACTTCTATGAAGGGGCGGGAACGCCGTACATCGCGGGCGTCGCCACCATTTCCAGCACTCCGCTGTATCCCTTCCTTTCAACGGGCAACATTCGCGGGCTGCTCGTCGGCTCGCGCGGCGGGGGTGAGTATGAGCAGGCGATGGGCAAGCGGGAGTTCGGCACGCGATTCCTCATCGGGCAGTCAGCTGGACACCTGATCGTACTGATTGCCATCGTGCTCGGCAACCTCGGAACCTGGGCAGCGAGGAAGGTGAAGGCAGAGTGATGCCTCTCACGGCGATAACTTGGGAGCGCACCGGAGAGTGGGCTGCCGCGCTGTGCGTAATCGCAGTCTTAACCCTGCTGTGGCGAGAGAACCTGCTCTATCGCGCGGCGGAGCACCTGCTGCTGGGGCTGGCCACCGGCTTCCTCGTTACCGTTACGTGGTTCGAGTTCCTGCGGCCTAAGTGGTGGGAGCCGCTGGCGCAGAGTTGGACTGCCGGCGATGGAGGAGGCGTTTTCGTCGGGCTGCTCGCGCTGACGCTTGGCCTGTGCTGGTACGGAGTGTATCACAAGAAGACCGAGTGGCTGATGCGCCTCGTGCTCGGCGTCGTCATCGGGGCAAGCGCCGGGCAAGCGTTGCGGAATCAGTTCACACAACAGATGCCCGTCCTTGCCTCCACCTTCCGCAGCCCGATCGTGATCCGAGAGGGCGGCGTGCACGCGGGGCAGTCGCTGGAAAACGTCATCTTTCTCGTCGCAGTCGCGACGGTGCTGCTCTACTTCTTCTTCACGTTCAAACAGGACAGCCCTCGCTGGCGACTGATTCGCAGCGTGGGGCGGTTCTGGTTGATGGTCGGGTTCGGCGCCTACTTCGGCAATACGATCATGACGAGACTGGCGGTGTTCATCGAGAGGGTATGGTTCGTGGTGAACGACTTCTTCCTCGGGTTCACAAGATGAGAACGATTCCCGTTATCGAGTGCAGCGGCTCCGTCGCCCTTCGGGATCTCCTCGAGAAGCATCCGGGGGCGAGGCTCGAAGCGTGGCGACCAAGTGACCGACCGCTCATCCGATTTATTGAAGGCGACGTGGAGCGCGAGTTGGATGAGGGCAGTGTGGCGGCGGATGGCTCCTACGGCCTCATCGAACTGATGGACAACAACCCGCTCGTTTGCGCGCAGCGCGCCTCGGTGCCGGGCGCGCTCGCCACGCTGGGGCTCATCTGCCTTGGGCCGCTCGCCCGCGCGGAGATGCTCGCCGAGAAGCCCACCATCGAACCATCGTTCGGTGTCGATGGAGCGGAGCTGGCGGCAGCCCTTCGACTGGAGGGTTTTGAGGAGGGTGTGCGCTTGCTCCCTTCCGCCGGTGAGCGCGTGGGTCTTGTCTCCGTGCGGTGCACCGCGGCGCTGCGCGCACGTTCGGCTGGCGACGTGGGCGAGCTGTTTGCCGAACTCTATGGCAGGTCGTTCTTCGTCCGCCCGGCAAACGTGCTGGGTGAGGAGCAACTTAGTGGTTCGCCGTTCGCGACGTACTCTCTCGACGCTGCGCGACTGGAAGCTGAAGGGATCCTCGAGGTTCGCGCCGCAGCGGACGCGGACGGCAAGTGCGGCGCGGCTCAAATGGTCCACATGTTCAATGTGATGGCGGGATTCGAGGAGGACCTAGGCCTTTCCCGCATCGCGAACGTGGAACAAACACCGTAAGTCGTTCGTTCGTAACTACAGGGACCTGTGCTTCCTACGTCTCCAGAGGAGGAATCACAAGAACCATGAAACCGGAACCGATTAGCGATAGCCACCCGCTCAGACAGATGATGCTGCACCTCGTCCGCGATAGTGTGCGGACGCACGTGGGCGACACGGACGAGGATGCCGAAACGTACATCGCGTCCGTGGTGATGCGCTTCGCCCACACCGACGCCTCCGTCCTGCGTCAAAGAGACCGCGAGATGGAGGACCTCGCCGAAATGCTTGCCGCCGGTGACATCAGGCTGGCTGCCGAGTCCTTTGATGACGAACGACGCGCCCACAAGCACATCGGCGACTACCTGCTGTTCTGGGAAGGCGTGTACCCGGAGCACCTCCGCCGCATGCGAAGGCTGGGGAGAGCCGCCGGGTTCGTCAACCCGGTCGCCCAGGGCAGGTCGTCCTACTACGTAGTCAGCACCTTCCGCTTCGGGAAGTATGCGGGTGAGGCGGACCTCTTCGAGCGGCTGAGTGAAGGGTTCGCGGACTACCTGCGCGCGCTCCGGTCGCTACGGCGGGAGATTCACGGCGACGACCCGCCCGGCCCGCTCCCGGTTTGATTACAGCCGCGACCGTCAGGTACTTTGCCGCCACATTGGAGAACTCGCCGCGCCATAAACTGGCGTCCCAGGGGCCGGGGATGCTCTCGCCGGTCGAGCTGCTGTCGGTCGTGCTCTCGAAGGACGGGGAGGACGGCTCGGCAACGCTGCACCTCGCGCGCGAACTGCTGCAAAGCGCGTACAGCATCCGCGGCCTAAGCAACCTTTCGCCCGCCAAGCTCAGGGAACTCGGCCTCTCCGAAACGGACGTCTATCGCTTCAAGGCCGCGTTCGAACTTGGCAGGCGCGCGGACCGAGCCGGTCTGGGCGACCGCCAGGCCTGCAACAAGCCTGAAGACGTGGTGCAACTGTTCGGCTTCCTCGCCGACGAGAAGCGAGAGCATTTCTGCTGTGTGTTGCTTGACACAAAGAACCAGGTGATGAATTGGCTGACGGTTCACATCGGCACCGTTTCATCGTCGGTAGTCGGCGTGCGCGAGTTCTTCCGGCCAGCCCTCCAGCAAGGTGCGACCAGCGTCATCGCCGTTCACAACCACCCCAGCGGCAACCCTGAGCCCAGCCCCGAGGACATCGAGGTAACTCGGGCGCTTGCTGAAGCAGGCAGAATCTTGGAGGTGCCGCTGCTCGATCACGTCATCATCGGCTCGGAGCAGAACTACGTGAGCCTGCACCGACTCGGCTATATCGGCTAAAACGGATGCATGCCGGAGAACCTTTCGGAGGTCATTGCCAGCCTGCGCCCCCGAGTGGATGACGTGCATGCCGCGCGCGAAGAGGCGCTGCAAACTGCGCGTACCATCATCCAACGCAGCGCCAAGACGATCAAACATCTTCACCGCGAGCAATTCGACGCAGCCGAGGCGCTGCTCGACGAACTGCGCTCGCTCCTGGATGAGTACTACCGGATCCTCAGGCCGTTTCCGATGATCTTCTACGCGCCCTACGTGCAGACCGCCGTCAAGGAATACGTCGAAGCGGTTCTGCTTCACGCTGTGCTCCGGAAGCGCCCCCTGCCGACTCACGAGGAATTGGACGTCGAGCCGCCTGCCTATCTGAACGGCCTGTGCGAAGCCGCCAGCGAACTGCGGCGCTACGTCCTCGACATCGTGCGGAAGGGGCGGTTCGGAGAGGCGCAACACCTCGTCGAAGTGATGGAAGACATCTACGACGAACTCGTTACCTTCGACTACCCCGACGCGCTGCTCAGCAACCTGCGTCAGAGCGTTGATGGATACCGAGCAGTGCTCGAGCGCACGCAGAACGACCTTGCCGTGACCTCGACCCAACTGGAACTGATCGAGGAGCTTCGCCTCGCGCGCGAGCGGCAAGAGCGATGACGCCTCTCATCGCGCTTCTCGCCGCGACGCCCGTCGCCATCGAGGCGCGAATCCTGTGGGTGGACATGTCGGCGAACCTGCCGTGGACGCTCGATCCCGAAAGGGTCGCCGAGTTCTGCGAGAACGCCGCGAACGCAGGCTTCAACGAACTCATCGTAGACGTGAAGTCCATCAACGGCAAGCGGCTCTTCGGCCCGCCGGGCGAGGAGCGACTTCGCGAGTTTCGCGGGTTCGCCATCCCGGAGGAGTACGACCTCCTCGCAGTGTTCGCCGACGAGGGGCACAAGCGCGGGCTGCGCGTGAGCGCGGGGCTGAACGTCTTCAGCGAGGGCCACTCGCACTTCCCCGGCGTGGGTATGGCGTACGAGCGACCCGAAACGCAGACCGTCGTCGCCGTCCCGTACCATGAGTTGTTGCTGAACGATGGCTCGACTCTCGCCGTCTCCGGAGAGGGCGAACCGAAGCCGGGCGTCGTGGTCACAACCACCTCCGATTCCGGAGTCCTCGTGCAGGAAGCAAACTTCCGGGTCATCGCCGCCCCGGAGGACGCTGAGCGGCTCGCCTCCGTGGGCGTGCGGGAGTTCCGCTACGGCATGAGGCTGCTTCCGCAGACCGAGGCGCTGCCCTCCCATGTCGCCGTGTTCGTTGACCCTCTGGCTCCCGGCGTTGTGGAGCGCATGCTCTCGATGGTCGAACAAGTCGCCCGCTACCCGATTGACGGCATCGTATTCGACCGTATGCGGTACGCCGACCTCGCGTCGGGAATGGGCCCGGCGATGAGGACGGAGTTCGAGCGCCTCTACGGCAAGCCTGCTCACTGGCCGGGCAGCGTTCTCGCCGCCAACCCGGTTCCGGGTCGCGCTTCGATCATAGGTCCGAGGTTCGCTGAATACATGCAGTTTCGGGCTGAAATCATCAACAGATTCCTTGCACAAGCGGTCGCAACTGCCAAGCAAGTGAACCCTCGGCTCACGGTGGGCTCCTACGTCGGAGGCGGCTGGGAGACCTACTATCAGGTGGGCGTCAACTACGCGACGGACAAGCCGGAAGGCCCCTACCCGTGGGCGCTCGCCGAGTACGGCCTTGCAGGATATGCCGGCTACCTCGACTTTCTGATGACCGGCTGCTTCTACCCCGTGGCCCGCGAGGTGGACGCCACGATCCAAGGGCGGCGGGAGCGGTTCACAGTCGAGGGGTGCGCTAAGTTGACGACACAACTGAGCGGCGAGGGAACGCTCGTGTACCCTTCGCTGTACGGCTTGGACTGGGAGGGCAACGAGGAGGGCTTGAGAAACGCCATCCGAACGTGCCTAGGCGAGGGGGCAGGCATCATGGTCTTTGACGCCGTGTATGTGGTACGGAACGACTGGTGGGACCTGTTCCGCGAGGAGTTCGGCAGCCGCCCGGCAATCAGCCCGCACGGTTTGCCCAGTTATCCCCGCCGAACGCACCGGCGGGCAGTCGTGCCATGATAGGGGCTGCATGAAGGTCACCCTGGCCAAGTTTTGCGACTATGCGTGCGTCGTTGACGGCGGCAAGCATGCGCTAATCGGCATCTTCGATACGATTGGGGGGCAGGAGTTCCCGCTCGTGCACCCGACGCTCTACGTCTGCATCGAGTTGGAGTTCGAGCCGCACGAGGCGAACACGCAGCGAAACGTGCACCTTGTGTTGATAGACGAGGACGGCAAGGAGATCATCGGCGTGCACGGGCAGATCTACGTGCCGCCGCCGCAAGACGCGCGACCGGTTACGATGTGGCACATGTTCCGCTTCGACGGTTTGCGGTTCGAGAAGCCGGGGCGATACCGGCTGGACATCCTGCACGACGACGAACCGATCGGGGAGTCGAGGCTGTTCCTGGTTCAGGGGCAGCGTCCGCAGTGGTCGCCTCCTCAGCAACCGCCGCCTCCGTCAACGGGGCAGTAGCCTGGGATTCCGGTAACCTCGCCGCCGGATGAAGGTTGGTCTGTTCAAGGGAATTCGCGAGCGCATCGGCGGCCTGTTCTCGCGCGCGCGCATTGACGACGCGCTGTTCGAGGAACTCGAGGAAGCGCTGATCGAAGCGGACGTGCCCGTTGCCGAGGTCGAACAGGTACTACAGACGCTCCAGGCTGACGTTAAGAAGCAGCGCATCGAAGATCCGAGTGCCGCGAGGGAGCGGCTTGCCCACATCATCGCTGACAGGCTGCGCGACGCAGGCGCCCCTCTCTCCCGCGCGGAGCATCCACCGACTGTGTACCTCTTTCTCGGCGTCAACGGCTCTGGGAAGACCACGACGATCGCCAAACTCGCCCACCGGCTCGTCAAGAGCGGAGAGAGCGTACTCGTTGCCGCCGGGGATACCTTCCGCGCCGCAGCCATCGAGCAACTTGAAACGTGGGCGGAGCGCGTCGGCGCGTCCATTGTGCGAAGCAAGCCAGGCGCCGACCCCGGAGCGGTCGTGTTCGACGCCATCGCGGCTGCCAGGGCGCGAGGCATCGGCTTTGTGCTCGCCGACACCGCCGGCAGGCAGCACACCCGCGACAGCCTGATGCAGGAACTTGCAAAGGTCGTGTCCGTCGCAACGAAGGCGCTGGGCAGATCGCCGGACGAGGTCTTGCTCGTGATTGACGGAAACACCGGGCAGAACGCCATCCGCCAAGCCGAGCAGTTCGCCAAGGTCGCGGGCGTTACCGGAGTCGTGGTAACGAAGCTGGACGGCACCCCGCGCGGCGGAGCGATCCTCGGGATACGGACACAACTCGGCCTGCCGGTCAAACTGGTCGGCGTCGGTGAGCGACCGGAGGACCTGGAGGACTTCGACCCGGACGCGTTCGCCAGGGAGATTGTGGGATGAAGGTCGCCGCCGCGCTCGTGCTCGTGTGCCTTGTCGCGTGCGGGAAGGACGAGGTACCCAACCCCACCTACGCGCTGCTGCTGCCTGAAGGCGACGGATGGTGGGCACGCGAGATCGAAGCCGGCTTCTCCGCCGCAGCCGAGCAGTTCTTCATGAAGACGAACACCGTCCGCTACTCCAACGAAGACCCCGAGAGCATCATCGAGAGCCTCGGCGACCTCAACGGCGGGCCGGCGGTTGTCGTAACGCTTTCCTCCGATGACGCCGAGCGGCTCGCAGCCTCGCTCTCAGCACGCCGCATTCGCCACGTTCTAATCGGCCCGGACGACCAAGCGGGTTCGCGCGCAGCACACGTTACCGGCGCAGCCGCCAACCTCGCCTACCAATGGAAGATCAGATGGAACCAGATGCAGCCTCCGCCGCGAAGCGTTCTGCTCCTGTTTGGGGATGTGCCGCTGCCGAGGAACGACATCGTAAGCGCTTTCTATCGCCGCTCGAATGACTGGGCGGAGTACCGACTTCGCGTGCGGACGCTTCACGACCTACAAGACGAGGACATCGAGTGGGCGGAGACGATTCTCGCCGTTGGCGACGATGCGGTTCGCAAGTGTCTTTCCGTCGAGGGGCAACGGTTCGTGCCCGTGGACGGCTCAGACGAAGCGCTGCAGGCGGTCGAGTCCGGCCGTGCCGAGCGAGCGTTCGTTCCGAACTACTTTCAGTTCGGCTATCGCGCCGCGCGGCTGGCGCGCGATGCGTTCTTAGACGTGCTCTCGGGCCCGGTGTCGCTCCACATCCCGTTCGACGAGGTGGACGCCGAGTACCTGCCGATGTTCCTGAAGAAGCGGCACGACATCCCATCCATCGGTTCGCCCGAAGCAGAATAGCGGGCGATGCCCACGGTCGCTCACGTCGGTCTGCTCTTGCTCACGCTCGACCTTCCGGATTGCGACTCTCTGAAGGACAAGCGGCGCGTTCTGTCGAGCCTGCTCAACCGCATCCGGCGAGAGATGCAGGTCAGCGCGGCTGAGGTGGGGCTGCAGAGCCGCATTCGCTCATCCGTGGTCGGCTTCGCCCTCTTGAGCGGCGCGCGGACGCAGGTCGAGCGCCTGCGCGACAGGGTCGAGCGCTTTGTGGACGGCGAGCCGCGCCTCGTGGTCGTCGAGCGAGAGTGGGCCTGGCTCTGAAGGGGGGGCGTGTGCGCCATAATCCCCGCTCCCGAACGAGACCTGACGCCTATGAACGAAAAGGACATCCAGCGCATCGTAGCCACCGACTGCGGCTCTACCACCACTAAAGCGATTCTCATCGAACAGAACGACCAGGGCGAGTTCCGGCTCGTCGCCCGGGGCGAGGCGCCCACCACCGTCGAGCGCCCATTCGAGGACGTTACGGTCGGCGTGCTCAACTCGGTGCACGAACTCGAGGACATCACCGAGGCGCGCCACGGCAAGCGAAGGACGCTCATCAAGGACGGCAAGGTCTATCGCCTTCGAAAGAACGGCAAGGTTGTCGCCGAGCGAGTTGACGAACACGAAGCCGCCGACCTCTACCTCAGCACATCCTCCGCCGGAGGGGGGCTACAGATGATGGTCGCCGGAGTGGTGAAGACGATGAGCGCCGAGTCCGCTGAGCGCGCTGCTCTTGGCGCGGGGGCGATCCTCATGGACACGCTCGCCATTGACGATGGACGAAAAGAGCATGAACGGGTGCAACGGCTCCGCGCGCTTCGACCAGACATCATCCTCATGTCCGGAGGAACCGACGGCGGCACGCGAGACCACCTGGTCAACATGGGCGAGGTGATCCGACGCGCCGACCCGAAGCCGCGCTTCGGTGACATGAGGCTGCCGGTCATCTTCGCGGGCAACAGAGACGCGCGCGAAGATGTGGGTGTCGCAATCGGGGACCAGATCGAGTTGCACATCGTTGACAACATCCGCCCAACCCTCGACCGCGAGGTGCTCGGCCCCGCGAGGGAGGAGATTCACGAACTGTTTCTCGAACACGTCATGCAGCAGGCGCCGGGCTACAACAAACTGCTCGATTGGACCAGCGAGGAGATCATGGCTACGCCGAACGCCGTCGGAAAACTGATGGAGAGTTACGCGCGCGAGAAGGGCATCAACATCCTCGGCGTGGACATCGGCGGCGCGACCACCGACATCTTCTCCGTCTTCCAAGGGATATACAACCGCACCGTCTCTGCCAACCTCGGCATGTCGTACTCGATCTGCAACGTGCTCAAGGAGGCCGGCACCGAGAACATCGCCCGGTGGCTGCCGTTCGAGATCGACCTCTTTGAACTGCGCAACCGCCTCCGCAACAAGATGATCCGTCCGACCACGATTCCCCAAACCTACGAAGACCTGCTCATCGAGCAGGCGGTTGCGCGAGAGGCGCTTCGGCTCGCCCTCGAACACCACAAGACGCTCGCAAGGGGCCTCATCGGCGTTCAGCAGCAGCGAGACATCGGTGATGCGCTCGACCAGGCTGCATCCGGCCAGACGCTCGTCAACATGATGCAGCTCGATGTGGTCATCGGCTCGGGCGGCGTGCTCAGTCACGCGCCGGATCGGCGCCAATCCGCGCTGATGATGATTGACGCGTATCAGCCTGAGGGCGTGACGCTCATGACCGTGGATTCGATCTTCATGATGCCGCATCTGGGCGTGCTCAGCGAGCACATGCCGCACGCCGCGGCGGAGGTGTTCGACCGCGACTGCCTCATCCGAATCGGCACGCTGGTCGCCCCCGTCGGCACGGCGAAAGAGGGAGAGCCATGCCTCAAAGTCTCAGGCGCGATCAACGAGACGCTGACCTTCGGAGAGATCCGACTGATCCCGCTCGGTCTCGGCGAAACCGCCGAAGTCACCCTCGACCCCGCAAGGGGCTTCGACGTCGGCGCAGGCAAGGGCAAGCGTGTAACCGCGACGCTCGAAGGCGGCGTCGGTGGAGTGTTCATTGACTGCCGAGGGCGGCCGCTTGCCATCCCCGATAGCCCCGAAGCCCGGCGCCAGTGGGTGCGCAGGACGCTGTCGAACGTCGGCCTGAAGGCGGAGTAGGCGCAGCTGCCGCCCGTGCCCGGTGCTCGTCGGAGCCTCCTTGATCTCCTTCGACTTCACGATGCGGGCGAACGTTCGGCGTCCGGGAAGATGCGGCTCACCTCTCATCATTGCCATCGTTGCCTTCGCCTTGCTCATCCAGACTCTGGCTCGCGGTTTCGCGCCGAAAGCGCGCCCCAAACGCCACGGCCTGCACAAGGTACCGCGCCGTGATGAATACACAGATTAGGATTCCTCCTCGCAGCAGCTCGTGCCTGCTGGGATCCATCGGTCCCAGCAGGGAGCAAAGGCCCAACATCATCAGCCATGCCATCACTATGAACGATGTGGGAATGTAGACCATCAACCATCGAAAAGATCCTTTGTGCTCCGGCGGCGCGTGCGCCTTGGCCGCGTCCCTCATGGTGTCAGCCTCCGACCACCATCGGTCGACTGTGACGCCAAAGAGTACGCCAAGGCTCGCGCAGGCAACCGACGGCCAGAAGAGATGGTCGAGATAGATGCCGGCGACGACGAGCAGGATGGCCAGCGGAGCGGGAACGAACATCGCGGACAACTCGTTCCGAACGTAATTCCAGAGCCTGCCTTTGCTCACTTGCGCCATTTCGTCGCAGACCTCCAGCGTCCGCAAGACACCGTCCTACTTGGATCCCCGAGCAGCCGTAGGCAGCCGCTCGCGATTCCTTCGCCGTGCCTACGGCGGACGCCTCGGTCTCGGGGAGTCGGAATCACCGTCGGCTTGCCTCGCTCCAATCACCCACCGCCAACGATCCTTATGCTTCGGATGACGCGCCTCGCCGCCTCCATTTCATCCGGCGAAAGCGGACGCGCGGTGCCGTGCTCGGGCACTACCGGCTTGTTGATGATGTTGACGAACGTGTAGGTCTCAGGGTCGGTGATCCGGGCGACGATCACGAGTAGCATTGATTCCCCCGTGCGAGGCTGCATTTGTGTGAAGTTCAGCCGGCCCTCCAGTCCGTCCGCGGTCGTGAAGGATTCCGTCCAGAACACGGGACGATCAACCAAATCCTGATAATCGGCGCGGTCTTTGAAGCGATATGCATCAATCTGCAGCGTGTGGTCTTCCGCGAAAGAAAGCACCGCCTTTCCCTCGAAACCCTCCCCTAACAGAACGCTTTCGTGCGTGGCTCTCCAGCTCTTCGGCAAGTCGAGCGTGAATCGCAGCGGCGTCCGTTCTCCAAGTTCCCGAAATTCCTCCGGTGCCGGCTGTAGGGCTCGCTCGGCTTCATTCGCCTTCTGCGCACAGCCCAACCCTATCGCCAACAGAAACGAGAGGGCCATGCATCGAACCGTCCACTTGCAGACTGGCCAAGCGGGCAGCCAAGCGTCATCGAAACGCTGAGCGGCGTGTCGGCTTCGGGGGGTTGGAATCACCATCGCCTCACCCTGCTCCTATCTTACCCATCAATACGAGCCAGCGGGGCGGGGGTTTCAGGCTGCATGCCCCTCGCGCCGGAGCCCGATACCCTCCACAGCAAGCTGTGGAGGGATAACAGAGGGAGGAATAGTCCCAGACTGATACCCTCCACAGCAAGCTGTGGAGGGGTCACTGCTGAGGGGCGCTGCAGGGCTCGTGTCCTACGCCAGGAGGTTCATCTCCCGCGCCAGCGAAGTGTCGCGCACGGTAACGCCTCCCTCCGTGTGGGTGTACAGCAACACGCGCACCTTGCCGTACGTCAGCAGGATGTCCGGGTGGTGGTCGTGTTTCTCGGCGAGGTAGGCGCACACCTGCGCGAACAGCGCCGCGCGCGTGTACGTGTCGAACTCGAACACCTTGGTGATGGCGACGCCTTCAACCGTCCAGCCTTCGAGCTCCTGCAGTTGCTCCTCCAGTTCCTGTTCCGTCAATTTCTCCACGTCCCGTTTATACCGCGCAAAGCCTTGCCGCCGCGTGCTACGATAGCCTCAGCGCCATGCAGCCGCTCGCAGCGTTCGTAACCGTCGAAGACCTGTCGCTGGCAGGGATGGTGCTGCTGAAACTTGGGTTCGGCGCCGTCCTGGGCGGGGCAATCGGCTGGGAGCGCGAGCTGAGCGGCCGACCCGCCGGAACGCGGACGCACATGCTGGTCGTGGTTGGCGTCATCCTGTTCGCCGAGGCAAGTCGCCACTTCCCCTCGCAAGACCCCAGTCGCATCGCTGCACAGATCGTAACCGGCATCGGCTTCCTCGGTGCGGGGACGATTCTCCGCATGGGCACGCAGATCCGCGGCCTCACCACTGCGGCGAGCATCTGGGCAGCAGCCGCCATCGGCATGGCGGTCAGCGTCGGCGGCGCGCTGCTCGTCGTTGCCCCGGTGGCGACGGTTTTGACGATTCTCACATTGACGGTGGTGGAGAGGGTTGAGGAGCGCTTTGCGCGAAAGGGGGCGCGACGGTTGCAGGTAACGCTCGCCGCGCTTGCGGGCGCCCCCCAAGTAACGGACGCGATTCTGCGCACCGCGCCGGACCTGCGCAACGTCTCCTTCAGCCGCATCGGCAATCAAGTGGTTGCAACGTTTCGCGTGTCGGACGCGCCGGAAGACCTACCGTTGCGCCTCGCGGAGCTAGAGAGCGTGGAGTCGGCTCGCTGGGTGGACTGAGGTCTACCTCATGCGGAACGGCTTGCCCTGCTGATACAGTTCCATGCGCTCCCGGAACGCGCTCGCCTGCGCCGGCGGTGTGGTGTCAATCGCGCGCCGAAGAAGCAGGATCGCTTTATCGAACTGCCCTGCCTCGGCGTAGACGGCGGCGATGATGTCGAGCAGTTGGGGCTGGGTCTGCTCATCTCCGTTAATGCGGCGAATAATCTCCAGACCGAGTTCTGCGTCACGCGCAGCGTCGTCGGGCGCCGTGGCGAGCAGCCACAGGAGCGAGTAGGTCAGGCCCGGGTTATCGGGCCAGCGCTGCACGGCTGGCTCGAGGGTTCTGCGGGCATCCACATAACGATTGGATTCGACTTGCGCACGAGCGAGTTTGCCGTAGAGG
>Ga0209172_10003891_pt1 | contig 21511 bp, 21 predicted proteins | sample LarsenN4metaG_FD_184113 | JGI IMG/M metagenome (GOLD analysis project Ga0209172, IMG submission 184113) | Hot spring sediment bacterial and archeal communities from British Columbia, Canada, to study Microbial Dark Matter (Phase II) - Larsen... ... | reverse complement strand
GACGGCGTTTCGCGCCGTTGCGGGGACGGGCCGCCCGACCGTGGCCATCCTCGCGGAGTACGACGCGCTGCCGGGCATCGGCCACGGCTGCGGGCACAACATCATCGCCACGACGGCGCTGGGCGCGGGGCTGGGCGTGCGGGCCGTCATCAGCGAGCTGCGCGGCTCGGTGCAGGTGGTCGGCACGCCGGCGGAGGAGGTCTACGGCGGCAAGGTGGCGATGATCCGCGAGGGCGCATTCGAGGGGCTCGACGCGGCGATCATGACGCACCCGGGCACGCGCGACACGGTCAACGCGAAGGCGCTCGCGTGCGCGGAGCTGCGCGTCGAGTACCACGGGCGCGAGGCGCATGCGGCGGCGCAGCCGGAGCGCGGGATCAATGCGCTGGAGGCGATGATCATCGCCTTCAACGCGATCAACGCGCTGCGGCAGCACATGCGACGGACGGCGCGCGTGCATGGCATCATCACCGACGGCGGCGAGGCGCCGAACATCGTGCCGGGCCACAGCGCGGGGAGCTTTCTCGTGCGGGCGGAGGACGACGACTATCTGGAGGAGCTGAAGACGCGCGTCGAGGCGTGCTTCGAGGCGGGTGCGACGGCGACAGGGGCGACGCTCGAGCTTGCGTGGAACCCAAACCAGTACGCCGCCATGCGCACCAACCGCGCGTTGGCCGAAGCGCACCGGCGCAACCTCGAGACGATCGGTCGCAACGTGCCGCCCGACGACGACCCGCGCCCCCTCGGCAGCACCGATATGGGCAACGTCAGCCGGATTGTGGCGGGCATCCACCCGGCGATCGCGATCGCGCCGCCGGACGTGAACGGGCACTCGCCGCAGTTCGCGGAGTACGCGGCGTCGGAAGCGGGCGACCGCGCAGTGATCGACGGGGCGAAGGCGCTGGCGATGACTGCGATCGACGTCCTCGCCGACGACGAACTGCGTGCGGCCATGCGCGAAGAGTTCGAGCGCGCCGCGACGCCCGCAGCCACACCGTGACCGACCTCGGCGACGCCTACGCCGACGCGGAGCTGGCCGCGCTGTACGACCTCGTGTACGAGGACTACGACGCCGACCTCGCGCTGTACGAGCAGTTCGCCGCGCGGGGCGAGCTGCCGTCGCTCGAGCTGGCTGTGGGCAGCGGGCGCGTCGCGCTGCACCTCGCGCGCAACGGTTATCACGTCACGGGCATCGACACGTCGCTGGCGATGCTCAGCCGCCTCGAGGCGGCGCTCGATCCCGACACGGCGCCGCGCGTCCGGCTCGTCGAGGCGGACATGCGCGACTTCGACCTGCGCGAGAAGTTCGACCTCGTGTACTGCGCGCTCTTCTCGTTCGAGCAGATGCTGACGAACGACGACGCGCTGCGCGCGCTGCGGTGCGTCGAGCGGCACCTGGCGCCCGGTGGCGTGTTTGTGACGGAGCTGCGCACGCTGCGCTCGGTCGACTGGGCGCCCGAGGAGGCGCCGGCGCTGCGCCACGAGTGGACGCGCCACGACGACGCGACCGGCGAGACGGTGACGAAGTTGCTTTCGATGCGCGCGTCGCCGTCGAGGCAGACGACCACGACGACGGTGATGTTCGACCGCGCCGCGGCGAACGGCACCGTCCGGCGGCGCGCGCTCGAGGTGACGATGCGCGTCTTCGGCCGCTTCGAGTTCGAGCTGCTGCTGAAGGAGGTGGGGCTGCGATTGCTGCAGGTCTACGGGGGCACTGACCTCTCGCCCTTCACCGACGCCAGCGATAGCATGGTCATCGTTGCCGGACGGGACGGGAGGTAACGCTTGCTGATCGCGCTCGACGCCATGGGCGGCGACAACGCACCGGCCGAGATCGTGGCCGGTGCTCTTCTTGCGCAGAAGGAGCTGAACATCGAGGTCGCCCTCATCGGCCCGAGGGAGGTCGTCGAGGCGGAGCTGACGCGGCACGGGGAGTCGCCCGCCAACTGGCAGATCGTCCACGCGAGCGAGGCGATCGCCATGGACGAGCATCCGGCGCAGGCGGTGCGCTCGAAGCGCGACGCGTCGATCAACGTGGGCATGGACCTGGTGAAGCGCGGCGTCGCCGGCGCGTTCGTCTCGGCGGGCAACACGGGCGCTGTGATGGCGTCGGCGCTGATGACGCTGGGGCGCATCCACGGCATCGAGCGGCCGGCGCTGGGCACGATCGCGCCGTTCACCGAGAAGGGCGTGCTGGTGCTGGACGTCGGCGCGAACGCGGATGTGAAGCCGACGTACCTGGTGCAGTTCGCGCAGATGGGCTCGGTGTACGCCGAGCGCGTGATGGGCATCGCCAGCCCGCGCGTCGCGCTGCTCAACATCGGCGGCGAGGAGACGAAGGGCAGCGAGCTGATGCAGGACGTGCACGGGCGGCTGCGCAACGCCGGCGTCAACTTCATCGGCAACATCGAAGGCGGCGAGGTGCACCACGGACGCGCCGACGTCATCGTCACCGACGGGTTCACGGGCAACGTCGCGGTGAAGGTGACGGAGGGCGTGGCCGACTTCATCTTCCGCGAGCTGCGCGCGGCGCTGACGTCGAAGCTGCGCTACAAGATGGCGGCGATGACGCTGCGGCCGGCGTTCATGGCGCTGCGCGAGAAGATGGACCCGCGGACGTATGGTGGCGTGCCGCTGCTGGGCGTCAACGGCTTCGTGATGATCGCGCACGGCAACTCGGACGCGCACGCGATCCGCAACGCGCTGCGGCACGCGCACGAGGGGGCGGTCTCGGGGATGCTGGATAGCATCCGGTCGTACCTGGTGAAGCGGTAGCGGGCAGCGGCCAGCGCGCAGCGGTCAGCAGTCAGCCACGGCACGGCGCCGCATGATCCACGCGAACGCGCACAGGATCATCCCGATAGCGAGCAGCCCTGCCGCGCCGCGCGGCGGGCGGGACGCGTCTCTGGCGCCCGTGTTCGGAGGCAGGACGTCGTTGGTTGGCGTCGCCGTAGCGGTTGAAGTTGCCGTGGGTGTCGCTGGCGGCGGTGTTGACCCGATTTGAAACAACGCGGGCTCCCAGGGCACGTTGTCGATCGCGAGATCACCGCCGATGTAGATGTCGACGCCGATGGGCCTACCGCATCCCGGCTTGATCCGTGCGGACGGGATCTGGAGACGCCCGAAGCCGGAAATCGGTACGTCCGCCGCATGCTCGCCGAAGATGTCCCCGATCGTGGTGCGCGCGCACTCTACATCTCCGACGCGCGCGACGACGGGCGTCCCCGGCGGGTACGGCTGGCCGTCCTTCAGGCGATCATCGGACCAAACCCACATCCAGTCCTCGCTGAAGTACAGATCGGCGAAGTGGAGGTCACCGCGCGGCAATGGGAGTTGCGGCGGCGTGAACGGCACATACTGATACACCTGTCCGGCCGTCCTCCCGTGCAGTTCGAACAGGATCTCGTCGCCCGGGCGTGCGCACCCGTCGATCTCGGCGTCGCCGGCCACGTTCAACTGCACGAATGCCTCGCCCGAAGGGCTGTCGGGGTGCGGTGTCTGGAACGGGGCGCTCTCACCGCACGGTCGACTGTTCACCATTGCCGTAATGATTTCGCCGCCCGTCATGTAGTGCGTGTCTTCGATTGCGCGGGCGATGAACACCATCTCATCGCGCGTCGTCACGGGCAAATCGATTGTGAGCGTCTCTCCCGCCACCACGGTGAAGACGTCGGTGAATTCCGGACTTGTAACCGGTAGCCGCGCGGCCCAGCAGCGGCTCTGCGGGAACGGGTTGTAGGAGAACCCGCCGGTATCGGCACAGACCCCTGAGAAGCGCGGCACCGTAGTGCCGAGGCGATACTGCCCCGGAAGTGACTGGATCGCATAGATGCCTGCTTCATCCGTATCGTCGAATCCAAGGTGGCGTGTCTCGGGATCGGTGGGCGGGCGGAGCTGGACCTGGGTCGCAATCGCCAGCTCACCGGCGTCATGCTCGCCGTTTTCGTTGCGGTCCCAGAAGACGATGCCCGTGACCGTCCCGAACTCCTGTGAGGCCGCAGTTCCATATGGCATCCACAGCGGCAGGAGGAAGATCAGGAACAATAGCGGTCGCAGCACGGGGCCTACTCCCTTCGAGGCGGAGCCAGTAAGTAGAACGCACGGCCGGACGTGAAGGTTAACGGGTAAAATACGAAGCGTCGGGCGAAGGAGGTGCGCATGTTCTTTCGGTCCGGCCTCGCCCTCGCGCTGGTGCTCGCGCTGCTGCCGCTCGGCGGCTCATCGGACGCTCACGCTTGCAGTTGCTTGCTCGAGTCGTCGGACGAGTTTGTGCGCCAGGTCATCGACGGTGTTGACGTCGTAGCCGAAGGCGAGCTGACGGCGGTGCACCCTGGCCGGCCTTCGGTGATCGAGCTGCGTGTTGAGCGGATCTACAAGGGCGATCCGCCGCGCACGATCACGTATCGCGAGGACGGAGCGTGCGGGATGGGATACGCGTCGGCGAGCCCCGGCCGCAAGCAGTTCGTCTCACTCAAGAGGCAGCCCGATGGCTCGTACCGAGAGGCGGGGTGCGCGTCGTTTCCACTCCTCGATCCAACATGGGCGGAGTTTCACGCGACCGTGACGCGCCTCGTCCCGCTTCAACGACCGGCGCTGATGGCGAGAGACGGCGACGGATCGGCCTGGAGCGTCTGGCTCGGCATCGCGATCGCTGCAGGCGCCGCGGGCATCGTGGGCGTCACGCTGATGCGTGATCGCGGACGTAGCACCTGAAGCGGAGGCTCAGATCGCGCCGCAGTCGCGAAGGGCGCCGATCTGCTCCCACGTGTAGCCGAGGTCGAGGAGGATCTCCTCGGTGTGCTGGCCAAGCTCCGGGGCGCCGGGCGCGACCTCGGCCGGCGTCTCGCTGAACTTCCAGGGCGCGCCGATCACCTGCGTCGGGCCAAGCTGCGGGTTGTCGACCGTCACGAGGTATTCGTTTTCGAGCGCCTGCGGGTCGTGTCGTAGCTGCTCGTAGTCCTGCACGGGGGCGCAGATCATGTCGTGCGCCTCGAGCTCCGCCATCCACTCGCCCGTCGTCTTCGCGAGGAACTTGTCGTCGAGCAGCGCGTACAGGGCCTCGAGGTTGTGGGCGCGGCCGAGCGCGTTGGCGAAGCGCTCGTCGTCCTGCAGCTCGGGCATGCCGACGGCCTGGCAGAACGCCGGCCAGCGGTCGTCGCCGACGCCGCCGACGACGGCCCAGCCGTCCTTCGTCTGGAACGTGCGCCAGATAGTCGGCAGGTAGGCGTGGCCGCGGCCCGACTTCCGGAACTTGCCGTTGAGGATGTAGTACTGCATCTCCCACGCCTGGGCCGCGATCTGCGTGCCGAAGAGCGACGTCTCGACCTTCTGGCCGATTCCCGTCGTCTGCCGGGCGTACAGCGCCGCGATGATGGCCATCGCCAGGTTGGCGGCGCCGATGTAGTCGGCGATGGCGACACCTGCGGGGAACGGCGGGCCGTCCGGCTCGCCGGTGATCGACATCAGGCCGCCGCGCGCCTGCGCCGCGATGTCGAACGCGGGATGCTCGGCCTTCGGCCCCTTCGTGCCCCAGCCGGACGCTTGGGCGTAGATGATCTTCTCGTTCAGCGGGCGCACGTCGTCGTAGCCGAGGCCGAGCTTCTCCATCGCGCCCGGGCGGAAGTTGTGCACCATCACGTCGGCGGTGGGGATGAGCTTGCGCGCGACGTCGCGCGCCTCGTCGGTCTTGAGATTGAGCGTGATGCTGCGCTTGCCGCGGTTGTGCGCGAGGTGATAGGCGCTGAAGCGCTTCGCCCCTTCGCCCGTGAGCGCCAGCACGCGGCCGAGGTCGCCGAACATGGGCGGCTCGACCTTGATGACGTCGGCGCCCATGTCGGCGAGGATCATCGTCGCCTGGGGGCCCTGCTGGAAGACTGTGAAGTCGAGCACCCGGATGCCGTCGAGCGGATGCGCCATAGTCGTTCACCTCTGGAGCGCGTTGATGGACAATCCAGTACCGCACGGGCAGACACGGTGGTCCTGCGAGCCGCAGCAGCAAGTATCTCAACACGAAGCGACCGCGTCGAGCGGATGGCGGGACGCGGCGTTTGCAGGATCCGCAGCCGGTCGCTAGTCCGAGGCCCGCGGGCGGAAGATGCGGCGGAGGAGGCCGTTGCGCACGTTCGACCAGGCCGACTTCACGTGAGGCGGAGCTGAAGCTCCGCGGCTACGGTTGGGCGGCTACGGTGCGGCGGCCTACGGCTCGATGGCGAGCGACAGCCTTAACCGGACGCCCGCGGGCGGAAGATGCGGCGGAGGAGGCCGTTGCGCACGTTCGACCAGGCGGACTCGAGGCGCTCGCACTCGTCGTCGGACAGTTCCTTCTGGCCGAACTCCGCGCGCTCGTACTGGGCGGCGAGGTAGCGGGCGTCGTCCGTGCCGGGCACGGCCTGGCGGAGCCGCGTCGCGTACTCGCGCGGCGTCTCGCTCGGGTGCGCGCCTGCGCGGGCGAAGCGGCCGAGGCGCTGCGTCTTCTCCCAGAGCTGCGCCGGCCGCGAGAGGCCGCCCATGCCCCACTCCCACGCGAAGCGCGCGCCGGTTCCGGCGACGGCGAGGACCGCACCGATGACGGCGATGGTGAACAGGGGGCTCCATGCGCTGCCGCCGGAGCCATCGGCTGCAGCGTCGCTCTCGCCCGCGGGCGGGTTAATCGCCGGGTCGGCGAGGTCGCCCAGGCGCAGCTCGTCTTCGCCGAGCGTGGGGTCGTCTTCGAGGCCTTCGGAGCCGGGGCGCGCCGCGTCGGGCGGCGTGTAGCCGGGGCGAGCGATCCGCGGCTGCGACGGCGTCGGGTTGAACTCCACCCAGCCGATGCCGGGGAAGTAGACCTCGGGCCAGGCGAACGCGTTGCGCTCCGTCAGGGTGTAGTGCACGCCCTCGGGCGCATCCTTCGTCAGGGGGTCGATGACGTAGCCCGTAGAGACGCGGGCAGGGATGCCAAGCGAGCGCAGCATGACGGCCATCGCCGACGCGTGGTAGTCGAAGTAGCCGCGCTGCACGTCGAACAAGAAGTAGTCGACGCTGTCGCGGCCCGGCGGCGTCGACGGCACGTTGTAGTCGTTCGGGAAGGAGCGCAGATACGTCTCGATGGCGAAGGCCGCATCGTAGGGCGTCTCGGCGTTGCGCGTCACCTCGCGCGCCTTCTGGCGCACGCGATCGGGCAGGTTGCCGGGCAGCTGCAGGTACCGTTCGAGCACCCACGACGGGTAGCGCGCGCCCGCATCGCGCAATTGCTCGACCGAGGCGATGGCGACGCTGCCGGTGACGCTGTAGCGTTCGCCCTCTTCGACGCGGCCGTCGGGCGCGAGCGACAACACGTCGCCGCGCTCGCCGCCGACGCGCGCCTCGGCGTCGACGTCGGAGGAGAGCGGCTGGCCGAGGCCGTAGAGGATCTCGTCGTTCGCGCCCTTCACGGTGACGTTGACGGTCACCTCGCGGCGCGCGCCTTCTTCCTCAGCGTCGGCGACATCCGTGCGGCTGCCGGACGGGAGCGGCACGTCGCCTTCGATGTTCACCTTCCAGCCGTTGGCGGTGTACTCGTCGAATGACTGCCCGCGCAGGTACGCCGCCATCTCCGGCGTGATCTCGACGTCCAGCTCGACCGCTTCGCGCGAGCTGAGCTTGATCTTGCCCTGCAGCGGCAGCGCGTCCTCCAGGTTGTGGACGTTGATCGGCTTCTTCGCGTTGACGGAGATGAACACGCGGCCCAGCGGCGACAGGCGGTCGGTGACCGGCACCGTGAAGTTGGCCCAGCGCTCGCTCGCGGTCTCGGAGCGCTCGGCGAGTGGCACTTGCGACGCGATCAGCAGCAGCAGCACGGCGACCCAGAACGTGGCGTTGAGCACCGGCAGGCTGATGAACTCCGGGTACTTCACGCCGTTGCGGTCCCATTCGTCTTCCTTGTGCGAGAGGTGCACGCGCATCAGCAGCAGCACGGCGCCGAAGACGAAGACGACGAACGAATGGCTGTACTGTCCCGGGATGAAGCTGATATTCCACATGAGGGCGACGCCGCCCGGTAGCAGCCCGAGCCAGGCGTTGCGCCAGCGGAAGATCGCCCAGGACGAGACGTAGGCGCCGACCCAGACCATCACGAGGATGAGCACGATGAACGGAAGCTCGTCGGTGCTGATGCCGCCGAGCGTCACGGCGGACCACCAGGCGTGCATGCGGTCGAGGATCTGGTCGGTGCGCACGACGGCGGAGCCGCCCGGCACGATGGCCAGCAGTTGCAGGTACACGAGCGTCGCGCCGGCGAGGAGCGCGATGGGGTGCAGCAGCAGCTCGTGCCAGCGGACGCGCGAGAGCGCGTAGCCGATGATCAGGCCCGCGAAGCCGATCGGGTACAGCGAGGGCATATCGTCGACCCAGTTGGCGGAGTCGATCGAGTGGACGACGCTCATGAACACGATGCTGACGATGGCGAACGTCAGCCAGTCTTCCCAGGGCACGATGGCGGGCTGGCGCGGCTCGTCGGCGGCAGGCGCTTCCTTGCGCTGGTGGAAAATCTCGTCCCAGTTGGCCTCGCGCATGCGCTACTCCGCCCCTCCGCCGCGCACCGATCCCTCGAACGGCGCCTCCGCCTCCGCGCCGAGCGCGAACTGAAGGTCGTCCGCGCGCTTGACGATGTATGTGAACACGTCGGACGCCGCGAGCGACGCGAACACGCCGAGCGAGCTTTCCGCGCCGCCGAAGGTGCTCGGCTCCATGAGGATCGCCGCGACCTTCACGCCGCGTTGCTGCAGCGCGCCGAGACCCGCGACCCACGCCTCGTCCACGGAAGGGGTGATCACGACGACGGTGGTGTGGCGCCCGAAGCGGCGCGCCTCGTTGCCGAGCAGGTCGCCGAGCGGGACATCGCCGCTGGCGCGAGCCATCGCCAGCGACTCGAGGATGCGCGTGTACTGGTTGACGCCGCGCTCGGCGTCGTGCACGTCGAAGGTGCGGCCGAACGACATGAAGCCGACGCTGCGGTTCGCCGTCAGGAAGTAACGCGCGACCGACGCGGCGATGCGCACGCCGTACTCCTCGGTGGCGTCGTCGCCCTCGCCAAGGTGCACGTCGCGGTGCAGGTCGAGGATGATCCAGATGTCGCTGGCTGGATCGAGCTCGTAGATCTTCACCATCAGGTCGCCGGTGCGGGCAGTGCTGGGCCAGTGGATGCGGTTGAAGCTGTCGCCGTACTCGTAGGGGCGCACGCCCGACGCGTTCGGGGTGACGTAGTGCGTGCGGCGGCGGAAGCGGCCCTCGCCCGGCAGGCTCGCCGGCGGCACGTAAAAGTTGGGCAGCTCGACCGCGCGCGGGTAGACGAGGACGTTCTGCGCCCGGCCGAAACGGCGCGTGTGCTTGAACAGCCCGAACGGATCGCCGGTCGTCACCTCGACCGGCCCAACGGCGTACAAGCCGCGGCGGCGGATCGTCGACGCCACGCGCCAGGAGCGCGTGCCCTTCGCCGGCACCGTGACGACGCGCTTCGCGTTGTGCCCGGGCATGTCGCTCGGGTCGTCGACCTCCAGCCAGATCTTGCCGAGCCACGTCCGGTTGCGGACAGTGATGCGCTCCTCGAATTGCGCGCCCTCCTGCAGGCGGTCGGTGTGGCGGTCGGGCTCGACCTCGAGGCCGTTCAGGTTCAGGCGCGACCAGACGTACGCGATCGGCACGCCGATCATCGCCACGTACGCCAGCCGCCAGCTCAGCCAGAAACCGGTCGAGAGGGCGATGATGATGCACGACAGGAACAGGACCGCGACGGCGGTCAGCGAGCGATTGGTGACGAAGACCTGACGGAAGAGCTTCCGTATGCGACGCATCGCGCTACCGCGCTGCCTGCTGTCCGGTGCCGATTGAACTGCTGCGCGCCCGCGCACCCGGCACCGGCGTCCGCTCGATGCACTGGTCGACGACCTCGCGCGGCGAGACGTTCTTCACGCGCGCGGACGGGCTGACGATGATGCGGTGGCCGAGCGTGGCGTACGCCAGCTCCTTCACGTCGTCCGGCACGACGAAGTCGCGCCCGTCGAGGAGCGCGCGCGCTTGGCACGTCCGGTAGAGCGCGAGCGACCCGCGCGGCGACGCTCCGAGGTAGGCCGACGTGTGCTTCCGCGTCTGGTCAACGATGGTGACGATGTACTGCTTGATCAGCGGGTCGACGTAGATGTCCTTGACGGCCCGCTGCATGCTCAGGATCTCGTCGGGGTTGGTCACGCGCTCCAGCGACTCGATGGGGTGGCGGCGTTGCTGCCCTTCCATGATCAGCACCTCGTCGGTCATCGACGGGTAGCCGAGGTGGATGCGCAAGAGGAAGCGGTCGAGCTGCGCCTCCGGGAGGGGGAACGTGCCCTCATATTCGATCGGGTTCTGCGTCGCGAGCACCATGAACGGCTCGGGCATGGGGTGCGTGACGCCGTCAACGGTCACCTGGCGCTCCTCCATCGCCTCCAGCAGCGCCGACTGCGTCTTCGGCGTCGCCCGGTTGATCTCGTCGGCGAGCACGATCTGCGAGACGATCGGGCCGGGGCGGAACTCGAAGTCGCCGGTCTTCTGGTTGTAGATCGAGACGCCGCTGACGTCGCTGGGCAGCAGGTCGGGCGTGAACTGGATGCGCCGGAAGCCGCAACCGGTCGAGACCGCGAGGCTGCGCGCGAGGATCGTCTTCCCGACGCCGGGCACGTCCTCGATGAGCACGTGGCCCTGGCAGAGGAGCGCGATGAGGGCCATGCGGACCTCGGTCTCCTTGCCGATGATGACCTTCTCGACGTTGGCGATGACTCGTTCGGCGATGATCTTGGGGTCTTCCATGGAACCTCCGGCCGCTGGAAGGGGGAACGCTACAGAAAGTACGGGCGTGCTGGCAGGAAGGTTCTCAGATTATAGCAGCGCATTACATGACCCCCGGCCGTCGCAAACGCAACGAAACGCTGACGAAAACGAAATCGCCGCCCCCTTCCTGACGCCGGGCGGCGTCCGCGGGTTCCGCCCTGACGGCCCGCTCGTCCCCCTCAAGGAGCATGCCCGTTCTCCGGCCGACGTTCGGTTGGACACCCCGGCTGCCGATGCTTAATAGGTATGTCCACGGCAGCCAGCCCTGCACGCGGGCCGCTGGGCGCGCTTTTCTCTCCGGCGAGGAACATCCGCTGGCGTATCATCGCGCCCTACGCCGGGCTGACCATTGCGCTGGCCATCGCAGGCACCTATCTCACGACCCGCCTCGTCGGCGGCTCGCTCGACGAGCGGTTCAACAACCAGCTGGCGGAGGCCGGCAGGGTCGCCTCGGATGCTCTCGTCCGGCGCGAGCGCGCTCATCTCGAGACCGTCCGCGCCATCGCGTACACGGACGGCGTGGGCGCGGCGACGGCGAGCCGCGCTCCGTTCGAAGTGGCGCGACTGGTCCAGCCGGTGGTCTCGAATGCGGGCGTGGAGCGCGTGGAGGTGCTCGACGCGGACGGCCGGCGCCTGTACGGCGCGCAGCTCACCGACAGCGCCTCGCGCACGTACGAGAGCATCGTCGAGCCGGAGAACCGGTTTGCGTGGGAGAGCGTGCGAAACGTCATCGGCCTCCAGGGCGACGCGCTGGGCGACAAGTTCTCGGAGATCGTGGACGTGGGCGACGGCAGTGTGCTCTACACGGCGGCGCCCATCTACGACGGCGACAGGGTAGTCGGGGCGGTGCTGGCGGGGACAAGGCTGGAGACGTTCGTCGCGGACGCGAAGCTGGAGGCGCTCGCCGACGTGACCATCTACGACCGCAGCGGCGCGCCGGCGGCGTCGACGTTCGGCGAGGACGCGCCGCACGCATCGGCGCTCGCGCTCAGCAGCCTCGATCAACCGCTCCGCGAGCATCAGTCGCTGTTCGGCCGCGATTTCGACTTGCTGTACGGGACGCTCGCGTTGCGGGGCAGACCTGTCGCCGCATATTCGGTGGCGCTGCCATCGGATTTCATCTTCAGCGCGCAGGACGACACACGCACGCAGATGGCCATCCTCTTCACCGCGGGCATGGCGATCGCGCTGGCGATCGGGTGGCTCATCTCGAAGACGCTCACCGATCCGGTGTCGCGGCTCGTGGCCGCGGCGAACGCCGTCAGCGGCGGCGACCTCTCGGCGCGCTCCGGCGTGCGCGGCTTCGACGAGATCGGCGTGCTCGGGCGCGCGTTCGACGAGATGACCGAGCGCCTGCAGCGCCAGTTGCTCTCGACCGTGCGCGCGCTCACATCCGCCATCGATGCACGCGACCCGTACACCCTGGGGCACTCGATGCGCGTGGGCCAGCTTGCCGTCGCGCTCGGCCGCGAGCTGGACCTGCCGGACGCAACGCTGCAGCACCTGGAGATCGGCGGCTACCTGCACGACATCGGCAAGATCGGCGTGCGCGACAACGTGCTCCTCAAGCCGGCGTCGCTGACGCCGGCGGAGCGCGACGCGATCGAGCGCCACCCGCGCATCGGGCTGGACATCCTGGAGCACGTCGAGTTGGCGCCGGAGGTGCTGGAGTTCGTCGGCGGCCACCACGAGAAGCTCGACGGCAGCGGCTATCCAGCGCACCGCCACGGCGACGCGATCGGCATGGTCGCGCGCATCGCCACGGTCGCCGACATCTACGACGCGCTGACCACCGACCGCCCCTACCGGCCGGCGATGACGCCGCACCGCGCGCTCGACATCCTTCACGATGAAGTGGCCGAAGGCCGCGTTGACGGCCGCGTCGTCGCCACGCTCGAGCGGATCATGCCATGGTGGGAGCGCCGCCGCCGCGACGAGCCGGAGCTGCGGGGCTTCAGCGTCGGCGCGACGAGACAGCCTGCGACGGAGCTGGAGGAAGCCGTCGCATGAAGATCGTGAAGCGCGTGCTGATGACCGCCGGGCTGCTCGCAGGGTGCCTGGGCGCCACATACGTCGCCGCCACGCTCGCGCTGATGCGGCCGGACTCGTGGCGCATCGACGTCGCGCTTGCGTCGCACCTCGCGGTCGACTACTCGCGCGACCCGCACGACGCGCCGATGCGGGCGCCGCTCGACCCGGCGGTCGCGGACGCGGCGAGCGCGGATGAGCAGGTCCTGCTCGACCCGTCAGCCACGGCAACGCGCATCGCGCGCCCGGGGCAGACGGGCGCCTCGGCGACGCCTGCGCTCGATGTCACACCCGCGCCGAGTCTGGAGCCTACGCGGGACACGGCTGCGACGAAGACGCCGAAGCCCACCAAGACGTCTGAGCCGCACGAAACGGCGACTCCCAGGCCGGTCCCGACCGGGACGCCCGAGCCAAAACCAACAAAGACACCGACGCCCATCGCCTGCAAGGGCGGGCTGATCATCATCATTGAGGAAGACGGCGACGACCACGAATGCGCATCGCCGACGCCGCGCCCGACGAAGACGCCGCTGCCGGAGCCAACGAAGATCGTCGTCGACTGCGATCTGTACCCGGACGAGGACATCTGCGAGGACCTCGCGACGCCGATCATTATCGATTAGCGTGCCCGTTTGCGGAGGCCACCCGCCGGCCGCTATATATCGGCTCGTCCCCCGTGGATCCTGCGATTATTCCCGGAGGTTACGTGGACAGCGACAACGGCTGGTCGTACTCGGCGCGCGCCTACATCGAGTTTCAGGACCGCGGCGACCGCAACCGCACGCTGCTGCTCGACCCGGTGATGCTGCGGCTCTGCGGGAACGTTGCCGGCCTGCGCATGCTCGATGTCGGCTGCGGTGAGGGGCGCTTCTGCCGCATGCTCGGCGAGCGCGGCGCCCTCACGGCCGGCATCGACCCGATCGAGGAGATGGTCGCGACGGCGCGCGAGCGTGACGGCCATGGCGGCGCGTACGTGCGCGCCACCGCCGAGCGCGCGCCCTTCTCCGACGCGTCGTTCGACCTCGTCGTCAGTTACGTCACGCTCGTCGACATCACCGGCTACCGCGAGGCCATCGCCGAGATGGCGCGCGTGCTCCGGCCGGGCGGCCAGCTCGTCGTCGCCAACCTGGGGTTCGTGACCGCGTCGTCCGGATGGCTCAAGGACGATGACGGCAGGCGCCTGTACCAGCGTGTCGACCGTTACGCCGACGAATGGAAGCAGACCTTCGAGTGGGTCGGCATCCGCATCGACAACTGGCACCGCCCGCTTGCGAACTACATGCAGGCGTATCTCTCGAACGGCCTGATCCTGCGCGACTTTCTCGAGCCGGTGCCGGAGGACGAGTCCCTGCGCGAGATCTATGACTTCGAGGACTGGTTCCGGGTGCCGCTCTTCACGGTCATGCGGTGGGAGAAGCCGGCGTAGCAGCTACCAGTGCACCAGGTGCCGTGTGAGGTTCGCGTGATCATCGGCGCCGCGCCTGCCATTCGAGCTACGCCCAGCCCATCTCCCGCTCGACGGCGGCGACATCGTTGGCCACACGGTGGACCTTTGGCTCGATCTCGAGCGCCGTCTCGGGATCCTTGAGGCCGCTGCCGGTGATGATGCAGACGACGATCTGACCCGCGTATGACTTCCCGGACGCCGCCTTCTTCAGCATGCCCGCCACGCACGCGGCGGACGCCGGCTCGCAGAAGATGCCCTCGTCGCGCGCGAGGCGGCGGTAGGCTGCGAGGATCTCGTCGTCGGTGACGGCGTCGATCGAGCCGCCGGACTCGTCGCGGGCGCTGATCGCCGACTTCCACGACGCGGGATTGCCGATGCGGATGGCCGACGCGACGGTCTTCGGCGACTTGACGGGCGCGCCCTCGACGAGCGGCGCCGCGCCCGCGGCCTGGAAGCCGAGCATGCGCGGCCGCTTCGACGCGCGCTCCTGCTGGTAGTACTCGACGAAGCCGCGCCAGTAGGCCGTGATATTCCCCGCGTTGCCGACGGGTATCGCCAGCACGTCCGGCGCATCGCCGAGCGCGTCGATGATCTCGAACGCCGCCGTCTTCTGTCCCTCGATGCGGTTCGGGTTGACGGAGTTGACGAGCGCGATCGGGTGTTTCGCCGTGATCTCGCGGGCGATGCGCAGCGCGTCATCGAAGTTGCCGGCGACCTCGATCACCTCGGCGCCGTGCGCCGTGCCCTGCGCCATCTTCCCGCGGGCCACGCGCCCCTCCGGCACGATGACGTAGCACTGCAAGCCGTAGCGCCCGGCGTACGCAGCCGCCGAGGCGCTCGTGTTGCCGGTGGACGCGCACATGATGGCGCGCGCGCCGTCCTCGATCGCCTTCGCGACGGCGACGACCATGCCGCGGTCCTTGAACGAGCCGGTCGGGTTGCAGCTCTCGAGCTTGAAGTAGAGCGCGTCGCAGCCGAGATCGCGCTCGATCGACGTCGAGCGGACGAGCGGCGTGTCGCCCTCGCCGAGCGTGATCCGGGGAGTCGCGTCGGTGATCGGCAGGTGGGCGGCGTAGCGCTTCAGCACGCCCGGGTGTGGCGTCTCGAGTCCCTCGACCGCGATGTCAGGACTCATATTCGTCGTTCTTCAGGTAGTTGGCCTGGCCGCGCAGCTCCTTGATGTCGCGCTCGAGCTCGTCGACTGCGCGGCGCTTCATCCGCTCGATCATCTGGTTCAGCTTGAGGAGCTGGTCAGCCAGCGTGCGCCGGAAGTCGAGCGTCGCATTGTGCACGGAGTCGATGCGGCTCTCCTGCGCCTTCAGCCGCACGTCGAAGTGGGCTGCGGCCTCCTCCTGGCGCTCGAGGCGCGTGACCTCGTCGGCGACCGTCTCCTCGAGGCGCGACGTGCGATCCTCGAGGCGCTGACGCTCGGCGCGCAGCAGCTCGACTCGCTCCTGCAGCATCGGCAGCACGCGATACTCCTCGGCCTGCTCCTGCAGCGCCGTCTCGAGCCGCTGCGCCACTTCGTGCGCGAGGCGGGCGCGCTCTTCGAGCACGTCGTCTTCGCGTCGGAGCGCGCGGATGGCGCCCTCGATCTCGCCGTGCTCCTGCTCCAGCCGGGCGATGGCGTCGAGGCTGCGCGCGGCCTTGCTCTCGACGCCTTCGAGGCGGCTGTTCAAGCCCTGGTACTGCAGGTGCGCGCGCGACACCTCCTCCTGGAACCGGCGGTGCGCGTCGTCAACGCTGCTTTGGCGCTCGTTGAGGCTTTCCGTGCGCCGCTCGAGGTCCTGCACGCGGCGGAACAGGTCGTTCTTCTCCTGCTGGTCGCGCGAGCGCTCCTCGCCCGTCGCCCGCTCGAGCATCTCGAATTTCGTGTCGATCAGAACCTCGGCATCCTGGATGCGCTCGAGGAGGCTCGCGAGCTGGCGCATCTGTTCCTGGAACGCCGGCAGGCCCATCGTCTTGGCCAGGATCTCGCGGATGCGGCCCTCGACGTCGCGGACGCTCTCGTTCAGGTCGACGAGCGCGGCCTGCGTCTGGTCGCCCTGCTGGTGCAGCCGGCCAACCTGCGCCTTCAGCTGGTTGATCTCGTCGATCATCCAGGCGATGCCATCCTGCGGCAGACGCGCGTCGTTGCGCGGGTTCGGTGTCGTCATGACTTCACCCTCAGCACCTGCTCCACCCCCTCGACGCCGTCGAGCCGCTGCATGGCGCGCAGCGCCGCCTGCACGGCGGCCTCGCGCGCTTCGTGCGTCATGATTACCAGCTCGGCCGACCCGTCGACATCGTCTTCCTTCTGGATGACGGACGCGATGCTGATCTTCGCATCGCCCAGCGCGCCCGCGATGTGCGCGAGCACGCCCGGCCTGTCGGCGCACCGCATCCGCAGATAATAGCGCGATCGTACATCACCGATCGGCATCACGCTCAGTCCCGCTTCGCGCCGCAGCGAGTGCGGCCAGTAGACGCGGTTGCTGATGCTCACGGCCGCGTCGAGCGCGTCGGCGACGACGGCGGACGTCGTGGGCAGCTGGCCGGCGCCCGGCCCCTGGAACAGCACGCGGTTCATCAGGTCGCCCTCGATCTGGACGGCATTGAGCACCCCATCGACGTTCGCCAGCAGCTCGTCGGTCGAGATGAGCGTCGGGTGCACGCGCAGCTCGACGCGATCGCCGCTCCTCCGCGCCATGGCGAGGAGCTTGATGGCATAGCCGAGCTCCTTCGCGTAGGCGAAGTCTCTCGGCGCAAGCTTCGTGATGCCCTCGCGGTAGACGTCGTCGGGCGTCACGTCGATGTGGAACGAGAGTGTAGCCAGAATCGCCAGCTTGTAGGCTGCGTCGTTGCCTTCGACGTCGTCGCTGGGGTCGGGCTCGGCGTACTTGAGCCGCTGCGCCTCGGCGAGCGCCTCGGCGAAGCTTCCGCCGCCGCGGCTCATCGAGCTGAGGATGAAGTTCGTCGTGCCGTTGATGATGGCGGTGACGGACATGATGTCGTTGGCGAGGAGGTCGCGCTTGAGCGGCGCTATGATGGGGATACCGCCGCCGACGCTGGCCTCGTACAGCAGGTCGACGTTGTTCTCGCGCGCCAGCACGATCAGCTCGCCGCCGTGCTTCGCCATCACCTCCTTGTTGGCGGTGACGACGAACTTCTTCGCCATGAGCGCCTCGCGGAGGTAGGCGTAGGCGGGGTTCTCGCCGCCCATGACCTCGATGATGAGGTCGATGTCCGGATCTCCCAGCAGGTCGTTGGCGTCTGTGGTCAGGAGCGCCGGATCGATGTCGACGTCGCGCTGCTTCGAGACGTCACGCACCAACACGCGGCGGATCTCCAGCGGCGATCCGATCTGGCGGGCATAGACATCGGCCTTGTCGCGCAGGATGCGGGCGACGCCGCTGCCGACGCCGCCGAGGCCCATCAGGCCGATGTGGATGGCGCCGCGCTCACTCGGCATCGTCGGGTTGGGGCGCGCCGGACGGATTGGGCGCGGACGGCTCAGTGGCCCCGGAGGCGGGCGTTGCGCCTGCCTCGGTCGTCGCGCCGGCGCCTGGCGATGGGACGACCTGCACCGTGGGCACGACGATCGGCTGTGTTGGCGCGGGCGTGGGCACGGCGTCGAGCACGTCGAGCAGCGCCTCGATCTGATCCTCTTCTTCCCAGTTGCGCACGATGGACATCTTCGCCTGCGTGTCCTCGAGCCAGTTCCGGTACTGCAGCTCAACGTACTCGGACTTTTGCTGTTCGGTCATTGTCTGCGTCGCACGCTCGATCACGCGGACGACGTAGTATGGCGCGCCGCCGTTGGTGGGAAGCGGATCACTGACCTGCCCCACCTCGGCGCTGAACGCGAAGTCGTTGTAGGCCTCCTCGAAAGCGCCGTTGATGTTGAAGTCCGTTACACCACCCGTGGCATCGGCGGTGGGGTCAACCGACAGATCCCTGGCCACGTTGGCCCACGCCTCGCCGGCGTTGATGCGCTCGATCGCCGTACGGGCGGCCTCTTCGTCATTCGTGACGACCACTTCGACTTTCGCCTGCTCGATCTCGGCGGGCGCTTCGTTGCGGAACTTCTCCCGCACCTTGTTGCTGAGCAGATCGGACTTCACGAGCCGCCGGTACTCGGACTCGTTGAGACCCGAGTTGTCGAGCGCCTCGCGGAAGCGGTCGGCGAAGACGCGGGGCTCGGCGTCCGGGGAGGCGCCGATGCGCTGGCGCAGCGATGTCTCCACCTCTTCGTCCGTGACGGTGATGCCCAGCTCGCTCTCGGCGCGGCTGATGAGCGTCAGTTCGTTGAGCAGCGATTGGTAGGCGTACTCGGGGATGATGGAGACCTGCTGGCGCAGCGACGGCTGCTGTCGCAGCTCGTGCTCCATGCGGCGCTTCATGGACGCGAAGGACACCTTGATGCCGTCGGCCTCGAGCACGGTGCGGCCTTCGGGGCGGATCTCGCCGTACCAGTAGCCGAACGCGACGAAGGCGAGCGCGATGAGGACGACGAGGCCGACGCCGCCGATGAGCAGCACGCGCGATGCGCGCTCGGAGTCCATGGCGAACAGGTCGCCCAGCCCACCACTGCGGCGCCGCGTCTGACCCGGCTTGACCGATGCCCGAGGTCGCGCGCGCTCGGGCTTGCTCTCACTCGCCATCACCCACCGCCTGTGCAGCACACCCGGCGAGCGCCGGGAGCGCGTATGCCTACCTGCGTTCGCGCTCCATGGGGAACACGTGGTCCGCCGTGTACGGCAGAAGTGCGAGGTGTCGTGCCCTCTTGATCGCGACGGTCAAGCGACGCTGGTGGCGCGCGCATGTGCCCGTCTTGCGGCGCGGCTCGATCTTGCCGCGGTCTGTGAGAAAGCGTCGTAGCCTGGTGGCGTCCTTGTAGTCGACGGTGTCGACCTTGTCGACGCAGAAGGCGCAGACCTTGCGACGCCCACCGCCGCGGCCACCGCGGGGGCCGCCGGGCCGTCGCGGGCGTTCCTCTCGTGGCTCACGCTCCTCGGTTCGACCGGCTTCCGGTCGAGGCGGCGCTGCTTGGGCCTGTTCAGGCTGCGCCGCCGGAGCAGTCTGTTCTGCTTCCGGGTTCTCGTTCGTCAAATCGTTCTCCCTTTGTCGATGTATGCGTTACTCAAACGGTAGATCATCGGGGTCAACGGCGGCAGCGACGCTGGGCGGCGCGCTGTCGTCATACGTGTCCATCATGCGCGGGGCGTTGGAGCCGGCGCGGTCGAGGAAGAGCACGGTCTGCGCGACGACTTCGGTGCGGTAGCGGCGCTGGCCGTCCTGGCCCTCCCACGATCGGGTGTGCAGCCGTCCTTCGACGAACGCCTGGCGCCCCTTCGTCAGGAACTGGCTGCACAGCTCGGCGAGCTTGTTCCACGTGACGATCTCGAACCAGTCCGTCTCTTCGCGTCGCTCGCCCTCCGGGCTCTGGAAGTTCCGATTGACGGCGAGCGAAAACGTGGTCACGGCGTTGCCGTTCGCCGTGTAGCGCATCTCGGGGTCCTTCCCCACATTGCCGATGAGCATCACCTTGTTCAGGCCGGCCATTGGTCTCCCTCCGTCGCTTCCGAGCCCTCGCCCGTCACGCGTGCGCGCTCGCCTGCGACCCGGCGGCTACTCCTCGTCCTTGCGGATCAGGAGGTGGCGCAGGATCTCGTCGGAGATGAAGAACGAACTCTCCAATTCATGCGCCCGCGCCGGGTCGAGCCGGATGTTGGTGAGGACGTAGTTGCCTTCGGTGTGCCGGTTGATGGGGTACGCGAGCTTACGCCGTCCCCAGGGCTGCACCTCGGCAACTTCGCCGCCGCGGCTGGTCACCGCGCCCGTCACCCGCTCGATCGCCGCCGGCACGTCCTCCTCGGCGATGTCCGGGTTCATCACCACCACCAGCTCGTACTCGTGCAAAGAACTTCCTCCCGTGTGCATCGCCGCCGAGGCCGAAAGACAAACCGCCCGCGCGCTCCGCGCGGTGCGACGGAGGCCGGGCTGGTACCTGCAATCAGCTGGCCTGGCTCGACAGCGAACAGAAGTATAGGCAGGGGCTGATGGCAAGTCAACGAATCGGCCGGGGGCGCCCGGGCACTAGGCGCATGCCCTGCCGCCGCTGTACCCTAGGGCGTCAGCAGCGATTCGAGGGAGAGACCGATGCGCAAAGACCTCATGGAGATCCTCGCCTGTCCCATGTGCAAGGGCGAGCTGACCCTCACGATCGACGAAGAACGCGACGACGAGGTGATCCGCGGCACGCTCTACTGCGCCCGCTGCGACGAGCGTTACCCGATCGAGGACAGCATCCCCAACCTGCTGCCGCCCGACCTGCGCAAGGCGACGAGCGGCGCCTGACCCGCAAGGAGGCCACGTATGGGACGCTCCCGGCAACTCGGCATGTTCCTGATGATCGGAGCAAGCCTGCAGATGCTGCTGATGCTCATCGGCGCGATGCGGCGCAGCTACTTCGCCATCGCGCTGCCGGTGTTGACGGCCGTGGGCATCGTCAGCGCGCTCGCCTTCTGGGTTGGCTGGACGATGGCGAACACCGAACCAGAGCTGGCGGAGCTGGAGGAGCAGGAGGCCGTCCCGGCGGCGGTCTAGGCTACAGCCCGAGCTTGTGCGCGAGCTGCGAGAGCGGCTTGCCCGCCTCCTCCGCGTGAAACGAGCGCTCCTCGTGCGACCCTTCCTCGACGAGCGGCGTGAGCGTCGACCGCACCGAGAGCACGTGATCCATCTGCGCCGTGGCATCGGCGGCCGCTTCTGACTTCCAGACGGTAATGCGCCCGATGTCACCTGTCTCGTCCGCCGCCATCAGCTTGTAGCCATCGACGAAGCCGTCCTGCTTGCGGTAGAAGGCGACGAGGTCGTCCATGATGGCGGCGACATCGTGACCGTGTCCTGGCCTGGGCTTCATGAGCGAGATGCGGACGTACAGCACGGGGTCCTCTCCTTCCTTGTGGATGCGTCCCTCGGAGCCAACGTAGCTGTATCCGCGCCAATAGAAAACGCTCCGGGCGTCCACCCGAAGCGTCTCTTCGCACTCCTACAAGCGAGTAGAGCCGTGTGTTAGAGCCGCAGCTTTCCGTGCGAAGGCTGCCGGCGCCGCTGCCGGGGGTGCCCCTCTTCCTCTTCGAGGAGGTCGATGGGCGGCGCCGACACGGCCTCGTGGACGTAGCCGCAGCAGAGGCAGGTGCTGTATGCGCCGTACCAGTCACGTTCGACAATCATGGATCC
>Ga0209172_10003889_pt1 | contig 21519 bp, 27 predicted proteins | sample LarsenN4metaG_FD_184113 | JGI IMG/M metagenome (GOLD analysis project Ga0209172, IMG submission 184113) | Hot spring sediment bacterial and archeal communities from British Columbia, Canada, to study Microbial Dark Matter (Phase II) - Larsen... ... | reverse complement strand
ATCGGATGCGCTGCGGTGTTGCGGCTCCTTGCGATATCGACATATCGCTGCGTCGCCGCGCCTGGCAATCGCATCACGATTCGCCTCCAGCGCCGCCGTCGCATGAATGAGAACAGGCCCTAGGCAGGCTTCATCGACTCCGGCATGCGCACCGCGATCACCTGTCCTTTCGCGGTGATCTTGCCGTTGGCCGAGACGGTGATGTCGACGACGACCTTCTTTTCCTTCACCTCGACCGGCACGCCGCGCAATTCGAGCGTCACGCCCAGCGGCGTCGGCGCGAGGAAATCCACCTTCAGCGACGCGGTGACGAAGCGCAGGGCCGGCAGGCTGCCCGGCTCCCGGCCGGCGGCGCGATAGGCGGCGGCCGAGGCCGTGCCGGTGCCGTGGCAATCGATCAGCGAGGCGATCAGCCCGCCATAGACATAGCCGGGAATCGCGGTGTGATACGGCTGCGGCGTGAAATGGGCGACGGTTTCCGTACCGTCGTCGCTCCAGTAGCTTTTCAGCTGATGGCCGTGCGGGTTGTTCTTGCCGCAGCCATAGCAGTGGCTCAGCTCGTCGGGGTAAAAATCCTGGAATGCAAGTGCGTTCATCGATGCCTCCTCATGGGTGCGGGAGATGATACCCGCGGGCTAGAATCGCACCAATATGCTCTCCATCGCCACCTGGAACATCCACAAGGGATTCTCCCAGTTCAACCGCCGCATGGTGGTGCATGAGCTGCGCGAGCGGCTGCGCGCGCTCGATGCCGACATCGTCTTCCTCCAGGAAGTGCAGGGCCGCCACGAGGGCCATGCCGAGCGCTTCGATGCCTGGCCCGCCGAGCCGCAGCACGAATTCCTCGCCGCCGAGGTCTGGCAGAACCATGCCTACGGCTGCAATGTCGTCTATGACCACGGCCATCACGGCAACGCGATCCTGACGCGCTTTCCGATCCTCGCCTCGCACAACCAGGATGTCACGCGGCTGCGCTTCGAAAAACGCGGCCTGCTGTTCTGCGTCGTCGCCGTGCCGGGCCTGGCCTCGCCGCTCTACTGCGTCTGCGCGCATCTGTCCCTGTTCGGCCGCTCGCGCCGCCATCAATACGACGCCCTGGCCGACTTCATCGAGGCGAACGTGCCCGACGAGGCGCCGCTCGTCATCGCCGGCGACTTCAACGACTGGCGCGGCCGCGCCTGCGACCTGCTCGCGCCGCGGCTGAACCTGACCGAGGTGTTCGCCGCCGCCGATCCGACCGCGCGGCGGCCGACGCGCAGCTATCCGGCCGCGCTGCCGCTCTTGCGCCTCGACCGCATCTATGTGCGCGGCCTGAACATCGAGGCTTGCGCCGTGCATCACGGCCCGCCGTGGTCGACCCTTTCCGACCACGCCGCATTGTCCGCCCGCCTCTCGTTCCAGCCCACGGTGGTCGCCAGCGCGCCGTGAGCGTCGCTTTCCTGCCCGGCAACCGCCTCGCGCTGCTCGAAACCGGCGCGCAGTATTTCCCGGCGCTGCTCGATGCCATCGCCGCCGCCCGGCGCTCGATCCAGCTGGAAACCTACATCTTCGCCGACGATGCGACCGGCCGCAGGGTGACCGCCGCGCTGGCCGACGCCGCGCGGCGCGGCATCAACGTGCGCGTGCTCGTCGATGGCTTCGGCGCGCGCGATTTCGCGCATGGTCTGGGCCGCGAGATCGTCGCCGCCGGCGGCGCAGTCGAGGTCTATCGGCCGGAAGCGGCGCGACTCAAGCTCAGGCGCAATCGTCTGCGCCGGCTGCACCGCAAGCTCGCCGTCATCGATGGCCGCATCGCCTTCGCCGGCGGCATCAACCTCATCGACGACGAGGATACGCCCGGGCTGGGGCCGCGCTTCGATTATGCGGTGCGCGTCGAAGGGCCGCTCGTCGTGCCGATGTGCGCGAGCATGCTGCATCTGTGGCGGCTCGTCGGCTGGGCGCGTCTGCGGCGGCGGCCGCCCAAGCCCGCTCCGGATGCCTGCCCGCCCGCCGCTGCCGTCGGCGATGTCGCCGCCGCCTTCGTCGTCCGCGACAACCTGCGCCATCGCCGCGACATCGAGGAGGCCTACCTCGACGCGCTCGCCGCCGCGCGGCACGACGTGCTGATCGCCAATGCCTACTTCCTCCCCGGCCGGCGCTTCCGCCACGCGCTGATCGATGCCGCCCGGCGCGGCTGCCATGTGACCGTGCTGTTGCAGGGCCAGGTCGAATACGCGCTGCTGCATTACGCGACCCAGGCGCTCTATGGCCAGCTGCTGAAGAACGGCGTGCGCATCTTCGAATACCGCGCCGGCTTCCTGCACGCCAAGGTCGGCGCGATCGATGGCGACTGGGCGACGGTCGGCTCCTCGAACATCGACCCGTTCAGCCTGCTGCTCGCCCGCGAAGCCAATGTCATCGTCAAGGATGCCCGCTTCAACGCCGCCTTGCGTACGAGCCTCGGCCGGGCGATCGCCGAGGAAGCCGTCGAGATCACCGCCGCCGAACTGCGCCGCAGCGGCTGGCTCGCCCGCACCGCGCGCTGGCTGGCCTATGGCCTGGTGCGGCTGCTGCTGGGCGCCACGCGTTATGGCGGCGAGGATTACCGCGAATAGTCGGGCAGCGGCAAACTCATCACGCGCGGCACCCGGTCCAGACACCAGCTCTGCCGCGCCCAGGCCCAAAATTCGGCGCTGGCGAGACGGCACGATGGCGGTTCCATGCCGAGAAAGCGCGCCGCCGCGACGAGCGCCGGGACCGGATCGCGCACATCGAGCGGAGCCGCCCGGGTCTGCTTCGACAGCTTCGCGCCCGCGGCATCGACCGCCACCGGCAAATGCGCATACTGCGGCGTCGGCAGGCCGAGCAGGCGCTGGAGATGAATCTGCCGCGCCGTCGAATGGATGAGGTCCGCGCCGCGCACGACGTGATCGACGCCCTGATCGGCGTCATCGACCACGACGGCGAGCTGGTAGGCGAACAGCCCATCCGCGCGCAACAGCACGAAATCCCCCACCTCGCGGGCCAGGTCCTGATGCTGCGGCCCCTGCACGAGATCGACGAAATCGACCACGCCCTCGACCCGCAGCCGCCAGGCGCGGGCGACTTTCCCCGGCGGCAGGCCGTCGCGGCAGGTGCCCGGATAGCGCGGCGCACCGTCGATGCCAAGCGGCGCGCCGGCCAGCTCCGCCCGCGTGCAGCCGCAGGGATAGACCACGCCCTGCCGTTTGAGCACCTCCAGCGCCTCGCGATAACGTGCGGTGCGTCGGCTCTGGAACATCACCTCGCCATCCCATGTAAAGCCGAAGGCTTCGAGCGTGGCGAGAATGTCGTCGGCGTATTCCGGCCGGCAGCGCGGCCGATCGACGTCCTCGATGCGCACCAACCACCTGCCGCCGCGCGCCTGCGCCTCGAGATACGAGCCGAGCGCACTGATCAGCGAGCCGAAATGCAGCGGTCCGGTCGGCGAGGGGGCGAAGCGGCCGCAGGGAATCGAGCGAAGGGGCGTCATGGCGCTATTTTCGCCGAACGGGTAGGATGCTGGTTTTCCCACCTCTCACGGAGCGCCCGATGGCCACCATTCACCTGACCTCGCAAAACTTCAAGGATGTCATCAACAATAACGACATCGTCATCATCGACTTCTGGGCGGACTGGTGTGGCCCGTGCCGCTCCTTCGCGCCGACCTTCGAGGCCGCTTCGGAAAAGTATCCCGAAATCGCCTTCTGCAAGGTCAACACCGAGGAAGAACGCGAGATGGCTGCCGGCTTCAACATCCGCTCGATCCCGACGCTGATGGTGTTCCGCGACCAGATCATCCTCTACGCCGAAGCCGGCGCCCTGCCCCCCGCCGCGCTCGACCAGCTGATCGAGCAGGTGAAAGCCCTCGACATGGACGCCGTGCGCGCCGAGATCGAAGCCGAGATCGCCGCCGAGGAACAGCAGCAGCGGCAATGATGCTGCAGGTCGCCGGCGTGTTGCAAGCATCTCGCCACGCGAGCGACGCTAAAATCGGCCTCCCGTTACAACTCTCTGCACAAGGAGGCAACATGGGCAAAGGCGATCGCCGCTCCCTGCGCGGCAAGCTGTATCGCGGCAGCTATGGCAAGCGCCGCTCGCACGAGACCAACCGTCCGCAACGCGAGCTGCAGCCGCCGGCCGCTCCGGCCACGGCCAAGACCCGCGCTTGAAGACGTTTCCGCCGGTGGCTGCCGGCGGGTCGCTTGGCCACTTGACTCGCCCGCAGCCCAGCCTTATTTCTTCTTAGCCGATTTTTTCCTCGTTCAAGGAGACCCTCATGGCCGATGCACAATTGATCCAGGAAAAACTCAAGCTCGATCAGGAGTTCGCCGAGTACACCCGGCAGCACGGCTTCGATTACGCGCAGTATTGCGCGCCCCCGGCGGGTAGCTGGTATGAGAGCTACCGTCAGCGCGTCAAGGCGATCGAGGACAAGATGCTGACCAAGCTGGAGTACTGGAAGCCGAAGGATTGAGGGTTGTGACGGCTGGCGGGTGCCGTTCCGCCAGCGCCGATTTTCAGTCGAGCGGTTCGCCCCAGACCGCGCGATATCTTGCCGCGATCTCGGCGCGCGTGGGCTTGTGGTTCTGCCCGCCGCGGTGGGCGATCTTGATCGCGCCCATCAGGCTGGCCAGGCGTCCGGTCTTTTCCCAGCTCCAGCCGCGCGCGACGCCGTAGAGCAGCCCGGCGCGGTAGGCATCGCCGCAGCCGGTCGGGTCGAGCAGTTGCTCGGCCTGCACGGCGGGGATGTCCAGCACGCGGCCGTCGGCGTAGATGCGCGAGCCATTGCCGCCCAACGTGACGATCAGCGCCCGCACCTCGCGCGCGAGTTCTTCCAGCGTTTTGCCGGTGCGCTCGGTCAATAGCTTCGCTTCATAGTCGTTGACGGTGCAGTAGTCGGCGAGGCGGAGGAATTCCAGCAGTTCCGCGCCATCGAACATCGGCAGCCCCTGGCCGGGGTCGAAAACGAAGGGGATGCCCAGTGCGCGGAATTCGCGCGCGTGCTGCAGCATGCCATCTCGGCCGTCCGGCGCGACGATACCGAGGGAGACGTCGCGCGCATCGCCGACGCGGTTCTGGTGCGAGAAATTCATTGCCCCCGGATGGAAGGCGGTGATCTGGTTGTCGTCGAGATCGGTGGTGATGAAGGCCTGCGCCGTGTAGGTGCCCGGCACCTGCCGCACATGGGTGGCGGCCAGGCCGAGCTGCTTCAGGCGCGAGAGATACAAACCACCGTCGTCGCCGATCGCCGCCATGATCAGCGGCTCGCCTTCGAGCAGCCTGAGGTTGTAGGCGATGTTGCCGGCGCAGCCGCCGTATTCGCGCCGCATGTCCGGCACGAGGAAAGCGACGTTGAGGATGTGGATCTGCTCGGGCAGGATGTGATGCTTGAAGCGGTCCTGGAACACCATGATGGTGTCGTAGGCGAGCGAGCCGCAGATGAGCGTGTGCATGGCGGTTTTTTCAGGGATAGAAGAGATAGAGGCGATAGCCGACCGCCGGCACGTCGTCCGTGGTCAGGCGCAGATCGAGGGTGATTTCGCTCTGGGCAGGAAAGCCGGCCGCAGCATCCCGACCGGCCGGCAGGTAATCCGCGGGGGCCAGCACCTTGCGCACCAGCGCGGCGTCCTGGGTGTCGGTCAGCGTGAGTTCGAGATGGGGATAGTCCTGCGCGAAAGGTGCCCGGTTCTTCAGCGTCGCGGTCATGCGCAGCCCACCGCCATCGGGCACGAGGTCCGAGGCTTCGATGCCCACCAGCTCGGGCCTCACCGGCCGCGGCAGGGTGCAGCCGAGCGTCTCGCACGCCGCGACGAGAAACGGCCTCAGTTCGGGTGAGATGACCGCAAGTTCGCTGCGGAAGATGTAAAGAAGCTGTCCGGCCATCAGCAGCGACAGAATGACGATGCCAATGATCCACGGCCAGCGCCGTGTTCTGGGGGGGGCAGCCGGCACGGCTGCCGGCGCTTCTTCCTCCGCAGGCGCTGGCTCGGCGGGCGGTTCTGGTTCCTGAGCCGGTTCGCTTGCCCGTTCGGGTTCCGCCGGGGCAGCGGCTTCGAATTCGGCCTCCAGGCTCGCCTCCGGCTGCCGACGCTCCGCTTCCGGTTCTGGTTCCGGCGCTGGCTCCGGTTCCGGGGCTGGCATTGCTTCAGGCCCGGCGGGGGTTGGGGTTTCAGGCTGAAGGGCCGGGTTTTCGTTCGCTGCGATGGTGGCCGGGTTGGGCAGCGTCATCGCAGGCTTTTCGGGGATGATGGCGATGATCTCGTCGCTCAGGTTCTCCAGCGCATCGAAGACCTGCCGGCACGACCCGCAGCGCACCTTCCCCTGGCGGATCTTGAGTTGCTCGGCAGTGACGCGGAATTGCGTCTGGCAATGCGGGCAGCGGGTCAGCATGTCACGAGTCTACTTGATCCCTTCGAGCCTAACCCAGCCTTCATGGGTGGCGCCGACTCGCAGCGGCAGATAAGGCGCATAGGCGGCGATGACTTGCTCGGCCTGGCTTTCGAGCACGCCGGAGAGCGCCAGCCGGCCGCCGGGCGCGAGCCGCGCGGCGAGCACGGGCGCGAGGAGCATCAGAGGGTTGGTGAGGATGTTGGCGACGACGCGGTCGAAGCGTTCCTCGATGGGGGCAGTGGAAGGCAGCAGGCGGATCGTGACGTCATTCCGCTTGGCATTGTCGGCCGCGGCCGAGAGCGCCGCCGGATCGATATCCACTCCTGCCGTCTCGCCAGCGCCGAGTTTCTTCGCGGCGATCGCCAGGATGCCCGAACCGCAGCCGTAATCGAGCACCGAGACGCCCGGCACGATGGTTTCTTCCAGCCATTCGAGGCACAGCCGCGTGGTCGGATGGCTGCCGGTGCCGAAAGCCAGCCCGGGGTCGAGCACCAGATTGATCGCTGTCGGATCGGGCGCGACATGCCATGAGGGCACGATCCACAGCCGTTCGGAGATTTTGATCGGCTCGAACTGGGACTGCGTGAGCCGCACCCAGTCCTGCTCCGCGACTTCCTCGAAGGCAATCTCGGCCGGCACGTCGAGCCCGCTTTCTTTCAGGGCGGTGACGATCCGCTTTCGCAGATCTTCGGCCGGCTCGAACAGCGCGACGACCCGGCTACGCTCCCACAGCGGCGTGGTGGGCGAGCCGGGCTCGCCGAACTGCGGGGTTTCCAATTCCGTCCCCGCCAGCGCATCCTCGACCGAGACCGAGAGCGCCCCGGCGGCCAGCAGGGCGTCCGACATGGTCTCGGCGTGCGCCGCGTCGGTTTCGATGGCGACCGAGACCCACATCGTCAGGTGCGCGGCGCGCAGCCTTGCCAGAGCGAAGGAGGATGGGTCATTTGCGCTGGGCTTCCTCGCGCGCAGCGAGCTTTTCTTCCAGGTAATGGATGCTCGCGCCGCCCTTGACGAAATGCGGGTCGAGCAGCAGATCCTGGTGCAGTGGGATGTTGGTCTTGATGCCATCGACCATCATCTCGGAGAGCGCGATGCGCATGCGGCGGATGGCCTGCTCGCGCGTGTCGCCATAGGAAATCACCTTGGCGATCATCGAATCGTAATGCGGCGGCACGGTGTAGCCCGAATAGACGTGCGAATCGACCCGGATGCCCGGCCCGCCCGGCGGATGCCAGTTCGTGATCTTGCCGGGAGATGGCGTGAACTTGAATGGATCTTCGGCGCAGATGCGGCATTCAAGCGCATGCCCGCGAATCTCGATGTCGCGCTGGCGCAGCCAGAGTTTTTCGCCGGCGGCCACGCGGATCTGCGCCTGGACGATGTCGAGGCCGGTGACGAGCTCGGTAACCGGATGCTCGACCTGCACGCGCGTGTTCATCTCGATGAAATAGAACTCGCCGTTTTCATAGAGGAACTCGAAGGTCCCGGCGCCGCGGTAGCCGATGCGGCGGCAGGCCTCGGCGCAGCGTTCGCCGATGCGGGCGATCGTGCGCCGGTTGATGCCCGGCGCCGGCGCTTCCTCGATCACCTTCTGATGGCGGCGCTGCATCGAGCAGTCGCGCTCGGAGAGCCAGACCGCGTTGCGGAAATTGTCGGCCATCACCTGGATTTCGATATGGCGCGGGTTCTCCAGGAACTTTTCCATATAGACCATCGGATTGCCGAAGGCCGCCTGGGCTTCCGAGCGCGTCATGGTCACGGCATTGATCAGCGCCGCCTCGGTATGCACGACGCGCATGCCGCGCCCGCCCCCGCCGCCGGCCGCCTTGATGATCACCGGATAGCCGATCGCGCGGGCGATTTTCACGATCTCCTTCGGGTCTTCCGGCAAGGCGCCTTCCGAGCCGGGCACGCAGGGCACGCCGGCTTCCTTCATCGCGTTCTTGGCCGAGACCTTGTCGCCCATCAGGCGGATGGTCTCCGCCCGCGGGCCGATGAAGACGAAGCCCGATTTCTCGACACGCTCGGCGAAATCGGCGTTTTCGGACAGAAAACCATAGCCGGGGTGGATCGCCTGGGCATCCGTCACCTCCGCGGCCGAGATGATCGCCGGGATGTTCAGGTAGCTCAGGTTCGACGCGGGCGGGCCGATGCAGACCGATTCGTCGGCCAGCTTGACGTATTTGGCCTCGGCATCGGCGGTCGAATGCACTGCCACGGTGCGGATGCCCAGCTCGCGGCAGGCGCGCAGCACGCGCAGCGCGATCTCGCCCCGGTTCGCAATCAATATCTTTTCGAACATCGCGGTCAGCCGATGATGAAGAGCGGTTGATCGAATTCGACCGGCTGGCCGTTCTCGACCAGGATGGCCTTGATCACGCCGTCGGCATCCGATTCGATCTCGTTCATCAGCTTCATCGCCTCGATGATGCACAGCGTGTCGCCTTTCTTCACCGCCTGGCCGACCTCGACGAAGGGGGGCGAGCCGGGACTGCCGGCGCGATAGAAGGTGCCGACCATCGGCGCCTTGACGACATGGCCCTCCGGCACGGCGGGCGCGGCCGGCTCGGGCGCGGCGGTCGGCGCTGGCGGCACGGCAGGGGCCGCCGCGACCGCGGGCCCCATCGGCATGTTGATCGTCGTCGTGCTCGGCAGAGCCGCCAACTGCTTGGCGATACGGATCTTTTCGTCGCCTTCGCTGATTTCCAGCTCCGAGATGCCGGAGTTCTGCACCAGGTCGATCAGGGTCTTGAGCTTTCTCAGGTCCATGTGGTTCCTCCCGCCCGCGCCGGATCGGCGGGCAATCGATGACGAAGGCTCCGCGAACGGAGCGGACTTACTTGCGGATGCGCGCGAGCGCGGCTTCGAGCGCCAGCGCGTAGCCCTGCGCCCCGAGGCCGCAGATCGTGCCGACGGCGAGCGCCGAGAAATACGAGTGCTGCCGAAAGGGCTCGCGGGCATGGATGTTCGACAGATGCACCTCGATGAACGGGATGCCGACGGCCGCGAGCGCATCGCGCAACGCGACGCTGGTATGCGTGTAGCCTGCGGGATTGATGATGATGAATTCGATGCCCTCACTGCCGGCAGCCTGCACGCGATCGATCAGCTCACCCTCGCTGTTGCTCTGGAAGCTCTCGATCTGGACGCCGGACGCCTTGGCGCGCGCCTCCATCATCGCGTGGATGTCCGCGAGGGTGGTGCGGCCATAGACCTCCGGCTCACGGCTGCCCAGCAGGTTCAGATTCGGGCCGTGCAGGACCAGGATGCGGGCCTTCAGCGCTGCGCCGCTATCCTTTTGGGATGAGGCGTTTTTGCGTGTTGTATTCGACATGGCTGCAAGTTTGCCGCAAATCGGTGCAGTTTGTCCAGTTCACCCTTTTTCGCCCGCAAGCAGCGCCTCGACCGCTTCGACGCGGGCGCGAGGGCGGGTGCGCCCATCCGCCCCTTTGAAATTGACGCGCTCCTCGCGCGGTGGCAGCACGATCAGATTGGCCGGCAGCGCCTCGTCGTCGATCACCAGCATCGCCTCGACCCGGTCGTTGCGCGGGACGCCGTGATGGAAGGGAATACCGTGATCGAGCAGGAAGATTTCCACTTCCTTGGCGCTGTCCGGGAAGAGCAGGATGTCGATGCGCGAATGGCGCGTCGCCGTGCCTTCGAGCACCGAGCCGGTGAGCCAGGGCGAGAAGCGCTCGAGCCGCCGCATCAGCGCCGCGGCGGCTTTGCGCAGCCAGGCGAGCCGCTCCGCCTGCTCCTCTTCCTGGTAGATCGCCTGGTAATCGCGCACCGCCTCCTCGACCTCGGCATTGCCGGGCAACGGAAAATTCACCGGCAGGCCCAGCTGGCGCGCGGCCTTCCGCTTCGCGGAACCGTATTCCATGCCGTCCTCGGCGATCAGCCGCGCCGCGGCATGGGCCAGTTCGGAACGCAGGGCCGGGGAATGGCGGTTCTGGATGCTCGACGGACGATTGCGGCGGGACATCTGGAGGGCTCCCGTAGAATGGCCCCATTGTAGCCCCATCGAGATTTTCCCCATGCACATCCATATCCTCGGCATCTGCGGCACCTTCATGGGCGGGATCGCGCTGCTCGCCCGCGCCGCCGGCCACAAGGTCACCGGCTGTGACGCCAACGTCTATCCGCCGATGAGCACGCAGCTCGCCGCCTCCGGCATCGGTCTCATCGAAAGCTACGACGCCGACCAGATCAGGATCGATGCCGACCTCTGGGTGGTCGGCAACGCGATCTCGCGCGGCAATCCGCTGCTCGAAGCGATCCTCGCCCGGGACCTGCCCTACACCTCGGGCCCGCAATGGCTCGCCGAGCACATCCTGCAAGGGAAATGGGTGCTCGCGGTGGCCGGCACCCACGGCAAGACGACGACATCCGCGATGCTCGCCTGGATCCTCGCCGATGCGGGACTCGATCCGGGGTTTCTCATCGGCGGTGTGCCGAAAAATTTCGCCAAGTCGGCCCATTTCAGCGAATCATCCTTCTTCGTCGTCGAAGCCGACGAATACGACACGGCATTTTGCGACAAGCGCTCGAAATTCGTCCATTACCGGCCGCGCACCGCGGTGCTGAACAACCTCGAATACGATCACGCAGACATCTTTCCTGATCTCGCAGCGATCGAAACGCAATTCCATCATTTCGTGCGGACGATTCCCGGCAACGGGCTGATCGTCGCCAACGCCGCCGAGCCCGCGCTCGACCGCGTGCTGCAGCGCGGCTGCTGGACGCCGGTGGAACGCTTCAACGACCCTTCGGGCTGGCGCGCGAGCGGCGACGATGCCGACGGTTCGCTGGTCATTCACGACAGAAACGGCGAAGTTGGCCGGACTTGCTGGCAATTGACCGGCACGCACAACCGCAGCAATGCATTGGCCGCTCTGCTCGCCGCCCGGCATGTCGGCGTGCCGCTCCGACGCGGGCTGGAGGCGCTCTCCCGCTTCGAAAACGTCAAGCGTCGCCTCGAAGTGCGCGGCCAAGTGGCAGGCGTGACGGTCTATGACGACTTCGCCCACCATCCGACCGCGATCGCCACGACGCTCGCCGGCCTGCGCGGCCGCGTGGGCCAGGCACGCATCCTCGCGGTGCTGGAGCCGCGCTCGAACACGATGAAGCTCGGCACGATGAAGGACGCGCTCGCCGATAGTCTGCGTGAAGCCGACCGGGTGTTCTGCTATGCGGCGAACCTGGGCTGGGATGCCGCCGCCGCGCTCGCGCCGCTGGGCGAGAAGGCGCGAGTGAGCACCGACCTCGACGAGCTCGTGCATCTCATCGTCGCGGCCGCCCGGCCCGGCGACCATGTGCTGGTGATGAGCAACGGCAGCTTCGGCGGCATCCATGACAAGCTGCTCGCCGCACTGGGCGGCTGAATGTTCGTCAAGATAGTCGTCATCCTGCTGCTGTTGATCGTCGCCGCCAGCCTGCTGGTGCAGCGCGGCGTCACGCCTGCCCGCCCGGCGCGATCGAACCTGCGTCCGCTGATGCTGCGCATGGCCTTCGTGCTGCTCGGCATCGCCGTCGGCGCGGCTCTGGTGCCTTTCCTCTCGGGCTGCGCGCCCGCGCCGGAAAGGCAGTTTCATGCCCAGGACGTCAGCGGCGCCGATTACGGGCGACTGGAACTGCTGGACGGCTTCATTACGCACACGGGGAGCCGTTTCGCCAGCGCCGACTTTAGGAACAAGATCATCGTGGTGTTCTTCGGCTACACGCACTGTCCGGACTTCTGTCCGACGACGCTGGCGAACATGAAAGGCGTGATGCGCCTGCTCGGTCCTCAGGCCGAGCGTGTGCAGGTGCTGTTCGTCAGCGTCGATCCCGAGCGCGATACAGCAGCGCGGCTGGCCGACTACGTGCCGCAGTTCGATCCCCGCTTCCTCGGCCTCACCGCCGACCCGGAGACGACGCGCAAGACGGCGCAGGGTTTCCGCGTCATCTACCGCAAGGTCGGCGAGGGAGCCGCCTATGGCATCGACCACACGACGGATAGCTTCGCCTACGATCCCCACGGGCGGCTGCGCCTGAAGATTCCCCACGGCATGACGGCCAAGCAGATTTCCGAGGATTTGAGTAAGCTATTGGCCGGCCAATGAGGTGAGGGCAGCCGATGTTCCGCGCACTCTTCATGCAACCCGGCGTGCTCGCCACCACCCTCGCGGCGGCCGGCATCCTCGCGATCACGATGGGCGCGCGCCAGTCGATGGGGCTGTTCGTCAGCCCGATCAATACCTCGACCGGCTTGGGCATCGCCACGGTCAGCCTCGCGCTCGCCATCGCCCAGTTCGTCTGGGGAGCGGCCCAGCCCATCGCGGGAGGCCTCGCCGACCGCTACGGCCCACGGCGGGTGCTGATCGGCGGCCTCTTCCTGGCCGCGCTCGGCTCGGCGCTGACCCCCTTCATGACTTCCGGCTTGGGGCTCGCTTTCGCGATCGGCCTCTTGACCGCAATGGGTTCGGGCGCCAGCAGCTTCTCGGTGCTGATGGGCGCCGCCGCCCAGCGCCTGCCGCTCGAGGCGCGCGGTTCGGCTTCGGGCGTCATCAACGCCGGCGGCTCGTTCGGCCAGTTCGTCTTCGCGCCGATCGTCCAGAAGCTGATCCAGGCCTTCGGCTGGATGAACGCGATGTGGGCGCTCGCCCTGATGACCCTGGCCGCCCTGCCGCTGATCGGCCGGCTGACGAAGCCCGCCGATCAGGCCGTCAAGCATGCCGGAACCGACCACGGCGTCATGCATGCCATCGGCAGCGCGATGCAGGATCGCAGCTATCTGCTGCTGCACGCCGGCTTCTTCACCTGCGGCTTCCACATCGCCTTCCTCGTCACCCATTTACCGGGCGAGATCGATCTGTGCGGGCTGCCACCGAGCGTGGCGAGCTGGTCGCTGGCGATCATCGGCCTGGCGAACATCTTCGGCAGCCTCTACGCCGGCTCCTGTGTGGCGAAATACCGCAGCAAGCACGTGCTGGCGGCGATGTATGGCTCGCGCGCCGTGCTGATCGCGGCCTATCTGATGGCGCCGCGCACCGAGCCGACCTATTACCTTTTCGCCGCGGGGCTGGGCTTCACCTGGCTCGCCACCGTGCCGCCGACCGCCGCGCTGGTCGGCAAGCTGTTCGGCGTGCGTTACTTGGCCACGCTGTTCGGGCTCACCCTGCTCACCCACCAGATCGGCGGCTTCTTCGGCGCTTGGCTGGGGGGGCTGGCGATCACCACCTTCGGCGATTTCGGCTGGATGTGGTATGCCGACATGGCGCTGGCGGCGCTGGCCGCGCTCGTCAATCTGCCGATCCGCGAGGCGCCGGTCGGGCGCGCCGCCACCGCCTGAAGGTCGCGTTACATGCGCGCCGCCAGCACGCCGCGCATCTTCTGCATCGCCTTCGCTTCGATCTGGCGGATGCGCTCGGCCGAGACGCCGTATTCGGCGGCGAGCTCGTGCAGCGTCGCGGCTTCCTCGCCGTCTTCGACCAGCCAGCGACGCTTGACGATGTTGCGGCTACGCTCGTCGAGCTTTTCGAGCGCCTCGGCGAGGCCGCTGTCGTGCAGCCGGTCGCGCTCCTTGCGTTCGAGCTGGACCGAGGGTTCGACGCTCGCATCCGCCGCCAGGTAGGCGATCGGTGCAAAGGGCTCGTCCTCGTCGTCGGTCAGCGGTTCGAGGGAGATGTCGGCGCCGCCCATGCGCGTTTCCATCTCGACCACCTCCTCGGGCTTGACGCCGAGCTGGCGCGCCACGGATTTCACTTCCGCCGGGCTCAGGCTGGCGAAGCCGGCATCGCTTTCGGCATCGTGGGCGAGCGCGGATTTCATGCTGCGCAGGTTGAAGAAGAGCTTTCTCTGCGCCTTGGTGGTCGCAACCTTGACGAGCCGCCAGTTCTTCAGGATGTATTCGTGGATCTCGGCCTTGATCCAATGCAGCGCGAACGAGACCAGCCGCACGCCGCGGTCGGGATCGAAACGCTTGACCGCCTTCATCAGGCCGATATTGCCTTCCTGGATCAGGTCGGCGTGCGGCAGGCCATAGCCGAGGTAGCCGCGCGCGACGGCGATCACCAGCCGCAGATGGGAAAGGACCAGTTGCCGGGCTGCTTCGAGATCGCCCTCGTCGCGGAAACGCCGCGCCAGGCGCTGCTCCTCCTCTTCGCTCAGCATCGGAACGCGATTGGCGGCCGCGATGTAGGCTTCGAGGCTGCCGACGGCGGAGGGCACCGGAAACTGCGCAAGGGTCAAAGCATGGCTCATGTCGGTCTCCTTCGATTTATCCTTCGATTCAATGTTAGCACTCTGCATTCGAGAGTGCTAATCCAGCAAAGTTCCCGACAATATTACTCGGGTTTTGCCAGCGGGTGCAAGTCCAGTCCGCGAACCAATTCGATCCGGAAATCGTCCGGGAGTTTCCGCCGTGCGCATTCGGCCGCTTCGCGCGCCGCGAACTCGACGAAACAACAGGCGCCCGAGCCGGTCATGCGCGCAGCGCCGAAACGGCGCAGCTCGGCCAGATACCGGGCCACTTCGGGATGGAGCGCGCAGGCAACCGGCTCCAGATCGTTGCGGCCGAAGCCCGGCCGCCAGTCGGCGGGCCGGATCTCGGGGGTATCGCGGGCGAGCAACGGCGAGCGGAAGATCTCGGCCGTCGGCACATGCACGGGTGGCATCGCCAGCAGATACCAGGCTGCTGGCACGGCGACGTCGGTGAAGCGCTCGCCGACGCCTTCGGCGAAGCAGTTGCGGCCATGGATGAACACCGGCACGTCGGCGCCCAGGCGCAGGCCGATGGCCTGCAGCTGCACGCGGCTCAGGCCGCAGCCCCAGAGTTCGTTGAGCGCGATCAGCGTCGTCGCGGCATCCGAGCTGCCGCCGCCCAGCCCCCCGCCCATCGGGATGCGCTTGTCGAGATGGATCGTCACGCCGGGTGCCGTCCCACCAGCGCCGACTTTCAGCGCTTCCGCCGCGCGCACCACCAGATCCCGTTCCGGCGGCACGCCGGGCGTCGGCGTGGCGAGCACGATGCGGCCATCGGTGCGCGGCGCGAAGCGCAGCGTGTCGGCGAGGTCGATGAAGCAAAACACCGTCTGCAGCAGGTGGTAGCCGTCGGGCCGCCGGCCGACGACGTGCAGGAACAGGTTCAGCTTGGCCGGAGCAGGCCAGGCCCGATCCCAGTCGCTCATTTCGCCTCCAGCCATTCGTCGATCTTGAGCCGCACCACGATGTCGTCGCGCTCCAGCTCGATTTGCGCCGGCAGGCCGTCTTGGGCCTGCCGCTCGAGGATCGAAACGCGCCAGCCGCCGGTGTCGGCGAGATCGCCGAGCAGCCAGCGCGCAGCATCGTTGAGCGGCAGCGGCACGCCCAAGACCTCCCGTGCCAGCGCGTTCCAGTCGTCGGCCACGCGCTGGCGTCCATCGGCGAGGATGAGCCGCGCGCCGGAAGCATCGCGGGTGAGTTCGGCCACGCCCTGTCCCAGCGGCGTGGAAAGCAGGATGACGTCAGCCTGCGGCGTATGGCGCCAGTCGATGCTGACATGGTGGCGCGTCGGGCCCTGGCTCACCGCCAGACGCCCAATGAGGGCGAACTGCGTGATTCCGGCGGGTGCCGGACGGGGCGGTGCCACCGGCACGGCGGCGCAGCCGGCCAACAACAGCAGGAAGGCCAAGAAAAACCGTCGCTGCATCGATCAGTGCGAGAAGCGCTTGATGGTCTCCGCCAGCACTTCGTTGCCGGGATGCTCCTGGCGCGCCTTCTCCCAGGTCTGGCGCGCCTCGTCCTTGCGGCCGAGCGTCCAGAGCACCTCGCCGAGGTGGGCGGCGATCTCGGGGTCGGGACGGATGCCGAAGGCGCGCTGCAACGTTTCGAGCGCCGCCTGGGGCTCGCCCTGGCGGAACAGCACCCAGCCCTTGCTGTCGAGGATGAACGGATCGTCCGGCGCGAGTTCGAGCGCACGGTCGATCAGCGCGCGCGCCTCGGCAAGACGGACGTTGCGGTCGGCCAGCGAAAAGCCGAGCGCGTTGTAGGCATGCGCATGGTCGGGCCGGATCTCGATCAGGCGGCGCAGGCGGCTTTCCAGCTCATCGACGCGACCGAGCCGCTCGGCGAGCAGTGCCGCTTCGTAGAGCAGCTCGGGCTCGTCGGGCTGGCGCTCCAGCGCGGCGACCAGCACCGCGTGTGCGTCGGCGATGCGGCCGGCCTCGCGCAGCAATTGCGCCTCGCCGATCACCAGCTGCACGCGCTCGCGCGGCGTCGATGCCTCGGTCGCATGCAGATGATCGCGTGCCGCATCGAGCTTGCCCTGCTTGGCCAGCACATTGGCGGCGTGCAGCCGCGCGGTCAGATAATGTTCTCCGCGGCCGACCGCGTCGAACCATCGCAGCGCCTCGTCCCAGCGCTTGCCGTCTTCGGCGATCTGGCCGAGCAGCAAGCGCGCCCGGTCGGCTTCGGGATGCTTGATTTCGACCAGGCGGCGCAGATGCCTTTCCGCCTCCTGCGTGTCGCCCAGCTGCAGCGAGAGCACGGCCACCGCGAAGACGATGTCGCCGCTCTTGGCCGCCTCGCCGCCACGTTCCAGCAGCGCGCGGAATTCGCGGCGCGCCTCATCATAGCGCCGATCGTTGGCGAGCGCGCGCGCATAAGCGAGGCGCGCCTCGCGCGCGCCGGGGTTGGCGGCGACGAATTCGCCGAGCTCCTTCATCCCTTCAGTGTGATTCGCAGCGATCTGGGCGCGGAACAGCGCGGCGATTTCCCAGTCGGGTCTGAGCTCGAGCGCCCGGCGAAGCGATGCCCGGGCGGCAGGCAGATCGCGCACCTCGAAGGCAGCCTGGGCACGGGCGAAATGCGCCTCGGGCAGATCCAGATAGGGGGCGGTGGCGAGCTCGACGATCTCGCGCACCGCCATGCGGTCGCCGCCGCGCGCGAACAGCCGATTGAGGCGCAGCAGATTGCCCGGCAGCTGCCGGGGTTCGGACGCCAGCCACGCCGGCAGCGCGATCTTCAGTTCCTCGAAACGCCCGGCGGCGGCCAAGAGGCCGATCATCGCCTGACGGGCCGGCGCCGAATCCGGATCGCTTTCCAGCCACAGGCGCGCCGCCGCGAGCGCGGTTTCGGGACGACGACCGTGCAGGGCGATTTCGGTCGCCCGCCGGGCGATGCGCGGATCGCGCGTCTGGCGCGCCAGATCGAGATACAGCTCCCCGGCCTCGGTCAGCCGGCCGCGCTGGGCGGCGATTTCCGCAAGCAGGAACTCCTGGAGAATCGACGGCGTGAGGGCTTGCTTCGGCAGACGAGCGGCCTCGGCGGCCTCTTCCGGCGCGGCCGCTTCCTCCTCTTTCTGCGCTTCCTTGGTCTGGGCCACGGCAGGTGCCTCCGGGCTCGGGCGCGTGGCCGGTTGCTGCGACGCGCACCCGGCGAGCAGGAGGATGGCGAGGAAGGAGGGCAACAAGGCTTGCATGGCCGGACTGACAGGAAAAAATGGAAGCTGGAATTGCCTCATGATACCCTCAATGGCACCCAACCCCAGCCCCTCCCCCCATCTGATTCCTGATTCCTGATTCCTGATGCCTGAGCTTCCGGAAGTCGAGGTCACCCGCCGTGGCATCGAAAAGCGCGTGGCCGGCCAGCGGCTCGACCGTGCCGTGCTGCGAGCGCCGAGTTTGCGCTATCCGCTGCCCAACGGGCTGGCGCGGCGCCTTGCCGGCCGCACGCTGATCAAGGCGAAGCGCCGCGGCAAATATCTGCTGCTCGATTTCGCGGACGGGCATCTGCTGATCCATCTGGGCATGTCCGGCAGCCTGCGCTTCGTCGCGCCCGACACGCCGGCGGGTCGCCACGACCATGCCGATTTCGTCTTCGGCGACGATGTGTTGCGCCTCACCGATCCGCGCCGCTTCGGCGCGCTGCTCTGGCTGGAAGGCGATCCACTCGCCCACCCGCTGCTGGCCCGTCTCGGCATCGAGCCGCTCTCCAGCGCCTTCAGTGCGGAATGGCTGCATCACGCGCTCGCCGGCAAGCGCGTCGCGATCAAGCCGGCGTTGATGGACAGCCATCTGGTGGTCGGCATCGGCAACATCTACGCATCGGAAAGCCTGTTCATGGCCGGCATCGACCCGCGCCGCGCCGCCGGCGGCATTTCGCTCGCGCGGCTCGAACGGCTGGTGCCGGCAATCAAGGCCACGCTGCGCGCGGCGATCCGCGCCGGCGGCAGCACGCTGCGCGATTTCTGCGGGCCGGAAGGCATGGGCGACTTTCAGGTGCAGCACCAGGTCTATGGCCGCGCGGGCGAGCCCTGCCCGCATTGCGGCGCACCGATCCGGCAAATTACCCAGGGACAGCGGTCGACGTATTACTGCCCGAAGTGTCAGCGTTGATTCATCTGATCAGCAGCACGGGCACCGCCGCATGGGCGACGACCCGGCTCGCCACCGAGCCGAGCAGCGTGCCGCCGATCCCCGTATGGCCGCGCGTGCCGAGCAGGATCAACTCGCAGCCGAGGTTGGCGGCGAAGGCGGCGATGGTTTCGGCGCTGTCGCCGACCGAGACGTGCAGTTGCGGCACGACGCCGGCCGCTTCGAGCTGACGCTTCGCCTCGGCGAGCGCCTTCATGCCTTCCTCGCGGTGGAAATCGCGGATCTGCCCGGCATTGACGAAACGGCTCACGTCGCCGGACAGCGGCGGCTGCACGTTCAAGAGATGGATCGTCGGCAGGGTTTTCCAGTCGTCGCGGTGGGCGAGGATCCAGGCGATCGGCTTGAGCGAGATCGCGTCGCCATCGACGGGTACGAGCCAGTTCTTCGCCATGCTCAATCCTCCTTGCTTTCCGCCAGCAGATCGACGGGGGCGGCCTTCGGCCGGGCGGCCAGGGCGCGCGCCGCGAGCCACTTGCCGATCACGACGACCACGATGGCGCCGAACGTCGCCAGCAGGTATTTCGGGTATGGCAGGCCGGCGAAAAGATCTTTCGGCAGCGCCGGGTCCGAGACGATCATGCCGCCGCCGATCCAGCCCAGCAGCGCGCCGCCGCCGGTGATCACCACCGGGTAGCGGTCCATCAGCCTGAGCACCAGCTGACTGCCCCAGACGACGATCGGAATCGAGACGAGGATGCCGAAGATCACCAGCAGCAGGCTGCCATGCGCGGCGGCGGCGACGGCGATCACGTTGTCGAGACTCATCACCGCGTCGGCGACGATGATCGTCTTGATCGCCCCCGCCAGGGTGGTGGCGGCCGCGACTTCACCGTGGCCTTCCTCTTCCGGCTGCAGGAGCTTGATGCCGATCCACACCAGCAAGAGCGCGCCGACGATCTTCAGCCAGGGCACTTCCAGCAACTGCAACGCGAAGAAGATCATCACCACGCGCAGGCCGATCGCGCCCGCGACGCCCCAGAAAATGCCCTTCCTGCGCTGGGTCTCGGGCAACTTGCGGCAGGCGAGCGCGATGACCACCGCGTTGTCGCCGCCAAGCAGGATGTCGATTGCGATGATCTGCACTACGGCGATCCAGAAGGTGAGCGTGGTCGGATCGGTCATCGGCTGACGAACACAGTTCCAGAAAAAAACCGGATGGCCACGCTGGCCATCCGGAGCAGATCACGCAATGACGAAAGCGCTTTCAGCTTTGTCCGGTCAGCTTCTTGAACTTCGCCAGCAGCTGATCCTGCGTCTCGGCATGGTTCGGGTCTTTGATGATGCAGTCGACCGGGCAAACCTCGATGCACTGGGGGGTGTCGAAGTGACCGACGCATTCGGTGCACTTGTCGGGATCGATGATGTAGATCTCATCACCTTGCGAAATCGCGCCGTTGGGGCATTCGGGCTCGCAGACATCGCAGTTGATGCATTCATCGGTGATCATCAGGGCCATTTGCTTGCTTCCTCTCGCTAGTCAGAACGTTTGCGGAACTTCTCCGCCAGCCGCTCGGCGACCAGCGGATGCACGAACTTAGAGACATCGCCCCCCAGGCTTGCGATCTCCCTAACCATTGTCGCCGAAATGAACATATATTGTTCGCCCGGCGTCAAAAACAAGGTGTCGACGTCGGGATGCAAAACACGGTTCATCCCGGCCATCTGGAATTCGTATTCGAAATCGGAGACGGCCCGCAGGCCGCGCATGATCACCCGCGCCTGATGCTCGCGCAGGAAGTCCATCAGCAAGCCGGTGAAGCCGAATACCTCGACGTTAGGCATGCCGGCGCACAGCTCGCGGGCGATGGCGACGCGCTCATCGAGCGAGAAGATCGGCCGCTTGCCATGGCTCGCGGCAATGCCGACGATGACACGATTGAACAGGCGCGAAGCGCGACGCACCAGATCCTCGTGGCCCCGTGTGAAGGGGTCGAAGGTGCCCGGATAGACGGCGATGCCGTTGTTCATCAGCGCTCCAGCAAATGATAGAAAACCTGGCCGGCCTGGCCGCGTTTCACCGTCCGCCACTCGCCGAGGGCGTCGATGCGATGCTCGGCTTCCGCATAGACCCGCATGCCCGGCCGCGCCAGCCGCGGCAAATGCGGCACCACCCGTTCCAGCCAGCCTTGCCGGTAGGGAGGATCGAGCAGCACCAGATCGAATGTCGCGGCCGATTGCGCCGCGAATTCTAGCGCATCCGCCCGGACGGGCCGCAGCCGATCGCAGGCAAACAGAGCCGCATTCTGCCTGAGCCGGGCGAAAGCGCCTTGATCGCGCTCAACCAGCACCACCTCGGCCGCGCCGCGCGAGGCGCACTCGAAGCCGAGGATGCCGCTGCCGGCGAAGAGATCAAGGCAGTGCCACCCCGTCAGATCCTGGCCGAGCCAGTTGAACAAAGTCTCCCTGACGCGGTCGGGCGTCGGCCGCAGGCCGGGCGCGTCGGCCACCTGAATGAGCCGGCTGCGCCACTCACCGCCGGTGATGCGGATCTTGCTCATCGGGCCAGAGCGGAAATCACATTGGTCGGCGCGAAATCCTCGCCCTTGAATGGCAAGGGTTCAATGGCGAAGCCATCACTTCGTCACTTCGGCAAGCCGTTTTCGGCGCAGGCGAGAATATCCACGACGAATCGCCCGTCGGTCACCGGCCGGGCGGCGAACCGCCTCGCTTTTTCGATTATCTCGGCGGCGGAAAGCCGCGGCTTCGCACCGGATTCGCCCTTCATCGTGCGCTC
>Ga0209172_10003887_pt1 | contig 21528 bp, 19 predicted proteins | sample LarsenN4metaG_FD_184113 | JGI IMG/M metagenome (GOLD analysis project Ga0209172, IMG submission 184113) | Hot spring sediment bacterial and archeal communities from British Columbia, Canada, to study Microbial Dark Matter (Phase II) - Larsen... ... | reverse complement strand
TGGGGGCGGCGCGCGGCCAGCCGGAGCGGCCTGCCGCCTCCGCTTCTTCCCCTGCCCGCTACAAACCATCGCCGCGCTGCGCTAAGATGAGCGCCGGGGTGCGAGATGACTAAGCTGGGCATCGAAAACAGCGTCACCTATGCGCCGGTGCGCGCGCCGCGCGGCACGGCCATCTCCTGCAAAAGCTGGCAGCAGGAAGCCGCGCTCCGCATGCTGATGAACAACCTCGACCCGGAAGTGGCCGAGAAGCCGCAGGAGCTGATCGTCTACGGGGGCACAGGGAAGGCGGCACGCAACTGGGCCTGCTATGAAGCCATCGTGCGCTCGCTGCGCGAGCTGGAAAACGACGAAACGCTGCTGGTACAGTCGGGCAAGCCCGTGGGCATCTTCCGCACGCACCCTTACGCCCCGCGCGTGCTCATGGCCAACGCCAACCTCGTCGGCCACTGGAACCACTGGCAACACTTCGGCGAGCTCGAACGCGCCGGGCTGATCATGTACGGCCAGATGACCGCGGGAAGCTGGATCTACATCGGCACGCAGGGCATCCTCCAGGGCACCTACGAGACCTTCGCCGCCGCAGCGCGCCGGCACTTCGGCGGCGACCTGGCCGGCAAGCTGGTGGTCAGCGGCGGCATGGGCGGGATGGGCGGGGCCCAGCCGCTGGCGGCCACGATGAACGGCGGGGCGTTCCTCGGCGTGGAAGTGGACCCCGAGCGCATCAAGCGGCGGGTCAAGACCGGCTACTGCGACGTGATGGTCTTCTCGCTGGATGAGGCGCTGCGCATCCTGAAGAACGCGGTGCGCAAGCGCGAGCCGGTCTCCGTCGGCCTGGTGGGCAACTGCGCCGAGATCGTCCCGGAATTGGCCCGCCGCGGCGTGGTGCCCGACCTGTTGACCGACCAGACCAGCGCGCACGACCCGCTGAACGGCTACATTCCGCAGGGGCTGGACGTGGAGCAGGCCGCCGAGCTGCGTGCGCGCGACGCGCAGGAATACCGCCGACGGGCCATGGAATCCATCGCCGCCCACGTGCAGGGCATGCTCGAGCTGCAGAAGCTCGGCGCGGTGACGTTCGACTACGGCAACAACATCCGCACGATGGCTTACGAGCAGGGCGTAAAGGACGCTTACAACTTCCCCGGGTTTGTGCAGGCATACATCCGGCCGCTGTTCTGCGAAGGCCGCGGGCCGTTCCGCTGGGTGGCGCTTTCGGGCGAGCCGGAAGATATTCACCGCACGGATGCCCTGGTGCTCGAGCTTTTCCCGGAGGACGCCATCCTGAACCGCTGGATCCGCCTGGCGCAGAAGCGGGTGCGCTTCCAGGGATTGCCGGCGCGCATCTGCTGGCTGGGCTACGGCGAACGCGACCGTTTCGGGCTGGCCATCAACGACCTGGTGGCCCGCGGGGAGCTGAAGGCGCCGGTCGTCATCGGACGCGATCACCTCGACACCGGCTCGGTCGCTTCGCCCTTCCGCGAAACGGAAGGAATGCGGGACGGCTCCGACGCCGTCGCCGACTGGCCCCTGCTCAACGCTTTGCTCAACACGGCCAGCGGCGCCAGTTGGGTCTCCATCCACAATGGCGGCGGAGTGGGCATCGGCTATTCGCAGCACGCCGGGCAGGTCACCGTCGCCGACGGAACGAAAGAAATGGCCGCGCGCATCGAACGCGTGCTGACCAATGACCCCGGCATCGGCGTCGTCCGGCACGCCGACGCCGGCTACCCGGAAGCCATCGCCTTCGCCCGCAAGAGCGGCATCAAGGTTCCCCTGGGGAAAGAAACGCCGCTAGAGAACTAAGGAGGAAAACCATGATCGTCATTACGGGAGCGACGGGGAATACGGGCAGCGTGGCCGCGGAAGCGCTGCTGGCCAAAGGACACCAGGTACGCGTGATCGGGCGCAGCGCCGATAAGCTGAAGCGCTTCACCGCCAAAGGCGCGGAGGCTTTTGTCGGCGACGTGCTGGATGTGCCGGCAATGGCCCGGGCGTTCGCCGGCGCCACGGCCATCTACGCCATGATCCCGCCGGACTTGACCCAGGCGGACTTCCCCGGCTACCAGGCGCGTGTAGCCGACTCGCTGGCCTTGGCCATTGAGCAAGCCGGCGTGCGATACGTGGTGAGCTTGAGCAGCGTCGGCGCGCAGGTCGCCGCAGGCGCCGGGCCTATCAGCGGTCTCGGCTGGTTCGAGCAGCGGCTGAACCGTGTGGCGGGGCTCAACGTCTTGCACCTCCGCCCGGCATTTTTCTTCGAGAATTTCCTCATGCAGATTCCGGCGATTCAGAATTCCGGGATCATGGGCGGCTCGCTGCGGGCCGATGTGTCCCTGCCCATGATTGCCACGCGCGACATCGGGGAATGCGCCGCAGAGGCGCTCGGGAAACTCGACTTCCAGGGGCAGCAGACCCGCGAGCTGCTCGGCCCGCGCGACCTGACGCTCCGCGAAGCCGCCGCCATCCTCGGCCAAGCCATCGGCCGAACGCTCTCCTACGTGCAGCTTCCCTACGAGGAGCTCGAAGCCACCCTCGTTCAGATGGGCTTCTCCCGCAGCGGGGCGCAAGCGCTAACTGAGATGTACCGGGGAATCAACGAGGGAACGGTGCGCGGGCAGGAGCCGCGCTCGCCGGAGAATACGACTCCGACGACGCTCGAGAGCTTTGCGGCCACCGAGTTCGCGCCGCGCTTCCAGGGCCGTGCGGCCAGCGCCTGATGGCCCGTGCCTGCCAAGGTGCCGGCCAGGTGCCCGCGCCAGAACACTCCGCGACCTCTATCTCTCGGGATCCTCTGTGTTGGGGGCCCTGGCGAAATCTCTACGGGGGAAAGCTACCCGGTTGGGGACGCCTGCGAGAAAAAGACCAGGATGGGAGGAAACAGACCGGGCAAGTTGGGCCATGCCTGGGGCAGGGGGCCTTAGCTCTTTTTCGATGTGACGGCGGTGAAGGCGGCCCACTGCTGCTCGACTTTCGTGCTGCCGCACTTCGGGCACTTGGCCTTTTTCTTCTCCAACTCGGCCAGCGTCATCACGATGGAGAACTTCTTGTGGCAGGCTTGGCAGATGTACTCATAATGCGGCATAGGCCAATCTCCCTCTCCTTCGTCCGACCAAATCCTAGCGCGGCCCTGGCCCGTCGTCAATCACGTCAGGCGCAAGAAACGGCGGGTCCCATCAGCATGGGCCAGCGATTTCGTCCGACGTAGCCAGGTGCACGCGCTGCATCCTCGGCTCACGAAGCGCTGAGCGGAGCCCTCTACTGGCCGCAGAACCACAGGGAATCTGCGGTCGCTCCATTCCCTGCTAGAATCCTCGCCGTGCCGGACACCACCTTGCTCACCGGATGCGCGCAACTGCTGACCCTGCGAGGGCCCCTGCCGCGGCGCGGCCGGGCGCTCGGCGAGCTGAGCATCGTCCGCGACGGCGCGGTGCTGGTTCGCGACGGCTGCATCGCAGCGGTCGGCACGCGTGCAGCCGTGGAGCGCGCCTGCCGCAAGCTCCCCGCGCGGGTGCGACGGACAACGCGCAGAATTGACGCGGGCGGCCGGGTAGTTCTGCCCGGGTTCGTGGACTCCCACACGCATCTTCTCTTCCCCGCCAGCCGCGCCGATGACTACGAAGCGCGCATTGCCGGCGCGAGCTATGAGCAGATTGCCCGCCGCGGCGGCGGGATTCTTTCCACCGTGCGCAAGCTGCGCCGGGCTGCCCCGCAGGAGTTACAGCGCAGGGCGTGCCGGTTCCTCGACCAGTTCGCCGCGCACGGAACCACAACCGTCGAAGCCAAGGCCGGCTACGGGCTCGACCTGGCCAGCGAGCGGAAATCGCTGCGGCTGCTGCGCGAGCTTCATCAGGAGCACGCCGTGGACGTCGTCTCCACGTTCCTGGCGCACGTGGTGCCGCCGGAGTATCGCGCCCGACCCGACGCCTATGTGGACTACGTTGCCCGGCAGATGATCCCCGCGGTGGCGCTCGAAGGGCTGGCCGAGTTCTGCGATGTGTTCTGCGACCGTGGCGCGTTCACCGTGACGCAGTCGCGCCGGATTCTGACCGCGGGCCGGGCCTGCGGGCTGGTGCCGCGGATTCATGCCGAGCAGTTGGCGCGGACGGGCGCGGCGCGGCTGGCCATCGCGCTGCAGGCGGCCAGCGCCGACCATCTCGAGCATGTCAGCCGCGCAGACATCCGCGCGCTGGCACGCTCGGACGTGGTTTGCACCCTGTTGCCGGGCTGCTGCTTTCACCTGGGGCTCAAGCGGTATCCGCCCGCGCGCGAGCTCATTGCGGCGGGAGCGATTGTCGCTCTGGCCACCGATTTCAACCCTGGCACCAGTCCCACGCTGAACATGCAGATGATTCTTTCCCTGGCCTGCACGCAACTGGGCATGACGCCAGCGGAAGCTGTCGCCGCCGCCACGAGCAACGGGGCCTATGCGTTGCGTCGGCATGACCGCGTCGGGTCGCTCGAAGTTGGCAAATACGCTGACCTCGCTGTGTTCGATTTGGCGGACTATCGCGAAATCCCGTACTATTTCGGAGTGAACCATTGCTGGATGACTCTCAAGCGCGGCCGGGTGATTTGGCAGAACCGGTCGGCGGAATGACCTCCTGAGCAGGTATGCGGCGAATTGTTGAATGCGTGCCCAATTTCTCGGAAGGGCGCGACGCGGCCAAGGTGGATGCGCTGGTGGAAGCGATGCGCGCGGTGGCGGGCGTCTACGTGCTCGACCGGGAGATGGACGCCGACCACCACCGCTCGGTCATCACCCTGGCCGGCGAACCGGAAGCGGTGGCCGCAGCGGCGCTGCGCGGGGTCGGCAAGGCTCTCGAATTGATCGACCTGACGCGCCACACCGGGGCGCATCCCCGCGTGGGCGCTACCGACGTCGTGCCCTTCGTGCCCATTGAAGGCGTAAGCATCGAAGACTGCGTCCACCTGGCGAGGACTGTGGGCCGCGCCATCTGGGAGCAGTACCGGATCCCCGTGTACTTCTACGAAGCGGCGGCAACCCGCCCCGACCGCGTCAACCTGGAGAACATCCGCCAGGGCCAGTTCGAAGGGCTGCGCGTGGAAGTCCTGACCAATCCGGATCGCGCCCCGGACATCGGCGAGCCGCGGCTGCATCCCACTGCGGGGGCAACCGTCGTCGGCGCACGGAAGTTTCTGATCGCCTACAACATCAACCTGAATACGCCCGACGTGACCATCGCCAGCAAGATCGCCAAGGCCATACGGTTTTCGAGCGGCGGGCTGCGCTATGTCAAGGCCATGGGCGTGGACCTGAAGGCCCGCGGCCTGGCCCAGGTGTCCATCAATTTGACCGACTTCGAGCAGACGCCCATCCATCGCGTGTGGGAAATGGTCAAGCGCGAAGCGGCGCGTTACGGAGTTGCCGTCGTGGGCAGCGAGATTGTCGGGCTGGTGCCCAAGCGCGCTATCGAGATGGCCGCCGACTACTACCTCCAGCTCGAGAGCTTTTCGCCCCAGCAGGTGCTCGAGAACCGGGTGGCTGCGGCGCTGGCCGGCGCGCCGCTCGAGAGCAGGGGCAGACTGGCGACGCTGGCCCGGCCGATCCTGGACGCCGTTGCCAGCCCCACACCGACGCCGGGAGGCGGCTCGGTGGCCGCGCTGGCCGGAGCGCTGGCCGCCAGCCTGGGAGAAATGGTCGCCGCGCTTTCGCGCAAGAAGAAGTCCCAGGCGGCTTACGTGGAGCGGTTGAGCGAAGCGGTTGCCGAGTTGCGCCAGTCGGCAACGGCGCTGGCCGAGGCCATGGACCGCGACGCGGCCGCCTATGACGCGGTGCTGGCCGCGCACCGCTTGCCACAAGGCGCGCCGGAGGAACGAGCGCAGCGCGATCAAGCCATTCAGGAGGCCACGCGCCGCGCGGCGGAGGTGCCGCTCGAAGTGGCCGGAGCGGCGCTTGTCCTTTACGAACGCCTCGGGCAACTCGAAGCCATGGCCAGCCCGTCTATGCGTTCAGACCTCGGCGTGGGTCGCTTGCTGGCAGCCGCGGCTGTGCGCGGGGCGCTCGCCAACGTGGCCATCAATCTCCAGACCATCGCCGACGCGGGCTACGTGGCTTCCATGAAGGCCAGGATCGCAACATTGGAAGCTTCCCTGGCCGAGTCACCCACGCGCTCGGTGGGCGTGGGAACCTAGAGCGGAAGGAACCAAGGGGGAAAGGATGGGAGCTACAGCAAAGTCTAAACGGGATCTGCTTGCCAGCGTCGTGCTGCTGGCCGCGCTCCTGCTCGTGCCAGGGGCTCGCTCCGGCAGCCTGCCGATTGACGTGGTGGCCATGTTCCCGAAGGACGTGGACGAATTCGGCTACGCCGACCTGCGGGAGGCGCGCAAGCAGCCGTGGTTCGATCAGCTCAAGGAACAAATCCTGCCGCAGCGCATCCGCCAGTTCGAGCAGTTCCTGATTTCCGCGGGCATGGATCCCAATGCGCAAGTGTACGAGACGGCCTGGGCGCTGGTGGCTCCCGGGGAGGGCCGAGGCGAGCAGTTTGTCGGCGTGGCCCTGGGCCAGTACGCTCCGGCCACCGCCGAAGAGTACTTCAAGGCGCGCAAGCTGCCCCTTCTTGAAGTGCGCGGCTTCAAGCTGTTCGCCTTCGGCAGCGGCGAAGGCCCCAACGACATCCTGTTCACCTTCATGGATTCCAGCACCGCCGTGTACGGACACCGCCGACTGGTGGAGAAGGTGATTGACGTGCGCTACGGCGTCGAAGAGGGGCTGCTACGCAACGAGAAGATGTTCCCGCTAATCAACGAGACCAACGGGCGCGGAACGGTCTGGCTGGTGCTGAACCCCTTCTACACGCGAGTGGCCATGCGCCAGTTGGTTCCTGAAACGGCGCAGTTCCCGCAGGCCGAGCGTATTGCTACCCGGCTGCGCGCGCTGACCCTTGCCGTTCAGGCCGACCGCGGCGTCGAGGCCCGTTTCAACGCGCTGTGCGAATCCCCCGAAGACGCCAACCTGCTGGCCGCCGCGCTGCAGGCCGGGCTCCTCTACCAGCGGCACCAGGCTACGCAAACCAACCCGGAAATGGTCGGCATGCTCGACGCCGTGCGTGTCACACCACGGGGCGACCGCCTGGAAATCGAAATGGGGCTGACCGAAGAGCTGCTGCTGGCCATGATCCGGCGGAACATGTTTGTGCTGAAGATGTAGCCCGGCACGCGGGAACGGCCAGATTACTGACCAGCGGAATGCCCGGGCCAGTATCGGATGAACCGCAGGGAGGAAACTCCCCTTTCGCTGCGCACCTCAACGCGGAGGCGTGGGTCGCTGCGCGCGGCTCCTCCCACAGCATTCCAGTTGGGCCCTGCGCCAGCCGCACTCAGCGTAACTTCGAGCCGGTCAGCAAAACTTTCCACCACAGCATCCAGCATGGATTCGGGAGGAATCGCCTGAATGCCCTTGGCACCGGCCTGCTCGACGGCCTCTGCCAAGTCGCGCTGCTCGGCATCGTCCATTCCGGCGCGCAGGGCGAAATGCTCTACTGTTCCACGCAGGGCGGCCAGCAGGCGAATGTCCTTGCTAAAGCGGAGCTCAGCGCGGACGTGGTCAGTTGACACGGCTCTCCGCCACGCGGATGTCGCACGCTTCGCGGCAGTCCGGGCAGTAATACTGGCCGTCCACACACAAGCGGACGCCGTGTTGTGACTGGCAGAGACAGCAGTACCGGTCGCAGGCGCACTGATGCTCGGGCTTATCGCACAAGGCGCAGAAGACCTGGGCCGCCATGTTCGGACCTCTGCTGCGAATATAAGTCAGGCCAGAGAACCCCGACAAGCGGCAAGTAGGAGAAGCCGGCGCATTCGACAACGGTAGGGCGCGCTCCTGGGGCCAGCCGGGATTTCGCGGCCCGGGGAGCTTCCTTGACAGTGCGCGAGGGCGCGTGCTAGTTTGCGCTGTCCGTTGCGACTGCTGAGACTTCTCAGTGACCTCCCCGGCGACCGTTGCATCTCGCAAAACTGCGCTGCACGCCGTTCACCGCCGCATGGGCGCGAAGATGGTGAGTTTCGGCGGCTGGGAGATGCCCGTCGAGTACTCCGGGATCATCGCCGAGCACCTGGCCGCGCGCACCGCGGCGGGTTTGTTCGACGTAAGCCACATGGGCGAAATCGAGATCCGCGGCCCCGGCGCGCTCGACCTAGTGCAGAAGATCACGTGCAATGACGCCGCCAGGCTGGCCGTGGGGCAAGCGCAGTACTCCGGGCTGATGACCGCGCAGGGTACCTTCGTGGACGACCTACTCGTGCACAAGATTTCCGATACCCACTACCTGCTGTGCGTCAACGCCGCCAACCAGGACAGCGACTACGAATACATCTGCAGCCAGAATGCCTTCGGTGCGCAGGTGGAGAATGCAGGCTCGCGGTACACCCAGCTTGCCCTGCAGGGCCCGCGAGCAGCGACCATCCTCCAGCGTCTAACCTCCGTATCGCTCGATGCCCTGCGCTACTACCGGTTCACCTTCGGCCAGGTGAACGCCGTCCACTGCCTGATCGCGCGCACGGGCTACACCGGCGAGGACGGCTTCGAGCTGTACTTCTCGCCGGAGCATTCCGAAGCGATGTGGAACGCCTTGCTCGAAGCCGGCCGCGCCGAAGGGCTGGTGCCTTGCGGCCTCGGCGCGCGCAACACGCTGCGCCTGGAAGCGGGCATGTGTCTTTACGGGCACGAAATCGACAATACGACGACGCCCTGGGAAGCCCGGCTGGACTGGATCTGCAAGCTCGACAAAGGCGACTTCCTGGGCCGCGCGGCCCTTCTCCGGCAACAGCAGCAAGGCCTCGAGCGCATTCTGGTCGGCTTCGAGATGACCGATGCCCTGATCGCCCGCGACAACTGCCCTGTGCTGGCCAACAGCAAGACCATCGGGCGCGTCACCAGCGGCTCTCCCGCCCCGTTCCTGAAGAAGAACCTCGGCATGGCCTACGTGCCCACCGCCACCAGCGCGCCGGGAACGGAGATCCGGGTGGGCATCCGTAGGCATCAGGCGCGCGCGCGCATTGTCGAGCTGCCGTTCTACAAGCGGCCGAAATAGCGGGAGCAGCGTCGCAGCAAACAAGGAGACCGGATGTATCCGAGCGAGTACCGCTACACCCGGGAGCACGAGTGGATCAAGGTCGAAGGGAGCACGGCCACGGTGGGCATCACCGACTATGCCCAGCACGAATTGGGCGACATCGTGTACGTCGAACTGCCTAAAGTCGGTGCCCGGCTTGCCGCCAGCCAGCCGTTTGGCACAGTCGAATCCGTCAAGGCGGTCAGCGAAGTCTATGCGCCCGTATCCGGCGAAGTCATCGCCGCGAACGATACGCTGGCGCAGTCTCCGGAAATAATCAACAAGGACCCGCACGGCGCGGGCTGGCTGATTCGCATCCAGCTCGCCAATCCCGCCGAACTCAGCGGGTTGATGGACGCCGCGGCCTACCAAGCCTACCTCGCCGAAAAATCGAAGGAAGCGGCCTTCTGATGCGCTACCTGCCCAAGAGCGAAAGCGAGCGCCGCCAGATGCTGGCCACGATCGGCCTGCAGTCGCCGGACGAGTTGTTCGTCACCATCCCCGAAGCCTACCGCCTGGGCGCGCCGCTGCGCCTGCCGGGGCCGCTCTCGGAGGCGGAAATCATCGAGTACTTCCGGGCGCGCGCGCGGGAAAACTCGGCCGGCTACACCTGTTTCCTGGGTGCCGGCGTGTACAACCACCTGCGCTCCGTAGTCACTGACGCGTTGATCCAGCGCGGGGAGTTCCTTACTTCCTACACGCCCTACCAGGCGGAAATCAGCCAGGGGACGCTGCAAGCCATCTTTGAGTTTCAAACGCTGGTGTGCCAGTTGACCGGCCAGGAGGTGGCCAACGCCTCGATGTACGACGGCTCCACGGCGCTGGCCGAGGCGGTGCTGATGGCGCAACGGCTGACCGGCCGGCGGAAGTTCCTGCTGGCGCGCACCGTCCATCCCGAGTACCGGCAAGTTGTCGCCACCTACGCCCGGAACCTGGGCCTCGAGCTGAGGGAGTTGCCGTTCGCAGCGAGTGGTCAGTTGGACCTCGCCGCGGCGCGCGATGCGTTGGAGCAGGATACGGCGGCGCTGGTGGTGCAGACGCCGAACTTCTTCGGCGTGCTCGAACAGGTAGCCGAACTGGCCGCGCTGGCGCACGTCCGCGAAGCGCTGCTGATCGTCTGCATCGCGGAGGCCGTTTCGCTCGGCATCGTGCACCCGCCCGCCGAGGCCGACATCGTGGCTATGGAAGGCCAGAGCTTCGGCATCGCGCCAAGCTATGGCGGGCCGTTCCTCGGCGTGATTGCCACGCGCGAAAAGTTCGTGCGCCACATGCCGGGCCGGCTGGCCGGGCAAACCACAGATAACCAGGGCCGCCGCGGGTTCGTTCTGACGCTGGCCACGCGCGAGCAGCACATCCGCCGCGAAAAAGCCACGTCGAACATCTGCACGAACCAAGCGCTGATGGCTCTGGCCGCCACGATTCATCTCTGCCTGCTCGGCAAAGAAGGCCTGCGCGAACTGGCGTTGCAGAACGTGGCCAAGGCCAGGTTTGCCCGCGCGGAACTGGCCAAGATTCCCGGAGTGCGCATGCCGTTCTCCGGCCCGGTGTTCAACGAGTTCGTGGTGGAGTTTCCGCGCGCGGTGCGGCTAGTCAACAGCGAATTGCGCCAGGAAAAGATCATCGGGCCGCTGCCGCTCGGCCAGTTTTATCCCGACCAGACCAAGCGCGGCCTGCTGTGCGTCACGGAGAGCATGCCGCGGACAGAAATCGAGCGGCTGGCCCAGGCCGTGCGTCACGCCCTGGAGGAGCCGCTGTGAGCCGGCCAGCGCCAGCCCGCCGCCACGTCAGCCGCGACGAAGGGCTGATCTTCGAAAAGTCGGCGCCAGGCAAGCGGGCCTTCCAGTTGCCGCCGCTGGACGTTCCGGCCGTCGAGGCCGCCGAGGCTCTGGAGCCCGCTTACCGGCGCGGCGAAATCGAAGGCTTCCCCGAGGTCAGCGAAATCGAAGTGATCCGTCACTTCACGCGCCTTTCCACCTGGAACTACTCGATTGACCTGGGAATGTACCCGCTCGGGTCCTGCACCATGAAGTACAACCCGCGGGTGAATGAGCATGTGGCGCGGCTTGATGGTCTCGCCACCGAGCACCCCTATCAGCCCGTGGAGCTTTCCCAGGGCTGCCTGCGTATCCTGAAGGCGCTCGAGAAATGCCTGCTGGAAATCACCGGCATGGACGCCATCACGCTGCAGCCGGCTGCCGGGGCGCAAGGGGAGTTGACCGGCCTGCTGCTGATCCGCGCGTACCTGGAAAGCCGAGGCAACCCGCGCAGGAAAGTTCTCATTCCCGATTCGGCCCACGGAACCAACCCGGCAACGGTGGTCATCGCCGGCTACCAGGTGCAAAACATCAAGTCAGACGCGCAGGGACAGATGGACATCGAGCAGCTACGCTCGCTCGTGGACGAAGACGTGGCGGCGCTGATGGTCACCAACCCGAACACGCTGGGCATCTTCGAAAGCCGCATCGCCGAAGTGGCGCAAATCCTTCACGCCAAGGGCGCGCTGCTCTACATGGACGGCGCCAACATGAACGCGTTGGCGGGTGTTGCGCGCCCGGGCGATTTCGGCGTGGACGTCATGCACCTGAACCTGCACAAGACATTTTCCACCCCGCACGGCGGCGGCGGGCCAGGGGCAGGCCCGGTGGCGGTGAAGAAGATTCTCGAGCCGTTCCTGCCCGTGCCCGTCATCGAAGAAAAGGGGGACCAGCTTGCGCTCCATCTCAACCGGCCGCAGTCCATCGGGCGGGTGCGAGCCTTCTGCGGGAACTTCGGCGTCTTGGTGCGCGCGCTGGCGTACACGCTGGCCTATGGTCCCGGCATCCGGCGGGCTACCGAAGACGCCGTGCTCAACGCGAATTACATCCGCCGGCGCCTGGAAGACGTTTACGAGCTGCCCTACAAGCTGCCCTGCATGCATGAAGTGGTTTTCAGTGACGCGCGCCAGCGCAAGCACGGCGTGAATACGATGGACATCGCCAAACGGCTGATGGACTACGGCTTTCACGCCTATACAACGGCATTTCCGCTCATCGTGCCCGGGGCTCTGATGATCGAACCCACCGAATCGGAGTCTAAGGAAGAGTGCGACCTGTTCATCGCAGCGATGCGCGCGATCGCCGAAGAAGCCGCGGCGAATCCCGAGCTGGTCAAAACAGCTCCGCACACGACGCGCGTCGGCCGGCTCGATGAGGTGGCCGCAGCGCGCAGGCCCGTGCTGCGCTGGAAGCCTCCGGCCGCGGAGAACAAGGAAGAAGCTCTGCAGCTCTCCACGGCCGGCTCGCAGAAAAACAAGAAGAGCTAAGTCCGCGGGAACCCCAAACCCAAAGGACGCGGAGCCACAGAGGCCGCAGGGTGTTGTGCTAGCCGCAGGCTCACGTCAGCCGGCCCACGGCTCCCACGTCTGCTGCTGGGACTCAGCTAGACGTGGACGGGCCTTGGTTCCCGTGGCGGGCGCGCGCCGAGAGGGAAGTTGCGCGGAGACAGGCAGGCCTGCCGTGGCTCGAGCCGCGCAGGCGACTAGCGCGCGAGTATGGCTTGCAGCACGGCGGGAACGAAGCGCCGCGTTTCGGCGGGCAGCAGGGGATGCCGGACCAGCTCGTCGAGGTTGGATGGCAGGGCCTGTTGCACAGCGGCGGCGACGCGGCCTTCACCAGCGTTGTAGGCGGCGAGCGCCAGCGGCCAGTCGCCGAAGCGCAGGTACAGCTCCCGAAGGTAGCGCGCCGCGGCCCGCGTGGAACGTGCCGGGTGGGTGCGTTCGTCCATCCAGCGATCCACGCGCAGACCGAAGCGCCTTGCCGTCTCCGGCATCAACTGCCACAAGCCGCGCGCGCCTTTGGGCGAGAGCGCCAGCGGGTGGAAATTGCTTTCCACCGCGGCCACCAGCAGCAGGTCCAAGGGGACTCCTTCTTCGAGGAAGATTCGGGCCGCATCCACGCCGAGGACGCGCAGGCGGCGCTGCGCCTCCGCGACCCGGGCCGGCAGTGCACGCGGAGCCGTGCGCAGCTCCCTCGCCTGCCGAGTGGCCGCGCCGACGCGGCTCGCAACCCCCGCCGCCCCCGTTTGCCAAGGGGTTTGCTGGAAACGCGCCAGGTGCTCTTCGACCGCGCGCGCCAGAGAGGCGTTCAGCTCCGCGAACAGGTCCGGCGCTGCCGCGCTTCCGGTCTGGGCCCGCGCGCCCGGGACGATCACCCACGCGAGCAGAAAGCACGCGGTGAAAAGAAGCCGGATCATGCCATGGCCTCCTGCTGCTTGTGTTTCGACCACCGGCCTTCAGAAGCGCCCAGCTCCCGGAGGCGCTCTTTGATTTCTTCCAAGCGCCTGCTTTCGCATTCGTCCACGGGTCGCTCGAAGCACTCCCCGTCAAGGATTCGAATGGTCAGGCAAACGTCCGGGCGATTGCCGTGCCTCGGGGAATAGTGGATCGCCGAATCAAAGGGCCCGAGCTCGCACACCGACGGTCTTTCTTCGCGGGGCAGGAGGTACGCGGCGAGCGCACGCAACGCGGTGAAGATTTCCTGGCAATGCGGGCATCCCGGAGTCAGAGGTTCGACGCCCCGTTCATGTGTTCCGGATAGCTCGACCGCAAACCCGACCTGTGGTTTGTGTCCTTTGACTACGGCGTATTCCGGGCAGACTTCCCAACGCACTCGATAGCGCTCGACGAGTGCGCGCAAGTCTGCCGGGTCCGCACCAAGCAAGGGTTTTCTCGGGCTTGCTTGAACAGCGACGGGCATCATCCACCTCCTGCCAACTCGCTGTTGAGCGCTTCGCAGTGCCAGCGAAGGTCTGACTCCTCCGCGCTTCTTGGCTGGCATTCCATCCCAATCCTCGTCTTTACCGGCTCAGCCCTTGGGCGCGTAGTAGCCCGGGCGCGTTCGGGGCACATACTTCGCGCGTGATGGATCAGAACCAAGGAGGATGACTTTGACTCTTCGCCAAGAGCCGTCCCGCGTCCTGTTCGCCGGGTAGTAGCCCACCTGGTACTGTTGGCTTACATCCCGCGCAATCTCATCCATAGCTTTCCGGCACTGCTCAATGTTGGCCGGGAAATGGGCTTGCGCGCCGGTGGCCTCAGCCAGCCGGCTCAGTTGCTTGCGCGCGGAGCGGAGGCCGCCGGACTCGAACATGCCCACTGTGTAAATGAGCACGTCCTCTTCCTCGACCCGGCTGACCAACTCGCGGAAATCGAGCAGGCTGTGGTTGTCCTCGCCGTCTGTGATGACGACCATGACTTTTTTCCGATGCTCGGCATACCTGAGATGATCGAGCGCAAAGGCCACAGCATCCCAGAGTGCAGTCCTTCCGCCGGCGCGCAGGTTAGAGACTGAATCGCGCAGCTTCTGCCGGTCGGAAACGAAGTCTGAAATGAGTTCACTCCTCTCACTGAACGTGACGATAAACGCCTCATCCTCCTCCGTCCCTTCGTCCACAACGTGCACGGCAGCCCGGTAAACGTTCTCGATCATCCCGGACATGCTGCCGCTGCGGTCGAGCACCAGGCCCCAACTGACCGGGACCTTCTCCAAGCTGAAAAAACTGAGCGGCTGCTCGACCCCATCCTCCAACACCTTAAACTGTTCCTTCTTAAGCCCCGTAATGACTCGGCCCCTTTGATCCGTCACGGTCACGTTGAGGAGAACCAGATCCGTGGTCACCTTGATGGTGGCGGGCTCTTGGCGAGGGGCAAGCTCTCGCTGGGCGGCCAACGATACGGACGAAACCAGTCCCGCCGCGGCCAGCATGGCCATCCCCATTTGAGCCAGGATCAGGGAGTTCATATCGTCCTCTCTCAGCTCACCAGGCCAACTGCGCCCGGAGTTCCACTCAAGGCGGCTTCCTTCCGCACGTGGAAGTACCAGCGCCAGACCTCGTAGATGGCCGGATAGACAACCAGCTCCATGATGAAGGACGTGAAGATGCCGCCGATCATCGGCGCGGCAATGCGCTTCATCACATCCGCGCCCGTCCCCGTGGACCACATGATGGGAACCAGGCCCATGAACATCACCGCCACGGTCATGAACTTCGGTCGCAGTCGCTTGACGGCGCCGTGCACGATGGCCTCGCGTAGCTGTTCTTTCGTCTTCATCAGGCCTTTGCCCCGGGCCTCGTAGAAGGCCAGGTCCAGGTAGAGCAACATGAACACGCCCGTCTCCGCGTCCACGCCCATCAGCGCAATCAGGCCCACCCAGACGGCGATGCTGGTGTTGTAGTCGAGGGCGTACAGGAACCAGATGGCGCCCACGGCCGAGAACGGCACGGCCAGGAAGATGATGAACGTCTTGGCCACCGAACGGGTGTTGAAGTAAAGCAGCAGGAAGATGAGGAACAGCGTGATGGGCACCACGACGAAGAGGCGCTCCTTGACGCGCTCCATGTATTCGTACTGCCCGCTCCAGACGAGCGTGTAGCCAGCCGGCAAGGGCACCCTGGCGAGGATGGCTTTCTTGGCATCAGCCACGTAGCCGCCCACGTCGCGGCCGGAAACGTCCACATAGACGTAGCCGCTCAACCGGCCGTTCTCGTCGCGGATCATGCCGGGGCCCGCGAGCAGCTTGATGTCGGCGATCTGTGCCATGGGAATCTGCGCGCCAGTGATGGTGGGCACCAGCACGCGGTTGAGGCGGTCCACGCTGCTGCGGTAGTCGCGCAGGTAGCGCACGTTGACGGGATAGCGTTCACGGCCTTCGACGGTGGTAGTGATGTTTTCCCCGCCCACCGCCGACATGATGACCATCTCGGCCTGGCCGATGGTCAGGCCGTAGCGGGCCAGTTCCTCGCGCTTGAGCGAGAAGTCCAGGAAATAACCTCCTGCCGTGCGCTCGGCGAAGGCGCTCGTTGTGCCGGGAACGTCCTTGAGCACCCTTTCGATCTGCGTGCCGATCTCCTGAACCTTGTTCAAGTCGGGGCCGAGGATCTTGATGCCCACCGGAGTGCGGATGCCCGTGGTCAGCATGTCCACGCGGGCCTTGATCGGCATGGTCCACGCATTGACCACCCCCGGAAACTGCAAGGCTTCGTTCAGCCCGCCAGGACCATAGATCAGCTCCTGCGTGCTTTTGTGGTCGGGCCAGGCGCGCCGCAGGGCGTTTTGCAGCCAGTCCGGGGCCCAGTGCGAATACCAGCGCGGCTTCTTGGGCCACTGGTCGTGCGGCTTGAGCACCACCACGGTCTCCATCATGGAGAACGGAGCTGGATCGGTGGCCGTCTCCGCACGGCCTGCTTTGCCGAAGACGCGCTCGACTTCCGGAAAGGTCCGCAGCACCTGGTCCTGCACCTGGAGCAGCTTCTGGGCCTCGGTGACGGAGATCCCCGGGAGCGTCGTGGGCATGTACAGGAGCACGCCTTCGTCGAGCGGGGGCATGAACTCCGAGCCAAGCCTCTGGAAGGGGAGGACGGTGAAGGCAACGATCAGCACCGCGGTGACAATCGTCGCCCATTGGTGCCGCAGCACGAACCGCACGACGGGTTCGTAGATGCGCATCAGCGGGCGGCTGATGGGGTGCTTTTCTTCGCTGTGAATACGGCCCACGAGCACGGCGTTCACCACGCGAGCCGCCCAGCGGGGGCGGAACTGGAAGTCGCGCATGTGCGTGAAGAGCAGTCGGATGGCCGGGTCCAGCGTGATGGCCAGCACGGCCGCCACCACCATGGCGAAGTTCTTGGTGAAGGCCAGCGGCTTGAACAGGCGCCCTTCCTGCGCCTCCAGCGCGAAAACCGGCATGAACGAGACCGCGATCACCAGCAGGGCGAAGAAGCTCGGCCCACCGACCTCCTTGACTGCGCTGATCACCACGTCCTGGAAATTGCCGGGGCGCCCCTCCGCGTCCCAGTGCTCGAGCTTCTTGTGGGTCTGCTCGACAACGACGATGGCCGCGTCCACCAGGGCGCCGATGGCGATGGCGATGCCCCCCAGGGACATGATGTTGGCGGTGATGTTCATCCCATACATGGGGATAAAGGAGATGATGATGGTGATGGGGATGGTGATGATGGGGATGAGCGCGCTGGGGATGTGCCAGAGGAAGATCAGGATGACGACGCTGACGATGACCATCTCTTCGATCAGGGTGCTCTCCAGGTTGTCGATGGCACGCTCGATCAGGTCCGCGCGGTCATAGGTGGTGATGATCTTCACGCCCTCGGGCAGGCTGGGTTCCAACTCTTTCAGCTTGGCGCGCACACGGTGAATCACCTTCAGGGCATCTTCGCCGAAGCGCATCAGCACGATGCCGCCGACCACCTCTCCTTGGCCGTCGAGCTCGGCAATCCCGCGGCGAATATCCGGCCCCAAGGCCACGGTGCCGAGATGTTTGAGGAGGATGGGCGTGCCGCCCTCCGCATTCGTGCCCACGACGATGTTTTCCACGTCGGCCACGGACTTGATGTAGCCGCGGCCGCGCACCATGTATTCCCGGCCGGTGAACTCAATCAGGCGTCCGCCGACATCGTTGTTCCCTTCCCGGATGGCATCCACGACCCTGTCAAGCGGAACCTTGTAGGCCAGGAGGGTGTTCGGGTCGAGGTTGACCTGATACTGGCGCACGAACCCACCCACGGGAGCGACGTCGGTTACGCCGGGAACGGACTGGAGCTCGTAGCGCAGATGCCAGTCCTGAATGGTCCGCAGTTGCGCGAGGTTGTGCTTACCCGTCGTGTCCACCAAGGCATACTGGAAGACCCATCCGACGGCCGTGGCGTCCCGGTAGAGTTCCACCTGCACGCCCTGGGGCAGGCGCGGGGTGATGTTGCTCAGGTACTCCAGCGTGCGCGAGCGGGCCCAATAGATGTCCGTGCCATCCTCAAAAATCACGTAGACGTAGGAGTAGCCAAAATCGGAGAACCCGCGAATATCCTTCACGCGAGGGACGCCGAGCAGGGCGCGGATGATCGGATAGGTGACCTGGTCCTCCATGATGTCCGGACTGCGGTCCCAGCGCGCATAGATGATCACCTGGGTGTCGGAGAGATCCGGGATGGCGTCGAGCGTGACGTTCTGCATCGCATACACACCCGCGAAGACGGCCATGCCGACGAACAGGAAAACGATGAACTTGTTGTGCGCGCAGAACTCGATGATGCGGTGGATCATGGCCGCGTCTCGATCTCCTGAGCCAGCTCTGCCAGGCTACGCACCACACCGCCGTACTGCCGGGTGAACTCCTCGGCATCGGCTCGACGAGCGAAGGCGTAGAGGCTGGGCTCGCAGCGGTCGAACGACCGGTCGTAAACATGTTTGGTCGCGTCCAGCATGGGCTCGTGCTTCTCGCACAGGATGATCCGGCTGCCTTCCACGTAGAAGGCGTCATCAGGCCGCAGCGGGCGGCGCGAAGCGTAGTCGGTGACTTGCACAAGCCGGACCGGCTTGCCGAGCTGCCGCATCATGGTCAGCGCGCAACGGGCGCAACACACCCACCGGCGCTGGCCATCCACCTCGATGGCTGCCCGGGCCTGCGCGTGGATCTCGCGGCGGCAGACACCGCAGGTGTCACGTTCCCCGCGCTCCAGAAGCCACCAAGAGGCTGCAGAGAGCGCGGCCGCAGCGACGATGACCGTCAGGAGTCCGACGATTGCTTGTTTCTCCATGGCGGTTCCTTTCGTTCTAATGCTTGGGCTCCGGCGGCGCTTTGGCCGGTTGTTTCTCCGCCGGGGGCCGCTGGGGAGCCTTTGCTTCGGTGCCACCGTGCCCGGCATGGCCTGCCCCTGCCATGGCGGCCGCGGCGGATTTCAAACGGCTTTCTGAATCAATGAGGAAGTTCCCGGAGGTGACGATGCGTTCCCCGGGCTTCAACCCGCTCAGAACAATCTGGCGGCCATCCACCCTGGCGCCTAACTGAATCTTTCGCGGCTCGAAGTAACCGCCTTCGTGGGCCACGAAGACGATCTGCTCGCTTCCCGAATCGAGCACGGCTTCTTCGGGCACCGAGACTTGCGTCCCGTAGTCAATCCGCAACTCCACATCGGCATACATATCCGGCTTCAGCTCGAATGCCGGGTTGGGAAACTCCAGCCGGACCTTCAGAGTGCGCGTCATGTTGTCCAGTTGGGGATAGATATAGGTAACCCTGCCTGCAAACTTCCTGCCCGGGAAATAGGAAAGCGTCATCGTGGCCGCCTGGCCCAGTTGGATCATGGGCACCTCGTACTCATAAACGTCCGCGAGCACCCACACGGTGGAAAGGTCCGCAATCGTGTACAGTTCCGTTTCCGGCGTCACCCGCTGTTTGGGAAAGGCATTGCGGGTCACGACGAAGCCGGAGAGGGGGGAATACAACGTCAGGGTCTTGGTGGGCTGCCCACGCTCTTCCAACTCCCTGATCTGCTCGTCGGAAATGTCCCACAGGCGCAGCCGGTCCCGCGCACTCTCGTAGAGCGAGCGGGAGCCGGAAGACACCTCGGGCACAGGGCTGCTTGCCAGATAATCCTTGGCCTTCTTGGCGATCAGCAATTCCTGCTGCGTGGAGACCAGCTCCGGGCTGTAGATGCTGAGCAAGGGCTGGTTCTTTTCCACCAGCTTTCCGGTGAAATCCACGAACACTTGCTCGACCCAGCCCTCGATCTTGGCGTGAATGCGCACCAGCTTAGTCTCGTCATAGGCCATGCGGCCCACCGTGCGGATGGTCTTCGACAGCGGCTGGCTTGTCACTTCCCCGAAGGTGACGCCGATCCGTTGCAGCTTCTGAGCGGTAATTTGCACCGTGCCGGGCGGCAGGCTCGTTTCCTCGGGTGTTTCGTCCGCATATACCGGAACCAGATCCATGCCGCAGTCCGGGGCGGTGCCGGGCTTGCCGGACTTGTAGGCCGGGTGCATCGGATCCACCCAGTAGAGGATCCGGCGCTGCTGGGCCGGCCCTGCTGCGGCGTGCGCTCCGTGCCCGGCCTGCTCGCCCGAAGCCGACGGCGGCGCTCCCCGCTGGCCGCGGAACCAGCCGGCCATCGGCGCCCGGTAGTAGTAGGCGGCGACCGCCAGACCGGCGAAAACCATGGCCCATGCAATTCTCCTGTTCATGGCGACCTCACTTCGTCAGCTCCAGCCCGGTGATTTCCTCCAGCCGGGCCAGGGCTTTCTGGTAGTTGGCCAGCTCCAGGTAGTAACTGACCTCGTAGTCGAGCACGGTGGTGAAGTTGGTCATCAGGCTCAGGAAGTCCACCGAGCCGACCTGGTAGGCGGCTAGCGCCGACTCCAGCGCCAGCGTGGACTGGGGCACAATGCCCTTGGCATAGAGCGTCAGCAGCTCGTCGGCGGTACGCGCCGCCAGATAGTATTCCTTGACCCGGAAAAACAGCTCCGTGCGGATGGCTTCGCGCAGGTGACGAGCGCTGGCCAGCGTTTCCGTGGCTTCGCGCACGGCCTCGCGTCGCCGGCCCTTGTTGAAGACCGGGAGATTCATCGAAAAGCGCAGGCCGTACATCTCTGGCATCCCGGGCCGGTTAGCGTAGTCCCAGCCGACGGCGAAGTCCGGGTAGTAGTCCTTCTGCGCCAAGTTCACCGCCAGGCGACTCTGCTCGATGAGCTGCTCCTGGCGCTGCACGGCAGGGTAGCCCTGGACGGCGTGCTCGAGCAACTCTTCGAGCGAGTAGGCCAGCGGCGCTTTCTCGAACGGGGCCAGTGGCCCCAGCGGGGTGTCCGGCGGGCGCACCAGCAGGCTGTTCAGTTGCGTTTCGAGCGTGGCTCGCCGCTGGCCCAGCAGCGCCAGCCGCTGGACGACCCGCGTGACCTCCACCTGCGCGCGCAGCACGTCCTGCTGCAGCCCTTTGCCAACCTTGTATTTTTCCTCGGTGATGCGCGCCAGCTTCTCCAGCAGGTCCTTGTTCTTCTCGGTGATGCGAATGGCCATGTCCGTGGCCCAGAGTTCGTAATAGGCCGCCTGGACTTCGGCGCGGATGCGTCGGCGCGCTTCCTCCACCGTCCAGCTTTCGGCGTCGGCATCCTTGCGCGCGATCTGGCCCCGGAGATCCCGCTTGCCGGGATAGGGGATGGCCTGCATGACGCCGAACTGCCGGAAGGTGCTGGGGTCGTCGCGCATGGTGCGGAAAGGAATGGCGCGTCCCATATAGCCGACGGAGACCTCGGGGTCAGGCCAGGCCCTGGCCTGAGCGATGCGCGCTCGCTTGGCTTGCACGCCGCGGGCCGCGGCGTGAATCGAGGGATGGTTGCGCTCGGCCTCGGCAATCAAGTCCGCCAGCCTGACCATATCAGCCGGCGCAGGGGTGTGCTGGGCAAAAGCCACCGGCACAAAAAACACCCACAGCCAAAGAACCCAGACAGCAATCGCTCGGAACCTCATGTTTCTTCCTTTCGCGTTTCAATGGGCTGTCGCAGGGCGGCGGGACACACGACACCCGCACGCGCAGAGCCGCAGAACGACCGCGTGAGGATTAGATCAGGAAGACACAGAGGACCGAATGCAGGTCCACGGGAGGTGAAGCCGCAGGTGCGTGGCTAACGGAAAGCTCGAAG
>Ga0209172_10003886_pt1 | contig 21545 bp, 15 predicted proteins | sample LarsenN4metaG_FD_184113 | JGI IMG/M metagenome (GOLD analysis project Ga0209172, IMG submission 184113) | Hot spring sediment bacterial and archeal communities from British Columbia, Canada, to study Microbial Dark Matter (Phase II) - Larsen... ... | reverse complement strand
CAGGGAGTCATCGAGATTCCAGAGCCCTGGCCTTGTACTGGGAGTGATGAACCAAGGGCTCACGGCGATGGCTGAGAAGATCAGTAATCGGGAGAGGCCAAAAGTCAGTGCAACGAAACCAATTTGCCGGGATCTCAGAGAGCATCGATGTCCCGGGTCGGAGGGACTTTCGCTCATCGTTAACTCCATGCCCTCGCTCTGACGTTGGCTCTGCCGCTGTTCTGCAGCAGAAAACACCCCCTCGACCTTTCATGAGTTCAGACGTGCTGCTGCCCTCATCCATTTTACGCGAAGAACCGGTAGCGAAAGATATAGAGGAGCGCCGCCACGCCGTCCCGCCAACCGATTTTCTTCCCCTCCGCGTAAGTTCTCCCATGATAGGAAATAGGCACCTCGTAGATGCGACAGCCAAGTTTAGCGACTTTGACGGTGATCTCGGGCTCGAACCCGAAGCGATCGGATTGAATACAGACCTGTCGCAGGATCTCAGCCCGAAAGACCTTATACCCCACTTCCATGTCGGTAAGATTGAGATTGGTGACCATATTGCAAAGGGTAGTGAGAATGCGGTTGCCCACGGCATGCCAGAAATAGAGCACGCGATGCGGTCCACCATGAAAGCGATTGCCATAGACGACATCGGCCCGACCGTCGAGGACGGGTTTGAGCAAGGCGGGGTAATCCTGGGGATCGTACTCGAGGTCGGCGTCCTGGATCAGGACGATGTCCCCCGTCACTTGGCCGATGGCGGTACGAATGGCCGCGCCCTTGCCGAGGTTTTTCGGGTGCAAGCACACTTTCAGCCGGTAGCGATCATCCGTGGCGACCTCGCGCTTGCGGAGATCGCTGAGGAATTCTCGGGTGCCGTCGGTCGAGGCATCGTCGACGAGGATCACTTCCTTGGGGAGGTCCACAGGGGCGCGCTGGACCCGGAGCAGAATCTCTGCGATCGTGGCGATCTCGTTATAGACCGGCATGATGATGGAAAGTTTCATGGAAGACACTCTCAGTCGGATGCAAGCGTGAACGTTGCCGTCGCCTTGGCGAGGATGATACGGCTCTCCGGCTCGGTCAGCCAAATGTACCAGGTGTAACGGCCGCTCGGCAGCCCATGTAGGGGAAGGCTCAGCAGAGGATAATTCCTAAGCCCCTCTTGGCTGATCCCTACACTCTGTGCCATGGGCCTCCAGGTCGCGCTGTCGTGAGCGAACGACAAACCCCAACCGTCATAGAACGACCATCGCCCATCGGGTCCAGTCACGACCAAATAACAATCAACCCGATATGGTTCACTCACGTCCCATAGATCGAGCCTCAATTGGAGGACATCGTGACGGCGATAATGCGGCTTATCAGTACTAATAGCCACCGACAGCGCTTCACGGGAAGGCTCAAGAACCTGCGCCTGGATATCCGCCAGGTTAACGCTCACCTGTGCGCTCTGCGCCACAATCTTATAAATGGTCACGCCGTCGTGCGCATAGACCCGACGATACCTTTCAGGATGGGCGTCGAACTGAGCAGGGTCAATGGGCTCACCGTAGACCCTTCGGGCACCTAGATAGACATATTGGGCCTTGAGCTTGCGGATTCCCTCCCCGAGTTCGTCGAAGTAGAACGGATTGAGGTGCGGCGTGGTGATAGCCCTGAAAGCAATAGCGGGGATCCAGAGGCCGGCATCGCCATAGCTGGCCTGAATGACGTCATCGGGCTTCGTGTTGGCTTGGAGCCACCGCAACGCCCGCAGATCCGCGCCGGTCACAAGCGCGTATTGCCTGGCAATATTATAATAGGCCTGTTCGTTCTGGCGCACCGAGAGCACTATCACAAGCCCGGCCATCACCCAAGTGCTGAACTCCCAGCGGAGAAATCGCCCCAACAGGTATCGTAGGCCGTCGATCAGGGCGCCGATGCCGAGGCCCGCCGGCAAGAGCACTAGCAGTGCGACGCGCTCGGGATAGAGGGCGTATGACAGGGGCACGACCCAGTACATCGAGTTGACCACCAGCCCGACAGCAGTCAAGGCAAAGGCCACGCTCGGAATGAGCAGAGGCGACCTGCTGATCGCCAATGCCAGGAAACCCACCGCACTAAGGAATAGAAAGGGCGCCCCATAAATTTTCTGCCGGAGATATGACGGCACGGTGATGATGGCGTCGGCGAGCGTGCCGCCCCAGGCCCCACCGGAACGCACGCGTTGCCAATCCTGCACCCAGTGGATCTCCATCGCCGATACCTCAGTTGCAATCAGGTCTGGAAGGTAAGGGACGAGGAGGATTGCGCTAATGAGCGCGGTTCCGAGCAGATGGCGGATGATCGGTTTGATGGCATCCGGCGTTCCCCGGACCATCTTGACCCCCCAGTAGGTGGCAACGGGGATCAAGGCGTAAAGCACGCCAATGGCCGGTATCGCATGCGTCAAGAAACTGGCCACCAGGAAGATCGAGCACACCCACCAACAGCTCGCAGATGTCCGCTCGTACACCCTCCATAGCAACGCCAGACCGATGACGACAAAGACCAAGGCGAGAATGGTGGGGATGCCGCCCCAGCCGACGTAGTTTTGCGGGTCGCGCGGCAAGAACGTCACGATCAGTGCGACGATGACGCTGACCTGGCGATCCCAGAAGGCGCGCAGGAACAGATACATGGCCGCGCTTAACAGGCCAAAGGTGATGGTCTCCATGAGCAGGGCGCTGCGGTAGACCGGCATACCGCCGAGCAAGGAGATCAAAGCGGTGAGCGTATGAAACCCGGCGGCATAGCCCCCAAACCCATCAATAGGCAGGAGCGGGTGATGTGACGGAGGCACGCCATTGTAATGGACGATCAAGGCGGTGATATAGCCATGCATGCTCATATCCGCCCCGGCCGGAGCAAATGGCTCGCGCCAATAGAGCGACAGTCGTAGGGTCATCGCCGCCCCGAGCAAGAGCAGCACCAGAATCTCCTGGCCATCGAAGGCCACAGCGATTCTGTTTCGCTGCCTCCACGCCAACACCCCGATCAGGACTACGGAGAACCCGATAACGAGATAGGCCCATGTCAACAGGGCCACCTGGGCGTATTTTAGCCACCAGAACGAGACCACCCAAAACCCCAAGGAGGTGCCGCTTACCAAAACGAGGAGCTCCGAGCAATAGGTTGGGCGCCAAGGTTGGAGGAAGAGCAGGAGGGCGCCAGGGCAGAGGAATAGCCACAGCGGCGGCCAAACAACGCCGGCGAGGGCCAGGAGCAGCAGGATGGCAACGATGATCAGGCCGTGACAACAGCGCATGAGCGGGGCTACCTGCCACAAGATCGATTCATCTCCTACCGGCAGTGAACACGAGGTGAAAACCGCCCGGCGCAGCACATATCCACCCCCACCTGTCAACCCTCTATAGGCGCTGACTGGCGTGATGGTTGAGAGCGGTTTTCCCTCGATCATACGGGACGATCGGGCGAAGTACGACTACGAAACTTCTGCACCATCGGCCCGTTGGCGCTTGTCGACATCGTCGAGAGACTTTCGCGTTGCGTCGGGCAAGTCGTAGACGGTATCGATCCCCCCGCTGGCGTGATCTCGACGGGGACCTTGAAAGCCCGGCGAAGGATTTCCGCAATGGGGCCAATCTTGTTATAGACGGGCACGACGATGGAACACTGCATCGGCAGGCCCTTTTTCCTTTTTGGTGCTACGATAAAGGCTACACTCTCCCTGGCCATGGCAATATAGAAGTTCAGGTTAGGGAAGATCTCGTCCATGCTTTTGCCCTAGAGCCCCTTACTGATATAAACGCCAGGGTTTGGCATTCCATTTACGCTTCTTCATGGCTGACCTGGTTGTCAGCCAACACTGTACTCCATTGCGGGTCCTCAAATCTTGGCGAGGAGTACCTAACATTTATCTTAACGATACTCGCGGTAACGGCCGCAGAGGTCATTCCAGCGAATACGCAGGAGATCATACATCATGGAAGCAGAATCCCTGCAGACGTGCACCCGCGTCTCTGAGGAATTTCGCCAAACCACAGGTACCTCACGGATCCGATATCCCAGCAGGCTTCCTAGATACAGCATTTCGACATCGAATGCGAAGCGATCGCAGATCATACGGTGACAGATATCTAGAGCCGCCTTCCGAGTGAAGCATTTGAAACCGCACTGGGTATCCCGAACTCCGGGGACCATTAGAGCCCTCACAACGACATTGAACAGACGTCCCATGTTCCGGCGGTATCCTGGCTGATGTAACTCTATGTGTGACTCCGGTAGAGCGCGCGATGCGACCGCGATATCACAGGGCTCCCGTAATGCAGTTAGAAGTTTCTCCACTTCCTCAATAGGGGTTGAGAGATCGGCATCGGAAAAAAGGAGGTAATCTCCGCTGGCATGCAAAAATCCGTTCCGTACACTGAACCCTTTACCCCGATTCCTGTCGTTTTGGAGGAGCTGAACCGCCGGATCCTTGCCATGGAATTTCGTAACCGCGCTGACAGTTGCATCACATGATCCATCGTCCACCACAATGATTTCAGCCGAATAGACTTGCCGCCTTAGGTATCTGAGGATTCCTTGCAGGGTTTGGCCAATACGCCGTTCCTCGTTGTATGCTGGAATGATAATCGACAAGAACACGGCCACCGTTACCTCTATGCACGATCATTAACCAGGCCAGCCGAGAAATAGCCGGCCGCGTTATTGTTTCGCAAAAATTACAACATTCGCAACATCTTCTACTTGGCGATATTCTGGAGAGGTCTGCATGTAGGCGAAGAATTGTCGATATAGTTCCTCACTGATCAACACACCGCTTTTGTTCAAGTCAAATACCACAAAGTCAGGTCGCCATGAGCCTTGCATGAGGTAAACAACATTATTCGTCATAATAAAAATCTTGTCGCGCGGTGGTACATATGCACCAATCGCGAAGGAAGCCAGTACAGCCTTCTCTCGATTGGTTAGAACGCGGTTTATGGTACGATGAGTCAGGAAGAACCGCCCAATCTTTAAGTCTTCGGCAAATATAGATGATAGGCTAGGACTTTGCATCAGGCTTGGCGGTGGGCGTATCTGCCATACAATACCTATAATTATGACGGCGAACAGGATCGTCTGGGTTGCTATGCGTGCCTGAATCATATGGGGAAAGCGAGATCGCAGGCAGCACCAAAATCGTTCTAGATTGATCAGGGCGAAGGGGAGCGTGATGGCATATAGAACAACGCACGGAAGATTATAGTAGAAAGCGAGGTAGCTGCGGCTAACGTCGGTTGAGTTTAACCAGAGGTAGAGTACCGCAAGGCTTGGTAAAAGCCGCCATCCGGACAGGAACGGAACAAACAGGTAGAGTAGGTTAAAATCCAGGCCGGAACCAGTAATAAGACGCTTCCCTGTTTCCCACGGATGGGTCACAAGATATTGGATCACTGCTCCTTTCGAAGGACCATAAGCCCAAAGCTGCAGGAAGAAATCAATGGAATTTGGATATAGGATTGGATAGAGCAAATATAAAATCAATATGTAGTAGGAAATCGATGTCCCTACATACACGGCCATGTGCCTGACCGGGATCTGATGGAGTAGGATGAATGAGGCCCCGATACCATAAATCCATACATCCTCCTTGACACTCAAAGCAATGGCTAAGCAAACTAGGGCCATCCCAACTTTGCCCTTCACCGCAAAGAGAGCGAAGCCCATGAGCGTCAAAACCATAAATACCTCAAAATGGGTATATAGGTTTGCGGCCATGAAGTATGGATTAACGAGTAGTGCAATATAACTAAGAGTCGCTAATGGCGAGGATTTGAGGACTTTTTTCGCAAACCTATAATATATCCATATACTTGTGACAATAGCAAAAGAATGAAGCAGTAAGTAAAATAACAGGCTATCACTTACATGAATAATCGGTGATAAAATATAGAAAAAAGGTGTAAAATGCACATTAAAGTGATCGAAGCCCCAGTCAGGCGAATAAAAATACCCAAGCTCAAATAAGTTATTGATTATGTTAAAAAGAGCACCATAGTCATGCCATTGACACTGAAACGTCAGATACATATAGGTAATTGGCAGGAAGAAAGGCGGTATTGCAAGCATCAAGGGCCATAGGGCAACAAGAGCACGCCGGCACATTAATGTGATATATGCTCCATAATGGCTCCCATTTTTGCCAAAGCGGACATTCTGGTACATTATCGAGGTGCCCCGAAGAATTTTCCTAGTAGATATCGCGCACAGGTTCGTCATCAGCACTCAGATGTCCTGGGACAGGACCCGCATCCAACAATGGGTCACCAGGGCCACGGGGGTGGCGCGTGCACCTAGAGAATCTGTGAAGATTAAGCGGGCGACAATGCTCGTTCCGAGGAACACATTCTGGGACAGGATGGCAAGTCCAATCATCGGTGCACGCTCTGCAAGCCGGTCAGCATCACGCCGATGGTCCCGTCATGGGGCTGGAATGGAGCTTGCTGTAGGCCCCGACGAAATTGCCACCGTTTAAAGCCAAAGCCGTCCGCAACGGCTCGTCGGATAGCAGCATCGCCAAAGCGGCCTGGAGCTCTTCGCCGCCGGCGTAAAATAATCCGCCCTTGGATAGGACGCAGAGCTCCCTCAGCTCCGCGATCTCAGCCGCGACCAGGATGGGGGTGTGCTGCCGGAAGGCCCGCAGGGCATGCCGCAACGCCTCGGGGCCGGCGGCAGGAATCAGCAACAGCTTGGCGGCGCCAAGCACCTCCTCAGGAGCGAGGTGGACGGGGTAGACGAGAAGACGCCTATGCAACTGTTTCTCCACCACCGCGAGTTGGTGAAACATCTCGCGCACCACCGTGCTCCAGGGTTGGTCGGCGGCGTAGAGGACGACATCGGCGTCGGGAGACCTGTGGTCTTTTCGCCGTTTAGACAGCGCTTCGTACATCGCTGACAGACACCGGACTTGATTCACCAAGCTGTACGCCTGGATCTTCTCAAGAGCCCTTTGGCCCATTTGGCGCCTGAGGTCGGGGCGAGCCAAAAGGTGCTCGATACGTTCCGCTAGGGCGTCACTGTCTTTGGGCGGGACCAGAAAGCCGGTGATACCGTCCTCCACGAGCTCGCCGATGCCACCGATATCCGAGGCAATAACGGGCAGTCCACTGGCCATAGCCTCCGTAATGGTCACCGGGCTGTTTTCTGGCCACACCGACGGCACGACGAGGACATCAAGCTGGGCGTAAAGATCGGCGATGTGTTGGTTGGCGACGTGCCCCAAAAAGGTCACAACGCGCTCGAGCTGCAATTCCCGGCAGAGCGCCTTCAGCCGCTCGGCCATTACCCCATCCCCTACAATGACGAGCCGGACCTTCTCACAATCACTGCGAGAGAGCGCCTGGAGCAATACATCCACTCCCTTGTGCGCCCCCAAGTAGCCGATGAATCCCAGCGTCAGCACGGCGTTGTCCTTCGGGGCAGGCTTGAAGCGCTCGAGATCAATGCCGTTCCTGATGACTGCGATGCGTTCTCGCTCGATGCCGTTGGCACCATATCGCTCGGCGAGATACCGGCTGGGAGCGACGAACTGATCGACTTTGCTCAAGGCCAGGAAGATCTGGGCGTTTCGCACCGGCGAAGGCATTGCCGACCCCCACCCCAGGGTCTCTCGACAGTCGAGGCAGTCGAAGCCGCCTTGCGTACAGAGACGCCCATCGTTCTTGATCATCGTGTTTTTAAAGCAGATGCCCCAATAATCATGCAACGTCATGACAGTGGGAATGTCTCGTTTGACACACTCATCGATCATCCTGACAGAGAGCCCGACTAGGTTATGAAAATGCACGGTCTCTGGAGCGAACTCGTCCAATACCTTGGCGAACGCTTGCGTCACGCGGGGATTGCCGAAATCCCACTGATCTCCGCTGAGATCCTTGGCGGTTAACCCTATGCAGGTCGTCCGAAACTCCCCTTTGACGGTCTTGACCCGGTAAGGACGGAGCATCCCACCCTGCAAGCGGCCACAGAAAACCCGTACGTCGTGCCCCAGCGCTTTCAAGGCTTTCGCTTGTTGATAAGCGACAAGCTCGGCGCCCCCCAACGTATGGGGCGGGAAGAGATTGCTGCAGATCAAGACGCGTCTTCGCCCTGCGGGCGCAGATACATACACCTGCCGTGTCGCCGCGCCGATCTTGCCCCAGGTATACCGCTCAAGGACCCTACGGCGGCCGTTCCGCGCCATTCTTCTGGCCATCCGGTCATCCCGCAGCACGTCGGCGATCTTGCTGGCCAGATCCTCGGCATTGCCGTACTCAAAGGTGTATCCGCCGTCTCCGACGATGCTGGGGATGGCCCCTCGATCGGACCCGATTACGGGAATTCCGCAGGCCCATGCCTCCAACAGGACGATGCCAAAGGCCTCGAAGCGCGAAGGCAACACCAAGACATTGGCTAGGTGCAGGAGGTTCACCTTTTCCTGCACCGACACGGTGCCGAGATCGATGATCCGCTCCCGATCCTTGCTCGAGAGACCTTCGTAAAAACTGGCGAACCACGGCGACGAAGGACCTACGAGGAAGAGGGCGACGTCATACTGCCCCCCGAGCTGCTTCACGGCCTCCACCAACGTTTCGATGCCTTTGTAGTGGAGCTTGCGCCCGATAAACAGCACCAATCTGGTCGCTTCCGATAGGCGGTAGCGTTGAAACAGCTCACCTTTGAACTCAGCGAGACCCTTGGGCAGATAGTCCTCGAGGTGGACGCCATTGCCGGTCGCGATGATGCGCGCTGGATCGACACCCTTGTCGATGAGATAGTCTCGTTCATATGGACTGACGGCGATGACGGCATCACAGCGTTTGAGGAGCCAATAGTTACTCCACCGCTCGTAGTGCGGGTGGTCGGGATGGAAATGCGGGGTCATGACCACGCGTTTTCCGGCGCGGCGAGCCGCCAGATACCCGATGAAGTTGTGCGGATAGGGCATCGTGTGGAGGTGCACCACGTCGGCGGCTTTCACCTCCGAGAACAGCCGTCCATACATCTCCACGGAGTGCGGCCCGTAAAAATAGACACGTAAGAGTCGATCAAGTACAACTTTGAAGAAGACGTGATGCACTACGTGAACCGGGAGGGAACGACGGTATCTTCTGACCAGCACGCCATCATCCCAATCGAGCCGTCCCAACCGCCTCGTGCACTGGTGGATCAAAGGCTCGCGCCAGTACTCCTCTTCCTCAAACACGTCAAAGGTTAACACCTTCACCTGATCGCCCACGGCACTCAGATACCGCGCCACCTCCCGGCACCATGTCTCTGAGCCGCCTACCGCCGGCGGATAGCGCTGGATGAGGTGCAGAACTTTCACTCTTGTAACTCCTGATAGATGGTCAATGCATCCAATGGCCTTCCCCCAGGCCCGAGTAGGCGGGCGTTCACCGACGACCATTGCGGTCCAGCCCCGGCGGTAGAGCGCAATTCATCCGGTGATGATGGCACACCGCTCACGAAAAACCTCGCCTCGGCGAGCCAGTCATAGTGCACTTCGACCGTCAGCGCCGCGCGCGGCTCAAGCCGTAAGTGCTTGGCCAGATAGGCTTTATGCCCACCTGGTCGGTTGGCCATGTCGGCGGCATGAATATCGATGATCAACGTGACGGTTTGCGCTTTTCGGCTCGCGTTGGCGATGCGTACGTCGTACCGGCACGGCCGACCCTTCATCACACGAGGCGATTCCGTCGAGAACAGCCCGAGGCCGACGTCCAATCTCTCCTCAGACGTTAAATAATGCCAGAAAGCCATGCCGCCATGGGCAATCCGTCGCAGATCTCGCCAAACCAGGTGCAGTGCCGTTAGGACCTTCATCGGGGGCCTGCCGCCCCTGCTATTTGGGGCGTTTCCATGCACGCCTCGCCCAGAGGTGGTTCGCGTGTCAGCGCCGATGTCTCATCCATTGCCCTTGCCGCCCTATCGACGGAACGCGTCCCCAACGACTTGTCGTATGGCCTGCAGTGTCACATCGCTTTCATGGCGCATGCGGTCAGCTTGATGCAGGGTCGCCTCTTGTATGGCGCGGAAGGTCGGCACATGCTGGCGGTCGAGCCGCTTGACTCGCCTCGGAGCCACTGGTAGCGGGCTATAGCCCCAGATATCCTCGCCGAACACCTGCATCGGCCTCAAGGGGCTGCGGGACATCATCCACGTTTGGAGCTCCCCACTTACCCGCCTATACGTCTCGCGAACTGCCGCATAGGAGCGCCAACGTTCGGCTTCGCTGACGAGGTCAACGAGAGCTTGAACATAGCCCTCCGGCCGGTGCTCGGCTTCGAGGAGGCAACGACCGCATTCGCCCATCGCCGCATAACGGGTCGGGTCTGCAAGAAACGCTCGCAAATGGCCGCGGATGTCCTCGATCTCGTGGTCAGGACGGACAAACGCCACGGCGTTCGCGGGGAGCCCCGCATACCAGCCGACCTGGGTGACGAGGGTGGGCAGCGCATGCTCGAAGAGCTGCAGTTGGCTGACCGAGGCTTCGCCCATGGTCGGATAGCGTAAGTTGACGGCGAGATGTGCCGCCGCCAGGGCCGCTTCAAGCTCGTCCTCCGGCACAAAACCATGCACGGTCACAACCTCATCCAGGCCAAGAGCGTGGATTTGGTGGCGCACGTGACCTTCGTCCCACAGTCGCCCGTAGATGTGGAGGCGGAATCGGTCTTTCTCGGGTAACCCGGCCAGGGTCCGGAGGATGGCATCGAGCCGACGGTTGACGTGTATATGGCCGAACATGATGATACGGTATGGCGGCCCTTCAGCCTGGAGGCACGCCGCAGCCGCATCCCCCTGAGGCCGCCGCGGTGACGCCGGATACGGCAAGGGGGCATAGACCACCGGACAAGGCGTATCCTGGGTCACCTCCTGCACGCCGTCCCGCCAGTGCACAAGCACCCCCAGGGCGTTCTCCACGGCTAAAGCGGTGAGGGGGTAGTGAGCATTCAGATAGGCAATGGTTAACCGCCCATCCCAGAAGGCCTCGGCATCCTGGCGTGCTAGTCCCCCGTAAAACCGTTCCATCGTGTCGATATATCCATCGCGATCGTGCCAGTGCTCCCGATAAAGCCCAGCGAAAAGCCCCTGTAAGCACAGGTCGTGGAGGACCACGATACCGGGATGATGGCGGCTCACTTGCCAGAGGGTTCCATGGAACGCCGGGTCATTGCCCATGTGGTAGATGCTCATATCCCCCCGGTTAAGCTCCATCCAGGGCATCCGTTCGAGATCATAACGCCGGACTTCGGCGACATCCTCCAGCTTTGGATCCCACGCCTTTTGATCTGTCCAGACGACGAGGTCTGCCCGCCCTCGAAGGGTCGGGAGGACTCGTGCCGTGTAGTCGGCGATCCCCGTTCTGGCAGGTGGCAGCGGCGAAAACCAGTTCAATCTCATCCTAACAACCTTTGCACGGCGCTCTCCCAGGAGATGCGCAAACTCAGGTAATAGGCACGACCCGACTCCCCCATACGTCTAGCCCAGTTCCGGCTTTCCCAAAGCGCATCCAGCGCTGCAGCAATGGCTTGCGGCGTTGGCTCTGTGGTCAGGCCGGTCTCTCCAGCCCGCACGAACTCCAATGGCCCGCCGGAATCCGTGCAGGTAATGACCGGCTTAGAGGCCAACATGGCCTCTAACGTCACGTAACCATAATCCTCATCGTGTGGGGGGAAGATCACTCCCAGGGCATGGGCATAGTGGTAGCGCTTCTCCTCCTCGGTGAGGTATCCCAGCCACGAGACCCGATCGTCGAGGCCCAGCCGGCGCACTGAGGCCCTGAAGGCCTCGGCATAGGTGGGATGCTCCGGGACACCTGCAAAGCGTACATGGACAGGGTGGCGGGTAAGGGCCAAGGCTTCCAGCACGAGGGTTTGCCGCTTTAAGGGCGAGAGCCGGCTGGGGAAGAAGAAATAATCGTCGGCAGTTGCGCAATAAAATTGCTCGGCATAGCGCGGTGGATGGTAAAGCGGCTCCGCCTCGATGCCACAATACTGTTTCAGCCGATGCGCTACATTCGCAGAGATGGTAAAGACGGCCCTGGCTTCGGCGATCAAGCGTTCCTCCGCCTGACGGATGGCATCGCGGACATGGGGGCCATTCGGATAGTGCATAAAGTCGCCTAGGGGGTGGTCCCACAGTTCATAGGCCGCCCGGTGTTGATGCACGATCCAGAGCACTTTATTGGGGTGTGGGATGAGATAAGCCGGGAACTTCAGGCCGAGTAAGAGATCCACAGGGTTGCCGGCGCTTTCCGTGAGATCCAGCAAACGACAGGCGAGCAGCTGGTCTAAGATCCGTTCCGGTGGGTACCCCTTATAAGGAATGGCCACGATCTCTGCCTCATGGCCCACACCCTGTATGGCATCACGCAACCCCTCCGCCAGGATTTCCGCCCCTCCACGCACAAACGGCACCTGAACCGTCGCGATCAGGACTCTCATGCCTTACGTCTTCCACTCGGGCATCGTCTAGCTCTCATGGTCGGGGCTTATGGCGTCGACAGGCGCTTGCCAGCGTCGTCCATCCCCGCCGGGCGATGGCTTTCCCGGGAGAGCAGACGTTCTTGCAGTTGTGCCATGCGATCCTGCACCTGCTGACTCATGCCTTCGAGCTGTTCCATGACGCCCTGACGCAGCGCTGCGCAGATGTGGGCGTGCTGTTGTTCCAGCGCTTCGAGCTGTTGCACCGTGGCCTCCCGAAGCGCTCGGAGCGCCGCATCCTGCCGTTGCCCTATGGTTTCGACCTCACCTCGCAGCGCAACCTGTTGTGCCCCTAGAGCCCCTACCTCAGCGCTGAGATCTCTGATCTCGGCTTTGAGGTCTTTGATCTCCCCTTGCATGGTCATTTGTAGTCGATGTACCTCCTGCAACTGCTCCCAGAGCTGGTGGATCATTTGGGCATTGGTGGTATTGTATGCCAGTTGTTGCTCAAGTACCGGGGTGAGAAGGCGTCGCAGCCCTTCTTTGGCGAGAATGATCAGTCGACCTAGAATTTTACGGTGGGAGGTAAATGTGATGCGAAAAGGATCGCCGTGGTTGTGCAGCGCAGTTAGGTCGACCGTAAAGTGTCCATTAGTCGGGTGGGCGATAGCGGTAGGCAGCGTGTTCGCTTGGCGTTCACGAACCTTTTCTTGAATCTGCTGCACAATTCTTTCGACATCGATCCCCTGCAGGTCGTCCATGACCGCCTTCCCCTTACATGGAGTAGGATCACGTTATGACATGCCTCCGCTTCCAGAGCTTCCATAATCCAGACGCCAAACCCCCTTCAGCCGTCGGGCATCCATTGATCCGCCCACGCCCTAAGCCTTTTTCCTACAAATAGCCCGTATTTCAAGGTTGTCATTTTCCCGTTGATAGGAAAAATACGCTGTTCTCATGGAGAGAATCTCGAAATGACACATTTCAAGCAGATATTTGAACTGGTATTGGGGGATTTGATGCCAATGGCCTTCATACGCCTCTGGCGGATCAGGGGGAGGCGGTAAGACTGCGAAAAGATACCCGTTATCTTTTGTAATTCGGTATATCTCAAAAAGAACTTGCAGAGGGGCAAAAGAATGTTCCAAAGTATGTCTGCACCAGACGGCGTCAAATGACTGATCGTCAAAATCCATGCTATGCATGTCCATTTCATAAACTTTTAAATTAAATTCCTCAATGAATAATTTGTCTGTAGGATAAAAAAAATCGTTAATTCCTACAGCATCTTTTCCCGCATCTTTGAAAACCTTGACCATATAACCGTCTGAACATCCAACATCTAGAATAGTATTAAAGTCTTTCGGTACTTCTTGCCAGAAATCTTTAGCCATCAACTGATGCAACTCATTGGAGGGCATACGCATACAATCTTCTGGAAGTCTATGCTCTTGATTCTGCTTAGCTAACTCATATTGGTGTTGCCAGTATTGTAGTGAAGCTTCATCAGGGTGCCAATATTTTTTGAACCAATCGGGTACAATAAATTTATAATCTCCCAATTTTCTGTCCTGTTGGCATAACCTGCCGGGGTTATGGGCTTTTTCCGTTTTCATGTTAAAGTTGAAAGGCCTGATGTTCACCCCTTGACCCCTCGTTTGGCTTTCCCCCTGTAAGATAACGGTCTGCGTGCATTCTTCGCCAGTATTGCCGTTATTATACGATTCGAATAAAGCCCTGGAGTCTTGTACGAGTTCGGTAGTCTTGCCTGTAGAAGCCTCGGCATTGCCATGCCCATTCGTGCGGATGGAGTCCAGCAGTTTTGCAATTTCGCACAACAAACTATACTGAGCGGCCGTAGTATAATCTCGAAGGTCCTCCACGGGGATCTCCACCTTATGCTTCAGCATCCCCCTCATAAAATGCTCCCAAAACCCCGGCGCTTGCGCATAATGCGCCTCCGTCTTCAGGAGCTGAAGGTAGCGCTTTGGATGCTTATGAAACAACAACGGATCATACTCGAAAAATTTCGATCGTGCGTCCCTCGATTCCCGCTGCATATCCCTACGATGGGCAGGGTGTAGGACCTTGACGTCGGGAGCAAAGGGAATTTTGCCGCATGACAGGGCACGCCATGCAAGGTCGGTGTCCTCCCGAAAAGGGCTCCTAAAGCGTTCGTCAAATCCGCCAATCTTGTCGAGCACATCCTTTCTTAGGAACAGATTCGCCGTCATAAATCCGAGACCCTCGAGGCCGTGGTTTGTCACGATGCGGTAGCGCTCTTCATCGGTGGTGTCGCTCTCGATGCGACCTTCAATCCCGACGACCTCCTCATCCTTGAAATACTTGTAGGCGTTGGCCAGCCAGCAGTCGTCCGGCTCGCAGTCGTCATCGGTAAACGCAACGACGCGACCTCGGGCGTGGGCGATGCCGAGATTCCGTGCCTTGCCGGCCCCCTTTTCGCTGGTATGCAAGTATTGGATGGGGAAATTGCAGCGCAGCGCCTCCAGATCCAACACGGCAGCACTCTGATCGACGACGATCACCTCGAAATCCGTAAACGCCTGGCGTGTGAGCAATCGCAGGAGCTTGGTGAGGGACTGGGGTCTCTCATAAGATGGAATGACGACAGAGAAGTAAGGATTAGTCGTTGCGGCGCTCCTCCGCTTAGCGTGCTGCAGAATCAACTGGCCCAGATGCTCTGAAATAGCGCGCCAATCGTAGAGATCCTCGGCGAGCTTGCGGCCATTCACCGCCAGCTTAGCATAGAGCTGTGGGTCTGCCTGCAGCGTTCTGATCCAATGGTTGAACTGGCCGATGTCGTCGACGATATAACAGGCATCATGACGGTTCTTGATCCCCCGAGCTCCAATGGGAGTCGTAACGGTCGGCAAACCGGCGGCGAGAAAATCGAGCATCTTGATGTTGGTGCCGGAGCCTGTAAGCATGGGATTGATGGCGATATCGGCCGCTGCATAGGTTCTATTGCGCACTTCATCGCTTACGGCTCCCAGGAGCCTGACATTTGGGGGGCGATTTGAGCGATCGATTTCTGCAGCGATGCGTTCGCCTACGCTCCCCACGATGATAAATGTCACGTCGGGATTGGCCGGCGCCAGCTGATCGATGATCAGTCGGGCGGCCTCGAGGTTCGGGGGATAGGCAATGCCAATGAACAGGGCGGCGAACCCGGCAATGCCGAGCGCATCCTTGGCCTGCGCCCGGGTCACGGCTGACGCTGGTCGGATGCGCTGGACATCGACGCCATTGGGCACGATAACGATCTTCTCCGCCTGCACGCCATGTAATGCCACAAAGGCTTGTTTGTCTTCTTCGGAACATGCCAAGATCAGATCGCTCTCTTGACACAGTAGGCCCTCTATTTCCCTGACGCTCTGGGCCAAGCACCGGCCAAACTCGTCGCTCCCGAGCAGCTGGTCGCGCAGTACTGCCTCGCAATTCTGTGCATCGTAGATGATCAGTCTTTCACCTGCACGCACGACATCACGCACACACCCATACATCCAGGGGTGCGAAAAGATGGCGACATCGGCCTCCTGGGCATGCTTTCGAAGGGTTTCGACTAACTCCTGTGAACTCCAAACGAGCCATGGCATCGTCACATCGATGATGGTTTTTCCCGGAAGTAGCGTGTTCAGATGATCGTTAATGGCAAAGTGCGCTTCGCTTTGCGGGACATCGATCTCGCGGAGCCGCTCAGACAGCTGGAGTTCGCGATATCCTGGACCTCGCCAATCATAAGTCCCCACATATGTGGCTTCGATGCCTTCGGTCAGGGTGCGATAGAGGCCAAGCAAGCGCAGCCGACTGCCACCGACGGCCGGCTCGATGCACTGATTATCTGTGATCAAGACCTTCAGTGGACGTTGGACAACGGGGCTGCGCACCCACTTGCGGACACGCCGCTGGGGCATTTCGACCGCAGCCAGGAGCTTGGCCACCACCCTGTCCCAGCTGATATGGGGGACGGCCGCTGCCGCCTTCTCGCCCATCTCAGCCGCGTGCTCGGGATGGTCGATGAGATAGTTGATCTTCTCTGCAATGGCCTCCGGCTCAGGCTTGACGACGAATCCGCTCTCACAATGCTTCACAAAATAGGTGGGTTCCCCAGAATCGACGCAGGTGATCACCGGTTTTTTGCTTCTGAACGCTTCAATGGTGATGAATCCATAATCTTCATCCACCGGAACAAACGGGACCACCAGAGCTCCAGCATAGAGGTCGAGCAATTGTGCATCGCTCACCCGACCGAGAAACTCGATGCGGCGATCGCCGGCGGCCAAGGCTCGGAGCGACAGTTCATCCTCTCCTACGCCGGCGATCTTCAAGGGAATATCCTGCGTGACATAGCGGAAGGCTTGGATGACGAGATCCACCCGCTTCCAGCGATGCAAGCGACCCGGCAGGAACACGTACTCGCCGGCACGTGGTTCTCGAAAGTCCTCCAGCAATGGTGCGGGGTACAACACCTCGAACTTGATCTGTTGCCAAAAGGTATCAACGTCGTAAAGCCGTTTATACGGGGCATGGCCGATGGCGAAATGCCTTTTCACACGGTCTGGGTGCAGGCCTGTTTTATCCAGGGCGTGGATCCGACGCCGCTGCCGGAATTGTTCCAGCGTTCCCCTTCCGAACTCCTGATGGAACCGATCGTAAAACACCCGCAAGGTATGCAGGAGGTAGGAGATGTGATTCCGATGGCGCACCATGTAGGTTGGGGCCTTGGTCGAGATCACCAGGTCATAATCGTGAAGATCGAGGTTGGCACATGTCTCATAAGACTCGAGGACGGCCTCGAAGGTGGACTCATCGATGGCTACGTCGATTCGGTCAACCTCATGGGCAGTTTGGCGGAGACCTTTGACCAAGCCCTTGTAAAGTGCCTCTGCCCCTCCCTTCTCACCAGACTTCATCACGGGAACCACAACAGCGATCCACATGGGCTACGCTCCTGCACCCGGATCCGGCAGAGTCTACAGCGTCAGATGAGCATTATGGATGACACGATTTCCGGCCAATGACCGCGTAATCCTGGCATCCGTAGAGCAGCTCATTTAAACGCTCAATCCCCTTGTTGAACTCTTCCAGCGTCAGTCCATCGGCACCTGCTCCGGCAAGGGGCGGAATCCGCATGACCGCCTCGACAGGTGCGGAGAATCTCAGTTGGAGATCCTCGAAGCCGGCTGATTCCAGGACGAACTTCATCGTCTCTGGATGGATGGGCCTGATGTGGGACGGGTCCATGTAAAAGCTCCTGGCGAAGACCATGAGGCAAGCGGGGTTGGGGGTTTCGAAGATCAGCGGGCCGCCCGGTCGCAGCTTGCGTTGACAAAGCTTGACCAACTCAACGATACGCAGAGGTTCGAGGTGCTCGATCACTTGGGCTGCAAAGATCCCGCCGAGGGATTCATCCGGCAGAGAATCCAGGTAAACGAAGGCGTCCTCTCTGACTACATCCAAGCCTTTCTCTTGGCAGTAGAGCACCATGTCCAGGTCGAGATCGACCCCTTTCGCCTTGATCCCCGCCTCCATCAACAATTCCAGAAACTCCCCCCTGCCACTGCCGATATCCAAGACCTGATCCAAGCCTTTGAAATACTCCACATAAGCCCGTTGGCGTTGCTTGATCTCCCCCTCGCTGCCGCGGAACCGTTCCTCCAAGCCAAAGTAATCGAACTCGGGCTCGAGGCTTTGAGGGAGCGCTTTTCGCTGGTCAGGCGAAGGTTTCACCATTGGCTCGCCATCTGTGGGCTGTCCATCGGTCAAGACATGGAGGAGGCGTCGGACCCTGCGCTCTGCACGGGACGAGCGCTCGCGTAAGGCCTGGAGCGCGACAGCATGCGCCTGATGCCTGGCCTCGATCTGCGCCGTCAACTCCCCCCGCAGTGCCTGCAGGGCAGCCATCTGCTCTTGCTGCACCCGCCCTAGTTGCTGCGCCATCTCCTCGCACAGTGTCTGCAAGGCAGCCATCTGCTCTTGCTCCCCCCGCAGCGCCTGGAGAACGGCCGCTTGCTCTTGCTGCGCCCGCCCCAGTTGCTCTGCGACCTCGCCCCGCAGTGCCTGGAGAACGGCCGCTTGCTCTTGGTGTAGCGCGCCGAGTTGCTCTCCCACCTCGTCCCGCAGCGCCTGCAGGGCAGTTCCCTGCTCGTGCATCTGTGCCGTCAACTCCCGCAGTGCTTGTACGGCGGCATTCTGGTCCTGCTGTGCCCTGTGAATCTTCTCTAGCAAAGCCTCAGACTGCTCCCAGAGGGAGGAGGCGATACGGAGATTGGCGGCATTGTAGGTCAGTTGCCGCTCTAGCACCGGCGTCAGGAGCTTTTGCAGCACCCTCTTGGTCGAGACCACGAGCCAGCCGAGTATTTTCCTATGCGAGGTGAAGTGGATATGATAGATATCGTGACTGCTTTGGAGGGAGACAAGATCAGCAGCGACGGATCCTTCAGAGGGGGGATTGACGGCCGCAACAGGAAGAACACCTTGGCCTTGCTGCATCCGTTTCATCATCTCTTCGATGTCTATCGGCTGTCCCTCGTTCATGACATCTCCTCAAGCGTCAACGGCGATCTTTTTCCGACCGATGTCTGAACTCTGGAGACCTTCGTTCTTACCCCCAGACCACTCGATATCCACCATTGGCCTGTCCGCTTTGTCGGTGAACATGCCTCCACGGCGAGGAAAGCCAGGCGCGGTCTTCGAACTAGCGCCTGGGATTCACCCCATGGGCGAGGCGTTTGAGATCCGCATCGACCATCATATGGATCATCTCCTTGAAGGATACCGCTGGCTGCCAGCCCAACTTCGTGCGCGCTTTCGAGGCATCACCGATCAGCACGTCCACCTCAGCCGGCCGGAACAGACTCGGATCCATCACGACATGCTTATCGACGGGCAAGCCAGCATAGTCAAAGGCGATTTCCACCAATTGGCGCACGCTATGGACCTCACCTGTGGCGATCACATAGTCATCCGCGTGCTCTTGCTGGAGCATCAGCCACATCGCCTTCACATAGTCGCCAGCATACCCCCAATCTCGCTTTGCCTCTACATTTCCCAGCCTGAGTTCGGTCGCTAAACCCAATTTAATGCGAGCGACCCCGTTTGTAATCTTGCGACTGACAAATTCGAGCCCTCTGCGTTCCGATTCGTGATTGAAACAAATCCCCGAACAGGCAAAGATATTGTAGCTCTCGCGATAATTCACGGTCATCCAGTGAGCATAGACTTTCGCTATACCGTACGGACTTCTCGGATAAAAAGGGGTGCTTTCGTTCTGTGGTGTTGCTTGTACTTTCCCAAACATTTCAGAGGTCGAGGCTTGATAGAATTTGGTATCGGGTTTGTGTTTGCGAATGGCTTCGAGAATCCTTGTCACCCCTGTTCCCGTGACTTCTGCAGTCAAGACCGGCTGGTTCCATGACGTCGGGACGAAAGATTGTGACGCTAAGTTATAGACTTCATCAGGTGCGATCGTCTTGATGGCTTCGTCGAGGGACGATTGATCGGTAAGATCCCCTTCGATCAAGTGAAGCTGATGCAGGATATGCTGAATACGCTCAAAATATTGGATGCTTGATCGCCTCACCATGCCATAAACTGCATAACCCTTCTCCAGGAGGAACTCCGCTAAATACGAGCCATCTTGCCCGGTAATGCCCGTGATCAAGGCCTTCTTCATGCAGTCATCCTTCCTCATAGGTATGGGCTTGACTACCTCCGACCTGGAAGCACGCTCTCGTGGGTCCAGCAAATCCAACACATCACCTCAAGACGCCGCCATCGCTTAGGGCTTGATCGTCCATTGATGGGGGATCCGCAACACCCCCATATCCGTAAACTCGGAAGTTATCGAGAAGGAATAGAGCCAGTGGTGGTGATCATACGCCAACCCCTCCCGATCATGGACCGCGACGTCAAGGTAATAGGTCCCCGCCATCAGATCCATCCGCTCTAGCGTGACTTCGACAGTCCCCTCTTTGCCAAGATATGGGATGGGGACCCCCTCGATCCAGGTATTCGTCCCATAACACTGCAAACCATCTCCGCGGGTGATCATGATGCCAAACACCGGTTCTTCGACATGGCCGTGAACTTTGTAACGGATGGCCACGCGCGTCGGCTCTCCGCTGCAGTACACGTAGCGCTCTTGCTCGTTGGCATCGAGCATGCGCACCGAGACGATCTCGACCTCCTGGTTCCCCCAGCGGTTTGGCATCTCCGCCGCCGCAGTCTCCGGCACTCCATCGCCGATCCCATGGTGCGGCGGTGGCGCAGCTTTCGCTTCCTGCTCGGCGATGCCCTTGTGGTACTTCTCGATCACGCTATGAGGCTTACCTTGCTCCCGAATCACCCCATCGGCTAACCACAGGGCCTCATCGCACCATTGCTCCACCATGGGAAGGTTGTGGCTGACAAGAATGATCGTCTTACCCCGCCGGCGGAATTCCGCCATTTTGTCGGCGCATTTTTGTTGGAAGGCCTCATCGCCCACACTCAAAAACTCATCGATGAGGAAGATGTCGGGGTCAGCATAGACGGCGACGGCGAAACCCAGGCGCATGTACATCCCCGAGGAATAGGTTTTCAGCGGCTCGTCGATGAAGGCCTCCAACTCGGCAAAGCGGACGATGTCGTCAAAGCGCTGCCGTACCTCTCGTTTGGAAAGGCCTAACACGATGCCGTTGACCAGGATGTTCTCGCGTCCGCTGAACTCAGGGTGAAAGCCAGCCCCTGGCTCCAACAGCGCCCCTACTTTGCCGTGGACGCGGATATGCCCGCGGTCCGGTCGATAGATCCCCGCCAGCAACTTGAGGAGCGTGCTCTTCCCAGAGCCATTACGGCCGATGATGCCGAAACTCTGTCCCTGCTCGACCGTAAAGCTGATCTGTTGTAAGGCTTGGAAGGTACCCTCGGTGGCTGGCTTTCGCTGGCGCAGGAGGAAGTCAACCACGGCCGATTTCAGCGTGGTATAGGGTTGGATCGTTTGCCGTCGAAAGCGTTTCGAAACGTTATCGACCTCGACCGCCATCACGCCTCAGACCTCCTCAGCAAGCGACCATCTGAAACGGTCGAAGACGAATAGACCACACAATAGCGCGACACCGC